>Ga0164241_10000277_pt1 | contig 110813 bp, 96 predicted proteins | sample OricomyardsoilBY_FD_108780 | JGI IMG/M metagenome (GOLD analysis project Ga0164241, IMG submission 108780) | Backyard soil microbial communities from Emeryville, California, USA - Original compost - Back yard soil (BY) | ecosystem: Environmental > Terrestrial > Soil > Unclassified | place... | reverse complement strand
GAGCCCCGGTCCCGGAATGCGCGGGCGATTTCAGCCCACGCCTGCCGCGTTCGCCGAACCCTCGCCGCCAGGGCTTCGTCCCGATGTTTCAGGGAACCCGCCACTGGAGCCGCCGCGAAGGCGAGCCTCCCGAAAGAGACCCGGCGAGCGCTTCCCGCTCGACCACCCCTGACGGCCGCCCAAGTCGTCGGCCGAACGCCCTTTCCACGCCGTCAGGTGAGATGAGGATAAGGCAGGTTTTCAGGCCGGGGATGAAGAGGCGTGAACGCTCGTGCCTCCCATCACCCTCTCTCTTTCAGAGAGGGAGGGGCCCATGCGCAGCATGGGAGGGTGAGAGGTTACATCTTCTCCGAATAATCCTGAAAAGACAGTGAGATGTGCAAGCCAGCCACCGGCTTCGCCTAACCTCTCACCCTCCCACGCCTACGGCGCGGGCCCCTCCCTCTCTCAAAGAGAGAGGGGTTCAATTCCCGCACTCCGACGGGATTTCGCCCCACCCAACCCATTTGCGTTCCGCGCGACTTCCGCTATCAGCGTTCGTCGCGGCGCGCGTATGGCGTCGCAACAATGACCGTGCTGGCGCCCGAGAGGGCTTAATAGGGAATGCAGTGCGGGGCCTTCGGTCCCCTAATCTGCGGCTGTCCCTGCAACTGTAAGCGGCGAGTTCTAGCGTCACATGCCACTGGGGTTTTCGGACCCTGGGAAGGCGACGCCAAGAGCGATGACCCGTGAGCCAGGAGACCTGCCAGCATGGGTCGCTCTTGCCGTGGCCCAGGGGATGGTCAAGGCGCGGAACCCCGTCTGAGCGACGAGAAGCGGTGAAGAGTCGCCTCGACCGGTACGGCCGGCGCTTCAACGCGTCCGCGCCGCCGGACCGTCGACCCGTGGGCGCCGCTCTCGGGTGGCTCTTCGCCATGTCGCACGGACGCACATGGGGGGCTGCATGCCCAGACTGATCACTCGCGCCACGAGCGCCGTCGCCACCTGTAACCTCGGTGTAACGGCGGCCATGACGGTAAATTACGTGAAGCCGGCCTCGCGCCGGGCCATCCCGACCCTCAACGACTCGCGGGCGCTCAAGCCCGGATACGTCCTGGGGGTACTGAAGATGTCCTTGAAATCCTGGCTGATCGCCGGCGCCTGCGCGGCGTCCATCCCGGCTTTGGCCCACGCTGAAGCCGATCCCGCGCCCACCGTCGACCAGGTGGTGATCACCGCCAAGAGTCTGGAAGAGACCCTGCCGCAGGAGCTGTCGCGCTACGGCAGCGACGTGGCCATCGTCACCGCCGCCCAGATCAAGGACGCCGGCTTCGTCGACACCGTCCAGGCGCTGCAGACCCTGACGCCGGGCCTCTACATCGCGCCCAGCGCCGGCCCGTTCAGCTATGTCGACCTGTCGCTGCAGGGCTCGCGCACCCAGGACGTGCTGTGGACCGTCGACGGCGTGCGGATCAACAACCGCCTCTACAACTCGACCACGCCCGTCGACACCCTGCCGGCCAGCATGATCGAGCGGATCGAGGTGCTGAAGGGCGGGCAGGGGCTGTTCTATGGCACCCAGGCCTCGGCCGGGGTGATCAATGTCGTGACCCGCGCCTTCTCCGACACCACCAGCGGCGAGGTGACGATCGGCGGCGGTGAGAACAAGACCGTCCACGCCGACGGCTATGTCCGCGGCGCCTTCGGCCGGCACAAGTACGTCGCCTACGCCTCCAAGGACGAGAGCGACGGCTTTGCGCAGTACGACGTGTTCCAGCCCAGCGCGACCGACCGCAAGCGCGGCTACGATGTCGTCACCCTGGGGGCCAAGTACGGCTTCGACTTCACCGAGGACCTGCGCCTGCAGGCCAACTGGCAGCACACCGATGCACGCCTGGACAACCTGTCGCCGCGCCTGGTCCGCAAGAGCTACAACGACCGCGACGAGGACATCCTCAGCGCCCGCCTGGACTACACGCCCGACGGCCCCGCCCAGTTCTTCCTGAAGGGCTACCTGCACGACTGGGACACGACCTACGAGAACGTCCAGAACGGCGTGGCCGGTCCGGTCGTGGTCTATCCGGCCGGCACCTACTGGGGCTATCGCGACTACGGCGCCAGCGCGCTGGTGAAGCTGAACCTGAACAAGGGCTTCGAGTACGAGCTCGGCTACGACTTCCAGAACTTCAAGGGCCGTGACGAGGTGCTGCTGATCGACGGCAAGACCGAGCAGGTCCACGCCCTGATCGCCCAGGTGCGCACCACGCCCGACCTGATCCAGAACGCCCTGTTCACCGCCGGCGTCCGCTACAACCACGGCCAGGGTTCGGACACCACGGTCTGGACGGTCAGCGGCCGCTATGACGTGAGCCCGTCGCTCTATGTCGAGGGCGTGGGCGGGACCTCGTTCCTGCTGCCCGACGCCGAGCAGCTGTTCGCCATCGATCCGGACTCCACCCACGGCAATCCCGATCTCAAGGCCGAGCGCAGCAAGAACCTCAACCTCGCGGCCGGCGGCGTGCTGGGCGAGGCGGTGAGCTGGAAGCTGACCGGCTTCGCCCGCCGGATCGATAACCTGATCAGCGACGTCTACGACAACCCGACCTATCCCGAAGGCCTGTATGTCAATGTCGCGGGCCAGGTGCGCGTCTCGGGCGCCGAGGCTGTGGTGCAAGCTCGGCTGAGCGACGCCTTCAGCGTCAACGCCAGCTACACCCACACCAAGTCGCGGACCCAGGGCTCGGACCTGCAGCGCGACCGCACGCCGACCGACTTCGCCAAGGCCTCGCTGGACTTCAGCCCCACCGGCAAGTCCTACGGCGCGGACCTGTCGGCGACCTGGACCGGCGACGTCTGGCAGACGGTCTCGGGCTTTGGCCGTCTGAACTACGGCGACGTCGTCGTGGTCGACCTGGCCGGCCACGTGTTCCTGGATGGCGAGGCGCGCCACCATCGCCTCGGCCTGCGGCTGCAGAACCTGTTCGACAAGGACTACGCCGCGCGCCTCGGCTCTGCCCCGAAGGACGGGTCGACCAGCCGCTTCCTGTACCGGAACCTCGGCGTGCCGCGCACGGCGAGCGTCCGCTACAGCTACGCGTTCTAGCCATGGCCGCGACGCTCAACTGGCGGCCCGCCTGGAAGGTCGGCAAGCGCTGGCTCTGGTTCGTCCACCGCTGGCTGGGCGTCGCCGCCTGCCTGCTGTTCGTGCTGTGGTTCGTCTCCGGCCTGACCATGATGTACGTGCGCTTCCCGCACCTGGAGGAGGCCGAGCGGGTGGCGCACAGCGCGCCGATCGACTGGGGCAGGGTGCGGCTCGATCCCCAGGCGGCGGCCGACAAGGCCGGCGTCAAGGCGTTTCCGGCTGACCTGACCCTGTCGATGTGGGGCGGCGAGCCGGTCTATCGGGTCGTCGAGGGTCGCAAGCGCCTGGGCGTCTCGGCGGTCGACGGCCGGGTGCTCGGCGCGGTCGACGCCGATCGGGCCAAGGCCGTGGTCGCCGCCGCCTGGCCGGAGGCTTCGCCACGTTTCCTGCGCACCTTGGAGCGCGATCAGTGGACGGTGGCCCAGAGCTTCAACGCCGCGCGGCCGCTGCATCTGTTCGCCCTCAACGACGCGGCGGGGACCCAGGTCTATGTCGGCTCCAAGGGCGGCGAGATCGTGCTCGACACCAACCGGACCGAGCGGTTCTGGAACTGGCTGGGGGCGGTGCCGCACTGGCTCTACTTCACCGCTCTGAGGTCCATGCCCCAGGCCTGGACCCAGGTGGTGCTGTGGACGTCCGGCATCGGCATGGTCAGCGCCGTCACCGGCATCTGGATCGGCCTGCTGCGTGTGCGGCTCAAGCGCCGCTACGCCGGCGGGCGGATGTCGCCCTATCGCGGCTGGATGACCTGGCACCACCTGACGGGCCTGGTCGGCGGGCTGTTCGTCCTGACCTGGGTGTTCAGCGGCTGGATGTCGATGAACCCGAACGACTGGGGCGGGCCTGGCGATGCGGTGATGCTGGGTCGCAAGGCGTGGATGACCGCGCCGGCCACGGCCTATCCGCTGGAGGCCACGGCGCTGAAGGATCGCCACGGCGACCGGCTGGCGCGGTTCTACTGGTTGGGCGAGCGTCCGCTGATGCTGGTCGATGACGGCAAGGCCAAGGCAGTGCTGGACCCGGCCAACGGCCACCGCGTGACCTTCACCGACGGCGAGCTGTTCGCCCGCGCTTCGACGCTCGTGCCCGGCGCGCACCTGGTGATGCGCGATCGCCTGACGCAGGACGACGCCTACTGGTACTCGCACCACGACAAGGCGCCGCTGCCGGTCCTGCGCGCCGGGTTCGACGATCCCGCCCGCAGCTGGTTCTATATCGATCCGGCCAGCGGCCGGATGGTTGGGGTCGCCGACGACTCCCTGCGGCTCTACCGCTGGACGTTCTCGGCGCTGCACAGTCTGGACTTCGGGTTCCTGCTAGCCCATCGGCCGCTCTGGGACATCGTGGTCTGGCTGCTGAGCATCCTCGGCCTGATCGTCTCGGTCAGCGGCGTGGTGATCGGCTGGCGGCGGATCAAGGCCGACCTGGCTAGGCCTGCGGCTTGAGGCGCAGCGGCAGGCCGGCGGCGACGAAATAGACCTCGTCCACGGCTTGCGCGAGCCGCTGGTGCAGCCGTCCCGCCTCATCGCGGAAACGGCGGCCCAGCGGCGTTTCCGGCACGAGGCCCAGGCCGACCTCGTTGCTGACCAGCCAGAGGCGGGCAGGACAGGCGGCGACGGCTTCGACCAGCGCGGTCGCCGCCGCGCCGACGTCGCGCTCGTCCAGCATCAGGTTCGACAGCCACAGGGTCAGGCAGTCGACCACGGCGACGGCGCCGGCGGGGAGGGCGGCGATCGCTTCGGGGAGCGCCAGCGGCGCCTCGACCGTGGTCCACGATTCGCCGCGCTCGGCCTGGTGACGGGCGATGCGCTCGGCCATCTCGTCGTCGAAGGCCTGGCCGGTCGCGATCAGCACCGGACGCCCACGGGTGGCGCTTTCAGCGGCCTTCTGGGCGAAGGCGCTCTTGCCGGAACGGGCCCCGCCCAGCACCAGAGTCGACGTCATAAGAGCTCCACATTGACCGTGTGCGGCGCACCCTATAGGGCTGGCCGCGCGTCAGGCTCCTCGAAAGAGGATTAAAAGGGAACGAGGTTCAAGACCTCGGCTGCCCCCGCAACTGTAAGCGGCGAGTTCTAGCGTCACATGCCACTGGGGTCCTCGGACCCTGGGAAGGCGACGCCAAGAGCATGGACCCGTGAGCCAGGAGACCTGCCCGGCGCAGTCGTTCATCGCTCGGCCGGGGTGCGCCGAACGAACGGGATCTCCCGAGAAGCGACACTACCAAGGGCCGCGTGACGGTCCGGAGCGTACCCGTGGCTTGACCGAGCTTGCGAGTGCGTCCGGGCGTGGCGCGCGGGTCGTTTCAAGAAGGGGATAAGACCATGATCCGCACGTTCCTGTGCTCCACCGCACTCTCCACCCTCGTCGCCGGCGCCGCGTTCGCCGACGAGCAGAAGGCCCCCGAGGCCGACGTCGCCGGCAAGGCGGGCGCCAACGGCGTCGCCGAACTGGTGGTCACCGCCACCCGCACCGCCCAGCCGATCCAGAAGGTCGGCCAGTCGGTCACCGTCTTGACCCAGGCCGCCATCGAGGCCAGCCAGGCGATCTCGGTCACCGAACTGCTGGCCCAGCAACCGGGCGTCAGCTTCACCCGCAACGGCGGGCCGGGCACGACGACCAGCCTCAACATCCGCGGCGCCGAGAGCCAGCACACCGTCGTGCTGATCGACGGCGTCAAGCTGAACGACCCGTCCTCGACGCAAGGCGGCTTCAACAGCGGCAACCTGCTGGTCGGTGACATCGCCCGCATCGAAATCCTGCGCGGCGCCCAGTCCACCCTGTGGGGCAGCCAGGCCATCGGCGGCGTGGTCAACATCGTCACCGCCGATCCCACCGTGCCGTTCACCAGCTCGGTGGAAGCCGAAGCCGGCGCGCGCAAGACCGGCTACCTGCGGGCCGCCGCTGGCGGCGCCTCGGACAAGATCACCTGGCGCCTGGCCGGCGGCTACTACACCACCGACGGCTTCTCCTCGTACAAGGTCGGCAAGGAGAAGGACGGCTACCAGAACACCGGCGTCTCCGGCCGCGTCCGTGTCGCCCTGACCGAGAACGTCTCGGCCGAGGTCCGCTCGGTCTACTCCAAGGGCAAGAACGACTTCGACGCCTTCAACGGCGACAGCGCCGAGTTCGCCCGCACCGAGGAACTGGTCGTCTACACGGGGCTTAACTTCGCCCTGCTGGATGGCCGCTGGAACAACCGCCTCGGCTACGCCTACACCGACACCGATCGCGAGAACCTCAACCCGGCCCGTCCGACCGGACCGATCACCTTCGACGCCGCCGGCAAGAACAAGCGCTTCGAGTACCAGGGCGTGTTCGCGATCTCGGACATCTGGACCGCCACCTTCGGGGGTGAGAGCGAGAAGTCGCGCATGCGCACCCGCTCGCCGACCGCCACGACGCAGAACGCCCCGTTCCGCACCGGCCGCGTCGGCGTCGACAGCGTCTACGGCCAGCTGCAGGTCGAGCCGGTCCAGGGCCTGGCCCTGACGGGCGGCCTGCGCTACGAGGACCACGACACCTATGGCAGCCACACCCTGGGCCAGGTCGCGGCCGCCTACGCGCTGAACGAGGGGAACACCGTCATCCGCGCCAGCTTCGGCCAGGGCTTCCGCGCCCCGGGCCTCTACGAGCTCTACAGCGAATACGGCAACACCAACCTGTCGCCGGAAGAGTTCGACAGCTGGGACGCCGGGATCGAGCAGCGCTTCTTCGGCGGCAAGGCCCGCGCCTCGGCCACCTGGTTCCACCGCGAGGCCGACAACGAGATTCGCTTCTTCTCGTGCGCCTCGGGCTCGACCGCGGCGCTGTGCAATCCGGGCGGGACGTTCCGCTTCGGCTACTACGACAACGTCCAGAAGACCAAGGCGCAGGGCGTCGAGCTGATCGGCGAGGTCAAGCCGACGACCGCGCTGACGATCACCGCCAACTACACCTACACCGACGCGGAATCGAACTCCGGGACCACCAAGGGCAAGCAGCTGACCCGCCGCCCGAAGAACATGGGCAACCTGTCGGCGACCTATGTCTGGCCGGTGAAGCTGTCGACCACGGTGGCGGTGCGGTACGTGGGCAAGACCTACAACAACGACACCAACACCCAGGTGGTGAAGGACTACACCCTGGTCGACCTGCGGGCGTCCTATCCGATCAACGAGACCCTGGAGGTCTTCGGCCGGGTCGAGAACGCCTTCGACAAGGACTACCAGACCATCCTCAACTACGGCACGCCCGGCCGTGGGGCCTTCGTGGGCCTGCGGGCGCGCTTCTAAGGCCATGACGGCGTCGATACCCACCATCGGCGCCTTCCGGCACGGCGGCCGTCTCCGCGAGGCGATGGCCGCTTTCCCGGACGCGCCGCGTCCCTGGCTGGACCTGTCGACCGGGATCAACCCCGAGCCGTGGTCCGGCCAGCGGGCGCCGGCCGACGCCCTGCGGCGGCTGCCCGATCCGCATGAGCTGGCCGAGCTCGAGACCGTCGCCGCCCGGGCGTTCGGCGTCGCCGATCCCGGTCGCGTCGTCGCGACCTCGGGGGCGGAGGCGGCCTTGCGGCTGCTGCCCGGCCTCATTGGCGGCGGGGAGATCGCGCTGCTGGCCCCGATCTATGGCGGCCACAGCGAGAGCTGGCCGCACGCTCGCGCGATCACCGCCCTGGACGAGGCCGAACATGCCGACGTGCTGGTGCTGGTCAATCCGAACAACCCCGATGGCCGCCGGATCGATCGCGAGGCGCTCGCCGCCCTGGCCGCCGAGCGCTCGGACGCCGGCCACTGGACGATCGTCGACGAGTCCTTCGGTGAGATCGCGCCCGAGCTCAGCGTCGCCGACCTGGAGATTGACCGGCTGGTCACCCTGCGCTCGTTCGGCAAGTTCTACGGCCTACCGGGCGTTCGCCTTGGTTTCCTGATTGGAAACAAGGTCTTCGCGCGAGAATTTCGTGTCCTGCTCGGCGACTGGCCAGTCGGGGCCGACGCGCTGACCATGGGCCTGCAGGCCTATGCCGACGACGCCTGGCGCGCGCGGACCCGGATTTGGCTCGCGACCCAAGCCGTCGCCGTCGATGCGGCTCTGGCCAAGGCGGGTCTGAAGCCGCTTGGCGGCTGCGACCTCTTCCGCTGGGTCGAGGCGCCGGACGCCCATGACCTGTTCACGCGGCTCTGCGTCCAAGGCGTGCTGACCCGGCCATTCGCCGATCGCCCCGATCGACTTCGCATCGGACTGCCTTCGCGTAATGAATTCAATCGCTTCGAACGTACTCTTCAGGCGGTGACGTCATGAACCGCCGTGAAGCCATAGTTGGCGCCCTGGCCATGACGGCGGGCGCGCCACTACCGGCCCCCAAGCGCATCGTGTCGCTGAACAGCTGCCTGGACGCCATGCTGGTGCACCTGGCCGACCGCAGCCAGATCGCCGCCCTCAGCCACTATGCCCGCGAGGAGCACGGCTCGACCGTCGCGGCCCAGGCCAAGACGCTGCCCTATACCTGGGAGAGCGCCGAGGAGGTCATCGACCTGATGCCCGACCTCGTCCTGGCCAGCCAGCACTCGGCCCTGGCCACGCGCAACGCGCTCAAGCGCCTGCACGTGCCGGTGCAGCGCTTCAAGGTGCCCAAGTCGGTCGAGGAGAGCCTCGGCCAGGTCCGCAAGATGGCCAAGCTGATCGGTCATCCCGATCGCGGCGAGGCCCTGGTGGCGCGCATCGAGGCGGCGATCGCGGCGTCCAGGCCCGCGCCCGGCGCGCGGCGGCTGACGGCCCTGATCTATCAGCCGAACGGCTTCGCCGCCGGCCCCGGCACCCTGGTCGACGAGATGATGGACCATGCCGGCTTCGACAATGTCGCCCGGCGCTTTGGCCTGCGGACCTGGGGTAATGTCGGGCTGGAGCGCCTGCTGGCCGATCCGCCGCAGGTGCTGCTGGTCGGCGTGCCGGGACCCGGCGCGCGCAGCTGGGCCGACCGGGTCATGACCCATCCGGCTCTGAAGTCGGTGTCCGGGCGGATGCGCCAGGTGCGTCTGCCCGAAAAGCTTCTCTATTGCGGTGGCCCCGTTCTCATTGAGACCGCCGCCGCCATGGCCCGGGCGCGAGCCCAAGCGTTGAAGGAGGGAGCATGAAGCTCCGGTCTCCCTGGCTGATCTGCAGCGTCCTCTTGGCGCTGCTGGTCGTGCTGTTCGGCGTCAGCCTGTGTGCGGGACGCGTCTGGGCGCCGTGGAGCGCCTGGACCTCCGGCGGCGCCGACCCGCGCTGGGCCATCGTCTTCGGCCTGCGCCTGCCGCGCACCATCCTGGCCATCCTTGTCGGTGGGGCCTTGGGCCTCTCCGGCGCGGCGCTGCAGGGCTATACCCGCAACCCGCTGGCCGATCCCGCCGCGCTGGGCGTTTCGACCTCGGCGGCGCTGGGCGCGGTGCTGACCCTCTACCTAGGCACGGCGGGGGAAGCGACCTGGGTCCTGCCGGTCGCCGCCATGATCGGAGCGGGTCTGGGCGTGGCGGCCCTGCTGAGCCTGGCGGGCATCACCTCCAGCATCGTCACCTTCATCCTGGCCGGCTTCGTGATCCAGACCGTCTGCGGTTCGGCCATCGCCCTGGCCCTGAACCTGGCCCCCAACCCGTGGGCGGTGAACGAGATCGTCAACTGGCTGATGGGTTCGCTGGCCGACCGCAGCGTCGACGAGGTCAAGCTGGCCGCGCCGGGCATCCTTCTCGGCGGCCTGCTGCTGCTGACCCTGGGCCGCTCGCTGGACGCCCTGACCTTGGGCGAGCAGGGTGCACGGTCGCTGGGCGTGGATCTCTCGCGTACGCGCTGGCTGATGCTGATCGGCGTCGCCGTGGCCGTCGGCTCCAGCGTGGCGGTGACCGGCGTCATCAGCTTCGTCGGCCTGATCACCCCGCACCTGCTGCGGCCGCTGCTGGGCTCCAAGCCGAGCGCGGTGCTCTTGCCCTCGTTCGTGGGCGGGGCGGTCATGACCCTGGCGGCCGACATCCTGGTGCGCATGACCCCGGCCGCCAGCGAGATCAAGCTGAGCGTCGCCATGGCCATACTGGGCGGGCCGTTCTTCCTGGCCATGCTGATCTCGATGCGACGGAGGCTGGCATGAGCCTGCACGCTGACAACGTCACCCTGGCGCTGGGCGGCCGCCCGGTGCTGGCCGGGATCACCGCCGACTTCGCCAAGGGCGGCGTCATCGCCATTGTCGGTCCCAACGGCGCGGGCAAGTCGACCCTGCTGTCGTGCCTGGCCGGCCTGCTCAAGCCCGACGGCGGCGCGGTGACGCTGGACGGCGCGCCGGTCGCGCCCATGCCCGGCCGCCAGCGCGCCGGCCGCATCGCCTTCCTGGCCCAGACGCCGGAGATCGCCTGGGACGTCGATGTCCGCACCTTCGTGGGCTTGGGACGAACGCCGCATATCGGCGCCTTCGGACCCAGCGCCGAGGACCACGCGGCCATCAGAGCCGCCATCGCCGCCGCCAGCCTGCAGACGTTCGTCGATCGCCCGGTCACTCGCCTGTCGGGCGGCGAGCGGGCCCGGGCCCTGATTGCCCGGGGCCTGGCCGGCCAGACCGACTGGCTGCTGGCCGACGAGCCGCTGACGGGCCTCGACCCCGGCCACGCCCTGGACGCCCTGGCGCTGTTCCGCCGCATGGCCCACGACGAGGGCAAGGGCGTGATCGTCACCCTGCACGACCTGAACCTGGCCGCGCGCTTCGCCGACCGGGTGCTGGTGCTGAACGAGGGCCGCCTGGTCGTCGACGGCGCGCCGGACACGGCCCTGACGCCGGAGACCTTGTCGGACGTCTATGGCGTCGTCGTCCGCCGCCATGCGGGCGAGGGCGGGCCGCTGATCGAAGTGCTGGGCCGTGCCGGCTAGTTCCTGGTCCGCCAGTCCCTGGATCGTCCTGGCCGCGGCCGGGGTCGAGGCCGTCGTCGGCTATCCCGACGCGCTGCATCGGCGTGTGCCGCATCCGGTGGTCTGGGTCGGCGCGCTGATCGCGCAGCTGGAGCGGATGCTGAACCAGCCGGCTTTCGGTGAGCTGTTCCGGCGACTGCTGGGCATCGTCACCCTGCTGAACCTCGTCGCGGTCAGCGCGGGGGCGGGTTGGCTGATCACGCGCTATGGCGGGCCGTGGGCCGTGGTCGCGGTCGGCTGGCTGGGCCTGGCGCAGCGCAATCTCTGGGACCACGTCCGGCTGGTGGCCAAACCGCTGGCCGCCGGCGACCTGGAGGGCGCGCGGGCCGCCGTCGGCATGATCGTCGGTCGTGACGTCGTGCAACTGAGCGAAAACGACATCGCCACGGCGGCCATCGAGAGCCTGGCCGAGAGCTTCTGCGACGGCGTCGTCGCGCCGCTGTTCTGGTTCGTGGTCGGGGGATTGCCGGGCCTCTTCGTCTACAAGGCCGTCAACACCGCCGACAGCATGATCGGCCATCGCGAGCCGCGCTGGCGCTCGTTCGGCTGGGCCTCCGCCCGGTTCGATGACCTGCTGAACCTGATCCCGGCGCGGCTGGCGGGCGTCGTCGTGGCCCTGGCCGGCGGCGGAGGCTGGAAGGTCATGCTGCGCGACGCGGGCAAGCACGCCTCGCCCAACGCCGGCTGGCCCGAGGCGGCCATGGCCGGTGCGCTGGGCGTGCGGCTGGGCGGTCCGGCCTGGTACGACGGCGCGCTGTCGCAGCGTCCGGTGCTGGGCGAGGGCAGGGCGCCGACGCCGGCCGATCTGGCGCGAGCGATGCGGGTCTATCTGGTCGCCTGCGGAATCCTCTGGTTGATGCTCGCGGTCGGAGGACTCGTATGGCCGCATTGATGATCCAGGGCTGCGGCTCCGATGTCGGCAAGTCCGTGCTGGTGGCGGGGCTGTGCCGGCTGTTCGCCAATCGCGGCCTGCGGGTGCGGCCGTTCAAGCCGCAGAACATGTCCAACAACGCCGCCGTGACCGCCGATGGCGGCGAGATCGGCCGCGCCCAGGCTTTGCAAGCGATCGCCTGCCGGGTCGCTCCGACCGTCGACATGAACCCGGTGCTGCTGAAACCCCAGAGCGATGTCGGCGCCCAGCTGGTGGTGCGCGGCCAGATGGCTGGGACCTGGAAGGCGCGCGGCTATCAGGAGCGCAAGGCGGCGCTGCTGGGCACGGTGATCGAGAGCTTCCGCACGCTGGAGGCCGAGAGCGACCTGGTCATCGTCGAGGGCGCCGGCAGTCCGGCCGAGATCAACCTGCGCGCCAACGACATCGCCAATATGGGCTTCGCGATCGCGGCCGATGTGCCCGTGGTGCTGGTCGGCGACATCGATCGCGGCCACGTCATCGCCGCCCTGGTCGGGGCCCACGTGGTGCTGAATGAGGCCGACCGGGCGATGATCCGCGGCTTCCTGATCAACAAGTTCCGGGGCGATCCCAGCCTGTTCCAGGACGGCCGCGCCGAGATCGTCCGCCGCACGGGCTGGACGGACCTCGGCATGGCCCCTTGGCTGGCGGCGGCCAGGCGCCTGCCGGCCGAGGACGCCGTCGTGCTGGACCGCGCGGTCGGCGCCGACGGCCGCAAGGTGCGGATCGTCGTGCCGATGCTGTCGCGGATCGCCAATTTCGACGAGTTCGACGCCTTGCGCACGGAGCCGGAAGTCGAGTTCGCCTTCGTGCCGCCGGGGACGCCGCTGCCGGGCGACGCCGATCTGGTGATCCTGCCAGGCACCAAGGCGACGCTCGCCGATCTGGCCTTCCTGCGCGCCCAGGGCTGGGACATCGATCTCGCCGCCCATGTCCGCCGAGGTGGCCGAGTGCTGGGCGTCTGCGGCGGCTATCAGATGCTGGGTCGGCGAGTGTCCGATCCCGACGGCATCGAAGGCCTGCCGGACTCGGTCGAGGGTCTGGGCCTGCTCGACGTCGAGACGGTGATGACCGGCGACAAGACCCTGCGACCGGTGACTGGACTACTGGCCGGCGGCGCGCGGTTCGAGGGCTACGAGATGCATGTCGGCCGCACGACCGGCGCGGTGTCGCCGATGCTGACCTTCGACGACGGCGTTGTTGACGGCGCGGTCTCGGCCAACGGCTTGGTGCGCGGCGCCTATGTCCACGGCCTGTTCGACCGGGGCGAGGCGAGGGCGGCGCTGCTGGCCGAGCTGGGCGCGGTGTCCGACACGATCGACCAGGCCGTCCGCGTCGATCAGGCGCTGGACGAGATCGCCGCCGCCCTGGAGCAGGCTTTCGACATCCCCGCCCTGGCCGCGATCGCCGGCCTGGAGACTTTCCGATGAACTTGCCGACCGTCTCGCCGATCGACATCGCCCACGCGGCCAGCTTGCGCGCCACGATCGACGGCAAGGCCAAACCGCCGGGCGCCCTGGGCCGGGTCGAGGATCTGGCTATCCGTCTGGGCCTGATCGCTGAGGGCGCGCCGCCGGCCTTCGACCGCGCCCTGCTGCTGGTCTTCGCCGGCGACCACGGCCTGACCGCCGAGGGCGTCTCGGCCTATCCGTCCAGCGTCACCCAGGCCATGGTCGCCACCTTCCTGGCTGGCAAGGCCAGCGCCAACGCCTTCGCCCGCGCGGTCGGGGCCGAGCTGCGGGTGGTGGACGCCGGGGTCGACGCCGAACTGCCGCCCCATCCGAACCTGCTGGCCGAGAAGGTCCGCCGCGGCACGCGCAACGCCGCCGTCGAGCCGGCCCTGACCTCGGAAGAGGTCACCCAGGCCCTGGAGACCGGCGCGCGCATCGCCCGCGACACGGTCGCCGAGGGCTTCGAGATCCTGGCCCTGGGCGAGATGGGCATCGGCAACACCGCCTCGGCGGCGCTGCTGATGCACCGCCTGGCCCCGGCGCCGCTGGTCGAGTGCGTCGGGCGTGGGACCGGGCATGACGACGCGGGCCTGGCCCGCAAGCTGGCGACGCTGGAGCGCGCCGCTGCGAGGTCGGACGCCACCGAGCCTGCCGCCGTCCTCGCCGAGTTCGGCGGGCTGGAGATCGCCATGATGGCCGGCGCGGTGATCGGCGCGGCGTCCGTGCGGGTCCCGGTGCTGGTCGACGGCTTCATCGCCTCGGCGGCGGCGCTGGCGGCGATCCGGCTGGTCCCGGCGGTGCAGGACTACTGTATCTTCTGCCATCGCTCGGCCGAACAGGGGCATCAGCGGATGCTGGCGGCGCTGGAGGTCGAACCGCTGCTGGACATGGGCCTGCGCCTGGGGGAGGGCACCGGCGCCTTGCTGGCTCTGCCGATCATCCGCGCCGCCTCGCGGCTGCTAAGCGACGTCGCCAGCCTGGATGACGTGCTGAACGGACGGCTCTAGCGCATGGGCTGGCTCGCGCATCAGGTCCGGTTGCTGGTCTGCGCGGTCCAGTTCCTGACACGCGTGCCGACCCCGGCGCTGAAGACCTTCGAGCCCGACTGGATCACCCGCTCGGCCCGCTACTTCCCCCTGGTCGGGCAGAGCGTCGGGGCGGTCTGCGCCGGGGTGCTGCTCGCCGGCGAGCGGCTGTGGAGCGCGCCGGTCGGGGCGATCCTGGCGCTTGCTGCCGGCTTGCTGATCACCGGCGCCTTCCACGAGGACGGCCTGGCCGACACCGCCGACGGCCTGGGCGGCGGCCAGACGCCGGCGCGGCGGTTGGAGATCATGAAGGACAGCCGCATCGGGACCTACGGCGCCTGCGCCCTGGTCGCGGTGCTGGCGCTGAAGGGGGCGGTGCTGGCCACGACGCCCATTGCCGCCGCCCTGCTGCTGGCCGCCCACGGCCTGGGTCGCGCCGCCGCTGTCACGGTCATGCGCCTGACGCCCTACGCCCCCAGCGGCGAGGCCGGCAAGTGGAAGCCCGTGCCGCAGGGCGTGCGGACCGGTGAGGTGCTGGTCGCCCTGCTGATCGCCGCCTGGCCGCTGGTCCTGCTGTCGCCGAGCGCGATCCTGGCCGGCCTCGCGGGCGGCGCGCTGCTGGCCGCCTTCGTCGCCCTGACCGCCAAGCGGCTGATCGGCGGCCATACCGGCGACGTGCTGGGCGCGGTCGAGCAGGTGTTCGAGGTCGGCTTCCTGCTCGGCGCGGCGGCGCTGGCATGAGGCTGCTGGTCGGGCCGATCTCGGCGGTCGAGCGGTTGGCCGGCGAGGCCGATCACGTGCTGTCGCTGATCTCGCCGGACGCGACGGCGCCGACTGTATCGCAGCCCCGAACCCTGTTGCGATTCAACGACATCGCCGAAGAACGTGAGGGCTTGATCGCACCCTCGACGGCAATGCTCGAGACGATCCTGGCGTTACATCAAACGCCGACGCTGCTGATCCACTGCTTCGCCGGCGTCAGCCGCTCGACGGCGGCGGCCTATGTCCTGGCCTGCGCGACCCGGCCCGGCGAGGAGCAGGCGCTGGCCGTAGAGCTCCGGACGCTCTGCCCAGAGGCCACGCCGAACCCGCTGATGGTCGCCCTAGCCGACACGATCCTGGAACGCGACGGCGCCATGACCCGCGCCATCGCCGGTATCGGCCGCGGCGCCGACGCCTACGAAGGAACCGTGATCGACTGGCGGCTGACCTAGTCGAGGCCCGGCAGTTCGATCTTCACCAGCTTCCAGCCGAACACGCCGTGGCGTTTCAGGACGAGGCCGAACGGCTGCTGATCGCCGTCCTTGCGGTCGCGATAGGTGGCGCGGAAGTGGTCCAGGTCCTCGTAGCCGTATTTGACCTCGATGTCGGACTTGGCCTTGGGCGTCTTCACCTCGGGCTGCGGCTGCTCGATGACCGGACCACCGGGCGTGGCGCTGATGCTCTTGGGCGGCTCGCTGGTCGCCACCATGGTGGCGATGGCGTCGGGCGTCGCATAGGTGTCGATGGCCTTGTCGACCACGCCGGCCAGCAGGATCTGGCCGAAGGCCGCGAACGGGTTGTCGCGCAGCTTGGGATCTTCCTCGAACTTGCGGGTCATGCTGGCCTTGAGCTGCAGCTTCAGGCTCTCGCGCACGGCCGGGAAGTCGACGGCGCGCTCCAGCCTGGCCTTGTCGCCGGCCTTGGCCGCCTCGGTCAGGCTCTTCAGGGCGAAGACCGGCGAGGCCAGATAGGCCCCGATCAACACCGCCACGAGCACGAAAACGCCGGCGCCAGTCAGGATACGGTTCGAGCGAGTCATCAGGTCCTCCCACCGGCGATCAAGTCAGGCGGGAGGACCCGGGTCAACTTATGGCCGCGAGGATCGCAGGATCTCGGCCCACGGCGCCGGTTTCTTGCCGGTGCGCTTCACCAGATCCTCGCGCAGGGGCAGGTACCTGGCGTCCAGCAGGCTGGCCAGGGTGTAGGTGCCGACGCCGTTGGAGACGTCCCAGTCGTGCGCGGCATATTCCTTCTGGCCCGAGTTGGCGCGGTCGCGGTCGAACTGGATCTTGGAATTGACGAACTCGCTGTGGGTCTTCTCGCCCCTGGCATAGGCCGCCAGCCAGTCCAGCGAGTTCGGCAGGCTTGACCCGCTGGCGCTCTTGAACGCGAACCAGTCCTCGCCGTGCGCCTGGGCCGACAGGGCGGCCATCATCAGCGGATCGAGATTGTAGGTCACGTAGTGCAGGGCGTCGCGCTCGTGGAAGTCGAAGGTCGAGCCATCCGCATAGAGGTTGACGCCGATCTGCTTGCGGAAGGCCTCGCGGGCCCGGGCGATCAGCTTGGCGTCGCCGGTCTGGTAGGCGGCCATGGTCGCCATCTTGATCCGGTGGCTCTGCCAGTTGGTGTTGGCATTCTTGGGACCCGCGTCCATGGCGTCCAGATAGCCGACGGCCATCTTGCGCCAGAAGGCGTCGACCTTGGCGCGGATGGGGGCGGGGAGATCGCTGTCGGTCAGGTCGGTGGCCATGACCAGGGTGTCGAAGCCCGTCTCGTCGATCGGGTTGAACGAGATCTGGTAGATGTCGGCCCAGTTCTCGAGATAGCGGCCCGTGGCCTCCAGGAACCTGCGGTCGCCGGTCAGACGGTAGGCGAGGGCGAAGTTCAGCACGATCGGCTGGTCCTCGCGGGCCTTGATGCTGATCTCGCGGATGCCCTTGCCGGGCAGGGTGCCTTCGGTGTGGGCGTGGGGAATGGCGCCGGGCGGGCGGTCCAGGGTGGCCGTGGCCCGCGAGACGATCGCGTCCTTGAGGGCAGGGGAGACGGCGCCCTTGCCGAAGGTCGGGCCCAGCAGGCCATAGTCGGCGGCGTGCGCGGCGGGCGCGATGGCGATCAGGACGCCGGCGGCGAGCCATGCGGTCTTCATAGGAGCCTCCCAAGCTTTACTCTTGGGGACGAGATATCTGGCCAGTCCAATTATTGGTCAAGCCACTTTCGGTCTTTTGGTCGGACCGAAACGGGCGGCGCCGAGGGGAGCGACGCCGCCCGACCAGGCTAGAACGAGGCGTCGAGCTTCAGGAAGAAGTAGCGACCGATCGCGTCGTAATAGGCCGGACCGATGTTACGGCCGTCACCCGTGCCGTGCGGCGAAATCGCGGTGTCCTGGATCGCCGGCGGCACGCCGTAGTCGTCGATGTTCTTCACGCCCAGCGCGATGTCGAAGGTCTTCTTCGCATGCCAGGTGATGTTGATGTCCTTGTAGATGAAGGCCCGGACGTTCGGGAACTCGTTATACTCGTCGCTGGAATTGATCGCGTACTTGCTCTTGCTGACGTAGCGGTTGTTCAGGCCGAAGGTGAACCGGCCGAGATCATAGCTGGTGGTCAGCGTGGCCTTGTAGGTCGGGTAGTTCCACTGACCGGCATAGTCGATGCCCGCCTTGCCCTTCTCCGAGATCGTCGTCTGCTCCAGCAGCTTGGTGCCCGAGAAGGTCAGGCGCAGCATGCCGGGGCCGACCTCGGTGCGGTAACGCGCCGACAGATCGATGCCGCGCACGCGCTGGCCGGCCAGGTTGGCGAACTGGGTGCGGACCTGCTTGACCGAGCCTTCGATCAGGGTGCCGTCGGTGTCACGCGTCCCGGCCGGGTTGCGGATCACGTACTTGCAGTAGGCCTGATCCGGGCCGCCGGCGGAGTCCACGCAGTTGTTCATCAGCGTGGTGTAGGCCAGCGAGGTGATGACGTTGCCGACCTTGATGTCCCAATAGTCGATCGTCATGTCGAAGTTGCGCAGGAAGCGCGGCTGGATCACGACGCCGTAGGTCAGCGAGTTCGAGGTCTCCGGCTCCAGGTCCGGATTGCCGCCGCTATAGACGACCGGCACGTTGAGGTTGGGGTAGGGGACCGGGAACTTCACGCCCGGCAGGGTCGCCTCGCAATTGGCCTGACGGTTCGGCTTCAGCGCGATGTAGACGCTGGAGCAGGGGTCATCGATCTTGCCGTAGCTGGAGAAGCTGATCGGCGTGTACAGCTCGCCGAAATTGGGCACGCGGATCGAGTGCGACTTGGTCCCGCGGAAGGTCAGGTCGCGGACCGGCTGCCAGGTCAGGCCGGCCTTCCAGGTGTCGGTGCTGTCGTTGTCGCTGTAGTCGGAATATCGGTAGGCGCCCTCGACCTGCAGCTTGCGGGCGAAGGGCAGGTCGGCCAGCACCGGCACGACCACTTCGGCGAAGGCTTCGGTCGTCTCGCGCTTGTGGTGGAAGTCGGGGTGCAGGGCGAAGTCGTTGCCCGGCGTGTAGACGATGGTCGACAGCTTGGCCTTGTCCGGATCGTCCTGGGTGTCCAGCTTCTCCTGACGCCACTCGGCGCCGACCGAAGCCTTCACCGCGCCGGCCGGCAGGTTGAAGAGTTCGCCGTCGACGCTGACGCCGGCGTTCAGCATCGAATTGCGCGTCTTCTCGAAGCGATCGAACATCAGGTAGTCGAGAACGTCCTGCGACGGCCGGGCGGTGGCGAAGAAGTCCAGCGGCTTGCAGCCGGCGGCGCGAGCGGTGGCGTCGCGGCAGACGATGGCGCCGCTGGCGTCCTTGATGCTGTCGCGAGCGAACAGCCACTGGTCGCGGCCGACCATGTTGGTCGTGGTCCAGTCGTCGTCCACCTGGCCGTAGCGGGCGAAGGCGGTCCAGTTCAGCTTGCTGGTCAGCTTGCCGGTGATGTCGCTGCCGATCAGGAAGTTGCGACGGTCGTGGTTCTCCATGGTCTGGGGCAGGTTGTTGTAGCTGCGGTCCAGCGCCAGGGTCGTCAGGCCGTTGGCGACCATGTAGTCGCGCATGGCGGCGGGCAGGTACGGGTTGGTCAGGGTGGCGATCTCACCGGTGTTGGCGACGCCGTCCTTGCCCCACCAGATCTTGCCCGTGCGCGCGTCCGAGCGGTACTCGGGGAACTCGCCGGCGCCGCGCGTGGTGCTGCGGGTGAAGCTCAGCGTGCCGTTCCACACCAGGTCGTCGGTGAACTTGTAGTTGGCGTTGGCGTAGGCCGACTGGCGGTTGGAGCCGTTGCGGATGAAGTGGTTCTCGTTGCCGTTCAGGCCCGGGCCGCCGTTCTGGCCGCCGGTCTCACCGGCGGTGACGATGCCATAGCTGTCCTTCGGCACGGCCACGACCTGGCCATTGACGTACTGGTACCACTGGCCGTTGTTGTTCCCGCATGCGTTCTTGCCGTTGTACATGCACCAGGTCGGGACCAGCGAGCGGTACATGACGCGGTAGTCGCGATAGAGCAGGCGGTCGGGGATGCCGTCGTTCGGACCGGTATTGGCCGGATTGGCGCTGTAGACGTCGCGGTTGATCCAGCGCTCGGTGCTGCGCAGCTTGTCGGTGGTCGAGATGTTGCCGCCGACCACGACATGGCCGCGCCCTTCGGCGAAGTCGAAGCCGGTCGCCGCCGTGAAGTCCGACTGGCGCGCGTCGCTGTGCGAGGAGACGCCGGTGGTGGCGCTGAGATGCAGGCCCTTCATCTGCTTCTTCATCACCACGTTGACCGCGCCGGTCACCGCGTCGGCGCCGTAGACGGCCGCGGCGCCGCCCGTGACCACTTCGAAGCGGTCGATCAGCGCCGTGGGGATGGTGTTGACGTCGACCGCCGAGGTGCGCGCGCCGCCGGACACCCAGCGATGGCCGTCGACCAGCACCAGCGAGCGATTGTTGCCCATGTTGCGCAGATTGATGTTGGCGACGCCGGCGTCATATTCCTGGCCCAGCGAGCTGGCTTCGCCCAGGCCCGGGCCCATCGCCGGGTTCTGCATCAGGGCGTCATAGACGGTGATGCGGCCGTAGTCCTTGATCTGCTCCATGCTCATCACCGAGATCGGCATGGCCGACTCCAGCTCCGGACGGGCGATGCGCGAGCCGGTGACGACGACGGTGTCGACCGAGGTGTCGTCCTGGGCCGCGCTGGCCTGCTGCGCGAAGGCGCACGGCGCCATGAACAGCGGCGCGATGATGGTGCTGGCCAGCGCCAGTTTCTTGATGGTCACGTCGATCCCCCGACCTGGATGGTTGAACCTGCCGCGACGCGTTGGCGCCGCTAGAGGAGGGGGTCATAACTTTGTCATCTGCCATTTTATTTACGGATATGTGAAAGAATAGCGACGACCGATAACGATCGTACGGCGACCCAATTAGCTGAAATTATGCGAAGTCATTTCAAAGTTTGTCGAGATTTGGCGCAAAATTCCGAGCATTAGTCGGAATAACGATTGAGCGTACGATCGTTATTTCATGTTGGTACGATCGTTTTCATTAGATCCGCGAAAGTAACGCTCAGGCGCAATCCACGTCGAGATCGAGTTGCGCGAGATTGGTCAGGACTGCTTCGAGCGGATGGCCGCCGCCATGCTCGCGGATCAGGCGCCGCGACACCGCTCACGCCAAACAAGGACCGCTCACGAGTGGGCGCGCCACAGCGCCATGATCCGCCGCTGTTGACGCAGGGATTGCATGACTGGTTTTGGGCCGGATTTTGACGTCGGGAAGGTCTGTACCCGACCGGTCCAGGGGCGGTGGATGGACGTTGCCTGGAACGATCGGGGAGACGCCGCTGGCGGGCGAGCCTAGATAGGTAGGGTATAGGTGAGGGCGCCGCCCGAGACGTGGGAGACCTGCAGGTCGACCGCTCCGACCAGCTTGACGACGATGTCGGTCCCGGCGGTGAAGGCCGAGCCGGCCCCGCTGTCCAGGACCACATAGGTGTCGCCGCCGAACCGGAACCAGTTCATCAGCGCCGTTCCGTGGCCGTCACCGGCCGCGGCGGCGTCCAGATAGGCCGCCAGGGTGCTTTGACCGGTGACCTCGGCGCCGAGGGTGGTGGCCGCCGCCGCTCCGCCCTGGGCCGAGATGTTAAGCTTGTCGCCATTGCCGAAGTTGGTGACCGACGTGAAGACAGTCGCGCTGGCGGCGTTGGCGGCGGTGACGTTCACCGTGTCCAGACCCGCGCCTGTACCGACATTGATGGTGTTGGCGCCATTGCCGACGGTGATGGTCTCCGAGCCCGTTCCGCCGGTGTAGCTGTTGGTCCCGCCGCCCAGGTCGATCACATTGTCCCGGCCGTTGGCGCCGGTGATCGTGTCATTGTCCGCGCCGCCGACATAGGTGATCGCGCCACTGGTTGCGGCGCTGAAGATGACGGTGTTGGCGCCCGTGGGCGCGCCCTTGATCGTGGCCGCGTTGATCAGGGCGCCCGATGTCCAGGTGAAGCCGCCCAGGGTAATGCCGCTGGCGTCGACGAGGGTCAGGTCGACCGGGGAGGTGGCCAGCTTGAAACCGCTATTGCCGGTGATGAAGATGCTCTTCAGGCCGCTGGAGGCGCCCAGGCGAAGGGACGGGAGCGAGGAGGCGTTCGGGCTGCTGCTGATGTCGTTGACCCTGATGTTGATCGTCTCGACCCCGGCCGCGACGTTGAACCCGGTAAATGCGAATTCGCTGTTCCCGTTCAGGCTGTTCAGCACCAGGTTCAGCACGTCGTTGGCGCCGGTCGCGTAGTCCGGGCTGTTGATGTTGTATGTGTTGCGAACCCGGCCGGGATCGGGGAGTTCGAGCGTGCCGCCGCTCGCGAAGTTGTTGAGGGTGAAAGTGCCCTGGACGCCATCGAGGATGATGTAGCTGAAGCCAAGGGCGCCGGCGTCGATCGTCGCGCTGGTGAGGAACGGGATTTCCAGGCGCTCGAAGCCGCTGAGCTGGCTGCCGAAGGCGGTGGACTGAGAGGCTGTCACGGCGTCGGCGGCGACCATGACCAGGGTGTCGGTTCCCGCGCCGCCCTTGAGCGGCGCCGACAGGGCGGTCGTGCCGCTGGCCAGGGTCAGGACGTCGTCGCCGGCGCCCAGATCGATCGTATTGCTGATGGTCGTCCCGCTGAGCGTGATCGTGTCGACGCCCGAGCCGCCGGTGAAGGCGGTCCTGCCGCCGTTGATCGTCAGGGTGTTGGCGCCGCTGGTTTCGCTGGCGTCGATGCTGGTCAGCAGCGAGGGCGTGGTCAGGTTGGCGTTCAGGCTGGCCGCGCCGCTGATCTTGACCGTCGTCAGGGCGGCCAGGCTGGACGTGCTGTTCAGCTTCAGCTGGCTGGCGCCGTCGAGGTTCAGCGTGGCGAGCGCGCCGAAGGTGATAGTGACCAAGGCCGAGGCCTCGGCCCCGGTCGTGACGTTCAGGGTGGTGTAGATGTCGGTGTCGTCCAGCACGCCGGTCAGGCCGTTCATCGTCAGGTTCAGCGTCTTGTTGGTCGGCGTGGTCAGGCCGCTGTTGTCGATGCTGGTAAGGCCCACGCCGTGCGCCACCGTCAGATCGGTCAGCGCCGTGCCCTTGAAGACCAGGCTGGAATAGCCGTCGACGCTGGCCTTGGTGATCGTCCCCGCCAGGGTCGTGCTGCCCTTGTTGATGTCGTTGATCACGACGGCGCTGACGGCGACCCCGGCGGTGGAGCCGTTGGCCGTGGCCGCCTTGGCGGCCTTGACCGTGACGCTGTTGGTGTCGGCCGCGCCGTTGACCGTCACCGCGCCGTTAGTCTGTGTGGTCCCGGTGGCGTTAGTCGCCGTCTGGGTGATGCTGACGGTGGTCCCGCCGTTGACGGTGATCTGGCCGGCGGTGACAGCGCCGGTGGTCTCGCGCGAAACCTTGACTGCATCGGTCGCCGCTGTGGTGGCGCCGATGTTCAGGGTGGCTGTGGTCGCACCCGTGATGGTCAGGTCCAGGGCCTTGCCCCCGTCGATGGCCAGAGCGCCCGCGCCTTGGGCGTTGACGGTCGCCGTCAGGCCGGTCGAGTCTGCCAGTTTCAGGTCGAGGTCCGCGGAGCTGGTGGTGTTCAGCTGGGTCAGGCCGGTCCAGCCACGCAGATCGCCGACGAGGCCCGCGTCGTTGCTGAGCGTGAATGTCTCGATGCCGGTGACGCTGGCGGCGGGGATGGCGTAGGTCGAGCCCGTCGTCGCGGTGACGGTCAGGGTGTCGGCCCCGGCCCCGCCGTCCAGGGTGTCGGTGGCGTTGAATGTCAGGTCGGTGCCGGTGAAGGTGTCGCCGGGGGCGCCGCCGGTCAGTATGTCGACGCCGGTGGTCAGGACGAAGCTCTGACTGGCCGGCGGCGGAGCGCCGTAGATCAGCGTTCCGTTCGTGACGCTCGAGCCTGACAGGTCGACCAGGCCGGTGAGCTTGGTGACGATGTCGGTCCCGGCGGTGAAGGTCGCGCCGGCGCCGCTGTCCAGCACGACATAGGTGTCGCCGCCGAACTGGAACCAGTTCATCCGCGCCGTTCCATGGCCGTCACCGGCCGTGGCGGCGTCCAGATAGGCCGCCAGGGTAGTCTGGCCGGTGAGCTTGGCGCCCAGGCTGGTCGCCGCGGCCGCGCCGCCCTGGGCCGAGATGCTGAGCTTGTCGCCGGTCCCGAAGTTCGTGACCGTCGTGAAGACGCTGGCGCTCGAGGCATTGGCGGCGGTGACGTTCACCGTGTCGGACCCTGTGCCGACATTGATGGTGTTGGCGCCATTGCCGGCGGTGATGGTCTCCGAGCCGGAACCGCCGGTGTAGCTGTTGGTCCCGCCGCCCAGGCTGACCACGTTGTCGCGGCCATTGGCGCCGGTGATCACGTCATTGCCCGTCCCGCCGACATAAGTGATCGCGCCGCCGGTCGCCGCGCTGAAGGTGACGGTGTTCGTCCCCGTCGCCGAACCCTTGATCGTCGCGGCGCCCGTCAGGGCGCCCGATGTCCAGGTGAAGCCGCCCAGGGTGACGCCACTGGCGTCGACATTTGTCAGGCTGGTCGTCGTGCTGGTCAGCGACAGGCTGCCATTGCCCGTGACGGCGATGGTCTTCATCCCGGTGTTGTTGACGCGCAGGGAAGAGATCGCGGATCCGTCCGGCGCAGCGCCGGTGTCGTTGACCTGGATGTTGAGCGTCTCGAGCCCCGCGTCGATCGACATGCCAGCGCTGGCGAAGTTGATGGCCTGGCTCTGGTGGGTCAGCACCAGGTTCAGCACGTCGTCGACGCCGGTTGCGAAGGCCGTGTCGGAAAACACGTATTGCGAGGCGGCGCTCGTCAATTCGACCGTGTTGCCGCTGGCGAGGCCGCTAAGCGTGAAGCGGCCACTCTGGACCGCTCCGAGGGTCACGCGACTGAAGTCAAGCCCGCTGACATCAACAGTGTTTGCGTTGAGTTGGGTGAGATACAGGCGCTCGAAGCCGGTAACCTGGCCGGCGCTCAGGAGGTTTCGGGCAGTGGCGGCATCCGTCACCAAGGTGTCGGTCCCTGCGCCGCCGTTGATCGTGGCGCTTGCGCCGCTGGACAAGGTCAGGAAGTCATCGCCGGCGCCCAGATCGATCGCCTTGGTGATGGTCGTCCCCGTGAGGGTGATCGTGTCGACGCCCGAGCCGCCGGTGAAGGCGGTCCTGCCGCCGTTGATCGTCAGGGTGTTGGCGCCGCTGGTTCCGCTGGCGTCGATGCTGGTCAGCAGCGAGGGCGTGGTCAGGTTGGCGTTCAAGCCGGCCGCGCCGCTGATCTTGACCGTCGTCAAGACGGCCAGGCTGGGCGTGCCGGTCAGCTTCAGCTGGCTGGTCCCGTCGAGGTTCAGCATGGCGAGCGCGCCGAGGGTGATGTCGGCCAGGGTCGAGGCCTCGGCCCCGGTCGTGACGTTCAGGGTGGTGTAGATGTCGGCGTCGTCCAGCACGCCGCCGGTCACGCCGTTCAACCCCAGACTCAGCGTCTTGTTGGTCGGCGTGCTCAGGCCGCTGTTGTCGATAGTGATGTCGCCCGCGCCGTGAGCCAGGCTCAGGTCAGTCAGCGCCGTGCCCTTGAAGACCAGCGTGGAATAGCCGTCGACGCTGGCCTTGGTGATCGTCCCCGCCAGGGCCGTGCTGCCCATGTTGACGTCGTTGATCGCGACGGTGTTGGCGGTGATCCCGGCGGTGGAACCGTCGGCGGTCACGGCTTTGGCGGCCTTGACCGTGATCTCGGTGGTCGAGGCCGTACCGTTGACGGTGACCGCGCCGTTAGTCTGTGTGCTGTTGACGGCGTTGGTCGCCGTCTGGGTGACGGTGACGGTCGTCCCGCCCGTGATATTGATCTGGCCGGCGGTGACGGCGCCGGTGGTCTCGCGCGAGATTTTGACCGCGCCGGTCGCCGCCGTAGTGGCGCCGATGTCCAGGTTGGGGGTCGTCGCGCCCGTGATCGTCACGTCCAGGGTCTTGCCGCCGTCGATGGCGAAGCCGTTCGAGCCCTGGGCGGCGATGGTGGCCGTCAGGCTGGTCGAGCCCGCCAGCTTCAGCTCGTAGTGTCCCGAGGTGTTGGTGTTGAGCTGGGTCAGCCCTGTCCAGGTGCGCACGTCGCCGGCCAAGCCAGAGTCGTTGCTGATCGTCGCCGTCTCGATATTGGCGACGCTGGCGGCGGGCAGGGCATAGGTCGCGCCCGTCGTCGCAGTGATCGTCAGACTGTCGGCGCCCGCCCCGCCGTCCAGGGTGTCGGTGGCGTTGAGCGTCAGGTGCGTGCCGGTGAAGGTGTCGTTGAGCGAGCCGCCGGTGAAGTCGTCCACGCCGGTGGTCAGGACGAAGCTTAGGCTGCTCGCCGGGGGAGCTGCGTAGACGAGCGTCCCATTCGAAACGGTCGCGTTCGTCAGGTCGACGTTTCCGGCCAGCTTGGCGACGATGTCGGTCCCGGCGGTGAAGGTCGAGCCCGCGCCGCTGTCGAGGACGACATAGGTGTCGCCGCCGAACCGGAACCACTTCATCTGCGCCGCACCATGACCGTCGCCGGCCGCGGCCGCGTCCAGATAGGCCGCCAGGGTGGTCTGGCCGGTGATCTCGGCGCCCAGCGTGGTGGCTGCCCCGGCGCCGCCCTGGGCCGAGAGGCCGAGCCTGTCGCCCGCGCCAAAGCCCGTGACCGTCGTGAAGACGCTGGCGCTGGAGGCGTTGGCGCCGGTGATGGTCACCGTGTCCGAACCCGTGCCGATGTCGATGCTGTTGGCGCCATTGCCGACGGTGATGGTCTCCGAGCCTGACCCACCGGTGTAGCTGTTGGTCCCGCCGCCCAGGCTGACGACGTTGTCGCGGCCATTGGCGCCCGTGATCGTGTCGTTGCCCGCGCCGCCGACATAGGTGACCGCGCCGCCGGTCGCCGCGCTGAAGGTGACGGTGTTCGTCCCCGTCGCCGAACCCTTGATCGTCGCCGCGCCCGTTAGGATGCCCGAGGTCCAGGAGAAGCCGCCCAGGGTGATACCGCTGGCGTCCAGGCTGGTCAGGGCCGTGCTGGCCGCCGTCAAGGCCAGGCCGGCGTTGCCGCTGACGGTGAGGGTCTTCAGGTCGTTGCCGAGCAGCGTCGCCGTGTTCTGGAAGGCGCCGGACGGCGTGCCTTGCGTGTCGGTGTTGGTGAGGTTGATCGTCTCGACGCCGGTGGCGGTGATCCCGGTCGAGGCGAAGGCCACGGCGGCGCCCGTACCGCTGCTGAGCTTGACGTTGAGGACGTCGTTGGCGCCCGCCGTGAAGGCGCTGTTGGACACGGTGTAGGCCGCGCCGGCGCCGGTCAGATCCAGCGTGCCGCTGCTGGCGAAGTTCGTCAGGGTCAGGCCGGCGCCGCCGCTGGCGGTGACCGAGCTGTAGTTACCCAGCCTGGCGACGTCGATCGACTGGCTGCCCAAGGCCGTGAGGGTCAAGCGCTCGAAGCCCGTAACCTGGCTGGCGAAAGCGGTGGACTGAGAGAGCGTCTCCGCGTCGGTGGCGTTCATGACCAAGGTGTCGGTCCCGGTCCCACCGCTGATCGCGCTGGTCGGAGTGGTCGTGCCGTCGGCCAGGGTCAGGACGTCGTCGGCGGCCCCCAGGTCGATCGCCTTGCTGACCGTGGTCGCGCTGAGCGTGATCGTGTCGACGCCCGAGCCGCCGGCGAAGCTGGCCTTGTCGGCGTCGATCGTCAGGGTGTTGGCGCCGGTCGTGGCGCTGGCGTCGATCTTGGTCAGGGTGGCGTTGGTGAGGGTGGCCGTCAGCCCCGCCGCGCCGCTGATCGTCACCGTTTCCAGGGAAGAGGCGCGGTTCCCGCCCAGGGTCAGGCGGCTGTCGCCCTCGATGTTCAGCGTCGTCAGCCCGCGGAGGCTGAGGTATGACAGGGTCGAGGCTTCGGAGCCGGTGGTGACGTTCAGGGTCGTGTAGACGCCGGCGTCTTCCATTTCGCCGCCGGTCAGGCCGTTGAGGGTCAGGTCCAGCGTCTTGTTGGTCGGCGCGGAAAGGCCGCCGTTGTTGATGAGGATGTCGCCCGAGCCGTGGGCCAGGCTCAGGTCGGTCAGCCCCGTGCCTTTGAAGGTGAACGCGCTGTAGCCGTCGACGCTGGCCTTGGTGATGGTCCCGGCCTGGGTCGTGCTGCCCGTGTTGACGTCATTGATCGTGACGCGGGCGGCGGTGATCCCGGCGGTGGAGCCGTTGGCCGTGGCGGCCTTGTCAGCCTTGACCGTGACGCTGGTGGTGTCGGCCGAGCCGTTGACCGTCACCACGCCGTTGGTCTGGGTGGTCCCGGCAGTGTTGGCGGCCTTCTGGATGACGGTGACGGAGGTCCCGCCCGTGACGTCGATCCGACCGGCCGCGACGGCGCCGGTGGTCTCGCGTGAGATGTTGATCGCGCCGGTCGCCGCCGTGATCGCGCCGATGCTCAGGGCGGCGGTGGTCGCGCCCGTGATGGTCACGTCCAGTGTCTTGCCGCCGTCGATGGCGAAGGTGTTCGCGCCCAGGGCGGTGACGGTCGCCGTCAGGCTGGTCGAGCCGGCCAGCTTCAGGTCGTATTCCCCCGCTGAGGTGGTGTTGACCTGGTTCAGGCCCGTCCAGGCGCTGACGTCGCCGGCCAGGCCAGCGTTATTGCTGATCGTCGCCGTCTCGATGCTGGTGACGCTGGCCGCGGGCAGGGCATAGGTCGCGCCCGTCGTGGCGGTGATGGTCAGGCTGTCGGCGCCGGCCCCGCCGTCCAGCGCGTCGGTGGCGTTGAACGTCAGGTGCGTGGCGGAGAAGGTGTCGCCGAGGGTTTCGCCGGTGAAGGTGTCGGCCCCGCCGGTCAGGGTGAAGGTCCGGCTGGACGGTTCCGGCTCCTGGGTCGGCGGGTTCGGATCGGACGGCCCGCCGGGCAGGGTCACGGGATCGGGCGGATTGTCGACGGCCACGCCCTTGCCGCTGGAGCCGCTGGTCACCGTGGGCTTGTAGGTCTCGGTGATGTCGGTGTTGTAAACCGTGTCGCCCTTGGCCAGGCCCAGCATGAAGTTGTTGGTGGAGGCGGCGTAGATCCCGACGTCGGCCTTGATGCCCTCGGCCAGCAGATAGGCGGCGGTGGCGGCCTTCAGCGCCAGGTCGATCTCGGCCTGGGTCGAGGTGTCGCTGATCATGCCGGCGCTGCGCGCCGAGGTTAGCAGCAGGTCCCGGCGTGCGATGATGTCCAGGATGATCGCGGCGGGATCCAGGCCGACCGCGCGCGCCTGGGCGTTACCGATGATCGTGTCGTAGATCGACGCGACGTAGCTGGCGAAGCTCATCGCGCCATACTGGCTGGCGAATGCGTCCTTGGCCTCGCCGACAAGGGCCAGGTTGCCAGCGAAGTTCATGAACCGATTTTCGAGGTTCAACGGGGCGTAATAGGCGTCGCTCAGGTCGGCGGCGTTGGTGGTCGAGTTCACCAGATAGCTGACACCCACGGCCGTCGGGCTCTTGCCGGTGAAGAACTGGTAGGTCAGCACGGCCACGGACGTGGAGTCGTCGGCGCTGTTGAGGATGTAGCTCATCCGCTGGGCGTCGGTGACCGTGGCGTCCGCCGTCAGCTGCATCAGCTGCGAGGCCACCTCACTGGTCGGCTCGATTCCGCCATGGACCGCCGCGTAGGCCAGACGCAATTGCTCGTACGTGTAAGCCATCTGGCACTGTCTCTACTGCAGGGCCCGCTGAGCCAGGCGCGCGCCATGGCCTTCACGCGCCGCCCCGAACGCTTGGTCGGTCATAGGGGCGGTCGTCGCGGATTGGGAACCCTTCGCTGTGGACGGAAAGGCCGCTGGGCTTTTCGGGAGGGGAGGGCCTGCGCGGGCTCGAGCGTCTAGCGACGCTTGCTGCGAGTCTTGCAAACCTTTGTATCAGGAAGTTTTTCGGCGCTCTCTAGCGCTGGTCATGGCGTGATCCGCGCCTTGCCGCGCCTGAGGAGGGGGCTATGTCGAGTTGTCGACTTTCCTGTGGATAACTTTGCGGGGGGCCAGCTGGAATAGCGTGTTCACGCACGCAATTCGCGACCCTTTATTTCTAGTGGTGACGGACCTGCCGAGAGCGATGGTGTTGGAGTTGAGCGAGCGATCGCGCGCCTGGCCGGCTGATCTCCGGCGGCGCTGGACTTACGCCGTTGCGGTTGGCGCGTTCAGTGGATGCGTCTTCTGAGTTTCGGGACACCAAAATCCGAGTTGGATGCGGTCGCTCAAGCGCTATCTGCCAGTCGCAGGGATGGAGTCAGAAAATCGCGAAAACGCGGAACACGGCTGCCCAATTCCGGCCCGTTCCGCCACGCCGAGATATACATCGTCTAAGATATATTATCAGAAATATCGATTAGCACTATGAACGGCCTGGTGGTCTTTCTAATATTACAGCTTCGTAATTCGGCGCGACCCATGACCGACTCACTGACCCAGAAAGCCTGGTTTCTCATCGACAACGGCGACGCCGCCGAGGCTTCGAGTCTGACACAATTCGCGGCGCAGGCCAGCAGCGCCGCGCCGAACCTGCTGATGGCGCACGCCGCCGCGCTCAAGGCCTTGGGCCGCGCCAGCGACGCGGTGGCGTTCAATCGCCGCGCCGTGATGCGCGCGCCGTCGGATCGCTTCGCCTGGTACAATCTGGCCGCCACGCTGGGCGATCTGAATATCGACGCCGAGGCCGAAGCCGCCGCGCGCCGGACGCTGGCCCTGGGCCTGGACGCGCCGGAGGTCTGGCTGGTGCTGGGCAAGGCCCTGCAAGGCCTGCGGCGCTACGACGACGCCGAGAAAGCCTTCACGACCGCCCTGGCGCGCCGGCCCAACTACGCGGCCGCGCATCTGGACCTGGCCCAGCTGCGCTGGATGCGCTCGGGCCGTCAGGACCAGGCGCTGGCCGTGCTGGAGACCGCGCTACGGCAGTATCCCGACGATGCAGGCCTGTGGCTGATCAAGAGCACGGTGCTGACCTTCGCCGGCGACCACGCGGCCGCCGATGCGGTGCTGGAAGACGCGCTGGGTCGCGCGCCGAACGACGTTCTGCTGCTCCTGGCCGCCGCCCGCGCGGCCGGCGCCGTCGGTGACGCCCAGCGGATGTTGACCCGCGCCCAGGCGGCCGAACGCCTGGCGCCTGCCGCGCCCGAGGTCCACGCCGTGCTCTGCGAGGCTCTGCTGGCCGCCGGCCAGGCCGAGGCCGCCGCACAGATCGCGGAGCGCCTGCTCGCGGCCACGCCGCTGGACCAGTACGCCCTGGCGCTGCGCAACACGGCCTGGCGGCTGACACGGGATCCGCGCCTGGCGCCGTTCAGCGACCATGACCAGCTGGTCCGCGCCTATCGTCTGGAGACGCCGGACGGCTGGCCCGATCTCGAGACCTTCCTGGAGGCGTTGCGCGCCCGGCTGCTGGAGCTGCACGACCTGAAGACCCATCCGCTGCAGCAATCGCTGCGCGGCGGCACGCAGGTCCCGTCGCTGGACCGGTCCGACGATCCGCTGGTGCGCGCCTTCTTCTCCTCGGCCCGCAAGGCGGTCGCGCGCTATCTCGAGGACCTGGGTCCGGGCGATGATCCGATCCGCGCGCGGTGCTCGGCCGATTTCGAGTTCGCCGGCGGCTGGTCGGTGCGCCTGCGCTCCGACGGCTTCCACGCCGATCACGTCCATCCCAAGGGCTGGATCTCGTCGGCCTTCTACCTGGATCTGCCAGCGGTGGTCGATGACGGCGAGGCCCGCGAGGGCTGGCTGCAGTTCGGCCGGCCGGGGGCGCCGACATCCCCTGCCCTGACCGCCGAGCACATGGTCAAGCCCGAGCGCGGAACGCTGGTGCTGTTTCCATCCTGCTTCTGGCACGGCACGCGGCCGTTCTCGGATCCGGGCCACCGGCTGACCATGGCCTTCGACGTCGTGCCGCGCTGAGCTTCAAGCGCCAGAAGGCTGAAATCAAACACAAAAAGGCCCGCCCCGAGTGATCGAGGCGGGCCTTCTCGCGAGAAGGCCCCTCCCCGGCGCGAACGCCGGAGAGGGTCGTATCTCCTAGTAGCGCAGGCGGGCGTTGATGAAGAACATCCGGCCCAGGACGTCGTAAGCGGCGGGATAACCGCTGTTCGACGGCGAGGCGTTGCCGCCCAGGATCGGATAGGATTCTTGCGTCAGGTTGCGCACGCCGGCCGTGAAGGCGACGTTGTCGGTGACGCTCCAGTCGCCCGACAGATCCCAGTAGTTCTTCGCGCCGATACGCTCGACGGTGTAGACCGTGCCCGGAGCGTCGTCGTTGACGTCGTCCAGGTGGCTCCAAACGATGTTCACGCCGAACTGGTCCTTGGTCCAGTTCATGGTCGAACGCAGCTTGTGGCGCGGGGTCGGGTTGCCGCAGCGCGTGCCGAACTTGTCGGCGCACTTCACCGGGGCCGAGATCTCGTCCGGCGTCGTGGTCGAGTCCCAGGTGTTGGTGTACAGCGAACGGAAGGTCAGCGAACCCCAATCCGGCAGACCCAGCTTTTCCAGGGTCGTACGGTAGGTCACGCCGACGTCGAAGCCGGCCGTGGTGATCGTGGCGACGTTCTGCGCGGTGAGCGAGACGAAGTCGATCGAGCCGTTGGCGAGGCGACGGATCGCCTGGCAGTACGGCGAGTTCGGGTTGCCGTTGACCAGCGTGCCGTAGCAGACATTCATGACGTTCGAGGCGCTGCCGCCGAAGCTGGCGATAGCGTCGTTGATCTTGATGTCGAAGTAGTCGGCGGTCATCGAGAAGCCCGGCAGCCACGACGGCGTGTAGGCGAAGCCGGCCGTGAAGGTCTTGCCTTCTTCCGGACGCAGGTTCGGGTTGCCGCCCGACAGGGTCTGGGTCTGCTGGTTGGCGTTGATCAGACCGACGACGCTGGCCGCGACGCCCGAGTTGATACAAGCCTGACGGATGGCGGCCGTGGGAGCGCCACGGGCCGAGCACGGGTCGGTGGCGGTCGGGAAGCCGTTCGACTGCGGCGCATACAGGTCGCCGATCGACGGAGCGCGGATCGCCTTGTTGTACGAAGCGCGCAGCATCAGGTCGTCGAACACCTTCCACGAACCGGCGACCTTCCAGGTCTTAACCGGGTGCGGTTGGCCCGTGTAGTCCGAGGTACGGCCGGCCAGTTCCAGGTCCAGCGCCTTGATCAGCGGCAGGTCCTTCAGCAGCGGAACCAGGACTTCGGCGTAGCCTTCATAGACGTCGAAGCGACCCGAGACCGGCGGGCTGGCGTTGAAGCCCGTCAGGTTGCCGGTGGCCAGATCCTGGCTGGGCAGGAACGCGAACTCTTCCGCACGGTATTCGGCGCCGACGGCGAAGCCGATCGGGCCGGCCGGCAGCGAGAACATGTTCGCCGTGTCGCCGTTGATGCTGAAGCCGCCGTACTGCTGCTCATAGTCTTGCGACGAGTTGATGCGGGTCTTGATGAAGTCCGCAGCGGCCTTCGAGATGTTGCCTTGGCCGAACAGGTTGATCGGCACGCAGCCGCCCGACGGATCCAAGCAGCCGGTGCCGGCGGCGTTGAGCAGCAGGGCTTGCTGGATGCGAGCCAGGCTGGTGTCGCCGATCAGCGAGTTGCTGCCGTGGGTGTTGCCGTACTGGTAGTAGATGTCGAAGCCACCGTTGATGGCCGAGATGTCACCCTTCAGGCCCAGTTGCATCTGGTAGCCGAAGAAGTTGAACTTCGAGATACGCGGACCGACTTCGCTCAGGCGGCGGTTGAACACGCCGGTGACGGTGTCGTAGATGCCGTTGCCGTTGGCGTCGGCGTCGACGAACGTGCCGGCCGTCCACGAGCTCGAGGCCGGGATGGTGTAGGCGGTCGACGAACCCAGGCTGTTCAGCGCGGCCTTGGCGGCCGGCGTCAGGAACGGGTTGTTGTCCAGCGAGAAGCGGAACGTACGGCTGCCGACCGGGGTCGCCGCCAGCTGGGTCACGACCTGGCTGTTGACGAAGTTGCCCTTGGCGTAGGCCGTCAGGCCCGGCTTGATTTCGTAGCTGGCCATCGACGTGACCGAGAAGCGCTCTTGCGGCGTCTGGACGTAGTTGGTCGGCGCGAAGTTGTAGGTGTCGGTGGCCGAGTTGTAGAGGCGGACGTTGCCGTCCGTCAGGAACAGCGCGGCGTTCGCAGCGTTGTTGGCCACGCCCGGCAGGGTGATGAACTTGCCGGCGACGAAGGCGCCGACTTGGCCCGGCTCGTTCGAACCCGAACCCGACGGCACGAGGCCGGTCTTGGTCGCGTTGTCGCCCCAGGCCGTGCTCAGCATGCCGCCGCGCTTGGCTTGGGTCAGGGCTTCACGCTTGTTGTAGCCCAGGCTCAGGACGACGTTACCCTTGCGATCGGCGAAGTTGGCGCCGATGGTCAGGTCCGACGAGTAGATCGGGGCTTCGCCCTTGTCGGTGTCCGAGTAACCGGCCGTGAATTCCATGCCTTCGAAGTCGTTCTTCAGCACGAAGTTCACGACGCCGGCGACGGCGTCCGAACCGTAAACGGCCGAGCCGCCGCCCGACACGACGTCGATGCGCTTGATCAGGGCCGGCGGGATCAGGTTCAGGTCGACGCTGCCGCCCTGGGTGGTCGGGGTCTGGCGCTTGCCGTCCACCAGCACCAGGGTGCGGTTCGAGCCGAGGCCGCGCAGGTTGACCGTAGCCGTACCGTTGCTGCCGTTGTTGACGGTCGAGGTGATGCCCGGAACGGCCTGCGGCAGGGTGTTCAGCAGGTTTTCGGTGTTCACCACGCCCGATTGCTTGAGTTCCTGGGCGCCGACCTGGGCGACCGGGCTCGAGGACGTCAGGTCAGGACGCGCGATGCGCGAACCGGTGACGACGATTTCCTCGACCTGGGCCGACTCATCCGGAGTCGCTTGTTGCGCCCAGGCGCCAGCCGCCGGCAGCATGAAACCGCAAAGGATCGAGGACGCCAGCAGGCGCTTTCTACGGGTCGCTACACTAAACAAATTCCACCTCCAAAACTTATACGCCGCGCCCTGCGGATGGGCATGCGACGCTCCCCCGTCCCCCCTGGAACCGGGATTTGCGAGCAAGAGTGGAATTCGACGACCCTTGGTCAATTAGTCCCAGGGGCGAAATGCCCAGGAAATTTCCACCTGTGACCCAAATGTGACGCACCTGACACAGGGCCAAACGGCGAGTTGGTCAAGTTTGTGTATTTTCAACGAGATGGAGGTGGGCGACTTCGTTGCGACATCGTAATGTCGTATAAAATCTACGAAGTAATGAGCGGGTAATCGACGTTTTCGCCTTAATCAAACGACGTTACCGATACAGATCACCCCCCATGAACAGGCCGAAAAAAGTTACTTCAGAAACTCAATTCGAGGCGATGGTATGCTACGCGGCGCCGCTTGAGAACGTCGTTTTGCCGACAATATTCGTCTTTCGACTTGAGGCGAGCGCATCCCTGCGACAAGTCGCCCCAGGTAATTGGCGATTGCTGCACAGGGGCAGTTGCACGGGGACGAAAAGCACCTCTTGAATAAAATCCGAGCAAATCCATGCTCGCGAAGCAGTACCGACGAGTCCGACATGCCCACGCACCCTCCCCTCAGAATCAACGGCGACCTGGCGGTCGAGACGTTCGCGACGCGGTTCGCGCGCGATGGGTTCGTGCAGATCCCGGTTTTCCTGACGCCGGCCGACGCCGACGACATCGCCAGGACGATGGAGGGTCTGACCTGGAGCATCGTCGCGCCGGACGAGGCCTCGGAAACGCTGGTCATCACGCCTGAGGTCATCAAGAAGTTCGGCGAAGCCCAGGTCCGTCAGTTCCTGCAAAGCGCGCTCAAGCGCGCGGCCAAGGGCTTCTCCTTCGTGCACATGTCCTATGCCTTGCAGGACGAATATCTGCGCGGCGCCGAGGCGCCGATCCATCGCGCGACGCAGTTCCTGCAGAGCGAGGACTTCCTGGACTTCGGCCGCCGCGTGATCGGCGCGCCGGCGGTGACGGGCGTCCGGGCCCAGGCCTCCTATTATCGCGCCGGCGACTTCCTCACCCTGCACGACGACAGCCACCGCAAGGACACGCGCCTGGCCGCCTTCACCCTGGGCTTCACCCGCCAGTGGCGGGCCGACTGGGGCGGCCAGCTTCTCTTCCACGACGCCGAGGGCAACGTGACGCGCGGCTTCAAGCCGGAGTTCAACGTGCTGACCCTGTTCAAGGTGCCCACGGCCCACTCGGTGGCCCAGGTCGCTTCCTATGCCGACGCCAAGCGACTGTCGCTGACCGGATGGCTGCTGGGCGACGCCGCAAAAGCCGCCTAAGCTCGGCCGCGTAAGGAGTCCCGATGACCAAGCTGCTGCTCGCCGCCGCCATGACCACCCTGATGGCCGCTCCCGCCTTCGCCGCCGAACCCGCCGAACCGGCGGTGATCGCCGCGCTGAAGGCCTGCCGCGCCATCACCGCCGACGCCGAGCGGCTGGCCTGCTACGACAAGGCCACCCAGTCGGTGACCAAGGCGCAGGAGAGCGGCGAGGTCATCATCATCGACAAGCAGGCCGCTCGCGCCGCCCGCCGCCAGGCGTTCGGCCTGGAGCTGCCGACCCTGTCGATCCTGGAGAAGGGCGTCGACAAGGCCGAGACCGAGAAGCTGCAATCGGTGGTCAAGAGCGCCCGCATCGACGGCGAGCAGAGGCTGGTCGTCACGCTGGAGGACGGCGCGGTGTGGCGCCAGATCGACGACACCCCGGTCGGCAAGCCGCCCAAGGCCGGCGACACGATCGAGGTCCGCAAGGCGTCGATGGGCAGCTACATGATGAAGATCGGCAGCCAGCCGGCCATCCGAGTTCGCCGCAGCTAGGCCCCGTCGTCGACGAAGCGATAGCCGACACCCGGCTCGGTCTGCAGCAGCTTGGGGCTGGCCGGGTCGGCCTCCAGCTTCTGGCGCAACTGGCCGACGAAGACGCGCAGGTACTGGGTGTCCTGCGCGTGCGCGGGGCCCCAGACGGCGGTCAGCAGCTCCTTGTGGGTCAGCACCTTGCCGTGGCCCTGGGCCAGACGCACCAGCACGTCATATTCGCGCGGCGATAGCTTCACGGCCTCGCCGGCGCGGGTGACGCGGCGCTTTTCCAGGTCGATCTCGACATCGCCAGCGCGGATCGGACCGCTGGGCGCCTGGGCGCGGCCGGCCTGGCGCATGGCGGCGCGGAGCCGGGCCAAGAGTTCGCCGACCCCGAACGGCTTCTCGACATAGTCGTTGGCGCCCCGGTCCAGGGCCTCGATCTTCTCGATCTCGCGGTCGCGGGCCGACAGGATCAGGATCGGGCCGTCATAGAACGCCCTCGCCTTCTCCAGCACCTCCTTGCCGTCCATGTCCGGCAGGCCTAGGTCCAGAACGACAGCGTCAGGCGACCACAGGGCGATGCCGCGCAGGCCCTCCTGGCCGCCGTCGGCGCGCAGCGGCTCGTAGCCGGCCGCGTCCAGGGCGGGACCCAGGAAGCGATGGATCTGCGGCTCGTCGTCGATGACGAGGATACGTTGGCGCGCGCCGGTCATGGGGATGGTCATAGCAGATCACGCGGCGTGGCGATGGTCTTGGGCAGGCTGATCAGCATCCGCGTGCCGCGTCCGTCGTGGATCGGGCTGGCGGCGGCGATCCGGCCGCCCATGGCGTCGACGAAGCCCTTGGCGATGGCCAGGCCCAGTCCTGCGCCCTGGTGGCGGTCGCTGGGCTCCTCCATGCGGCGGAACTTGTCGAAGATCCGCTCCAGCTCGGCCGGCGGCACGCCCCTGCCCTCGTCCTCGACGCTGATCACCACATTGCCGCGATCCTCGTAGGCCGCCAGCTCGATCCGGCTGCCCGCCTCGCTGTAGGTGATGGCGTTTTCCAGAATGTTGACAATGACTTGCTCCAACAGGCTCGCATCCGCCTGGACCAGGGTCAGGGTCGCCGGATAGTCGCGCGCCAAGACGCGGCCGCCCAGGCGGCGGGTCACCCGCTCTCCAGCGGCGTTGAGCACGTCGCGCACGTCGATCCAGTCGGTGCGCAGCTTCAAGCCGCCGCCCTCCAGCCGGGTCATGTCCAGCAGGTTGGCGACGTAGCGGCTGAGCCGCTCGGCCTCCTCGCGGATGCTGACCAAGAGGTCGTCGCGCACGGCCTTCTTCATCTTGTCGCCGTAGTCGAGCAGCGTGCTGGACGCCCCCAGCACCGTCGACAGCGGCGTGCGCAGGTCGTGGCTGACCGAGTTCATCAGGGCCGAGCGGAAGCGGTCGGCGCGGCGCAGGGTCTCGGTCTCCAGCGCTTCGGAGGCCAGCTGCGAGCGCTCCAGCGCCACGGCGCCCTGCTCCAACAAGGCCAGGACCAGGCGCTCCAACTCCGAGCCCGGCGGTGCGGCCCCGGCCTCGATGCCGGCCACGCCCGTGCGGGCGCGCACGCCCTGCAGCGGCCAGAAGGTCCAGCGCGCCTGAGGCAGGGTGCCGGTGCCGAAACCGGCCGCCTCGCCCTTCTCCCAGGCCCAGCGCGCGGCGGCCATCTGGGCGGCGTCGAGGGCCTCCAGGCTGGGCGCGCCGGCCACGGGCGCGAGCTCCTCGCCCTGCGGCAGCAGCACCAGCGAGCGTCCGCCGGCCGCGGCGGCGACCTGCTCGGCTAGAGCGCGGGCGACGGCGTCCCTGCCCGAGGCCGCTGACAGTGTCCGGCTGGCGGCCAGCAGGGTGGCGACGGCGGCGGCGCGGCGCTGCGAGCCCAGGGCCTGGTCGCGGACCCGGCCCGCCAGGCCGCCGGACGCCAGGGCCACGGCCCAGAACACCACCAGCGTGATGAAGTCCGTCGGCGCGCCGATCGCCAGGCTGTAGCGCGGCTCCAGGAACAGGTAGTTGTAGATGAAGAACGCCACCGTCGCGGCGACCAGCGCTGGCCGGAGGCCATGCAACACCCCGGCCGCCAGCACGGCGGCCAGGAAGATCATCCCCAGGTCGACGTGGTCGAAGACGACGTCCAGGCCCCAGGCGCTCAGTGTGGCGGCCAAGACGAACAGCGCGCCGACGGCATAGCCCTGCCAGGCGCCCAGGCTGAAAGTCTTGGCGGGCTTGGGCTCGCGCTCGTGGCTGGCTTCTGTAACCACATGCACCGCCACGCCGCGTGCCTCTCGCAGCAGGGCCGAGGCCAGGGATCGGCCCAGGCGTTCGCGCCAATAGCTCTCGACCGTCTTGCCGATGACGATCTGGGTGACGTTGCTGCGCCGGGCATAGGCCATGACCGTGGCGACGATGTCGCCGCCGGTCAGGGCCACGGTCGTGCCGCCCAGTTGCTCGGCCAGCCTATAGGCCTCGCCAAGCCGCGCGGCGCTGCCCGCCCCAGCCACCGGTCGGTCGGTGCGTTCGACGTGGGCGACGATCCAGGGCGCGTCCATCATCATGTCCGACAGCCGCCGTCCGGCGCGGACCAGCGAGCCGGCCATGGCGTCGCCGCTGACCAGCACCAGGATCCGCTCACCGGCCGCCCAGGGACCTTCGACGCCCTTCTCTCGCATGGCGGCGACCAGCTGGTCGTCGACGGTCTGGGCCGCGCGGCGCAAAGCGAGTTCGCGCAGGGCCGTGAGGTTCTCGACCTTGAAGAAGTTGTCCGCCGCCAGCCGCGCGGTCTCGGGGACATAGACCTTGCCGGCCGCCATCCGCTCGCGCAGTTCCTCGGGCGTGATGTCGACCAGCTCGATGGAGTCGGCGCGCGACAGGGCGCTGTCGGGGACCGTCTCGCGCTGGCGCACGCCGGTGATGCGCAGGATGACCTCGACCAGGCTCTCCAGGTGCTGGACGTTCAGGGTGGTCCAGACGTCGACGCCGGCGTCCAGCAGCTCCTCGACATCCTGCCAACGCTTCGGATGACGTGAGCCCGGCGCGTTGGAGTGGGCGTATTCGTCGACCAGCAGCACCTTGGGCTTGCGCGCCAGGGCCTGGTCGATGTCGAACTCCATCAGCACATTGCCGCGATGCTCGATCGACTTGCGTGGCAGGACCTCCATGCCGCGCAGCAGGCTCTCGGTCTCGCGGCGCCCGTGGGTCTCGACCACGCCGATCAGGACGTCGACGCCCTCGGCCTTGCGACGACGCGCGGCGCGCAGCATCTCGTAGGTCTTGCCCACGCCCGGGGCCATGCCCAGAAACACCTTGAGGCGCCCCCGGCGCGCCTTGTTGGCGGCGGCCAGGAGCGCCTCGGGATCGGGACGCCCAGGTTCGTTGTGGGTGCGATCCTCGGTTGGCAATTAGCCGTCCTTCGGGAAGCGCGCGTCGAGCGCCCGGTTGACGGCCAGGACGTTCACCGTCGGCTGGCCGATAAAGCCCAGTAGCGGCGCTTTGGTCTGGGCGTCAATCACCGCCTGGACCTCGCCCACAGGGACCTGACGGGCCTTGGCGATGCGCGGCGCCTGGAAGCGGGCGTTGGCCGGCGAGACGTCCGGATCCAGGCCCGAGCCCGAGGTGGTGACCGCGTCGGCCGGGATGGCCACGCCGGGGTTTTCGGCCCGCAGCGCCTTGGCGTCGATGGTCTCGCGCTCGATCAGCTTGTCGTTCAGCGGACCCATGTTGGAGCCGCTGGAGGCCGAAGCGTCGTAACCGTTACCGGCCGCCGACGGACGCGGGTGCAGGTACTCAGGCTTGCTGAAGCCCTGGGCGATCAGGGACGAGCCGATGACGGTCCCCTTGGCGTCCTTGACCAGGCTGCCGTTGGCCTGGGCCGGGAACGCCGCCTGGGCGACGCCGGTCACGGCCAGCGGATAGGCCAGGCCCAGGAGGGCGGTGAACAGGCCCATGGAAACCAGGGCCGGACGAAGATGCGAAAGCATGGCGGCGTCTCCTTAGAAGGCGGCCTTGAGCGAGATGACGCCACGGCTGCCGTACAGCTTGCCGAAGGCGTGCTCGCCCGTGTCGTGGTAGCGCAGGTCCAGGGTCAGCTTGTCGCTGATGGCGTAGGCCGCGCCGAGGTTCCAGGTCGTGTAGTCGCCGGTTCCCTTGTAGGTCTGGCGACCGACGGCGGCCGAGATCGACAGCTTGTCGACGACCGGATAGCTGCCATTCAGCTCGTAATAGACGGCCTCATCGGCGGCGCCGAAGCTGTCAGGGCTGTAGAACACCGCGGCCCCCAGGGCGCCCTTGCCGGCCGGGATCGAGCCGGCGGCCTTGAACTCGAAGTTGCCGTAGTCGGCGCCCTTCGGCGCGCCGGCATAGCCGTAGTAGATCACGCCGAAGTCCAGCGAGGCCGGGCCCAGGGTCGGCTTGTAGCCGGCGTAGAGGTCGATCTCGGCGTCGGTGCTGTCGCTGAAGTCGACGTTCGAGGCCCAGGTCCCGGCGTAGAACTTGCCGGCGGCCAGGTCGACGCCGCCAAACAGCTGGGCGTTCTCGTTGGTCTGCGAAACGCCGCGGAACACGTAGTCCGAGGCGACGCCGACATTGTAGCTCAGCTTCGGGGCGTCCTGGGCCTGAGCCACGCCGGCCGTCAGGGCCAGGGCCGAGGCGGCGGCGAGAACACGGAAAGCGAACTGGGAGGTCATTGGAGGGGTTCTTTCAGGAGGAGATAGTTAGGCGGACCAAGCCGCCAGGAAGAGGATCCCGATCGCCACGAAGGCGAAGATGGCGTCCTTGACGATCGGGTCCCGCATCAGGCCAGGCCCAGGGCCGAGATGATCATGTCGATCAGCTTGATGCCGACGAACGGGGCGATCAGGCCGCCCAGGCCGTAGACGGTCAGGTTGCGTGACAGGAGCTTGCCGGCGCCGATGGCGCGGTACTTCACGCCCTTCAGGGCCAGCGGGATCAGCGCCGCGATGATCAGGGCGTTGAAGATCACCGCCGACAGGATGGCGCTCTGCGGGCTGTGCAGGCGCATCACGTTCAGGGCCCCGAGCGCCGGCAGCGCCACCACGAACATCGCCGGGATGATGGCGAAGTACTTGGCCACGTCGTTGGCGATCGAGAAGGTCGTCAGGGCGCCGCGGGTGATCAGCATCTGCTTGCCGACCTCGACGATCTCGATGACCTTGGTCGGGTCGCTGTCGAGATCGACCATGTTACCGGCCTCGCGGGCGGCCTGGGCGCCAGTCTGCATGGCCACGCCGACATCGGCCTGAGCCAGGGCGGGCGCGTCATTGGCGCCATCGCCGCACATGGCCACCAGCCGGCCCTTGGCCTGCTCGTCGCGCATCAGGCGCAGCTTGTCCTCAGGCGTGGCCTCGGCGAGGAAGTCGTCGACGCCGGCTTCCGAAGCGATGGCCGCGGCGGTCACCGGGTTGTCGCCGGTGATCATCACGGTGCGCAGGCCCATGCGGCGCAGGTCGGCGAAGCGGGCCTTCACGCCGGGCTTCACGACGTCCTTCAGGTGGATGACGCCGACCAGGACGCCGTTCTCGCTGACGGCCAGGGGCGTGCCGCCCGAGCGGGCGATACGATCCACGGCGGCGGCGACCTCGGCAGGCACGGCCTTGGGATCCAGGGCCAGCGAGCGGTAGACCGCGTCCACCGCGCCCTTGCGCCAGGAGTGCCCCGCCGCGTCCAGGCCCGACTGGCGGGTCGTGGCGCTGAAGGCGATGGCGGTAGCGCCGGCCGGAGCCTCGACCACGACGCCCTGGTTGCGGCCAAGCTCGATGATCGAGCGGCCTTCCGGGGTCTCGTCGGCCATGGAGGCCATCAGGGCGGCGCGCAGGGCGACATCGGGACGCACGCCGGGGGCCGGGATCACTTCGGTGGCCATGCGGTTGCCGAAGGTGATGGTGCCGGTCTTGTCCAGCAGCAGGGTGTCGACGTCGCCGGCCGCTTCCACGGCGCGGCCCGAGGTGGCCAGGACGTTGACCTTCAGCAGGCGGTCCATGCCGGCGATGCCGACTGCGGACAGGAGTCCGCCAATGGTCGTTGGAATAAGCGTGATGAAGAGGGCGCCCAGCACGATCGGGTCCAGGTTGACGCCCGAGAACTTGCCCAGGCCCAGCAGGGTGACGACCGCGATCAGGAAGATCAGGGTCAGGCCCGCCAGCAGCACGGCCAGGGCGATCTCGTTCGGCGTCTTGCGACGGTCCGCGCCCTCGACCATGGCGATCATGCGGTCAAGGAAGGTCGAGCCCGGCGCGGCGGTGACGCGGATCTTCAGCCAGTCCGAGACCACGGTGGTGCCGCCGGTGACGGCCGAGCGGTCGCCGCCGCTTTCGCGGATGACCGGCGCGCTCTCACCGGTGATGGCGGCCTCGTTGACGCTGGCCACGCCCTCGATGATCTCGCCGTCGGTCGGGATGACGTCGCCGGCTTCGACGAGGACGATCTCCCCTACTCCCAGCTTGTGGGCCGGGGTCGGGACCCAGGTCCCGGTCTTCGGGTCGACGATCAGCTTGGCCTTCGTCGTGACGCGGGCGGCGCGCAGGCTGTCGGCCGCGGCCTTGCCCCGGCCTTCGGCGACGCTTTCGGCCAGGTTGGCGAAGAGGACGGTCGCCCAGAGCCACAGGGCGACCTGGATGGCGAAGCCCGCCGACTGGTGAGAGGCGATCGCCGCGACCGCCGAGACGGTCGACAGCAGGGCCACGATCCAGGTGGCGAAGATCACCGGGTTGCTGGTCAGCTTGCGCGGATCCAGCTTCACGAAGCTGTCCTTGGCCGCGCGGGCCAGGACCGCCCCGGAGAGGCCGCCGGCGATAGAGCGACGCCCTTCGCCAGCATGGGTTTCAACGGTTGTCATAGGCGTGATCCCTTTGGATCAGTGGCCGGCCACGAAGGCGAGCGCTTGGAAGTGCTCGACGATCGGACCCAGGGCCAGAGCGGGGAAGAATTGCAGGCCGCCGAGGATCAGGATCACCCCGATCAGGAGGCCGACGAAGAGACCGCCGCTGGTGGGCAGCGTGCCGGCCGACGGGGCCAGCTTGGGCTTGGCCGCCAGGGCGCCGGCGATGGCGAGCACCGCGATGATCGGCGGGAAGCGGCCCAGCATCATGGAGACGCCCAGGGTCGTGTCCCACCACGGCGCATTGGCGGTCAGGCCAGCGAACGCCGAGCCGTTGTTGGCCGTGGCCGAGGTGTAGGCGTAGAGGATCTCCGACAGGCCATGCGGCCCCGAGTGCATCAGGCCTTTGAGGGCCTCAGGCAGCACCGCGGCGATGGCGGCGAAGCCCAGGGTCGAGACCGGGATGGCCAGGACCGCCAGGATCGACAGCTTCACTTCGCGAGCTTCGATCTTCTTGCCCATGTATTCGGGCGTGCGGCCCACCATCAGGCCGGCAACGAACACGGCCAGGATGGCCATGACCACCATGATCGCGATGCCCGAGCCGATGCCGCCGGGCAGGATCTCGCCCAGGTGCATCAGGAACATCGCCATGCCGCCGCCCAAGGGCATCAGGCTGGAGTGCATGCCGTTGACCGAACCGTTCGAGGCGCCCGTGGTCATGGCGGCCCAGGCGGCGGTGGACGGCGCGCCGAAGCGGACTTCCTTGCCTTCCATGTTGACCGTCGTCTCGACGCCGGCGGCCAGCTGGGCCGGAGGCGTGCGGGTCTCGGTGGCGTAGATGGTCGCCGCGCCCGCGAACAGCAGCACCGAGGCGGCGATCACCAGGGCGCGGATGTCCTTCTTGGCAAAGGCGGTGCGGCCGAAGGCGAAGAAGGCGGCCCAGCCCAGCACGTTGATCGAGATCGCGGTGATCAGGTTGGTCAGCGCCGTCGGGTTCTCGAACGGGTGCGCGGAGTTGGCGTTGAAGATGCCGCCGCCGTTGATGCCCAGCATCTTGACGGCTTCCTGGCTGGCCACGGCGTAGAGCGAGATCTTCTGCTCGGCGCCCTCCATGGTGTGAGCCACGACGCCGGCCGACAGGGTCTGGGGCAGGCCCAGGGCGACCAGCAGGACGGCCACGACGAACGAGACCGGCAGCAGCACGTAGAGCGTGGTGCGGATCAGGTCGGCCCAGAAGTTGCCGACGCCCTCGCCCTTGTTGGCCGTGAAGGCGCGCGCCAGGGCGGCCGCCACGGTCGCGCCGGTCGAGGCCGAGACGACGTTCTGGGTGGTCAGCACCAGCATCTGGCTGAGCGTCGACATGGTCGTCTCGCCCGCATAGCTCTGCCAGTTGGTGTTGGTGACGAAGCTGATGGCGGTGTTGAACGCCAGGTGGCCCGACAGGCCGGGGAAGCCTTGCGGGTTCAGCGGCAGCACGCCCTGCAGGCGCAGGACGGCGTAGGTGATGATGAAGCCGATCAGGTTGAAGGCCAGCAGCGCGGCGGCATAGCCGTGCCAGGTCTGGCTCTTCTTCGGATCAATGCCGCAGGCGGTGTAGAAGAAGGCCTCGAACGGTTTCATCACCGGATCGAGCCAGGTGCGTTCGCCATTCCAGACGCGCGACATGAAAACGCCCAGCGGCCAGCCAATCGCGACCGCCAGGCCAAGCGTGAGGGCGATCTCCGCCCACCCTTGCCAATTCATAGGAGTATGTCCGTCAGAACTTGTCGGGTCGCAGCATCGCCGCGACCATGTAGCCGGCGACGACGATCGCCCCGGCGGCCCACAGGAAGTTCACGAGCATGGTCACACGCGCCTCAGCGCGGCGGCGAAAGCGCCGAACAGGGCGAACAGGCCAAGCGCCAGCGCCCCAAAGATAAGATCAGCCATAAGGGCCTCCTTTGTTGGAGGCCTTGGACCATGCCCACGCGTAAGGGCTCTATGTCGAAGCTGGGCCGCCCCATAAGGGCGGCATAAAGGTCCGTTAGGCCGCGACGCTCTTGGCGGCAGTGCGGGCGTCCAGCGCCGCGAGCTTGGCCAGGATGCGGTCCAGCGTCGAGCGCTTCACCGGCTTGCCGTCGCGCAGCTTGGTCCAGGTGGTTTCGCTGATCGCGTAGCAGTCGAACAGGTGCTCGCGCGTCACCGCCGGCAGACGCGAGCGGAGGCGTTGGAAGACATCGCGGGAAATGGTGACGGTTTCAGCCATGGGATGGTCTGGTCAGTGACGCTCGGGAAGGAGACCCTACCGCGTCCCTATGACGGTGTTGTTGAACGGGCTTATTTCAACGCTGTTACGTAGAGCCAAGTTTTCGCCAAACTCGGCGAAAGTTGCGACGAAGGGCATGCGTCGCCACTCAAAACGCGCACAGGACCTTGAAGCGGCGCAGTGGAGAACTCCGGAGTGATCCGGAAAGTTGCCTAGAGCGTGAAGCGCAGGCCGTCATAGGCCGCCTCGACACCGGCCGGCAGGCGAGCGGTCAGGGCGTTGTAGTCGAGGTCGATGTGCAGGTTGGTCAGGATGGCGCGCCTGGGCTTGGCCTTGGCGATCCATTCCAGGGCCAGCTCGACGTGGGCGTGGGTCGGGTGCGGCGTCCAGCGCAGGGCGTCGACGATCCAGACGTCGAGATCGGCCAGGTCGGCCCAGCTGCCGTCCGGGATGGCGCGGACGTCGGGCGTATAGGCCACGCCGCCGAAGCGGTAGCCGACGGCGCGGATCTCGCCGTGGTCGACGTCGAAGGTGTGGACCGGGATCGCGCCCGAGGGGCCGTCGATCTGGAAGTCCTCGCCCAGCGGCGGGATCAGGCGCGGCTCCATGATCGCCGGATAGCCGCCGCGGGTCTTGAAGATGTACTCGAACCGCGTCAGCAGGCCGTCATGCGTGGCCTGGTCCATCCAGGTCGGGATGCGCTGGCGCTGGTTGAGGAAGAACGGCCGCAGGTCGTCGATGCCATGCGCTTGATCAGCGTGGTCGTGGGTGTAGAGCGCCGCATCGACCCGCTTCACGCCGGCTGTGGCGGTCTGCAGGCGCAGGTCCGGCGAAGTGTCGACGACGACGGTGGTCTCGCTCAGAGCCCCCTGCCCCAGCCGGCGGACCAGCAGCGAGCAGCGTGAGCGGTGGTTCTTGGGTTCCGCCGGATCGCAGTCGCCCCAGTTGCCGTCGGCGCGCGGGACGCCGCCCGAGGAGCCGGAGCCCAGGATCGTGAACTCCAGCGGTCCGGTCATGGACGAGGGATCCGGTCGAACAGGTTGAAGAAGGCGTCCTCGGTCCGCTGTTCGGTGTCGGCCCGGCTCCAGCCTCGAATCTCGGCCAGCTTGTCGTAGATATGCGGCAGATATGACGGCTCGTTGCGGCGGCCGCGCATGGGGATCGGGGCCAGATACGGGCAGTCGGTCTCGACGCTGATCTTGTCGGCCGGCATGTCGCGGATGACCTCGCGGACGTCCTCGGCCTGCTTGAAGGTGGCGATGCCCGAGACCGAGAACCAGGCGCCCAGGGCCATGGCGCGGGCGGCCAGGGCCGGACCGCTGGTGTAGCAGTGCATCAGGATCTTGAACGGCCCGGCTGCGTGCTCCTCCTCGAGGATCTGGCCCATGACGTCGTCGGCTTCCCGGGTGTGGACCACCAGCGGCAGGCCGCTTTCACGCGCGGCGATGCAGTGCTGGCGGAACACGGCCGCCTGCACGTCGCGCGGCGACAGGTCGTAGTGGAAGTCCAGGCCGCACTCGCCGATGCCGATGACGCGCGGGCGCTGGGCCAGCTCGACCAGGCGGTCGGCGGTCAGGTCCGGGTCTTCCTTGGATTCGTGCGGGTGCGTGCCGACCGTGCACCAGATGTCCGGCTCGGCCATGGCGATGGCGTGCACCGCCTCGAACGAGGAGACCTTGTCGCAGATGGTGACCATCAGGCCGATGCCGGCCTCGCGAGCGCGGGCGATGACGGCGTCCTTGTCCTCGGCGAACTGGGGCGCGTGGAGATTCACATGGCTGTCGATGAGCATGCCGCTCAAATCGCCGTCTTGGCCGCCGCGCGCAAGTCCGAGATGACGCTCCAGAACACATCGGCGCGGTCGAGGTTCACGGCTTCGGCCTCGCCCGGCGCGTTGGTGAGGCGCTCCCAGACCGCCGCCCAGCGGTCCAGGCCCGGCGAGTTCTTGCCGTCGGCGACGACCTGAGTGGCGAAGATCCGCACCTGGTCGGCCATGCGCTCCATCAGCAGCTCGAACCGCGCCGCGCCCTCCGCGCCCCGGAAGGTGTCGGTCAGGGCCAGGACCGCGCCCTCATCGATCTTGGGTAGGCCGCGCAGGATCTCGTTGGCGGCGTCGTCCATCTCGATAGCCTTGGCGGCGGCCAGCTGCAGCGCCTTGCCCGGCGCGCCGTGGGCCATGCGGGCCAGGCGTTCGGCGTCACGGCCGGAGACGTCGGCCATGCGCTCGACCATCTCGGCGGCGGCCGGCACGCCCGGCGCGGGCACCGAGAGGCGCCGACAGCGCGAGCGGATGGTCGGCAGCAGCTTGCCCGGTGCGTGGCTGATCAGCAGGATCACCCCGCGCGGCGGCGGCTCCTCCAGCGTCTTCAGCACCGCGTTGGCGGCGTTGACGTTGAGGTCGTCGGCCGCGTCGATGATCGCCACGCGATAGGGCGAGACGGCCGGCGTCGTGGAGAAGAACTCCGGCAGCTGGCGGGCCTCGTCCACGGGGATCGATTTGCGCGCCTTGCCGTCGTCGGTCAGGCGCTCCAGCACCATCAGGTCCGGATGCGAGCGGGCGGCGACTTGGCGGCTGACGGGGTCGGACGGCGCCGCGCCCAGCAGGCCCATCGACGGATCGGGCCGCGCGCCCAGCAGGCGGCGAGCCATACGGTAGGCCAAGGTCGCCTTGCCCACGCCCTCAGGCCCGGTCAGCAGCCAGGCGTGGTGCAACCGCCCACGATCCAGCGCGTCGAGGAACGAGGCCTCGGCGGCAGACTGACCCTCCAGGCCGTAGACGTCGCGCGGATGGGCCGGCATCAGAGCGCCAGCCGTTCGGCCACGGCGTCGGCGATCGCGGCGGTGACGGCGTCCAGCTCGGCGTCGGCGTCGATGACGACGCAGCGCTCGGGCTCCTGGCGGGCGATCTCCAGATAGCCGGCGCGAAGACGCTGGTGGAAATCGAGGCCCTTGGACTCGAAACGCGCCGCCCCGCCGCGCGCCTCGGCGCGGCTCAGGCCGACCTCGGCGGGAAGGTCCAGGATCAGGGTCAGGGTCGGGATCGTGCCGTTCAGCACATGCTCTTCCATGGCCGCGATCAGGCTGGCCGGCGTGCCGCCGCCCGCGCCCTGATAGGCCCGGGTGGAATCGGCGAAGCGGTCGCACAGCACGACCTTGCCCTCTGCGAGCGCCGGACGGATCACCCGCTCCAGGTGGTCGCGGCGCGAGGCGTACATGAGGAGGGTCTCGGTGACCGGCGACCAGCGGTCAGCCGCACCGTTGACCAGCAGGTCTCGGATGGCCTCGGCGCCCGGGCTGCCGCCCGGTTCGCGGGTGACGACGACGTCATGGCCGGCCGCGCTCAGGCGCTCGGCCAGGCGGCGGATCTGGGTGGACTTGCCCGCCCCCTCCCCGCCTTCGAAACTGATGAAAGAACCCTGGGTCACCCGGCCTCATTCGACCGGTTTCCGAGGCTTGTCCAGAGCCCGTTACGGACGGAGGACGGTCGCGCCCTGATAGCCCAGCGACTCGACCCGCTGGCGCAGGCTCCAGGCCTCGCCCTCGCTCTGGCCGGCCGAGACGGTGACACGATACAGCGTGCCGCTGGCCCGCTCGATGGCGTCGATCTTGGCGTCGCCGGCGCCGGACAGCGCACGCACGGCCTTCTCGGCGTTCTCGCGGCTGGAGAACGAACCGGCCTGGACCCGGAAGCCGGACTTGGCGACCGAGGCGTAGATTCGGTCGGGCGGATTGATCGGCGGGGCCGAACCCCAGTCGGGAGCCGGCTCGCGCGACGGGATGATCTGCACGCGCTGCGTCGGTTCCTTGATGTCGTCGAAGCTGCGCTCGCGCGGCGGCGCGGGCGGAGGCGGCGGCACGGCCGTCTGCTGCACGGCATATTGGCGCGGACCGTCGAAGGCGTTCTTCGGCGCCGGGCCGACATATTTCACCCGCACCCGCGCCACGCCATTGCGATAGTAGCCCAGTTGCTGAGCGGCGGCCTTGGACAGGTCGATGATGCGACCATCGACGAACGGCCCGCGGTCGTTGACCCGCACGATCATCTTCTTGCCGTTGTCGAGGTTGGTCACCTCGACCAGGCTGGGCAGCGGCAGGGTCTTATGGGCCGCCGACGGGATATCCATGTCGAAGACTTCGCCATTGGACGTGCGGCGGTTGTGGAACTGCTCGCCGTACCACGAGCCGACGCCGACGACGTTGTAATCCTTGTCCTGGCGCGGATAGTACCAGATGCCGTTGATCTGATAGGGCTTTTCGGTGCCCCGCAGCGCCTTGCCGTCGCGGCCGACCGTCGAGCCGGCGCGCGGAGCCGAGCCGCGCGTGGTCTCGTTGCGCGCCGTGGCGGTGTAGCCGGACTTGCCGACGTCGTACTTGGGCGTGGCGCAGGCGGCGAGGCTCGCGGCGGCCAGGGCCATGAGGCCGAGGTTACGCGCAATCCGCCAAACCTGTTCGATGCGCTGGTTCATACGATGGTCGTCCAGACGGGCCCACACCCCTTCCGAGCTCACATCGTCGCCTGTTTGTTTTGAAGTCTGGTTAAGGCCGTGACGCGCTGATATAGCCGCCTGCTCCGGACAGATGGCCGAGTGGTTTAAGGCAGCGGTCTTGAAAACCGCCGTAGGTGGAAGCCTACCGTGGGTTCGAATCCCACTCTGTCCGCCAGAGCTCTTGGCGACCGGAAAACCCTTTCAGGACAAGCATGTCGGCTTCCAATACCGCGATCTATGGCCAGGCCGATCATGACCTGGCGCCGTCCGCGGCGGACGCCGTGCAGCTGTCGCCGCTGATCGTCGGTTCCAGTGACATCGCCGCGATTCCGGACGAATCCTTTACCGCCGTGACCGTCCGCGCCCCTGCCGGCGCGGTGGAGCGACGATTTGTTCTCGCCCAGGCGTTGCGCGTCCTGACGCCCGGCGGCCGCATGACCGCCTTCGCCCCGAAGGACCGCGGCGGCCTGCGTCTGAAGAAGGAGCTGGAGGCTCTCGGCTGCGAGGTCGGTGAAAGCGCCCGCCGCCACAACCGTATCTGCCTCATCGTCCGCCCCGCCGCGATCAAGGGCCTGGACGAGGCCGTCGCCGCCGGCGCGCCGCGTCAGATTTCCGAAAACGGCCTGTGGACCCAGCCCGGCGTGTTCAGCTGGGACCGCCTGGACGCCGGCACCAACGCCCTGCTGCAGGTCCTGCCCGAGTTCTCGGGCGCCGGCGCCGATTTCGGCGGCGGCATCGGCCTGCTGGCGCTGAACGTCCTGGCCGCGCCCAAGGTGACCAAGCTGACCCTGGTCGAGCTGGATCGCCGCGCCCTGGATGTCTCCCGGCGCAACATCACCGATCCGCGCGCCGACTTCGTCTGGGGCGACGTCCGTCAGACTGAACTGAAGGACCTGGACTTCATCGTCAGCAACCCGCCGTTCCACGAGGGCGGTGGCGAGGACAAGACCCTGGGGCAGGCCTTCATCGCCTCGGCCGCCGGCGCCCTGCGCAAGAGCGGCGTGCTGTGGATGGTGGCCAACCGCCACCTGCCCTACGAGGCGATCCTGGGCGAGAGCTTCAGCAAGGTCCGCCTGGTCGCCGAAGGCGGCGGCTACAAGGTCTTCGAGGCCCGCAAGTAATGGCCAAGGCCCTGATGGCGCGGCTGGACCGGCTGTTGGCCAATCTCGGCTACGGCAGCCGCAAGGACGTCCAGGCCCTGGTCGCGAGCGGCAAGGTCTTGCTGGATGGCAAGGTGTTGAAGGACTCCGGGACCAAGGTCGCCGTCGACGCCACCTTGCCCGAGCGCATGACCATCCGCGGCGTCGCGGTCGATCCGCCGGCCCCGCTGGTGCTGCTGATGCACAAGCCGCTGGGCGTGACCTGCTCGCACAAGGAAGACGGCCAGAAAATCTACGACCTGCTGCCGCGTCGCTGGCAGATCCGCGATCCGGGCCTGTCGACGGTCGGTCGGTTGGACAAAGACACCAGCGGCCTGATCCTGATCACCGACGACGGCGATTTCCTGCACCGGGTGATCTCGCCAAAGCGCCACGTGCCCAAGACCTATCTGGCCACTTTGGACCGCCCGCTGAAGGGCTCCGAAGGCGGGGTCTTCGCCGCCGGGACGCTGATGCTGGAGGGCGAGGAAAAGCCGCTACTGCCGGCCCAACTGGAGGTCGTCGACGACAAGACCGCGCGGCTGACGATCACCGAGGGCCGCTATCATCAGGTCCGCCGGATGTTCGCCGCCGTCGGCAACCACGTGGTCACGCTGCATCGCGAGCGGATCGGCGGCATCGCCCTGCCCGCCGACCTCGAGCCTGGCCAATACCGCATCCTGCCGGCCGCCGAGGCCGAGACGGTGTTCGATGTCTGAGCCGATCCTGGTCGACGCGCGCGGCCATCATTGCCCCGTCCCGACCCTGAAACTGCGCAAGGCCCACGAGGCCGCGCCGGCGGGCGCCGAGCTGGTGCTGCTGGCCACCGATCCGATGGCCCGGATCGACGTCCCGCACTTCGCCGGTCAGATCGGCGCCAGCGTGCTGGAGATCGCCGACCAGGACGGCGGGGTCATCCGTTTTCGTATTCGGAAGGCGCCTTAAGCGGGATCGCCCGAGGGCCTTCCAGCAGCGCCCGGGGCCGTTCGTCCAAGGCGATCTCGACCTCGGTCGCCAGGGCGCCGCCGAAGAAGATGGCGTTCACGCTCCATGACAGCCAGATCAGGAAGATGATCACGGCCGAGATCGAGCCGTAGGTCGCACCCAGGTGGACGATGCGCTCGACATAGAAGGCGCTGGCCCACGACATGAAGACACACAGGGCCGCCGCCGCGACGCCGCCCGAGATCGAGGCGCGCCAGCCGACGATCTCGCGCGACATGGCGTAGCGGTAGACCAGGCTCATGCCGACCACGATGCCGAAGCTGGCCCAGGTCCATTCGGACTGGATCCACGACACGCCGGCCAGCGGCTTCAGGTCCATGGCCGCGCCCAGCAGGCGCAGGGTCAGGAACACGCCCGACATGAAGAACAACAGGCCGAAGGCGGCGATCAGCACCAGCAGGGCCATCAGGTTGAAGCCGAAGAAGCCACGCTGGTCCTCTTCGTCATGGATGAACGACAGCCCGGCCAGCAGCGCCTTGAAGCCGCGATGGGCGGCATAGGCGCCGACGATCAGCACCACGCCGCTCTGCAGCGAAATGGTCTGGCCCGGCGCGTGGGCCAGGCGCGACAGCTCGTCCTGGAACATCGAGCGGGCCCCGGAGGGAATCAGCTCGGCCAGCTTGGTCGCCTGGCGCGCGGCGCTCTCGGGCGTCAGGAAGAAACTGTAGAGGCCGATCAGAATCGCCAGGCCCGGGAACACGGCCAGCAGGGCGAAAAACGAGACGCCGCCGACGTACAGCATGACGTCGCGGCCCCACAGGCGCGACAGGGCCAGGCCCAGAACGCGGAGGATTTCGCGAGCCCAATGGATCGGATCAAGCTGGAGGTCGCGCCAACGAATGTGGTGCTGCGGGTCTTGCATCCGGCGGACCATGGCGATGCGGGCCCCCAGAGTCAAAGACGCGCCGCCTTTGGGAAGGCGACGCGTCTCCGCAGGAAGTACCTGTGAACCGGACGCCGCATCGAGGGACGGATGGCGCGACGGCCGGTCGACACACGCAACCTAGGAGCCCACGCCTGAACCGTACCTGAACGCGATCAGCAGGTTTCAGAGCGCTCCGGCCGTCTTCAATCCGGCGATGGCGTCGGCCGAGAAACCCCAGTCGGCCAGGGCCTCGTCATTGTGGGCGCCGATCTTCGGCGGCGGCCCCTGGATGACGCCCGGCGTGGCCGAAAAGCGCGGCGCGGGCGCGGGCTGGACGACGCCGGCCACCTCGACGAAGGTCTCGCGGGCGGCGTTGTGGGCGTGCTTGGGGGCCTCGTCCATGGAGAGGACCGGAGCGAAACAGACGTCGGTGGCGTCCATGATCTCGCACCATTCGTCGCGGGACTTGGTCTTGATGACGGCGGCCAGCTTCTCGCGCAGCTCCGGCCACTCCTCGCGGCTCATCTGGTGCTGGAACTGCGGGTCGGTGATGCCGGTCTTCTCCAGCAGCAGCAGGTAGAACTGCGGCTCGATCGAGCCGATCGAGATCCACTCGCCGTCGGCGCATTCGTAGGTGTCGTAGAAGTGCGCGCCGCCGTCGAGCAGGTTGGTCCGCCGCCGCTCGTTCCACATGCCGCCGGCCTTGAAGCCGTAGAACATGGCCATCAGCGAGGCCGCGCCGTCGCTCATCGCGCAGTCGATGACCTGGCCCTGCCCCGTCTCGCGGGCGTGGATCACCCCGGCCAGCAGACCGAAGGCCAGATAGAGCGCCCCACCCCCGAAGTCGCCGACCAGGTTCAGCGGCGGCGTCGGCTTGTCGTGGGCCCCGATCGCGTGCAGCGCCCCGGTGATGGCGATGTAGTTCATGTCATGGCCAGCGGCCTTGGCGTAGGGTCCGGTCTGGCCCCAGCCGGTCATGCGGCCGTAGACGAGCTTGGGATTGCGGGCCAGGGCGACGTCGGGACCCAGGCCCAGCCGCTCCATGACGCCGGGCCGGAAGCCCTCGATCAGGCCGTCGGCGCTTTCCAGCAGCTTCAGGCAGGTCTCGATCGCTTCGGGATGCTTGAGGTCCAGCGCCACCGAGCGACGGCCGCGCGCCGTGACGTCGGCCGGCGAGCCCCGCCCCTGGCCCTTGCGGTCGACGCGCACCACGTCGGCTCCGAGGTCCGACAGCAGCATGCCGCAGAACGGTCCCGGGCCGATGCCGGCGAACTCGACGATCTTCAGTCCCGAAAGCGGCCCCTGGCCCATGACGCGTCTCCCATTCGGCGCTCTTTCGACGCCGGTTTCGACCACTAGAACGGCCCTGACGTTCGGTCAGGCAAGCCCTGATCGGAATACCCCCAGCCTGCGGCGTTCCGTACCTTTGACCGCGCAAAGCCTCTGCTATGTTGCAGCGTCGAATCTCAGGGGCCGTTGTGGGCGGCCGCGCGGGATTTCGGGCGGAGGTTGGTTTGGCGGTTGACGCCCGGATCCTGATCGTGGCGCGCGACGATGTTCGCGCCGGACCGCTGGCCGAAGGGCTGGACCGGTTGGGCTGGCGCACGATCACCGCTCGCGGCCCCTATGCCGCCCTCGCCGCCCTGGGCGACCTGCCGATCGAGGCGGTCATCGTCGACCTGGCCAGCGCCGGTCCCGAGACCCAAACCCTGGCGCGCCGGCTGAAGGCCGCCGTGGCCCCGCGCCGCTTGCCGGTCATCGCCATCGGCGAGCCCGACGGCGACTATCGTAGTCAAGCGTTCGACCTGACCCTCTCGCCGCCGCTGCACCCGTCCCAGGCGGCTCTGCGCCTGGAAAGCCTGGTGCGCACGGCCATCGCCGAGGAAGAGTTCGAGCTGCGGCTGGAGACCTTCGGCGAGCGCGGCCGGCGTCTGGACCTGCCCGAGCCGCCGGACACCCCGTTCCGCATCCTGGCGGTCGGCGAGCCCGCCCCGCAGTTCCTGGCCCTGTCCAACGCCCTGCAGGCCAGCGGCGCGGAAGTGGTCGGCGCCTTCACCGCCTATACGGCCTTCGACTACCTGCACGAGCGGGCCTTCGACTCCGTGGTGCTGTGGGCTGGCGACAGCCAGCAGGAAGCCTTGTCGATCGCGGCCGGCATGCGCCGCAACACCCGCCTCTTCCACATCCCGGCCCTGCTCTACCTGAAGGCCGAGAGCTATGTGACCATGTCCGAGGCGTTCCATCGCGGCGTGTCCGACGTGGCCTCGCCCGAGACGCCCGAGGTCGAGACGGCCATGCGCGTCATGGAGCTGGCCCGCAGCTTCCGGCGCGGAGAATCCATCCGCGGCGCGCTGGAGAAGGCCCGCAGCTCGGGCCTGATGGACGCCGCCACCGGCCTCTTCACCCGCGACCTGTTCGCCGCCCACCTGGCGCGGCTGGCCAAGGCCGCAACCGAGCGCGCCCGGCCGCTGTCGATCTGCGTGCTGCGCGTGGCGGACAAGCCCGAGACCGTCTGGGCTCGCCAGAACGGCTGGCTGGACCGCGCCATCCCGCAGATCGGCTCGATGATCGGCCGCCTGGTCCGCGTCGAGGACACCTCGGCGCGCCTGTCGACCGAGGTCTTCGCCCTGGCCCTGCCGGCGACCAATCTGGGCGCGGCCAAGGCCGCCGCCGAGCGGATCGCCGCCGTCATCGGCTGCACCGCCTTCGACGCAGGCGAGGACCGTCCGCCGTTCGTCTGTGAGTTCGACATCGGCGTGGCCGAGGTCCAGCGCGGCGAAGGCGCCGTCCGGGCTCTCGAACGCGCCGCCGCCAGCGCCCTGAAGCGCGACGCCAGCTAAGCTTCAGGCTTGGGCGCCGTAACGGCACCTCCTATATGGAACCAGTCCTGTAGCGGACAACTGTTCCCGAGGAGTACGCCATGGCCCAGGCCCAACCGCTGATCATCGACGTCGTCGCCGACGTGGTCTGCCCCTGGTGCTATCTGGGCTGGCGACGCCTGAAGTCGGCCCTGGCCCTGCGCCCCGACGTCGAGGCCAAGCTGATCTGGCGGCCGTACCAGCTGGACCCGACGCTTCCCGAGGAAGGCGTCGACCGCAAGCAGTACATGGCCAACAAGTTCAAGGACCCCGAAAAGCTGAAGACCGTCCACGCGGCCCTGGTCGAGGGCGGCGCCGAGGAAGGCATCAGCTTCGATTTCGACGCCATCGAATTCTCGCCCAACACCAACGCCGCTCATCGCCTGATCCGCTGGGCCTTGACCGCCGGCGCCCAGGACGAGGTCGTCGAGGCGCTGTTCAAGGCCTACTTCACCGACGGTCTCGACATCGGCGACCCGATGGTGCTGGGCGACATCGCCGAGGCCGCCGGCATGGAGCGCCTGGTGGTGCTGCAGCTGCTGTCGGAGGGCGCCGACAAGGAAGCCGTGGCCCGCGAGCACGCCATGGCCGTCCAGGGCGGCGTCACCGGCGTGCCGTTCGCCATCTTCGCGGGCAAGGTCGCCGTGGTCGGCGCCGAGTCGCCCGAACGCATCATCCAGGCGATTGACCAGGCGCTGGCTTCGGTCTCCTGATCTGCTCCAAGCAGAGTCGGGGAAGGCGTCATGGACCACCACAATCAGAAGCTCATCAGCTACGGCATCGGCGGCGCGGTGATCGCGCTGGTGTTCTTCCTTCGCGCGCGTCGGTTGACGCAGGAGCGGCGGCTGAAGCTGGAGCTGATGTGGATCATGCCGGCCATCATGATCCTGGCGACGATCGCGCTATTCCTACAGTTCCCGCCGCACGGCATGGACTGGCTGTGGCTGACGGCCGTCTTCGCGGTCGGCGCATTCATCGGCTGGTGGCGCGGCAAGCTGGTGCCGATCGCCATCGATCCCGAGACCCATCTGCTGAACACCAAGCCCTCGCCGGCCGCCCTGCTCTTCCTGCTGGGCCTGTTCGTCGTCCGCTTTGGCCTGCGGGCCTATCTGGAGAGCAACGCCAGCGCCCTGCACATCGGCGTCGCCTTGCTGACCGACGGCTTCGTCGTGCTGGCCGTGGGCCTATTCGGTGTCTCGCGCCTGGAAATGGCCCTGCGCGCCTGGGGCCTGCTGAAGGCGGCGCGGGCCAGCAAAGTCACGGCCTGAAGCCGGAGCGCTTCACCGCACTTGCTTTTTGCAGCGCAACAAGCGCATAAGGACCCTCGTCGAGCCCCCATCCCGTCGCGGAGGGGGCTATTTTCGTTGGAATTCGACCAATAAGCGGTCCGAGGGAAGCGTTACTGGCTTCAAGGGGGCCCGATTTGGTCATTGGCGCGAGCCGCGCGTTTTTTGTGTGCGCGGCCGCAAATGAACTGGACCCATATGCCCTTCCCCGCCTCCCACCCCGCTCTCGAGCGGGCTCTCGCCGCTCAAGGTTATCTCGAGCCCACCCCCGTCCAGGCCGCCGTGCTGGAAGCCGACGCCGAAGGCCGCGACCTGCTGGTCAGCGCCCAGACCGGCTCGGGCAAGACCGTGGCCTTTGGCCTGGCCGCCGCCCCCACCCTGCTGGGTGAAGAAGAGATCTTCGGCCGCGCCGGCGCTCCGCTGGCCCTGGTGATCGCCCCGACCCGCGAACTGGCCATCCAGGTCAATCGCGAACTGACCTGGCTGTACGCCCAGGCCATGGCCGTGGTCGTCAACTGCGTCGGCGGCATGGACGCCCGCCGCGAGCAGCGCGCGCTTAACTACGGCGCCCACATTGTCGTCGGCACCCCGGGCCGCCTGCGCGACCACATCGAGCGTGGTCACCTGGACCTGTCGGAGCTGAAGGTCGCCGTCCTCGACGAGGCCGACGAGATGCTCGACATGGGCTTCCGCGAGGACCTGGAATTCATCCTCGACGCCGCTCCGGCCGAGCGTCGCACCCTGCTGTTCTCGGCCACCCTGGCGCGCGACATCGTGCAGCTGGCCAAGAGCTACCAGAACGACGCCATCCGCATCGACACGATCGGCCGCAACGAGCCGCACCGCGACATCGAATATCGCGCCGTCCGCGTCGCGCCGAACGAAGTCGAGCACGCGGTCGTCAATCTGCTGCGCTATTTCGAAAGCCCCGGCGCCCTGGTGTTCGCCAACACCCGTGAAAGCGTCCGCTCGCTGCATTCGAAGCTGCGCGAGCGCGGCTTCGACGTCGTCGGCCTGTCGGGCGAGCTGAGCCAGCGCGAACGCGCCGACGCCCTGCAAGCCCTGCGCGATGGCCACGCCCGCGTCTGCGTCGCCACCGACGTCGCCGCCCGCGGCCTCGACCTGCCGGACCTGGGCCTAGTCATCCACGCCGAACTGCCGGTCAACAAGGCGACCCTTCTCCACCGTTCGGGCCGTACGGGCCGCGCGGGCAAGAAGGGCGTCTCGGCCCTGGTCGTCCCCTACACGCGCCGCCGCAAGGCCGAGCAGCTGCTGATGGCCGCCGGCGTCGAAGGCCAGTGGGGCGGCGCCCCGACCGCCGACGAGATCCGCGTCAAGGACACCGAGCGCCTGCTCGACGACCCGATCTTCTCCGAACCCGCCAACGAGGACGACGCCGGCCTGGTCGCCGCCATGCTGGAGAAGCGCACGCCGGAAGAACTGGCCGCCGCCCTGATCCGCGCTCGCCGCGCCAAGCTGCCGGCTCCGGAAGAGATCTATGACGACCCGCGCCACGGCGCCGATCCGGGTCCGCGTTCGCGCGAACCGCGCGAGCCCCGCGAATTCGGCGGCGACCGTGACTTCGGCGAGCGTCCCGAGCGCGTCAGCATGGAAGGCTCGGAGTGGTTCCGCCTCAACACCGGCCGCCGCAACAACGCCGACCCCAAGTGGCTGATCCCGCTGATCTGCCGCCTGGGCCACATCACCAAGAAGGACATCGGCTCGATCCGGATCTTCGACTACGACACCAAGTTCGAGATTTCGGCCGAAGCGGCCGTGAAGTTCGGCGCTGCGGTCCAGCAGACGGTGCGTGAAGACGTCTCGATCACCCCGACCACGGCCCCGGCCGCGCGCGAAGCCGGTCCGCGCCGCGAATATGCGCCGCGCCCGCCGCGTGGCGAGAACGATGGTCCGCGCGAGTTCAAGCCGCGCGCCCCGCGTGAAGATCGCCCTTACGCCCCGCGCGCCAACGCTCCGGGCTCGCGTGACCACACCCCGCGCCCGTCCAGCTATGGCGACGACGGCGTCAGCAACGCCAAGCCGTACGGCCGTGGCGAAGAGCCCAAGGCCGACTACAAGCCGCGCCGCGCGCCGCGTGACAACGATGCGCCGCGTGACTTCAAGCCGCGCGACGAGGCCCCGCGTCCGTACTCGCCGCAGGACTCCGAAGGCGCTCCCAAGCGCGCCTACAAGCCGCGTGCTGAGGCTGGCGCTGACGCCCCGCGTGAGTTCAAGCCCCGCGCCCCGCGTGCGGACGGCGATGGCCCCAAGAAGCCCTTCAAGAAGGCTTTCGGCGACAACGCCGCTGGCCCCAAGCCGTACGCGCCCAAGCCCTATGCCGGTAAGCGCGACGACGCAGGTCCCGGCAAGCCGTTCAAGGGCCCCAAGCCCTTCAAGGCCAAGAGCTTCGACGCCAAGCCCGGCGGCAAGCCGGCCGGTAAGCCGTTCAAGAAGAAGTAGTTAGACGAAGAGCCCCTCCCTCACCGGAGGGGCTTTTTTCTTAGGCGCTCTGCCCAGCCGACCAGCCCGACGCCCAGGCCCACTGGAAGTTATAGCCGCCCAGCCAGCCGGTGACGTCGACCACCTCGCCGATGAAGAAGAGCCCCGGGACGGCCTTGGCCTCCAGGGTCCGCGAGTCCAGGGCGTCGGTGTCGACCCCGCCTAGCGTCACTTCCGCCGTGCGATAGCCTTCCGAGCCGACCGGCTTGAAGGTCCAGGCGTTGACCGCCGCGGCCAACGGTCCCAGCACCTTGTCCGAGCAGTCGGCGATGTTGCCCTTGCCCGGCGCTTCCTCGTCCGCGATCAGCTGGGCCACGCGCTTGGGCACCAGGGTCGACAGCACCGTGGCGACCGCCTGGCGCGGCGAGGCCGTGCGGGCCGCCTTCAGCGTCGCCAGGGCGTCGACGCCGGGGGCCATGTCGACCCGGATCTCGTCACCCTCGCGCCAGTACGATGAAATCTGCAGGATCGAAGGACCCGACAGGCCGCGGTGGGTGAACAGCATCCCTTCGCGGAACCTGGTCTTGCCGTGGGCGACCACGGCGTCCAGCGCCACGCCCGACAGCGGGGTCAGTCGCGCCAGCATGCCGGCCTCGAAGGTCAGTGGCACCAGCGCGGGACGGGTCTCGACGAGGCCGATGTCGAACTGCTTGGCGATCTCGTAGCCAAGACCCGTCGCGCCCATCTTCGGGATCGACTTGCCGCCGCTGGCCACCACCAGCGAGGCGCAGCGCACCTTGCCGGACGACAGTTCGACCTCGAAGCCGGACGCGGTCTTGGCGACGTCCTGGAAGCTCGTCTCCAGCCGCAGCTTGACGCCGGCGGCCTTCATCTCGGTCAGCAGCATGTCGATGATCTGCTTGGCCGAGCCGTCGCAGAAGAGCTGCCCCAGGGTCTTCTCGTGGTAGGCGATGCCGTACCGCTCGACCAAGGCGATGAAGTCCTTCGGCCGATAGCGGCGCAGGGCCGACAGGGCGAACTTCGGGTTGGCCGACAGGAAATTATGGATCGACGCGCCGGTGTTGGTGAAGTTGCACCGACCGCCGCCGCTGATGCGGATCTTCTCGCCCGGGGCCTTGGCGTGATCGACGATCAGCACCGAGCGCCCGCGCTTGCCGGCCTCGATGGCGCACATCATGCCGGCCGCGCCCGCGCCGATCACCAGGACGTCGAAGTTTTCCAAGGTCTTCCCGTTAGTTGCTCGCGCCCGTTCGACCGGACGCGGGCCGGGAAGTCAATCAGCCCGCGTGGCGATAGCCCGGCCGCGAAGCCGGCTGGCGCTGGGCGGGAGCCTTCGCGCTGACCTCGAAGCGGCCGATCATGCGGACCAGGCCGCCGATGTCGTTCTTCAGCGAATGGCTGACGGCCGTGGCCTGCTCGACCATGGCCGCGTTCTGCTGCACGCCCTGGTCCATCTGGTTGACGGCGGCGTTGACCTCGTTGAGGCCCGTCGCCTGTTCCTGGGCCGAGGCCGCCAGCTCCGACACCAGGGCGTCGATCTCGCCGACCTTCAGCACTATGCCGTCCAGGGCTTCGCCGGTCTGGCCGACCAGGCGCACGCCTTCCTCGACCTGGGCCGTCGAGGCGCTGATCAGGCCCTTGATCTCCTTGGCCGCCTGGGCCGAGCGCTGGGCCAGGGCCCGCACTTCCTGGGCGACGACCGCGAAGCCGCGACCGCTCTCGCCGGCGCGAGCCGCTTCCACGCCAGCGTTTAGCGCCAGCAGGTTGGTCTGGAAGGCGATCTCATCGATCACGCCGACGATATTGCCGATCTTGGCCGAGGACTGCTCGATGCCGTTCATGGCCGCCACGGCGCCGCGCACGACCTCGCCCGAGCGCTCGGCGTCCGAACGGGTCGAGGTGACGACGCGGCTGGCCTCGCCGGCGCCTTGCGAGGCGCGGCGGACGGTGGCGGTGATCTCGTCGAGGGCCGCGGCGGTCTCCTCCAGGCTCGCGGCCTGCTGTTCGCTGCGGCGGGCGGTGTTGTCGGCGGCGGCGGCGATCTCGTCGGCGCTGCCGCCCACCGTGCCGGCCACGGCGACGATGCCGCCCACGGCCTCGTCCAGCTGGACGATGGCGGCGTTGAAGTCATCGCGGATGGCCTCGTAACCACGAGGGAAGGCGTCGGTCAGGCGCACGGTCAGGTCGCCGTTCGACAGGCGCGACAGGGCGTTGGCCAGCCGCTCCATGGCGAAGGCCTGGTCCTTGGCGGCGGCGGAGGACGACGCCTCGTTGCGCGCCCGCTCGCTCTCATTGGCGGCCGAGGCGCGGGCCTGTTCGGTCTCGGCCGAGCGCAGGGCCACGGCGTTGTCCTTGAACACCTGGACGGCGCGGGCCATCAACCCGACCTCGTCCTTGCGGCCGGCGCCGACCACGTCGACGTCCAGCTTGCCGTCGGCCAGGTCGGTCATGCTGCGCGACAGCGACCGCACCGGGCGCGAGATCTTCGAGGAGCCGATCCACAGGGCGAACAGCATGCCGCAGGCGGCCGCGCCCAAGCCAAACAGCAGGGTCAGCCACGAGCCGGCGGCGGCCGACTTGCTGGCGCTGGCGACCATGGTCGCCGTCTCCTTGTTGTAGACGTCGCCCCAGGCCTTGCCTTCCTTGGCCATGGCGTCGATGGCCGGATCGACCTTGGTCAGGCCCGCGACGGCGCCCGGGTCGTCGTTCTTCAAGGCTAGGTCGGCGGCCGAACGGGCGTCGGCATAGGCCGCGTCCAGCTTGGTCTTCATGCCAGCGGTGTAGTCGGCGGTGGCCGGATCGGCGGCTGTGATCTTGTCGAGGCTCTCCTTGCCCTCGCCATAGACCTTGTCGAGTTCCTTGGAGGCTGAGGCGGCCTGCTCGGAGGCGCCTTCATAGGTCGCCGTGCGGTGAGCCGCGTAGCCCATCATGCTGATCCGGCGCAGGAAGCGGGCCGACTGGACCTCGGCGGGCGAGCGGTGCTTGACCAGCACCTCGGTCGCCGCGTCGGCGCGCTTCTGCTGCCAAACGCCCAGGCCGGCGCAGGCCACGGTGGCGACGGCCAGCACGGCGGCGGGCAGCAAGACCTTGGTCGAGACCTTCAGATCGTCGAGCTTCACGGCGTTCCCTCAAATACACGCGGCGCCGAGTACTAAGGCGCCCGCAGAGTCTTCCCGTTGGCGACACCGGTGTCAGACGAATCGTCATGCGCCGGGTTCAATTGTGCGAGAGGGTCCGGCGCCGACCGTAAACGAGCACTTAAAAGCGGCCTGACCGCTTGACCTTCTCACAAGAGGCGTTACGACGCACGCCCCTCCCCGTTTCAAATCCCCGAGCCATTCCATGACGGCCGCTTCCCCCGCGCCGACTGCTGGCGCGCCGACCATTGGCGTCGACTTCGGCACCACCAACACGGTCATCTCGCTGACGCACGGCGACGATCACGCGCACCTGGTCCGCTTCTCGATCGACAACCGCGACCTGTTCGCCTTCCGCTCGGCGCTCAGCTTCCACAGCGTCCAGGGCCAGAACGGCGCGGTGAACGAGCGCGTGGTCGAGGCCGGCCCGTGGGCGATCGAGTCCTATCTCGAAGACCCGCTGGAGACGCGGTTCATCCAGTCGTTCAAGACCTTCGCCGCCTCGCAGGCCTTCACCGAGACGCGGATTCTCAACAAGCGCTACCTGTTCGAGGACCTGCTGGCCGCCTTCCTGCTGCGCCTGCAGGAGCACGCCGGCGGCCAGCTGGACGCCCTGCCCCCGCGCGTCATCGTCGGTCGCCCGGTGACCTTCGCCGGCAGCTCGCCGAACGAGACCCTGGCCCTGACCCGCTATGAAGAGGCCTTCAAGCGCCTGGGCTTCACCGACATCCGCTACGCCTACGAGCCCGTCGGCGCGGCCTTCTTCTTCGCTCGCCAGCTGAAGCAGGACGCCACCGTGCTGGTCGCCGACTTCGGCGGCGGCACCTCCGACTTCTCGCTGGTCCGCTTCGAGCGCGATCCCGACGGCACGCTGCGCTCGACGCCGCTGTCGCGCTCGGGCGTCGGCATCGCCGGCGACGCCTTCGACTACCGGATCATCGACCAGCTGGTCTCGCCCGAGCTGGGCAAGGGTTCGGACTACAAGTCGTTCTCCAACAAGCTGCCGATCCCGCAACGCTATTACGCAGCCTTCGCGCGCTGGGACCAACTGGCCCTGCTGCGCGCGTCCAAGGACATGCGCGACATCCGCGCCCTGGAGCGCACCGCGGTCGAACCCGAGAAGATCGCCGCCCTGATCGAGGTGCTGGACGGCAATCACGGCTACGCCCTCTACCGCTCGGTCTCGGCGCTGAAGGAGGCGCTGTCGGCGGAGACGGAAGCCACGTTCCACTTCGCCGCCGGCTCGGTGGAGATCGAGAAGCAGGTCCAGCGCAGCGAGTTCGAGGCCTGGATCAATCCCGAACTGACCGCCATCGAGACGGCCGTCGGCGAGGCCCTGGAGCGCGCCAACCTGACCGAGACCGGCGTCGACCGCGTCTTCCTGACCGGCGGCAGCTCGTTCGTGCCGGCCGTGCGCGAGATCTTCCTGCGCCGCTTCGGGGCCGAGAAGATCGAGAGCGGCGGTGAGTTCGAGTCCATCGCCTCGGGCCTGGCCCTGATCGGCCGCGAACGCGACCTCGACCTGTGGACCATGCGCGCCGAATAGAAGGCCTTTCGGTCGCATGGCCCCGCTCTGGGTTTTTGCATAAGGTTAACGCGAACGATTCGCGTCGATACCTTGTGGGGCAACGAGTCCAGTGCCGATTTCGTACCTCTCCGCCGCCCAGATCGCCGCGCTGTCGCCGGAAACGATCACCAACCTGTCGGCGACCAAGCTGGCCACCCTGGCCAGCACCCAGGTGGGAGCCCTGTCCAACACGGCGTTGGGCAGTCTGTCGGCCACCCAGGTCTCGGCCCTGACGAACACGGCCGTGAAGGGCCTGACGGCCACCCAGATCCCGGCCTTCGCCCCGAACCTGATCTTCGACGCCACCCAGCTGTCGGCCTTCAGCGGCGGACAGCTGAACGCCCTGACCTCGACGCAGCTGGCCAAGCTGGACGCCGATCGTCTGGAGAAGCTCAGCGCCGCCCAGATCGGCGCGCTGGACGCCACCCACTTCACGGGCCTGAACGGCGCCCAGATCACGGCGCTGACCACCACCCAGGTCAAGAGCCTGACGGCCGCCCAGATCGGCGCCATGAGCACCGAAGACCTGGGCGAGATGTGGCCCGAGCAGCTGGAGGTGCTGTCGCCGACCCAGCTGGCCGCCCTGCCCGCCACCCTGATCCCGGCCCTGGATGATCTGCAGTTCGCGGCGATCTCCACCACGCAACTCAAGGGCCTGACCGCCACCCAGGTCGGGTCGCTATCCTTGAATCAGCTGACCGATCTCGACACTGACTTCAACGTGTTCTCGGCGGCGCAGCTGGCCGGCCTGACCAGCACCCAGACCAATGCCCTCTCCGACACCCAGTTCAAGGCCCTGACGGCGACGCAGCTTGGGGGCCTGTCCAGCAGCGGCTTCGCGGGCCTGTCGGTGACCAAGGTCGCCAGCATGACCGCCACCCAGATCGGCGGCCTTAGCGCCGCCCAGGTCCGGACGTTGAGCTCCACCGACTTCACCAAGCTGACCCCGACCCAGGTAGCCGGCTTCACGGCCAGCCAGCTGGCAGCCCTCTCGACCGAGAACTTCAACGCCCTGTCGGCCAGCCAGGTCGCGGCCCTGACCTCGACCCAGCTGGCGGGCCTGGCCGCCACCCAGATCGGCGGCCTGACCCGGACCGACTTCGCCGAGCTGTCGGCGACGCAGTTCAGGAGCCTGAACTCCAGCCAGATCGGCGGCCTGTCGACCGAGAACCTGTCGGGGCTGGACGCCACCGTCTTCCAGGCGCTGACCACCACCCAGATCGGCGGCCTGACGGCTACCCAACTGGCCGGCCTGACGACCACGGACATGGCCGAGTTCTCCACCACCCAGGTCGGCGCGCTGAGCAGCGCCCAGCTTGGCGCGATCTCGATCACGGACCTGGCGGCCCTGTCGGCCACCCAGGTCACGGCCTTGAGCACCAGCGCGCTGCGGGGCCTGTCGCCCTACCAGATGCGCAGCTTCTCGCACGCCGAGTTCAGCCAGTTCACCGGCACGCAGATCCAGGCCCTGAGCTCGACCCAGGTCGGCTCGCTGGCCACCTCGGTGATCGCCAGCCTGACCACGACCCAGGTCGGCTATCTGCTGCCGGCCCAGATTCCAGGCCTGACCGTGACCCAGCTGGACTGGCTGTCGTCGACCAGCCTTGCCGCCATGACCCCGCTGCAGGTCGGCGCCTTCACACCGACCCAGGTCGCCAGTCTGTAGGTGAGAAAGCTTCTAGACGGCCCGGGCCTGGCGGGCGTCTGATAGCGTCGCCGCAAGGAGCCGCCGCATGATCCGATCCGCTCTCGCCGCCCTCTGCCTGATCAGCGCCACCCCCGCCCTCGCCCAGAGCGGCCCGCTGGGCGCGATCGGCCTCTGGAAGATCGACCTGGCCGCCTCGCGCTTCAACGAGGCCCTGACCGGCCCCGCGCCGCTGAGCGCCGAGGTCGACATCACCAAGGACGACGGCAAGAGCCTGGCCTGGACCCTGATCGAGGAGGACGAGAGCGGCCTGGCCGCCATCCAGTTCGCCGACGCCCCGCTGGACGGCACGCCGACCAAGGCCGTGGTCAACACCCAGATCGTGATGATCAGCGTCCACCGCGACGGTCAGAGCGGCATCACCGCCGTGACCAGCAACAAGACCGGCCGCAAGCAGTCGATGAAGGTCTGGCTGGCCGATCCCAACACCCTGAAGGTCGAGCAGGACGTCGACGGCCAGCCCGGCCCGCCGGACCAGAGCCTGGTCTTCAAGCGGGTGCGCTAGGTGCTGGAGCGCCAGCCCAGCCGCACGGCCTTCGCCGCCGCCGCGCATCGGGCCGCGCATCAGGTGTTGGAGAAGGGCGCGATCTTCGCCGATCCGCTGGCCCTGACCATCCTGGGCCAGGACGCTGAAACCATCGCGCAGGACGCCCGCGACCATCCGGAACGCCGCGGCATGCGGATCTTCATCGCCGCCCGCTCGAACCTGGCCGAGACCTGGCTGGCGGAAGGCGTCGCCGAGCGCGGCGTCTCGCAGGTGGTGGTGCTGGGCGCGGGCCTGGACACCTTCGCCTATCGCCACCCGCTGGCGCCGAGCCTCAAGGTGTTCGAGGTCGACCATCCCGAGACCCAGGCCTGGAAGCGCCGACGTCTGGCGGAGGCTGGAGTCGCCAAGCCCGATAGCTTGGCCTTCGCGCCGGTCGACTTCGAGCGCGACCAGTTTCTGGCCGGCCTCGCGAACGTTGGCTTCGACGCGGAGGCCCGCACCATCTTCGTCTGGCTGGGCGTCGTGCCCTATCTGACCGAGGCGGCGATCCGCGCGACCCTGGCGACGATCGCGGCGCTACCGGGCGGCGGCGAGGTGGTGTTCGACTATGCCGATCCGCCCGAGGCGCTAACGCCCGACGATCGCGCCCGGCACGCCGCCCGCGCCGAGCGGGTAGCCGCCATGGGCGAGCCCTGGCTGTCCTACTTCGAACCGACAGATCTAAAGGCGCTACTGCTGGAGCTGGGCTTCACGGCGGTCGAGGACCTGGGTCCACCCGAACTGGCCGAGCGCTACTGGCCCGGCGCCGCCAGGCTGGCGCCCCGCCGCGGCGGCCATGTCATCTTCGCGCGGACCTAGGCGCGGCCCAGCGTCTTGGCCAGATAGTTCGCCAGCGCCTCGACCCGCGCCGGACGCGGGCCGCCGGGCGGCATGACCAGGTGCAGGGCGATCGGGGCGGCGGTCCAGTCGACCAGGATCTCCTCCAGCCGGCCATCGGCCACGGCCGGGCCGACGATGAAGTCCGGCAGCACCGCCACGCCGACGCCGCCGATCAGCGACGGGACCAGCACATCGCCATTGTTGGCGCGGATCACCGAGCGGGGCCGCACCGAGGCTTCCTCCGCGCCCTTCTGGAAGCGCCAGGTCTCCGGCGCGGCCTGGTGGCCGTAGGTCAGGCCGCGATGCTCGGCCAGGCCCGCCGGGTGGCCGGGGCGACCATGCTTGTCCCAATAGGCCGGCGAGGCCACCACGTGGCGCTTCACCGCCCTCAGGCGACGGGCGACCAGCGAGCTGTCCGGCAGGGACGCCACGCGCAAGGCCAGGTCGAAGCCCATGCCGACCAGATCGACCGTGGCGTCCGACAGGTGCAGATCGACCGAGACGTCCGGATAGGCCTCGAAGAAGCCCGGCAGCACAGGCCCGAGCGTGGTGATGCCCAGCGACATCGGCACGGCCATCCGCACCGTGCCGCGCGGGGCCAGGGACTGGCTGGAGGCTTCCTCCTCGGCCGCTTCCGCCTCTGCCAGCACGCGGCTGGCGCGTTCGACCAGGGATTGGCCGGCGTCGGTCAGGGCTAGGCGCCGCGAGGTGCGGTTGAACAGCCGCGCGCCCAGGCGTTCCTCCAGCCGGGTCACGGCCTTGGAGACCGTGGCCTTGGACATGGCCAGCTCCTCGGCGGCGGCGGCGAAAGAGCGCAGCTCCACCACCTTTGCGAATACGGCGAGGCCTTCGAGATCGGGCAGCTTGGACATATCGAGAGCTTAGTTTTGGAAACGATGAGTTTCAACAGTTTCCATTTCGGATCCCACCGAAAAGCCTATCTTCTCCTCAACAGGAAGCGCCGACGCGGCGCACCAGAGGGTACAGAAAGGTTAGAGCCATGATCGACCGTAGACCGTTCGACAAGCTTGGCGGCGCCAACCACGGTTGGCTCAATGCCAAGCATCACTTCTCGTTCGCCAGCTACTACGACCCCAGCAACATGAACTGGGGTGCGCTGCGGGTCTGGAACGACGACGAGATCGCCCCGAACACCGGCTTCCCGCCGCACCCGCACAGCGACATGGAGATCATCACCTATGTCCGCGACGGCGCGATCACCCACCAGGACAACCTGGGCAACAAGGGCCGCACCGAGGCTGGCGACGTCCAGGTCATGAGCGCAGGCACGGGCATCCGTCACTCTGAGTACAATCTCGAGCCGGAAACCACCCGAATCTTCCAGATCTGGATCGAGCCCAAGACCTTCGGCGCGGCTCCCTCCTGGGGCGCCAAGCCGTTCCCGAAGGGCGATCGCTCGGGCAAGTTCGTGACCCTGGCCTCGGGCTTCGCCGATGACGCCGACGCCCTGCCGATCCGCACCGACGCCCGCGTCCTGGGCGCGACGCTGAAGGCCGGCGAGAGCACCACCTACGCCCTGGGCAAGGACCGAAGCGGTTACCTGGTCCCGGCCGTCGGGGTCGTCGAAGTCAACGGCGTAAAGCTGAACGCCCGCGACGGCGCCGGTATCAAGGACGAGGACGTGATCACCGTCACGGCCCTGGAAGACGCCGAACTGGTCCTGGTCGACGCCGCCTAAAGGCGACCGCTTCGTTCAAGAGGGCGGACGCGAGGAAACCTAAACCTCGCGTCCAACCTTCCTACCCAACACCCAAATCCAAGGAGGCCGTGATGGCCAAGGTTCTCGTCCTCTACTACTCGTCGTACGGCCACATCGAGACCATGGCCAAGGCCGTGGCCGAAGGCGCTCGCGAAGCCGGCGCGACCGTCGACATCAAGCGCGTGCCGGAAACCGTCCCGGAAGCGATCGCCAAGGGCGCCCACTTCAAGCTCGACCAGGAAGCCCCGGTCGCCAATGTCGCCGACCTGGCCGACTACGACGCGATCATCGTCGGCACGGGCACGCGCTTTGGCCGCATGAGCTCGCAACTGGCGGCGTTCCTGGATCAAGCCGGCGGCCTGTGGGCCCGTGGCGCTCTGCACGGCAAGGTCGGTGGCGCGTTCACTTCGACCGCCACCCAGCACGGCGGCCAGGAGACCACCCTGTTCTCGATCATCACCAACCTGCTGCACTTCGGCATGGTGATCGTCGGCATGGACTACGGCCATGCCGGCCAGATGACCCTGGATGAAGTCACCGGCGGCAGCCCCTACGGCGCCACCACCATCGCCGGCGGCGACGGCTCGCGTCAGCCCAGCGAGAACGAACTGCTCGGCGCCCGCTACCAAGGCCGCAAGATCGCCGAGACCGCTCTGAAACTGCACGGCTGATCCTCTCCCCCAAGGATCCAAAGCCGCAGCCGGTCGCTCGCATCCCTCCCCCCAGGCGGGCCACCCACGAACCGCTCCGAGGCTCCCCTCCGCCTCGGGGCGGTTTTCGTTTGGCCTCACCACACGTCGGCTTCACCGCGCGAGCGCCAAATGGTAAACACCTGATAGTTGCATATCCCATACAACGCTATCAGGAGGGGTAAAATGTCCGCGTCCGAACTTTCCACCTCCGGTGGGGCCCTCATCGGCCCGCCGCCCGGCTATACAGAGGCGCTCGGTCACGCCAAGTACAAGGCCCTGCGGATCGGCACGCTGCTGGCGATCCAGGCCAGCGGGACCTTGTCGGGCTTCAACCAGATCCCCGACATCCGTCAGAGCCTGATCAAGATCTTCCCGCCACAGTTCAATTTCTACGTCTACACGCCGGAAATCACGGTGCCGGCGCTTAGGCCATTCTCGATCGTCCGGTTCTTCGGCTATCCGAAAGACGTCGACACGGTGGTCATCCACGATGCCGACGGCTCCCATCGTATTCCGATCGTCACCGTGCCGGAACTCGAGCCTGTGGCCGCGGCCAAGAAGCTGGGCACCAGGACCGCCGAAGGTCACGGCCACAGCCTGCAGGAAGCTTTCGACAACGCCGTCGCCCAATTGCCGAACGACACGGACGTCGCCGACGGCTTCGCGATCTACACCCTGATCAAGACCGGCTTCGTCACCGGCGGGATCATCGGGATCTCGCTGTACTACGCCGTCGTCGAGGTCACGTTCTCGCCTTGATCACTGCTCCTTGAGGCCGGGGCGCGGCTATCGTCGCGCCCCGCGCTTCTCAATGCGTGGGGTCGAAATCGGCCTTCGCGCCCGTCACATAGGCGTCCCACTCGGCCGGCGAGTGGAAGTCCAGGCCCTTATCCCAGGCCGCGCCCATGTAGTAGACGAACGGCTTGCCGGGCTCGACCTTGATCAGGACCAGGTAGTTGTCGAAGTCCTGGCGCACCTCGACGACCGACTTGGGGTCAACCATCAGGGCGATGGCCATCGAGCCCTTTTCCGGATCGGCCGGCTCCCAGAAGGTCACGCGGCCGGGGGCCAGGTCCTTCTTGAACACGCCCGAGCTGTTGCCGCGCTTGCGCTTGGTGATGCCGATGCCGACCACCAGCGGGCCGGGCTTGTCGGAGCTGATGGTCGAGACCATCCGCGTGAAGTTGGTGCCCAGCGGCAGGGTGAAGGTCCGCGTCTCCCAGACCTTGCGATCCACATCGACCGGCCAAGGCGCGTAGTCGACGCTGAACTTGGCCACGTCCGGGCCGTTCTGGATCAGTTTCCAGGCAGACCAGTTGCGCGAGGTCCACAGCTTGTTGTCCTGCCAGACGCCCAGGCCGCCCGCGCCACGGCCGGTGCCGACGTCGTAGAAGTCCAGGCCTTCGCCGTGGTTCTGGTGCTGGTCGCCGGTCTTCAGCTGGCGATCCATATAGGGCCAGCGCTCGCTCTTGCCCCAGGCGTCGATGCCCGAGGTCGAGGGCGGCTCAGCCTTCTCCAGGTCGCGGCTGTAGATCCGGTGGGCGGTGCGGTCGTTTTCCCAGAGGATGTCGTTGAAGCGATACGGAGCCAGCACGACGGCGGCCTTGGGCTTCTGGCCCTCGGCGTCCGGCTTGGGCAGCGGCGCGGCCGGGCCGTGCTCTTGCGCGTGAGCGGCCCCAAGCGACAGGGTCAGGACGGCGGCGAGGGAGAGACGCTTCATCATCGGGGACGCCCTTCTCAATGGAACTGCGGGAACTTGGCCAGAGCCGCGCGAGCGCACAGGTCGGCGGTCTCGTGCGTGGTGTCGGCGATCGCCAGGCCGCCCACGACGGCCGCGCCCACGTGCAGCGGCAGCGAGCCGGCGTGCGGGTTCAGGTGGTCGGGGTCGGCCTTGATCTTGGCGGCGAAGTCCGGATCGGCCTTCTCGCGCGGTTCCATGACGCTGCCGGGCTGGTCGAAGACCACGGCGGCGTTGGCCTTGCGCGGCGCGGCGATCGGCGGCTTGGGGCTCTGCTCGTCACGCAGGACGACCAGCGGGTTGCCTTGAGCGTCGACGACGGCGGCCGAGACATGCGCGCCCTTGGCGGCGCAGGCGTCGATCGCGGCCTTGGCCAGGTCGATCGCGGTCGGAAGCGTGAGGGGTTGCGCCGTTATGCTCGCCGCAAAGGCCAGGATCGCCAACATCGTGCTTCCTCCCAGAAGTCTCTCTTCCGGATATAGCGCGCGGCGAAAATTGGTCTAGCCAAAATATCGAATTGGATAATGCGGATTATGAACCCTTCGGGCGGACCACGGCGACCAGCCAGCCGCCGCCCCACGGGGTGTTGATCACCGCCTCGTCCAGAACCTCGCCCATCGCCTTCAGGCGATGCCACAGCCGCAGGGGCTTCAGGGCCAGCCACATGGTCAGGCCAACCGCGCCGCCGACCTTGAGGTTCGGGGCGTAGTGAGCGACGAGGTCCTCGACCTCGCCCAGGTGCTCGATGCACTCGGAAAACACCACGATGTCGAAGGTCTCGTCGGTCTGGAACGTGCGGCCGTCGCCCAGCAGCATCTTGACCTCGCCGATGGCGATCTCGGGCGCCAGGCGCATCTCGCCACGCTCGATCGCGGGCTTGGAGAAGTCGACGCCGACATAGCGCGCCGGCCGGTGGGCGCGCAGGGCCTCGAAGAACACCCCCTCGCCCGCCCCGATCTCCAGCACGCGCGGATTGGGCCAGCGGTCGGCGATCATGGCGGCCAGCAGCCGGTGATGGTGACGCTGCTCGGAGCGGTTCAGGCGGTCATAGATCCCGTCCTGGTACTCGGCGTCCCACTTCTCGACCGGCGCGGCGACGATCGGCTTGCTGCGCTTGCGCATGAACAGCTCGCCCAGCGCGGGGCGATCCAGCGAGAGCAGCTCCGTGAACCGGCGCCAGCGCATGTAGGCCATTGAATTTCCCCCGAAGTCCCGAGACCCCGGATAGGAAAAGGGCCCGGCGCTGTCCAGCGCCGAGCCCCTCAAATCAGGCCTTGTCGGCCGATCCCTACTTCTTGTTGGCCAGCGCCGCCTGCGCCGCCGCCAGACGCGCGATCGGCACCCGGTAGGGCGAGCACGACACGTAGTCGAGGCCGACCTTCTCGCAGAAGCTGATCGAGGCCGGGTCGCCGCCGTGTTCGCCGCAGATGCCCAGCTTGACATCCGGACGCTCGGCGCGGCCGCGCTCGGCGGCGATGCGGATCAGGTCGCCGACGCCCTCCTGGTCGAGGCTGACGAAGGGGTCCTTTTCGAAGATGCCCTTGTCGATATAGGCGCCCAGGAACTTGCCGGCGTCGTCGCGGCTGATGCCGAACGTCGTCTGGGTCAGGTCGTTGGTGCCGAAGCTGAAGAACTCGGCGTTGGCGGCCAGGTCACCGGCCCGCAGGGCGGCGCGCGGCAGCTCGATCATGGTGCCGACGGTGTACTTCAGGTCGACGCCCTGCTCTTCCAGCACCGCCTTGGCGACGCGGTCGGTCAGGTCGCGCAGGTACTTCATCTCCTCGCCCTTGGCGACCAGTGGGTGCATGATCTCAGGGACGGGAGCGGCCTTGCCCGACTTGGCGATCTCGCAGGCGGCCTCGAGGATGGCGCGGACCTGCATCTCGTAGATCTCGGGATACGAGACACCCAGGCGGCAGCCGCGGTGGCCCAGCATCGGGTTGGTCTCGTGCAGCTCCTTGGCGCGGCGCAGCAGCTTGGCGGCGTCCAGACCGGTGGCCTGGGCCACGGCTTCGACGTCTTCCTCGGTATGCGGCAGGAACTCGTGCAGCGGCGGATCCAGCAGACGGATCGTGACCGGCAGGCCTTCCATGATCGTGAAGAGCTCGACGAAGTCGGCCTTCTGGAACGGGGCGATCTTGGCCAGGGCCGTGCGGCGGCCCTTCTCGTCGTCGGCCAGGATCATCTCGCGCACGGCGGCGATCCGGGTGTCGTCGAAGAACATGTGCTCGGTGCGGCACAGGCCGATGCCTTCCGCGCCGAACTGGCGGGCGGTCTTGGCGTCCAGCGGCGTCTCGGCGTTGGCGCGCACCTTCAGGCGACGGACCTCGTCGGCCCAGCCCATCAGGGTGGCGAAGTCGCCGGTCAGCTCGGGCTCGATCATCTTGGGCGAGCCCGCCAGGATCTCGCCGGTCGAACCGTCGATGGTGATGATCTCACCAGCCTTGAACTCGCGGCCACGGACCCGGAACAGGCCTTCCTTGGCGAAGATCGACACGTCGCCGGCGCCCGAGACGCAAGGACGGCCCATGCCGCGCGCCACGACGGCGGCGTGGCTGGTCATGCCGCCGCGGGCGGTGATGATGCCGCGCGCGGCGTGCATGCCGTGGATGTCTTCCGGCGAGGTCTCCTCGCGCACCAGGATGACGGCTTCGTTGTTGGCGTTGGCCTTCTCGGCCGCGTCGCTGTCGAAGACGATCTTGCCGGTCGCCGCGCCGGGCGAGGCCGGCAGGCCCGTGGTGATCACGTCGCGGTGGGCGGTCGGGTCGATGGTCGGGTGCAGCAGCTGGTCCAGCGAGGCCGGCTCGACGCGGCCCACGGCTTCTTCCTTGCTGATCACGCCCTCGGCGGCCATGTCCACGGCCGTCTTCAGCGCGGCCTTGGCGGTGCGCTTACCGTTGCGGGTCTGCAGCATGTAGAGCACGCCGCGCTCGACGGTGAACTCGATGTCCTGCATGTCGCGGTAGTGACGCTCCAGCGTCTCCACCACCGACTTGAACTGGCCGAACACCTCCGGCATCGCCTCTTCCATCGAGGGGGCGACGTCGCCCATCTCCTCGCGGGCGGCCTTGGTCAGGGACTGGGGCGTGCGGATGCCCGCCACCACGTCCTCGCCCTGGGCGTTGATCAGGAACTCGCCATACAGACGGTTGTCGCCGTTCGACGGGTTGCGGGTGAAGGCCACGCCGGTCGCCGAGGTGTCGCCCATGTTGCCGAACACCATCGACTGGATGTTCACGGCCGTGCCCCAGCTCTCGGGGATGTCGTGCATGCGGCGATAGAACTTGGCGCGGTCGTTCATCCAGCTGGCGAACACGGCGCCGACGGCGCCCCACAGCTGTTCCTGGGCGTCCTGCGGGAACGGCTTGCCCAGCTGATCGCGGACGGCGTTCTTGTAGTCCTTGATGACCTCGGCCCAGTCGTCGGCCGTCAGGCCGGTGTCGACGTGGACGTCCAGGCGATCCTTGTGGTCGTCCAGGATCTCCTCGAACATATGGTGCTCCAGATTGAGCACGACGTTCGAGTACATCTGGATGAAGCGGCGATAGCTGTCATAGGCAAAGCGGCGGTCGCCCGACAGCTTGGCCAGGCCCTCGACGGTCTCGTCGTTGAGACCCAGGTTCAGCACCGTGTCCATCATGCCTGGCATCGAGGCCCGGGCGCCCGAGCGCACCGAGACCAGCAGCGGGTTGGCCACGTCGCCGAACTTTTTACCGGTCAGTTCCTCGACCTTGGCGAGGCCCGCGGCGACTTGTTCGGTCAGCTCGGCCGGGTACTGCTTGCCGTTGGAGTAGTAGTGGACGCAGGCCTCGGTGGTGATCGTGAAGCCCGGCGGCACCGGCAGGCCCAGGGAGGACATCTCCGCGAGATTGGCCCCCTTCCCGCCCAGCAGGTTCTTCATCGAAGCGTCGCCGTCAGCGCCGCCTCCGCCGAATGCATAAACCCAACGGGCCTTGGTCAAAGTCTCAACCGGCATATGTTCTCACCCTGCGATCAGTGAAGATGGCCGCGCCTCTCTTTTGGAGGTCGTCTCGCCCTGGAACAGCACTGCTTTGTCGTGATCCCGCAGTGCAATATCCGGGCGTCTCAGTAGCACTTCGGTCAAGAACGCGTCCACTGGCGCTTCGCGTTCCCGTCCTCCACAAGAGAATTCGGCAAATAATTCCAATGACAACGTTGTCCGCCTAAGCGACTTGGCGAGCTTTCGGGCAATCGCGCCGCGAATCCGCGACTTGGGCCGAAACCGGATGATTGGAGCGGCTTGTCTTCGCGCTGCGACATGCTTCCATGGCGTGCATGAAACCGCACATCGTCCGACTCGGTCGCTTCCAGGAAATGTCCCGGAATGACGCGGACGCCATCGCCGACCTGCACACCCGCAGCCGCCAGGTCGCCTATCGCGGCCTCTATGGCGGCGCCCATCTGGACCATGAACTGTTCGACGTCTCGCGGGCGACGTGGCGCAAGCGGTTCGAGGATTTCGATCCGACCGCCGACCTGATCCTGGCGGCGATTGACGGCGGCGAACCCGTCGGCCTGGCCTATGCCTCGTTCCGACTGAACCCGGAGGTCGGCCTGCTGATCGACAACCTGCACGTCGCGCCCGAGCGCAAGGGCGGCGGCCTGGGGACGGCCCTCATGGCCGAGGTGGCCCGATGGCTGATCGACGAGCACGCCGGCGCGCCGCTGCACCTGGAGGTCTACGCCCCCAACGCGGACGCGCTCGTATTCTATGAGCGGAAAGGCGGCGTCGAAGTGGCCCGATACGCCGAGGTCGTGCCCGGCGGGCGTCGGGTGGACACGGTGCGGTATCGATGGGAACGACCCGACGCGCTGCTGGACTGAACCGTCCATGTGCGTCGCCAGTAAATCCTTAAAGTTGCACTGAATTAAAAACAACCAATAAGTGCTTTATCGCACATTCTCCCTCTGGTCGCGCAATTACCCTTAAAATTGCTTCGACAAGTTATGCAATCAAGGATTGCATACACATCACACAGGGAGAAGGCACATGGCCGCTCGTCCGCTTACCATCACCGTCGTCAACCAGACCGGGACCACGCTGCAGTTTGGCAACGTCGTCACGATCCACGGCGAAGCGATCAAGATCACCTCGGGCCCCAATCCGCTGCCCAACCAGGGCCAGGACGTCCTCTACACCGAGAACAGCGGCCTGGTCGGTCCGCAGGGCAGCTTCAGCTACACCTTCCAGGACGGCTCGGGGAAGGCCTTCAACTTCGACTACAACCACCCCTACGGCACCGGCACGACCTATGTGAACGTGACCTCGCCCGGCGGCTACACCTCGAACATGTCGATCAACAACCTGCCGCACCACGACGCCTCCTGCACGATCAACCTGCAGAAACTGGCCTGATGACGCAGCGCCGGAGGGCCCCTGGCGGCCCTCCGGTTCTCGCGAGGAGAACGCCATGCCCGTCGTGCCGATCAACACCGGTTTCACGAACCTTCCGCAGTTCATCGACAGCCTGTTCGATACGGATGTCCGCTCGCCCAGCGTCATCACCGACGCCATCGCGGCCGGAAGCCTGACCGCGGCGTTCTCCGACCAGCTGTCGGTGATCCTTCCGGTCTGGCTGGCCGCCTGGCGCCAGTCGCAGGGCCTGCCCTATGACCAGACCGATTTCGCCCATTGCCCGCCCAGCGACGCGGCGGCGCTGGGGTTCCTGGCGGGCTATATCGGCGACAACACGCTGTCGCTCTACCTGCCGACGCTGAACGTGGTGAGCGCCCCGACGGGGCAGCCGCCGGTCTATGGCGTCTCCGGCTATCAGCAGAGCGTGTTCAAGCCCAGCGCCTGGGACATGGACGTGGTCTCCAGCTTCCTGGAGCTGCTCTATCACGGCGCCCACTTCGTCGCCGTCCACGCGACCTATGACCTGGCCTATGGCCAGTCGATCGGCGCGCTGTGGTCGCTGTTCAAGAGCAGCTCGGCGCTGGCGCCCTACCGCCGGCACGACCCCGGCAATTCGCACTACACCAGCCTGACCAATGTCTGCGGCCAATATGTGCCGGACATCACCAGCAACAGCGCGCCGCCGAACTGCCCGCTGCTGGTGGCGCTGCTGTGCTGCCCGACCGTGGCCGAGGTCACCTGTAACCCCAGCATGTACAACTCCTTCCTGCAGCTGGAAGGCTGGGAGGCCACCTACGCCCGGCACAATGCCGACTACGCGGTCTACAAGCAGACGCTGTGGAACATCTCGACCTTCGGAGCCTGCGCCTACAGCGAGAAACGCGGCACGGCGGTGTTCCTGGCCCCGGGCGACTGGGCGCCTCAGCCATCGCTGGGCACCATCATGCCGCCCTACTATGGCGCCGAGCCGGCCCAGGCCTGGCTGAACCAGTCTCTGGTCCAGTTGCCCGCCGGTTATCCCACCACGATCGTGCGCGGCTCGACCACCAAACTCGACAAGCGCAGCGGCCGCTACAGCGTGGCCTTCCCGCTGATCCAGCCCAGCGCGGCCGGGACGCTGGCGTGGTCGATCCCGAACCCGCCGCCTGGCGCGGACATCGGCTTCGACCTGGTCAGCGGCTCGAAGACGGTGCTGCGCGGCGTCAGGAATGGCGCGGTCACGGCCAGCGTTCCGGCCGGTGACGACTACGCCATCGCCAACGTCACCGGCGACAACGGCTACTCGGCCTATTTCGAGGTGTCGGTGACCTACCGCCCGCCAGGCGCCTGAGTTGGCGCGGCGGCCTAGCGCTCCAGCTCGGTCGCCATGCCTTCGGCCAAGGCGACCACCTGGTCGGGCGCGAGCCGGTCCATCTTCAGCTTGTAGAGGGCGCGCAGATAGGCCCGATCGGAGGCCGTCATCCGCTTGGGCCCGCCCGGCTCGGCGAACAGGTTCAGGATCGAGGCCTGGTCCACCTGGGTGACGTCGGGACGGATATCGGCCAGGGCGATCATGCTGACATAGTCCGCAAGGGCCCCGATCTCGACACCGTCGGTCTGGCGCGCGTCCACCACCACCAGGCTGTAGTAGAGCCGGCTGGCGCTGGTCTGGACGATACGGCTGTCTGGCGCCCGCATCGACTGGACGCTGCTGTTACTGTCCGAGAGCGCGCCATAGGCCGGGACATCGTCGGTATAGCTGACCCAGCGCACGGGACTGGAATTGGCCTTGAAGCGGTCGATGCGGGGCATCGCGATACGGTCGTAGCGGATCTTGCCGCGACGGCGCGCCTGATCGAGCATGGCCTTGGGCTCACGCGAGAACAGGATCATCAGGTTGGGATAACAGGTCTCGGACGCGAACTGCAGGCCAACCTCGCTCGCCACCTCACGCAGGCGCGAGCGGACATAGCGGTCCACGTCCTTGCCAGCGCCGGCCACGATCGGACACAGCACCTGCAAGCGCCGGCTGATCATGCCATCCGACAGCGCGGTCGCGGCGCGGACATAGTTCAGCGTCCGATCGCGGTTGGCGCCCTTGACCACCAGGGTTTCGGAGACCAGCGGCGGCACATCCTGCGCCACCGCCGGCGTCGTCATCGGGATCGATGCGGCCAGGACCAGACCGACAAGCCAAGACCGCATCGCGCCGCGCCCCTACCGCGAGCGATAGACGGTGCGCAGATAGGCGCGGTCGGCGTCGGTCATGGCCTGCGGCGCCGCGCCGTCATCGAACAGGTTCATGATCGAGTTGTCCGGCGCCGCGCGATTTTGAACGTCGGCCAGCGAGACCATGGTCACATAGTCGGCTAGGGCCGAGACCTTCATGCCGGCGGTCTTGCTGGCGTCCACCACGACCAGCGAGTTGTAGGGTCGCGCGTCCTTCGTCTTCATGCCTGGCGTCGCGGTGCCGTGCATCCAGCGAACCGGCTGGGCGCTGGACTTGAACGCATCGGCCTTCTGGGGCGTGACGCCGCGATAGTTGAACCGCCCTTTGCGCGAAGCCTCGTCGACCAGTTGCTGGGGCTCGGACGAGAACAGCACGACCATGTTGGGCTCGCACCGCGAGTTGGCGTATCGCGCACCGACATCGTTGGCGACCTGACGCAGGCGCGCGGACACATAGGCGTTGACCTCGGCCGAGGCGCCCTTGACCAGCGGGCAGATGCCCTGGCGGGCGCCGCCGGTCAGATAGTCCGGCCGTCGGCTGACCTCGGACTCCCGCCGGCTGTCGCCGATCATGGTGCCGTCAAAATTGCCGTACAGCTGCTGTGCGGAAACGGCCGGCGCGGTCGCCAGCAGGGCCAGCACGCCCATACCCAGAAGCACTTGTCGCATCGCGCATCCTCCTAAGATGTGGGAAGGAGAGCACAACCTCTGACTGAGGACAAGCTTGTAGCGTGACCGAAACGAAAGCGGCGGGCGACCGTCCCCGGATCGCCCGCCGCTGCCCCCGTGGAGGGGCCGTCGTCGGCTCTAACTGGCCTGTCGAACGGCCTTCCACATCGCTCGGCCCAACGGCCTAGAACGGGATTTCGTCGTCCAGGTCGGCCGAGAAGCTCTCGCGCGGACCGCTGGGCTGGCTGCGCTGACCGCCGCCGCCGAAGTTGCCGCCGCCACCGCCGCCGCCCGAATAGCCGCCGCCGTACTCGTCACCGCCGCCCGACGACGCGCCGGCGCCATCGCCGCGACCACCCAGCATGGTCAGTTCGCCGCGGAACTTCTGCAGCACGATTTCAGTCGAGTACTTCTCGACGCCGGTGTTGTCAGTCCACTTGCGGGTCTGGATCGCGCCCTCGATGTAGACGGTCGAGCCCTTGCGCAGGTACTGCTCGGCGACCTTCACCAGGTTGTCGTTGAAGATCACGACGCGGTGCCACTCGGTCTTTTCCTTGCGCTCGCCGCTGGTGCGGTCGCGCCAGGTCTCGGACGTCGCGATGCGGAGATTGGCGACGCGATCGCCGGAACCGAGGCTGCGGATCTCGGGATCGGCCCCGAGATTGCCCACCAGAATGACCTTGTTGACGCTGCCCGCCATCACTTGACCTTGCTCTCGCCCGGCGACCCTCGCGCCGGAATCTGGAGCGAGACGTTAACGAGAGCTTACGGCGCGCGCAAGTTTTGTTCTCGTAACGTTCTTGTGGACGGGAGAGACGGCTGTGGACGGACGAACCGCCCCGCCCTTCCCTCAAGCGCTACTGGCGGCGGATGGCGCCCGGCACGGCCAGACGGCCGTCGCCCGTGCGGACCAGCGACATGAAGCGCGGGCCCTCATAGGTCTGGCCGACGTAGATGCCTTCCTTTTCGAGGAAGATGAACGAGCCCTGGTAGGCGCCGACCATGCCGACGCTGTTGGACTGGCCCATGCGCACGAAGCGGATGCGCACGCCTTCCAGCGTGGCCGCGCACTCTTCCATCTGCGGCACGTTCCGGGCCACCGGGTTGTAGCGCAGCGTGCCGTCCTTGTTGGTCGCCACCTGGAAGCAGACGCCCTGCTCGAACGGCGCCTTGGTCTGCTTCTCGCAGCCCGACAGGGCGAGGCTGGAAACGGCCAGGACGGCGGCGACGGCGAGGACGGTCTTGCTCATGGATTACACTTATAAACCTATCAGCCGTTCGGGATAGAGCAGTTGGGGCCCTGATCGAACGCGGTGTGGAAGCTGCGGTTGTCCGACGAGATCTCGACGCGGCCCGGCACCAGGCGCAGCGTTTCCTCGCCCCAGCGGCCGTAGGTGGCGCCGCCGGTCTTCTCGCACCGGCCGCCGTACAGCTGCTGGGCGCAGGCGTTCAGGGTGATGTCGCCCGGCAGGCGACGCCACTCGTTGCCGGCATAGCGCCAGCAGGCGGCCAGCGGTGTGTTGGCCGAGGCGCTGGTCGTCGCGCTGGGCGTCGTGGCCGGGGTCGGCGTGGTCGCGGCGGGCGCGGTGACGGTCGGGGTCGGCGGCAGCGGGGTCAGGACGGTGCCGGCCTGGTCGGCGGCGGCCAGGGCGCCCGTCTCGTCGACGCCCACGTCCAGGGCGCCGGTCGCCACGCCGTTCTTCTTGGCGCATTCGGCCAGGGTGATCTCGCCGACGAAGGTGCCGCCGACGAAGCAGCGCAGCGGCCGCGCGGGGTCCAGCTTGCTGTCGTCGTCGCGTCCGGTCTCGACGATCAGGCCCGCGCGCGAGGCCGGCGGAGCCTCGTCCGGCTTCTTGTCATGACCCGACATCAGGGCCACGGCGATGCCAAGACCCGCCAGCAGCGCGAGCGCCGCGCCGCCGCCGAGGATGATCCGTCGATCTTTCAGAAAGTCCATGGCCCCTGGCTACGACGCGTCGATGACGCTTTCAAGCTCGACGGGCCAGAAATGGGGCTTAACCGCCGCCCGTCAGGCGGCTGAGCGCGGCCTGGTAGTTGGCCAGCTGGCTGGTCAGATAGGCCGGCACCGTGCCGTCGGTCTTGCCCGGCTTGTTCGTGCCGTCGCTCTTGATGCCCATGGCCGTGTCGGCGATCTCGCGATAGGCGCTGCGCACCGACGACATGGCGCGCTGGATGATCATGCTGGCGTTCTTGCGCCCTGCGTCCGAGGTCAGGTCCAGTTCCGCCGGCAGGCTGAGGCCGTAGACCGGACCGCTGCCGTCGGCCGAGACCTGCTTGCCGTGGTCATCCTTGGTGGCGCGCACGACGCCGCTGGCCAGGCCCAGGGCGCTCAGCACGTCGGTGCCGCCCTTGCCCGCCACGATCTCGATCGTCGAGGTGTTGGAGGCCGGGCTGATCTTCAGCACGCGGCTGTTGCCGCTGACGGCGGTCTCGACCTTGGCGCGGGAGCCCGACGCCTTCTTGATCTTGTCGGCCAGGGTCTCGAGCGTGTCGTTGGCCTCGATGGTGATCGTGGCCAGGTTGCCGCGTTCGCGGGTGCGGACCTGGAAGGTGTCGCCGGCCCGGGCCGCCGTCGACGAGACGATGCGGTCGGACTGGGTGAAGCTCATGGTCCCGGCCGGCAGGCCCAGGGCGTCCAGCGACGAGGCGCCGGTCTTGGCCACGGACACCGAGGTCGGGGTCGCATAGCCGTCCTTGCCGGTCACGTGCTGGCTCCAGTCGACATTGCCGGTGCCGACATTGACCTGGGCGACATAGCCGTCCTTGGTCCCGATCGTCGTGACGCCGTCCAGGTTCTTGCCCGCCGAGCCGACCAGCCAGGCTGTGCCGTTCGAGACGTCGAACCCGGTCATCGTGTCGTCGCCAGCGCCGCCGTAGTAGGTCACCGCGTCGTTGCTGTTGCTGGACAGGTCCAGCGACATGCGGCCGACGAAGGCGTCCATGCCGCCCGCGGCCGCGCCCGTGGCGCCGCCAATCGACAGGCCGCCATTGGCCGTGGAGCCGCCGACATAGAGCTGGCCGCCGTCGATCTTGAGGCCGACCAGGTCGCCGCCCGCCAGCGTGCCCAGGTTGCGCGAAGCGCCGGCCGTGACCGTGGCGTTCTTGGTGTAGGTCACCGGCACGTTCTGATAGGCGCCGTACTGGTCCATCTGCCGGACCGTCTCGGTCACGACATTGGCCGACACGTCGAAGCTGCGCAGCTTGGCCGAGCCGTTCTCCTTGGAGCCGACGATGACCTGCGAGCCGTTGACGACGATGTCCGAGACGCTGTCGTTCTCGGTGGTGCCGAACTTCTGGGTGAACAGGGCCTGGGGCTTGCCGGCCGAGTCGGTGGCGAAGGCCGTCAGATAGGCGTCGTAGCCGCCGCTGGGGTCCGTGCCGACCGCGCCAGGCAGGTCCGACTTGCTGCGGCCGCCGACATAGAGGACGCCGTCCGAGCCGAACGCCAAGGCCGTGGCCTCGTCTTCCTGCAGGCCGCCGCGGCGCACCGTCCACTGCTCGTCGCCCTTGGCGTCGTAGCGGGTGACGAAGCTGTCGCTGGTCGTGCCGGTGTCGCCGCTGTTGATCGGGCCGTTGACCGCGCCGTTCAGGCGGCCGGTGACCGAACCGGCCACGGCGACGCTGCCGTCGTCGCCGACGGCCAGGGACAGGCCGTTGGCCTGGTCGGTCGCGCCCAGGGTGCGGGCGTACAGCAGGTGGCCGGCGCTGTCGTACTTCAGCAGCGCGACGTCGCTCTCGCCCTTGATGGGCTGGCCGTTGATATCCAGCTTGCCGTCGACCTCGGTGTCGACGTCGGCCAGCATGTAGACCGAGCCGTCCGCGCCGGTCACCGACTTGCGGACGCTGTTGATCGTGCCTTGCAGGGTCTCGCTGAACACCTTGCCGCCCGGCGCGCCGGCGTTGGCGCCGCCGCCGGTCCCGGCCGCGCTGTACTTGGTCAGGGTGTTTTCGTACTTGGCGTCGTCGGTCGTCGAGTTCTTGTCCGGATCCGGATCGCCGGCCTTGGTCGTGACATAGACCGCCGGGGCCGTCGTCGGGGCGCTGAAGGTCACCTGCTCGGTGATGTCGCCGTTGACCTTCAGGGCGAAGTCGTCGCCGGTGGCCGGCAGGGTCACGGGCTTGCCGGCCACCTGGACCGTCTGCGCCTGGCCCGCCGTGCGCTGCACCGAGAAGCTGGTGTTCAGCCCGGCCGCCTTCATCTTGCCGTTCATGTAGCTGACGACGTTGGACATGGTCCGGGGCGTCGAGCCCATCTCGGACAGGTCCATGGTGATGTTCGAGGTGACGCCGAAGCTCTTGACCGCGACGCTGAACGACACGTCGCCCTTGAAGCGCGGCACTTCGTCGTCGGCCTGGCCGGTATAGAGCTTGTCGGTCGTATAGGTGGTGGTGTTCTTCGGAACGCCGACCGTGGCCTTGTCGCTGGTCATCACCGCGCCGGTCGTCAGGCGCATCTGGTCCAGCGACAGCCCCTGGACATACGTGCTGACCTCACCCAGACCGCGGGTCAGGGCGGTCTGCAGGCGCTTGATCTCGCCGTCGGTCTGGCCCTTCTGCCCCGCCTGGGTGATCAGGGCCGACATGGTGGAGAGCGCCTGGTACGAGGCGAACAGCTTCTTGTAGTCGGGGCTGACGCCCTTGAGGCTGGAGGCGCTGGCGCCTTCGTCGATGAACTTGCGGCCGTTCAGGGCCGAGCGGACCTGCTCGCTGGCCGCGGGGGCGTCGCCCAGCCACGGCGCGTTCGGCACGACGGCCTTCTTGCCGCCCGAGGCCGTGGTCGCCGTTCCAGACGCAGCCGCTCCCGTCACGCCCGCGCGGGCCTGATAGTAGTTGAGCAGGAGGCTGGAGTCGAAGCTGATCACGACCTGTTCCGATCAGGGCGCAAATGTCCCCGCTGGTACCTTTGCCAGAGGATCGCTGACGACTCGTTAATACTCGACCTTAAGCGGCGATAAGGTTTGCGTCGGACAGGGCCCGGCGGGCGCCCTCGCGCAGCTGCGCCCACTCCGAAGCCAGGATGCCCAACAGCACGACGTCACGCGCTTCGCCGCCCTTCAGGACGTGGCCGCGCAGGTAGCCTTCGCGGCGGAAACCGGCGGCGGACTGGGCCTTCAGCGCCGCGTCGTTGTCGGCCATGACCTCGGCGAACACCTTGTGCAGGCCCAGCGCCCCGAAAGCCAGGTCCAGGCCCAGCACCTGGGCGGCGCGGCCCACGCCCCTGCCCCGCGCCTCGGCCGAGCCGAGGAACCAGTGCAGGCTGGCGCGGCGGTGATGACTGGCCAGGCCCGTCAGCGTGATCAGGCCCATCGGCGCGTCGGCCCGCGTGATCATCCAGCCGCGCATGTCGGGATCGGTGCGCAGGGCGTCGAACCAGGCTGCATGAGCCTCGCGGCTGGGCAGCTCGGCGTCCGACATCCAGCGGTCGACCTCCGGTTCGGAGCGCCACTGAAAGAGGATCGCCTCGTCCTCATCCCGCAAGTCGCGAAGTTCGATCATACCCGCCGCCGAATCCCCGGTTCACCCAGCGTGAGCTTAGCCCGCGCGTGCGACAGGACCTAGCGCCTGAGCGGCGCTTAGCCGCCCTTGAACAGCGACAGGATGATCTGCGGCGCGCCGTTGGCGATCGACAGGGCCTGGGCGCCCAGCTGCTGCTTGACCTGCAGGGCCTGCAGGCGCGCGCTTTCCTTGGCCAGATCGGCGTCCACCAGGTCGCCGACGCCCGTTTCGAGCACGTCGTTCAGCCGGCCCACGAAGGTGTTGTGGGCGTCGATCTGCTTGGCCTGGGTGCCGATGTTGCCGACGGCCTGGTTGATCGCCGTCATCGACGTTTCGAGGCGCTGGAACACCGCGTCGGCATTGGCCGGCGTCAGGATGTCGTCGCTGACGTTCAGCGTGTTGATCGTGCCGCCCAGCGACAAGTTCTGCAGCGACAGCGTGATGGCCTGCGCCGCGTCGGCGTCGGCCAGGAACTGCATGTCGGCGGCCTGGCTGCCGTCCAGCAGGTTGGCGCCGTCGAAGACCGCGCTCTTCACCACTTGGTCCAGGTTCTTCAGCAGGCCCTGGAAGTCGGCGTTCAGCGAGGTCCGCGAGCTGGTCGTCAGCGAGGTGTCCTTGGCGGCCACCACCTTCTCGCGCAGCAGCTTCAGGAGATCCGAGATCGAGTCGCCGGCGGCCAGGGCCACGTCGGCGATCGAGGTCGCGCGATCCAGGCTCATCTTGACCGCGCCCAGGGCGCTCATGTCGCCGCGCTGTTCCTGCGCGATCGACCAGATCGCCGCGTTGTCCTTGGCGGTTGAGATCGATTCACCCGTGTTGATGCGGGTCTGCACCGACTGCATGTCGTCGTTGGTGCGGTTCAGGTTCTGCAGCGCGATCAGCGCGGGCTGGTTCGTGTTGACGCTCAGCGTCATGCGCGGCCTCCGGTCGGCTTTTGCCGTTGGTTGCGATCGCGCGTGATTCGACGTGCGATCTGGTCGCCGCCGAAATTGAGGTCAGAAGGTAAGATTATGGTTAACGCAAATAAACCATATCCATTTACACCTGCGACCCGCCGTCACACCCCGCCCTAGAGACTTGTCCCCTCCAGGGCCTCCCGGGGCGGTTCGAACTAGGCCTGGCCGTCGTAGACGTCACCCGACGCGTAGGTGGCTTCCTGGCGCAGCTTCAGAATCTGCTCGCGCGGAAACTGCTGCAGCGTCTCGCCGGTCCGGCGGTCGACGGTCTTGTAGACATACTCGCCGGAGTCGTCGTCCTGCTCGATCACCAGGCGCAGGTCGCCGGGTTGCGGACCGTCGTCGACCGGCGGAGCCGGCTCGTGCTCGATCGGCTGGGCAGCCGGAGCCAAAACGACGTTCGCGCCCTCGGACAGGTCCGGGGCGGGCGCAGCGGGAGCGGTTGAAGCGGCGAAATCTCTGATCGCCGACAATGCGGCCTTGGGTTCCATTTTCTAACTACCGACTTTGCGGGTCGGCCCTCCTCCTGTGTTTCTCGTTACCCATCGATCATGAGGAAAGAAGGAGGCGGGCCACGCGGACCCGCCTCCTCCCCGTTCCTTAGCGGAACAGGCTCAGGATCGACGACGTGGATTGGTTCGCGATCGACAGCGCCTGGACGCCCAGTTGCTGCTTGGTTTGCAGCGACTGCAGCTTGGCGCTTTCCTTGGCCAGGTCGGCGTCCACCAGGTTGCCAACGCCGGCGTCCAGGCTGTCTTGCAGCTTGCCGACGAAGGTAAGGTGGGTGTCGAGGCCGGTCGAGGACGTACCCAGCGAAGCCAGCTTGTTGGTGGCCGTGCCGATAGCCTTGTCGATCGTGGCGATCATGGCCTTGGCCGTGGAGGCCGTGGTGAAGGTGTTGCTGCCGGTCACGATGCCCAGGCCGGCCAGGCCCAGCGTCTGGGCCTTCACGGTGAAGCCCGTGCCGTCCGAGTTGGCCAGGAAGGTCATGTCCGTGACCTTGCCGTCGGCCAGGCTGGCGCCGTTGAACTTGGCGTTGTCAGCGGCCTTCTGGACTTGGTCGCGCAGCGACGTGAAGTCCGAAACCAGAGCGTTGAACGAAGCGGTGTTCAGCGAAGTGTCGGAAGCGGCCAGGGCCTTTTCCTTCATCTTCGAGAGCAGGTCGGTGATGGTGTCGCCGGCGGCCAGGGCCACGTCGATCGTCGACTGGCCGCGCTGCAGCGAGTCCTTCACCGAATTCAGGGACGACGAGGTCGCGTTCTGAATCTTGGACATGGCCCAGATGGCGCCGTTGTCCTTGGCGTTGCCGACCTTCTTGCCGGTGTTGATGCGTTGCTGGACGACGCCCAGTTCGCTGTTCGTGGTGTTGAGGTTTTGCAGGGCGATCTGAGCGCCAGCGTTCGTATTAATGCTATTCAGCGGCATACGAGTAGGGTCCTTTTCAAGGGGTCCGACGCCATTTTGGCTGCCGGGAGCATTTTGCTCGAAAAGGTCTGTAGCAATTGCCGGGCCAAAACTTCCTAGCGGCAACGCTTGGGATAAGCCCCTGAAATCACTGCATTATAGGTCTGTTAATGACGAAAGCCCTCGGCAATTTCTGCCGGGGGCTTTCGGTCATAGGCAATTGTTGCCGGGCACATAATGCGCACCCAGCAGAAAAGAGGCGCCGGACGGCTTTTGACGGCCGTCCGGCGTATCGGGCTCACCCCTTGAACAGCGACAGGATCGATTGCGGGCTCTGATTGGCGATCGAGAGAGCCTGCACACCCAGCTGCTGCTTGGTTTGCAGCGACTGGAGCTTGGCGCTTTCCTTCGCCAGGTCCGCGTCGACGAGGTTGCCCACGCCGGCGTCCAGGCTGTCCTGCAGCTTGCCCACGAAGGTCAGGTGAGTATCCAGACCGGTCGAGGCAGTGCCCAGGGAAGACAGTTTGTTCGTCGCCGTTTGCAACGCGTCCGACATGGTCGCGATCATCGTCTTCGCCTCGGTAGCCGTGGCGAACGTAGTCGTGGCGTTCAGACCCAGGCCCGCGAGGGACAGCGTCTGAGCTTTGACCGTGAACGAGCCGCCGTCCTGGTTGGCCAGGAAAGCGATCTGCGTCGACGTTTCGTCGACAAGGCTGACACCGTTGAACTTCGCATTCAGCGCGGCCTTTTGGATCTGGTCGCGCAGCGATGTGAAGTCCGAGACCAGGGCGTTGAACGACGCGGTGTTCAGCGAGGTGTCGGAAGCGGCCAGGGCCTTTTCCTTCATCTTGCTGAGCAGATCGGTGATGGTGTCGCCGGCCGCGAGGCCCACATCGATCGTCGACTGACCGCGTTGGAGCGAATCCTTCACGGCATTCAACGAGCTCGAGCTCGCGGTCTGCATCTTGGCCATCGACCAGATCGCGCCATTGTCCTTGGCGGTTCCAACCTTTTTGCCGGTGTTGATACGGCTCTGGGTGGTGGCGAGCTCCGTGTTGGTTGCGTTCAGGTTTTGGAGCGCAAGAAGGGCGCTCGGGTTCGTGTTGATCGAGTTCAGCATTTGATACCTACCGTTTTGGTGGGATTTATCCGGCGTATTGCCAGGCGGGCGTTTTGCCCGCGCGAACCATCGCAAGCGTCGGGCCAACCGAACCGAATTCGGGGCCATCGCCTAACACACTGATTTTATTGAACTTGGTACGCGGCCAGGGCCCAAAACGGAACCGCCCGGCGAATGCAGGATTCGCCGGGCGGCAGGTTTTTCCGGAGCTGGTAGGCAAGACGTTCAGTCTTGCGGAAATCGAAGAATCAGGCAGCGTCGGCGCGCCCTTCTCCTGGAGGAAGTCAGGCCGCGTCGGCGCGGCTGGCCAGCCCCTGCATCATCATGCGGTTGATCTCGATCAGGGGCTCGAAGTCCTCCTCCTTGCGCATCACGGCGCTGGAGTGACGACCGACCCACAGGCTCAGCGAAATGATGCCGGCTCGGAGATCCTTAGGCAGTTGATTGTCAGGCAAGGAACAGTCGGTCGCCAAGGCCGACCAGACCTTGCGATTCCAATCCAATGCGTCGATCCGCGTGGAAATGTCGTCCGCCGGGGCCTGCGACGCGTCCATCAAGGCGCGCGTCACCTGCCCGAACAGGCGGTACTCCATTTCACGGGGATTCTCAGCCCGCGTCGCCGCCTGCTGATACGCCCGAAGAGACATGCCCCAACCTCTCGTCTTCGTATTCAATCAACTTACGGCTCAACATCAGAGCCTTGTAGTACTCACGCGCCATCACGTGCTTCGAAATGGCGATGCAGTCCTGCAGAACCGCAGGATTGCGCACAACTCCCATAAATTCGTTAAGGCGGCCCGCGAAGTCCTCGAAGAACTTCTCGGCGACGGCCTCGTCGAGGTACATCATCATCACCGGGAAATAGATCCGACGCGCGGGCGTCGTGACCTGGTCCGGCTGCATGATGTCCTTCTCGCGGAGGACGGAGGCCTTGTTCTGGAGAACCAGAACCCCGCGCCGATCCCCATTCTGGACCACGGCGCCGTTGAGAACGAATTTTTCGCCGGGCTTCAGCGACAACTTCAAAGGCACTTAAGGCCGCTCCTGGGTTGACGCCGCTTCGCCCGGTTCCGTCATGACGACGGGTTGGACGCGAAGCTAGGCGAACATCTGTTAACGTCGTCTTGCCGCAATTCACGCCGCCTTGCGACCTTAAGACGCGGCTTAGGACTCAATTAAACTTAGCCCCTCAAAACATGGTTAATAACAAAGTCCCCAGATCGGTCCGCCATGTCCAACAAAAGCGTTCTCGAAGCGTCCGTTAGCACCGCCGGCCAAGCCGATATCGGCGCCCTTCCCGTCCAGCCCGGCCAGATCGTCAGGGCCATGGGCGATTCGGCCTCGGTCGACTCCCTGGAACGGTTGAAGCAGGCGGCGCAGGACCTCAAGAGCACCGAGAACGCCAAAGTCGTTAAGACGGCGATCCTGGCGGTGCACGCGCAAGACTACCCCAAGGCCGAGCAACTGGCCCTGAAGATGCTGAAGAAGGACGATCAATTCGGCCTGGCGTGGCACATCCTGGCCATCTCGCGCGAGAAGCAAGGCGACTTCGCCTCCTCGCTCAAATGCTACGAGGCCGCGCTGACCCTGCTGACCGACCACAGCACGGTCGCCGGCGACCTCGGGCGCCTGGCGTTCCGCCTGAACATGGTCGATTTCGCGGCCAAGTTCTTCGCGCACTACCGCCTGGCCCGGCCCAACGACGTCGAGGCCGCCAACAACCTGGCCTGCGCCCTGCGTGAACTGAACCGCGAAACCGAAGCGATCGACGTGCTGAAGGTCGCCCTGGCCATCCATCCCGAAGCCGCCGGCCTCTGGAACACACTTGGCACGGTGCTCTGCAACATGGGCGACCCCGGCGGCTCGATCGTCTTCTTCGACGAGGCCCTGCGCCTGATCCCCACGCACAGCAAGGCGCTCCACAACCGCGCCTACGCCAAGGCGGATCTCGGCGACATCGAAGGCGCGCTGATCGATGGCGAGGCCGCGATAGGCGTCGCCCAGGACGCCGCAGACCTGACCATCATGGAATTCGCCCGCGCCACGCTGCTGCTGGCCCTGGGCCGCGTCGCCGAAGGCTGGGAGGCCTACGAGACCCGCTTCTCGCCGGAAGTCGCCGACGCCCCGCTGTTCCACATCCCCACCACCCGCTGGGCGGGCGAGGACCTGAAGGGCAAGACCTTGATCGTCGTCGCCGAGCAGGGCCTGGGCGACGAGGTTATGCTCTCCAACATGCTGCCGGACATTCTCGAGATGCTGGGGCCGGACGGCAAGCTGACTCTGGTGGTCGAGCGTCGCCTGGCGACGCTGTACGAGCGCACCTATCCAGGCATCGAGGTCAGCGCCCACCGGACCATGAAGTACGAGGGCCGCGTCTATCGCACGGCCCCGGATATCGAGAACTGGGAGCGCTTCGACTGCTGGGCCGCGCTGGGCGACTTCCTGCGCTCCAAGCGCAACTCGGTCGAGGCCTTCCCGAACCGCGAGTCGTTCCTGACGCCTGATCCGGAACGGGTCGCCTACTGGAAGGCCGAGCTCGACAAGCTGGGCCCCCAGCCCAAGATCGGCCTGCTGTGGAAGAGCCTGAGCCTGAAAGGCGACCGGGCCCGCCAGTTCTCGCCGTTCCAGCTGTGGGAGCCGGTGCTGAAGACGCCGGGCGTCACGTTCATCAACTTGCAGTACGGCGACTGCGAGGAAGAGATCGCCCTGGCCAAGGACCAATTCGGCGTCGAGATCTGGCAGCCGCCGGGCCTGGACCTGAAGATGGACCTGGACGACCTGACCGCCCTGTGCGCCGCGGTCGACCTGATCATCGGCTTCTCCAACGCCACCACCAACCTGGCGGGCGCGGCAGGCGCGCCGCTCTGGATGCTGACCGCCCCGTCGGTCTGGACCAAGCTCGGGACCGACGCCTATCCCTGGTATCCGCAGGCCCGGGTGTTCTCGCCGCCGGAACTGGGCCAATGGGCGCCTGCGATGGCCGAGGTCGCGCAGGCCCTGGCCCAGAAGATCGCCAGCTAGGCCATGGCCCTCGCCGTCCTGCAAGCCCGGATGTCCTCGACACGCCTGCCCGGCAAGGTGCTGGCGCCGGTGGCCGGGGCGCCGATGATCCTGCGCCAGATCGAGCGCCTGCGCCGCGCCCGCAAGCTGGAGCGCATCGTGGTGGCGACCTCGGTCCGAGCCGACGACGATCCGCTGGTCGAGGCCCTGGCAGCGGCGGGCGTGCCCGTTCACCGCGGCGATCTCGACGACGTGCTGGGCCGCTTCATCGGCGCCCTGGACGCCTTTGGTCCGACCAAGACGGTGGTCCGCCTGACCGCCGACTGCCCGCTGGCCGATCCCGAGGTGATCGACACGACGATCGCCAAGTTTGAGGCCAGCGGCGCGGACTACGCCTCCAACGTCGCCGAGCCGCGCAGCTTCCCAAAGGGTCTGGACGTCGAGGTGATGACCGCCGCCGCCCTGCGCCAAGCCGCCGCCGAGACGACCGATCCCTATGATCGCGAGCACGTGACGCCCTACCTCTACCGCAACCCCGACCGCTTCCGCCTGGCCAGCCACGCCCAGACGGCCGACGAGGGCGAGGTGCGCTGGACGGTCGATCGCCCCGACGACCTGGAGTTCGTCCGCGCGGTCTATGACGCGCTCTATGCCAGCGATCCGGACTTCACCTCCGACGCCATCCGCGCCTTGGTGCAGAGCCGTCCGGACCTCCTCATGCTGGGAGGCGACCGTCGTGCCTGACGTCGCACTGAGGCTGGTCGACGAAGGCGATCGCGACCGGCTGCTGGCCTGGCGCAACAGCCCCCAGGTCGCGGCCTTCATGTATTCCGACCACCTGATCGGGCGCGAGGAGCACGATCGCTGGTTCGACGGCCTGGTCGGCCATCCGCGTCGCCGCGATTGGGTCGTGCTGCTGGACAACGCGCCCGTGGGCCTGACCAGCCTTGTCGACATCGACGCCGGCCACGGACGAGCCACCATCGCCCGCTACCTGGCCGAGGAAGCCGCGCGGGGCCTCGGCCTGGGCGCCTTCACCGAGTTCAAGGTCGCCGACCACGCCTTCAATGTCCTGGGCCTGCGCAAGCTATGGTCGGAAGTGCTGGCCACCAACGCGGCCGCCCTCGCCTCCCACCTCTCCAGCGGCTTCCAGCGCGAGGCCCTGTTCCGCGCCCACGTCGTCAAGCAGGGCGAGCCGACCGACGTGATCGGCCTTGGCCTGCTGGCCGAGGACTGGCGCGACCATCGGCCCCAGGTCCGCGCCCGGCTGGCCGCCAAGGGCTTCGCCGACACCGCGCTCGACACCCCACTCTGAGGGCCTTCCGCCAGGGGCGCTTGCCAAACGCGTAAGCGCCGGTAGTTTGATCAGTTCGTTTTGAACAACTGTTCGAACCGGACTCGATTCCGGGCGGAGATGGGCATGAGCCAGCGCTTCGAAGGCACTTCCGACTACGTGGCCACCGACGACCTGAAGGTCGCGGTCAACGCCGCCGTGGCCCTGGAGCGTCCCCTGCTGATCAAGGGCGAGCCGGGCACCGGCAAGACCGTGCTGGCCTACGAGGTCGCCAAGGCCATGGGCGCGCCGCTGATCACCTGGCACATCAAGTCGACGACCAAGGCCCAGCAGGGCCTCTACGAATACGACGCCGTCACCCGCCTGCGCGACAGCCAGCTGGGCGACGAGCGCGTCAAGGACGTCAAGAACTACATCAAGAAGGGCAAGCTCTGGGAAGCGTTCGAAAGCGAACAGCGCCCGGTGCTGCTGATCGACGAGATCGACAAGGCCGACATCGAGTTCCCCAACGACCTGCTGCAGGAACTCGATCGCAACGAGTTCTACGTCTACGAGACCAACGAGACGATCAAGGCCAAGGTCCGGCCGATCATCATCATCACCTCGAACAACGAGAAGGAGCTGCCGGACGCCTTCCTGCGCCGCTGCTTCTTCCACTACATCCGCTTCCCGGAGACCGAGACGATGCAGGCCATCGTCGACGTCCACTTCCCGGGCATCAAGCAGAAGCTCGTCTCCGAGGCGCTGCGCATCTTCTACGACATGCGCAAGGTGCCGGGCCTGAAGAAGAAGCCGTCGACGTCCGAGCTGCTGGACTGGCTGAAGCTGCTGCTGGTCGAGGACATCGATGACCAGGTCCTGCGCGAGAAGGACCCGACCAAGCTGATCCCGCCCTTGCATGGCGCCCTGCTCAAGAACGAACAGGACGTCCACCTCTTCGAACGCCTGGCCTTCCTGGCCCGTCGCGAGGGTTCGGGCGCGCGTCCCGGTCAGTAATACTTGGCCGCGCTTTGCCGCGGCCAATTGGCCGTTACTTGGATTTCACTGGACGCGCGCCCGGCGCGCGCCCAACTTCCCGCCAAATCAGGGAAGACCCACAACCCATGCGTCATTCTAAATGGCTGGCCACGGCGCTGATGATCGGGATGGGCGCGACCGCCCTCACCGCTTGCCATCGCGCCGAGACCAACAAGACCGAGCACGCCGAGCGCAAGCTGGGCCGCCGTGAGCCGATCCGCGTCATCGACCGCCTGGACTGCCCGGACAAGCAAGGCGAACTGAAGCTGGTCTCCAAGGCCGAGGACGGCCAGTCCTGCGCCTATGCCTCGTCCGAGGCCACGGTCGACCTGCGCCTGGTCAAGCTGAACGGCGGCGACGCCGAGGCGGCCCTGGCGCCGATCGAGACCGAACTGAAGGGCATCATGCCGCTGCCGCCGGCTCCGCCGAAGCCGCCCGAGCACAAGGGCGGCGGCAAGAACCGCACCAGCATCAACCTGCCGGGCGTGAAGATCGACGCCAACGACAACGGCGCCGATATCCGCATCGGTCACCTGACCATCAACAGCGACGGCGGCGCCGCCGAAGTGAAGGTCAACAAGAACGTCAACTTCAAGGGCGACGACGGCCACGGCTCGGTCAACATCCAGGCCGACGACGAGCACGAGGGCGACGTCACCATCAAGGCCGACAACCACGGCGCCGAAATCCGCGCCAAGAAGGGCGGCAACGACAGCGTCCGCTCGACCCTGATCCTGGCCAACGACAAGGCGCCCAAGGGCTACCGCCTGGCCGGCTACGAGGCCCGCGGTCCCAAGGGCGGGCCGCTGGCCGTCGCCGTCGTCAAGGCCAAGACCCGCGACACCGACGACCACGACCTGTTCAAGGACATGAAGGCCCTCGTCCGCCACAATGTGGGGGGCTAGAGCCCCCTACTGCGTAACGGGTTCGACCTGCATCACCTTGTAGGTCAGCGGCCGACCATCTTCGTCGGTGACCGTCACGTATTCGCCCAGGGCGAACCGATGCTCGCCCAGGCGGTGCAGCGGTTCGTCGTCGGCGACATCCTCATCGTCATAGTCGAAGAACCAGCGCGCGCCGCGCTTGTTCAGCCGGCCATCCACCGCATCCTCGTCGGGCGCGAAGCGGCGCACGCTGCACGACCCTTTCACTTTGGCGTAGGCGCCTTCGTCGATGTGGCCGTCCTCGGTCAGCGGCGCGGTCAGGGCGTAGCCGCGGTGGTCGTCGCCGCCGGCGAATTCGGTGCCCGGATTGCGCGCAAGGCGCATGACGATGCGGGATAGAGACATTCGAGGTCTCCCTTCTTTTTGAAGTTTCAGCGTCTTAGTGCGACAGGAACAGCGAGGGACCGTCGCTGTTGAGCAGCGTGCGGGTCGTGCCCCCGAAGATGAATTCCTGCAGTCTGGGGTGACCGAACGCGCCGGCGACCAGGAGGTTCGCCCCCGTGTCCTTGGCCGCGCCTAGCAGCAGGCCGGCGGCGTCATTGCCGCCCTCCAGCAGTTTCACGGTCGCCTTGACGCCACGCGCGGACAGGAACTCCACGAGGCGATCCAGCTCGAAGGCCCGCGACGAGGCGCCGGGGGCGCCAGCCACGATCACCGAGCCGGCCTTCTGAAGCAGCGGCAAAGCGGTACGCATGGCGCGGCTGGCTTCCTTGCCGCCGTCCCAGGCCACCAGGGCCACGCCGTCGACCTGAAAGCCCGGACGGGCCACCAAGGTCGGGCGCTGCTCGTCGGCGACCAGTTGCTGGAACGACTCCGCCAAGGGACCCTTGCCGCGCGCCGAAGAGTCATCGAACACGATGACGTCCGACAGGCGGCCTTCCATGGCGAGACCCGCCCAGACCGGCGAGTCCAGGGTGATCAGCCGCGTTCGCTGATAGCCGGTCTCGGCCGCCAGCTTGCCGCAGAACCGCGCGCCCTCCTGGGCGGCTTCCTTGAGGCTTTCCAGCGCGGTGACCTGGACACCGCCCATGAATCCCTCGCCCATCCAGGGCATCAGGTCGGCCATGTCAGCCGGGGCGTGGACGCAGGCCAACTCGGCCTGGAACGCGCCGGCCAAGGCCGCGGCGGAGGTCAAAACACCCTTGTCATTCGGGGTCCCGGCCAGCGGAACCATAATTCTCGCCCAACTCATGATCGAACTCCCTTCAAGGGCATTTCCACAGATGACGGCGACGGCCACATTGATCTTTCTCAATCGATGGGCCAGTCAACCACCTTCACCGTAAGGAACGATCTCGTGGCCAAAGGGCTGCATAGGGGCGCACCGCCCCGCGCGTGGCAAAGAATGCTCTCCGGACGTCGGCTCGACCTGCTCGATCCGTCGCCGATGGACATCGAGATCGAGGACATCGCCCACGGCCTTGCCCGCGTCGCCCGCTGGAATGGCCAGACGGTCGGCGACCACGGTTTCTCGGTGGCCCAGCACAGCCTGGTGGTCGAGGAGATCGCCGCGCACATCAAGCCGGACCTGGAGCCGCGCTGGCGCCTGGCCGCCCTGCTGCACGACGCCAGCGAATATGTGATCGGCGACATGATCAGCCCGTTCAAGGCGGCGCTGGGCGTCAGCTACAAGGACTTCGAGGCCCGGCTGGAGGACGCGATCCACATCCGCTTCGGCCTGCCGGTAAAGACCCCTGCCCCGATCAAGAAGCTGATCAAGCAGGCCGACCGCGCCTGCGCCTTCTTCGAGGCCACCCAGCTGGCGGGCTTCGAGCACGCCGAGTCGCTGCAGATCTTCGGCGCGCCGCCGGCCGGCTATGACCTGAAGATCACCCCACAGCCGCCGTTCGAGGCCCAGGCCCGCTACGTTCAGCGCTTCCACGTGCTATCGCGGGCGGCCGGCTTCGAGTCGGCGCCTGGCGCGGCGTTCGAGACAGAATGAGCCCCTCCTTATGAGTTCTTCGGTCGTCATCGGCCTGTCGGCGGTAGTCGTCGCGATCCGCGACGGCGAGGCCGTCGTGCTGACCGTGCGACCGCACGATGCGATCACCGACATCGCCTCGCCGCTTTCCGGCCTGCCGTTCGGCCCGTTCGATCCCGAGGCGCACCGCACCTTCGAGCTGGGCCTGCGGGCCTTCGTGGCCGAGCAGACCCGGTTCCAGCTAGGCTATGTCGAGCAGCTCTACACCTTCGGCGACAAGGGCCGCGACGCCCCGCGCGCCGAGGTCGGGGCCGGCGCGGCGCGCGTGGTCTCGGTCGGCTATCTGGGCCTGACGCCCAAGGCCGTCGACACCGACGCCCCCGACACCGCCTGGGCTCCGTGGACACGGTTCTTCCCCTGGGAGGACTGGCGCGCTGGTCGCCCTGCCCTCCTCGACGACGCCATCGCCCCGGCCTTGAAGCGCTGGGCCGCCGACGACGCGGCCAAGTGGTCCCGCGCCCGCCTGGCCTTCGCCCTGGACGGCGCGCCGTGGAACGAGGAACGGGTGCTGGAGCGCTACGAGCTGCTCTACGAAGCCGGCCTGGCTCCAGAAGCCGGCCGCGACCGCGATCGCGCCGACGGCCATGACCCGGCCGAGCCCGAGGCCCTGTCGGCGGCGCTGGGCGAGCCGATGATCTCCGACCACCGGCGCATCCTGGCCACGGGCCTCTCGCGCCTGCGCGGCAAGATCAAGTACCGCCCGGTGGTGTTCGAGCTGACGCCCGAGGAGTTCACGCTCTCGACCCTGCAGCGCACCGTCGAGGCCATCGCGGGCGTCCAACTGCACAAGCAGAACTTCCGCCGCGTGGTTGAGCGCGAGGAACTGGTCGAGGGCCTGGGCCGCCTGGACGCCGAGACCGGCGGCCGGCCGGCCGAGCTGTTCCGCTTCCGTCGCGAGATGCTGGCGACGCGCCAGGCGACAGGTTTGTCGCTGCCGCTGCTGCGGGATTAAGGACCGCCTTAACCCAGACCTGGGATTCTACGGGCGACCCGGAGCGGATCGCTTGGACAACGTCTGGATCTATTGCGGCTACCTGCTGATGGGCGCGATCGCCGGCGCGGTCCTGTTCCGCGGCGTGCAGACCGGCGTGCTGCACGGCGAGGACGTCAGCTACGACCGCGACGCCCAGCCCCTGGGTTATGCCATCCAATTGACGGTGCTGATCGTGATCGTGGTCGTCTGCGTGCTTGGCATGGCCCATGCCGTGGGGATCGCGCCCGATCCGATGGCCATCCTGCGCGGACGCGCTTTCGCCTGACGACGAAACTCCGCTAAGCTCGCCTCAAGATGGCGAACAAGAAACTGATGATCATCGCGAGCGGCGTCGCCGCCCTGGTGCTGGCGGCGGTCGGCGTCGGCCTCAGCGTCTACGTCCTGCGCGACGCGGGCGCCGAGGAGAGCGGCCAGGCCCATGACGATCCGCTGCAGATCGCCGGGGCCAAGATCGCGCTGGAGAGCCACTTCCCCGAGGCCCAGCTGAACTTCGGCGAGCAGTTCGTCCACTGGGACGGTGACCTCCCCTCGGTCTGCGGCCATGTCGACATCGTCGAGCAGCAGGATTCGTTCGACGGCGAGGAGCGTTATGTCTTCTCGCAAGGCGCCCTGGTGGTCGAGGAAGTCGACGGCACCGACGTCGTGAACCAGAAATGGTCCGACGTCTGCACGTGAGGTTGCGGATCGCGCGACAGGCGTCGATGGTGCTGCCGTCCTAGGGGGAGCGTCTCGTGTCCAAGAACTTGCATCTGGCTGCCGGCCTGACCGCGGCGCTTCTGACCGTGTCCAGCGCGAGCGCCGAACCGCGCACCGCCGGCATCAAGGACACCGACACCCGCGAATGGTGGAAGATCACCGGGGCCCTCAGCTCGGACGCCATGGAAGGCCGCGACATCGGCTCGCCCGGCCATGACCGCGCCAACCAGTGGGTCGCCGCCCGCCTGAAGGCCGCGGGCCTGAAGCCGGCTGGCGACAACGGGACCTTCTTCCAGAGCTTCCCGGTCCATGAGAGCCGGGTCGACAGCGCGACCGTCTCGGTGGTCGGTACGGGCGGCGAAACGCCGCTGAAATTCCTGCACCAATACACCGTCCGCGCCGCCGACGACCTGCCGGCCAGCCTGGACGCGCCGCTGATGTTCGGCGGCTATTGCCGGCCCGAGGACGTCGCGACCGCCAAGGGCAAGGCGGTGATCTGCTTCGACACCCGGCGCACGGGGATGACAACCTCCGCCCAACGCATCGCGGCGGTCCAGGCCGCCGGCGGGTTGGCGGTGATTCAGGTCGCCGATCCCTATTTCACCATCGAGCCGGCCCGCTGGCCGTTCGCCTACGCCCGCTCGGTCAGTATCGCCGACGTCGCGCCGCCCAAGACCGGCGGCTTGGTGGCGATGTCGCTGAACGCAGACGCCCTGGCGACCCTGATCGCCGGCTCGGGCCAGGACGCGGCGGCCCTGTTGAAGGCTGGCGGGACCAAGGCACCCCTGGCGGCGTTCGACGCACCGGGCCGGCTGAAGGCGACGTTCAAGGTCTCAACCCGCGACTACAAGGCGACCAACGTCCTGGCCGTGCTGCCGGGCTCGGACCCGAAACTGGCGGCCGAGCACCTGGTGCTGTCGGCCCACCTGGACGGCTATGGGCCGGGTGAACCGGTCAAGGGCGACGACCTCTACAATGGGACCCTGGACGACGCGGCCTATGTCGGCCTGCTGATCCGCTTCGCCGAGAACCACAAGGGCAAGCCACTCAAGCGCAGTGTGCTGCTGGCCTCGTTCACCGGCGAAGAGAAGGGCCTGCTGGGCGCCAAGTGGTTCACCCGCCACCCGACCGTGGCCAAGAGCAGCATCGTCGCCAACATCAACCTCGATCAGCTGCGGCCGCTGTTCCCGCTGAAGCTGATGACGGTGATGGGCTTGGCCGAGAGCGATCTGGGCGCGACCGCCCGTGACGTCGCGGCCAGCCAAGGCATCCGCGTCCAGGCCGATCCCGAGCCCGAACGCCGCCTGCTGAGCCGCGCCGACAGCTGGGAGTTCATCCAGGTCGGCGTGCCGGCCGTGGGCTTCGTGTTCGGCTACGAGCCGGGCACCGAGGCCGAACGCCGCTATCGAGAATGGTACGAGGTCCGCTACCACCGGCCCCAGGACGACATCAACCAGCCGATGGACTTCGAGGCGGCGCGCGACTTCAACCGGTTCTTCTACACGCTGTCCGAGACGGTCGCGAAGGCCGCCGAACGGCCGCGCTGGAACCCGCAGAGCCCCTACGCGCCCAAGCCCTAGTCCGGCACGAGCGTGCGGGCGAAGAACGGCAGCATGGCGGTATAGACGCGTCCAGTCTCGCCCCAGGTGCGGTCGCCCCAGCCGCCGACATACTCCTCGGCCTCGTGCGGCACGCCCAGTTCGGTCAGTATGCGCGACAGGGCTTGGGCGGAAATCACATGGTCTGGGTTGGGATCGTTGCGGCCCCAGTCGAACTTCAGTCCGCGCAGGGTCTTCAGGGCGTCGGCGTGGCGCAGGACCTGGTGATCCAGCGCGAAGCTTTCGATCAGCCGGGCCGTCACCTTGGCGTCGATGACCAGCTTGCCGTCCACCTTCCGCGCAGGCAGGTCGACATAGAGCGGCGGCTTGTCGGGATTGGGCAGGTGCGCCTGGTAGATGGCGGTGAACAGCTGCGAGAAGCCGTCGACCTTCAGATCGTCCAGCGACTTGGCGTTCTGCAGCAGTTCGAAGTTCGGCCGCGACGACATCGTCTGCAGGCCCAAACCCGCGCCGACGGGATGCAAGGCGTAGACCGAGCCGAAGACGTCGGCATGCCGCATGCCCATGGCCATCGCGCCGTAGCCGCCCATCCGGTCGCCCGCCAAGCCCCGGCTGTCGCGCCTGGCCAGGGTGCGGAAGGTCTTATCGGTCCAGCCGACCAGCTCGACGGCCAGGAAGTCATCCCAGCGGCCGGTGACCGGCGAGCTGGTGTAGATCGAGCTGCCCAGCGGCGTGCTGAAGTCGGCGGCGACCACGATCAGCGGCGGGACCGTCTTGGCGGCGATCGCTTGATCCAGCAGCCGCCCGAAGCCGTCGCGGTCGAAGGCGACCTTCTCGTCCTCGAACAGGTTGTGCAGATAGTAGACGACGGGATAGCGCCGACCGGAGGCCTCATAGCCCTCCGGCAGATAGACCCGCACACGACGTTGGCCGCTGACGCCGATCTTGTTGCCGTCGAAGGCCTTGGACGTGATCGTGAAATCGCGGACCTCGGCCCGCGCGTTCGGCGTGAACGCAAGGGCGACCAAGGCCGCCAGCAGCAGACCCAGGAACCGGGGCATCGGACTTCTCCATGTGAGCTTGGGAAGAACGCCACTCAACCCAGGACCAGCACGGCATAGTGAGGCTTTATTGCGGCGGCGCGCCCTCGCCGGCTTCCATCCGCGCCCGCCACTTGGCCTTCAGCGTGTGGGAGGTGTCGCGCGAGCCGTCATGGCTCCAGCCCGGCGGACCGAAGATGTAGCCCAGCGCGTGACGCGGCGAGGCGGCCACGTCCTTGGCGATGCCGATCCACTCGTGGAACACGTTGTGGAAGAGGTTGAAATTGCCCAGGTTCTTCACCGTGCCATAGCGGCAAGGCTCCTCGTCGACCTCGGGGATGAAGGTGCCGAACATGCGGTCCCAGATGATCAGGATGCCGGCGTAATTGGCGTCCAGGTAGCGGGCGTTGCGGGCGTGGTGCACGCGGTGATGCGAGGGCGTGTTGAACACCGCCTCGAACCAGCGCGGCATGCGCTTGATCGCCTCGGTGTGGATCCAGAACTGGTAGACGAGGCTGACGCCCTTCTGGATCGCCACCATGGCCGGCGGGAAGCCCAGGAACGACAGCGGCAGCCACAGCAGCCAGGTGCCGGCGACGCCGCCCGTCCAGGTCTGCCTAAGCGCCGTCGACAGGTTGTAGTGGGTCGAGGTGTGGTGATTGACGTGGCTGGCCCACCAGACGCGCCGCTCGTGCGCCAGGCGGTGGAACCAGTAGTAGGTCAGGTCTTCCAGCAGGAAGACCGCGATCCAGGCCCAGACGGCGGTCATCGGGATCGTGAAGATCCGATGCTTCCAGACCCACACCGTCACCGCGAAGATCACCCCGCCCAGCAACAGGCCGGCGATGGTGCTGCCGAAACCCATCGACAGCGACATGGCCGTGTCGCGGGTCTCGTAATTGGCCTTGGCCTTGCCGAAGCGGCCGATCAGGATTTCCAGGATGATCGCCAGCACGAAGAACGGGATCGCCATCTGGACGGGATCGAACGGGGCTTTCAGCATCAGGCGAACTCTTTCGGCGGCCACACGTCGTCGTTGACGGCGAACACGGGACGGGCGTCGGGCAGTTTCAGGGCCAGCCGGCCCTTGGTCGGCTTCAGGGCGGCGACCGCGCTCCACGGCAGGTCGCGGGCGACATAGCCGTCACCGCGCCGATACAGCACCAGGGCCAGCGCGCCCTCGCGGGCGATGATCCCCGCGCCATCGGCGGCGATCCACACGGCGTCGGGTTTGTGATCGGGAAATTCGAGCGCGATCAACGCGCGAGCGATGTCGGGATCGAGCGGCGGGGTCTCTCTCGCCACCCCCATCCACGCCGCGAACGCCACAAGCAGAGCCACGGCGGCCACCGAGCCGCCCAACTGAATCAACAGCGCCTTGTCCAAGACCGACGCATCCCCCCGTAACTTATTGCTGTTCAGATTGCTGAACATGCGCCAGTCGTCAAGCGCCGCCGCTTTACGGTGGTGTGCTCGCCTGCTTACTGTGCCGGAGGTTGAGGCGCGTCGTCGCGCTTGTGAGGGGAACTCTGCATGTCGTTGATGTTCGCGCCGTTGCGCAAATACGCCCAGTTCGAAGGCCGCGCGCGCCGCTCGGAGTACTGGCTGTTCTCGCTGTTCATTTTCCTGTCGGGCATCCCGGCCGGCATCCTGTTCTTGGTGGCGGGACTTGCCGGCGCAAGCGTGGGCTCGAGCAATTCCGACTCGGCCAATGCCGGCGCCGCTGGCTTCACCCTGCTGATCGTCCTGGCGCTGGGCGCGTTCTACCTGGCCATGTTCCTGCCGAGCCTGGCCGTCAGCGTTCGCCGCCTGCACGACAGCGACAAGTCCGGCTGGTTCCTGCTGCTGGGCCTGATCCCGTTCGGCGGCTTCGTGATCTTCATCTTCACCGTGCTGGACGGCACGCCGGGCCCGAACCGCTACGGCGAAGACCCCAAGGGCCGCGCCGGCCCGCCCGGAGCCGGTCCGGTGGTCCACAACCACTACTATGGGACCGAGCCGCCCAAGCCGGCGGCCACCATCGTCGAATAGGCTCGATCTCCAGAACGACGAACGGCGCGCCCCGCGAAAGGCGCGCCGTTTTTCATGCCCGGAAGGCCGAACCTAGAACTTGCGGACGTAACCCACGGCCACCGTGTTCGAGCTCAGATCGCTCTTGGTGTATTCCGACTTGGTCCAGTCGGCGCGGATGCCGTTCTTGTCGTCGAACTTATACTGGGCGCCGACGCCGTAGTTCCAGCTATCATGGCTGCCGTCGAAGTTCGCAGCCGCCGGATTGTTGGTCTTGAACTTGGTCGTGCCGTAGCCGGCGCGGGCCAGCAGGTCGATGTTCGGGGTCACCGGCAGGTAGCCGACGGCGTAGCCCGCGACCTGGTGCTCCATCTTCACGGAGGCGGGACCGCCCGGCGTGTAGACCTTGTCGCCATCGACGCCGCCAGCCGCCTCGGCCTCGACACCGAAATTAGGGGTAAGCTTTGCGCCGACGCGTCCTTGAATAGCGCCGGTGTCAGCGCCGCGCGTCCGAGTTTGACCATAGTTCAGCGAACCATAGACCTCGGTCGAATTCTGAGCCTTTGCGAACATCGGGATCGCGAGAACCGAACCAGCGATCAGGGTAGCGGTGATGAGAGTCTTCATTCTTGTACTCCAATTCTACTCGTAGTCTTCAGCTCCCACAGCCAGCTTGTGCTAGGCGGATAACGCGGCGGGCATGCGGCGGTTCACGGTCGCGTTCGAGACCATTCCGTGGCGTGACCCAAAAGCCGCACTGATGACGGCCGCGCCATCCGTGCTATCTACGAGTCAAACAAGCGTCTGAACGCGGACCCGCTCCCACTCCGGACGAGGCCCGCGCGCATCATCGGGACCGTCGTTTTGCCGCAAGCCGTCATCGCCGCCACGGGGCTGTACACCCCGCCCTTCTCCATTTCGAACACCGAGCTGGTCGAGGCCTTCAACACCTTCGTCGAGCGCTTCAACGCCGCCAACGCCGAGGCCATCGCGGCCGGCGACGTGGTCGCCCTGGCCCCGTCCTCGCCCGAGTTCATCGAGAAGGCCTCGGGCATCAAGTCGCGCTTCGTGATGAACAAGGACGGCATCATCGATCCCGACCTGATGCGTCCAGTGATCCCCGAGCGCTCCAACGACGAACTGTCGATCCTGGCCGAGATGGCGGTCGAGGCGGCCAAGCAGGCGATCGAACGCTGGGGCAAGCCGGTCAGCGAGATCGGCGCGGTGATCTGCGCCGCCTCGAACATGCAGCGCCCCTACCCGGCCATGGCCATCGAGATCCAGCAGGCCCTAGGCATCGAGGGCTTCGCCTTCGACATGAACGTGGCGTGCTCGTCGGCCACCTTCGGCATCAAGACCGCCGCCGACTTCGTGACGACCGGTAGCGCCAAAGCCGTGCTGATGGTCAATCCGGAGATCTGCTCGGGCCACCTGAACTTCAAGGATCGCGACAGCCACTTCATCTTCGGCGACGTGGCCACGGCCGTGATCGTCGAGGGCGCTTCGCAGGCCAGCGGCGGCTGGGAGATCCTGGGCACGCGCCTGAAGACCCAGTTCTCCAACAACATCCGCAACAACTTCGGCTTCCTCAACCGCGCCGCGCCGGAAGGTGAAGGCGCGCGCGACAAGCTGTTCGTGCAGGAAGGCCGCAAGGTGTTCCGCGAAGTGGTGCCGATGGTCAGCGAGATGATCGTCGAGCATGCCGCCGACCTCGGCATCGATCCGACGGGCCTGAAGCGTCTGTGGCTGCACCAGGCCAACATCAACATGAACGAGATGATCGGCCGCAAGGTGCTGGGCCGCGATCCGGCTCCGGGCGAGAACGTCATCATCCTGGACGAGTACGCCAACACCAGCTCGGCCGGCTCGATCATCGCCTTCCACACCGCCAATGACGACTTCGCGGCGGGCGAGACGGGCCTGATCTGCAGCTTCGGCGCCGGCTACTCGGCTGGCACGGTGTTCGTGCGCAAGCGCTAGGCGCTCCAGATCAGAGCGAAAGCAAGCCCCGCGCCCGAAAGCGCGGGGCTTTTTCGTGCGCCCTACTTCGGGTGCGTCGCCTTCCAGTCCATGGCGCGGCGGACGCGGACGCTGACCGCCGGGTGGTCATAGAACAGCACCTCTTCCAGCTTGGACGGCGTGGCGGCGCGGTACTCGATGGTCTTGACCAGGGCCTTGGCCAGGCCGTCCGGCTCGTTGAAGTTCACCAGGCTGTAGCGGTCGGCGTCGCTCTCGACCTCGCGGACCAGGGTGTTGGTGATCGGCCCGCCGATCAGGCCCAGCACCGCCAGGATCACCGCCAGCACCGGCAAGCCGGCCGGATCGGCGATGCCCGTCACGCCCTTGGCATTCAGCGCTTGCGCGAACCACGGGAACGTCTTGTCGACAATGAAGAAGGCGATGATCGCCAGCACGCTGAAGATGCCGGTGATCCACAGGCTGTGCTGGTGGGCGTAGTGACCCATCTCGTGGCCGACGACGCCGCGCACCTCGGCGATGTCGGCGCCCTTCTGGAACATCACGTCGCTCATCGCCACGCGGGCCGAGCCGCCCAGCCCCGAGACGTTGGCGGTATAGGCGTTGGACTGCTTGGAGCCGTTGTAGACGAAGATCTTGTCGCTCGGGATGCCGACCGACTTGGCCATGGCCACGACCTCGTCACGCACCGGGCCGGCCGGCGCGGGCGTGTACTTGTTGAACAGCGGCTCGATGAAGACCGGCGCGACCAGCAGGCTGAAGACGATGAAGCCCGCGGTCAGGCCGCCAGCCCACAGCCACCACAGGCGGCGCGCGCGGCGGATCAGCAGGTACAGCAGCGCCAGGAACAGCGAGGTGAACACCAGCGAGATCGCCGTGCCCATCAGGTTCTCGGTCAGCCAGCCGCCGAACGCCTGGCTGGTCAGGCCGTACTGCTTCTGCCGCCACCAGTTCGAATAGACCGCCCATGGCAGGCCCAGCACCCAGCTGACGGCCGTGAACACCGCGGCGACCAGGAAGCTGGCCAGGAACGGGCGGCCCTTCTTGCGCTCGACGCCCTGCTCGACCTTGGTCAGCAGGCCCGAGCGGATGACGATCCACGAGATCAGCACCGAGACGATGAAACCCCACAGCAGCAGCCAGTGGCCGCCTTGCGTGTAATGCTGCGCCTTGACGTGCGCTTCGGGCGGCAGCTGCGCCAGATAGGCGGCTGTCGCGGCCGCCGGGTCGAATTGAGCCATGATCTTCCCCTCCCAAGGATGAACCGAGCAGCAGGCCCCGAGTCCGCCCCGCCGTCAGCTTAATTCGCGGTCAGGTGGAGCGCGCTTGCCCATGTTCGGGCTGGCGAAGCGCGCTCGCCCGTATAGAACTGCGACAGATTGTTTCGCCCAAAGGTTCGTCCGATGCGATTCCCTGCCCGCCGCGCCGTTCTTTCCGGTCTCGGCCTTGCCGCCCTGCTCGCCGCCTGCGGCAAGAAGCCGGACGCCGGCGTCAGCGCCTGGGACAGGATCAAGGCCTCCGGCACGCTGCGCGTGGGCCTGGAGGGCACCTATCCGCCCTTCAACTTCCAGGACAAGGACGGCCAGCTGGCGGGCTTCGAGGTCGATTTCGCCAAGGCCCTGGCCGCCCAGCTGGGCCTGAAGCCGCAGTTCAGCCCCGCCCCGTTCGCGGGCCTGCTGGGCGCGCTGGAATCGGGCCGCGTCGATGTCGTGATCAACCAGATCACCATCACGCCCGAGCGCCAGGCCAAGTACGACTTCTCAGAGCCCTACACGGTCTCGGGCATCCAGATCATCAAGCTCAAGGACAAGCCGGGCCTCGAAAAGCCCGAGGACCTGTCGGGCAAGAAGGTCGGCGTTGGTCTCGGCACCAACTATGAGCAATGGGCCCGCGCCAACGTGCCCAAGGCCGACATCCGCACCTATGACGACGATCCGACCAAGTACCAGGACCTGCGCGCCGGCCGCATCGACGCGGTGCTGAACGACCGCCTGGTGGCCGCCGATTTCGTCAAGAGCTCGCCGGAGTTCGTCGCCTCGGGCATGCCGTTCGCGGCCCAGGGGTCGGGCGTGGCGATGAAGAAGGACCCGGGCCTGAAGGTCGTCATCGACCAGGCCATCGACGCCCTGCGCGCCAGCGGCAAGCTGACGGCGATCTCGCAGCAGTGGTTCGCCATGGACGTGACGCACTAGGGCCATGGACACCGGTCTGGATCTGCTGCGCCAGTCCGCGCCCCTGCTGCTGAAGGGCGCCGGCTACACCGTCCTGCTCAGCGTCATCGGCATGGGGATCGGCGTCGTGCTGGGCTTTGGCCTGGCCCTGATGCGCCTGTCGCGCTCGCCGCTGCTGCGCTGGCCCGCGGCGGTCTACGTCTCGGCCTTCCGCGGCACGCCGATGCTGGTGCAGCTCTTCTTGATCTACTACGGCCTGCCGCAGTTCGGCATCGAGATGCCCGCGCTGCTGGCCGCCGGCATCGGCTTCTCGCTGAACGTCGCCGCCTACTCGTGCGAGATCCTGCGCAGCGCCATCGACGCGGTCGACAAGGGCCAGTGGGAGGCCGCCAGCGTGCTGGGCATGAGCCGGGGCCAGACCCTGCGCCGGGTGATCCTGCCGCAGGCCGCCCGCACCGCCGTGGCGCCGCTGTCCAACAGCTTCATCGGCCTGGTGAAGGACACCTCCCTGGCCGCCACGATCCAGGTGCCGGAGCTGTTCCGCCAGGCCCAGCTGATCACCGCCCGGACCTACGAGATCTTCACCATGTATCTGGCCGCGGCGGCCATCTACTGGATCCTGTCCACTGTGCTCGCCGCCGTGCAGAGCCGGCTGGAGCGCCGCGCTTCGGAGGGCCGCCGATGAGCGCGATCGACGCCAAGGGCCTGAAGAAAAGCTTCGGCGACACCCCCGTCCTGGCGGGCGTCGACCTGACCGTCTCGCCGGGCGAGGTGGTGGCCATCATCGGCCCCAGCGGCTCGGGCAAGAGCACCCTGCTGCGCTGCCTGGCGGGCCTAGAACTGCTGAACGCTGGCGACCTGACCATCGCGGGCGTCACCAACGGCGGCAAGGTCCCGCTGGCCAAGGCGCTGAACGGCAGAGTCGGCTTCGTCTTCCAGAGCTTCAACCTGTTCCCGCACAAGACGGCGCTGGAGAACGTGATCGAGGGCCCGGTGGTCGTCCGCAAGGAGGACCCCGCCAAGGCTCGAACGCGCGGCCTGGCCCTGCTGGAAAAGGTCGGCCTTGGTGGTCGCGCCGACGCCTATCCCGCCGCGCTGTCGGGCGGCCAGCAGCAGCGCTGCGCCATCGCCCGCGCTCTGGCCATGGACCCGGAAGTCATCCTTTTCGACGAGCCGACCTCGGCCCTCGACCCCGAACTGGTCGGCGAAGTGCTGGCCGTGATCCGCGACCTGGCCGCCGAAAAACGAACCATGGTCATCGTCACCCACCAGATGGATTTCGCGAGAGACGTCGCCGATCGGACGATTTTCATGGACGGCGGCGTCATCGTGGAGCAAGGACCGTCACGTCAGTTGCTTGCCTCCCCGCGCGAAGAGCGGACCCGCAAGTTCCTGGCCAGGTCGGGTGTTCTCCAGCCATAATTTGGCCCACGGGACGCTTCACGTCCTGCTAGCGCGTCAGGCGAATTGCGTAGGCGGCCTCGCTGCTCAGGCGCGCGTTTAACGATTAAATCCAAAGCCCTACGCCGGGTGGCTTTTATGGCGAGGACAGCGTGAAGCCTTATATCGAACTCAAGGGCGCCTCGGGCGCCGTCTATCGCTACAAGCTGGCCGAGAACGGCGACCCGGCGACCACGATCGCCGGCAACTACGTCTATGTCGACGCCAAGGGCGCGGTGGTCTTCGCCGGTGAGGCCAACAACCTGATCGACGCCAAGGCCCGCTGGTCGGAAGCCTATTCGCGCCACGGCGCGACCTGGCTCTACACGCGCCTGAACGTCTCGGGCGCCTCGCGCGCCGACGAGTACGCCGACATCGTGGTCGCGCTCACCCCGATCATGAATCAGGCCGACTAGGGCCTGCTTTCCGGGCGCGGAGGCGGCTAAGCTCGCGCCATATGCGCCCGGAGATTCTCTTTCCCCTGTTCAGCTCGGTGTCCACGCTCAAGGGCGTGGGCCCGCGCGTCGCGCCGCTGGTCGAGAAGCTGGCCGGCCCGATCGTGCGCGACGTGCTGTTCACCGCGCCGGCCGGCCTGATCCGCCGATCGGTGACCACGGTCGATCAGGCCGTCGAAGGCCAGGTCCAGACCTTCATCGTCACCATCGACGCCCACTTCCCGTCGCAACGGCCCAGCCAGCCGTGGAAGATCCGCGCCTGGGACGGCGCCGCCTTCCTGACCCTGATCTGGTTCAAGGGCCACGGCCCGCACCTGGAGCGCCAGCACCCCAAGGGCTCTCAGCGCGCCGTCAGCGGCAAGGTCGAGCGGCCGGACGGCTACGCCTCCGAACTGCAGATCGCCCACCCGGACTACATCGTCGACGCCGAACGGGCCGGCGACATCCCCGAGATCGAGACCGTCTATCCGGCGACTCACGGCCTGCCCTCGCGCACCTTCCGCAAGTTTGCCCTCGAGGCCCTGGACCGCGCGCCCGAGCTGCCGGAATGGCAGGACCCTGCCTGGCGTGAACGCGAGAAGCTTCCCGGCTGGCGAGAGGCCCTGGCGTCCATGCACGCCCCCGCCAGCGAGGCCGACCTCTCGCCCCTGGCTCGCCCGCGCCGGCGCCTGGCCTATGACGAGCTGCTGGCCCACCAATTGGCCCTGGCCCAGCGCAAGGCCTCGCGCCGCGCGACGCCGGGCCCGCGCATCCCGTCCGGCCCGCTGTCCGAGGCGGCCGAGAAGGCCCTGCCCTTCAAGCTGACCGGCGCCCAGATTCGAAGCCTCTCGGAGATTCGCGGCGACCTTGCCTCGGGCGAGCGGATGAGCCGGCTGCTGCAAGGCGACGTCGGCTCGGGCAAGACCGTGGTCGCCATGCTGGCCATGGCCGACGCCGCCAGCGCCGGCCTGCAATCGGCCCTGATGGCGCCGACCGAGATCCTGGCCCGCCAGCACTTCGAGACCATCGCCGCGCCGTTGCAGGCGCTTGGCCTGTCGGTGGTGCTGCTGACCGGACGCGACAAGGGCGCCGGGCGCTCGGCCAAGCTGCTGGGCCTGGCGGACGGGACCCACCATGTCGCCGTCGGCACCCACGCCCTGTTCCAGGACGACGTCGTCTTCAACGCCCTGGCCCTGACGATCATCGACGAACAGCACCGCTTCGGCGTCAACGAGCGCCGCCGTCTCCAGGACAAGGGTGAAGGTGTTCATCTCCTCGCGATGTCGGCCACGCCGATCCCGCGCACGCTGGAGCTGACCGTCTTCGGCGACCTCGATGTCTCGCGCATCGACGAGAAGCCGCCGGGCCGCACGCCCGTCGCCACCCGCGCCGCGCCGACGCCACGCGTGCCCGAGATCGTCGAGCGCCTGCGCAGCGCCATCACCAGCGGCGCCCAGGCCTTCTGGATT
>Ga0164241_10000276_pt1 | contig 111078 bp, 113 predicted proteins | sample OricomyardsoilBY_FD_108780 | JGI IMG/M metagenome (GOLD analysis project Ga0164241, IMG submission 108780) | Backyard soil microbial communities from Emeryville, California, USA - Original compost - Back yard soil (BY) | ecosystem: Environmental > Terrestrial > Soil > Unclassified | place... | reverse complement strand
CCTGTCGCTCCTGTTAAGCCTGTTGCTCCTGTTAAACCTGTTGCTCCTGTTAAACCTGTTGCTCCCGTTGGGCCTGTCGCTCCTGTTAAGCCTGTTGCTCCTGTTAAACCTGTTGCTCCTGTTAAACCTGTTGCTCCACCAGTACCTGCTGGACCTGTCGCTCCTGTTGGGCCTGTTGGACCTGTCGCTCCGCCTCCTGGACCTGTTGGACCTGTTGGACCTGTTGCTCCGCCTCCTGGACCTGTTGGACCTGTTGGACCTGTTGCTCCGCCTCCTGGAGTAGCACCAATTAATTGAGTTAATAAGTTTAATAAAAGTTGTAAACTTGCAGGGTCAATAATTAAAGAGAAGAAGAATGGTGCAAGAGCACTGTAGAATTGTTGTAATAAAGAAAGTAATTGACTTAGATTTGGGTTAGGAGATTGTAGTAAATTAATAATACTTTGAATTAATTGTTTTAAGAAATTCCCTTCTGGGGAAGGTGCTAATTCATTTAGTAAGTTCAATAGTTGAGTAAACAAATTGAGTAAAGCTAATCTGTTTGCATCACTTGGATTTGCAAAAAACGCTGCAATAGCCGCTATTAAAGAGTTTAGTAAAGTAATTAATCTACCTAATTGCTCACTAGTAATTGGAACTGTTTGTGGATTGTTACAGCAATCTGGAGTGAAAACAATCGGATTATTGCAGTGGTTATGACCAAAACAATTATTGTTTGTCATTTATGTCCTCCTTACTTGTTTTATATTTGAGTTTTTCCTATTATAAGGATCATAAAGTTGTAAAAAAATATGTTATATATTGACTTAAAATAGGAAACATGAAATATAATTAAACTTACAAACGCTATTTAATTATGTTCATGACTCACATATTAATTATATGTTTTTAATAATTGACTGCTTAGATTAAATACCTAAACTTACGGGTTTATTTTATTTTTCCACGTTTATCTCTTAGGTTTAAATACACATATTAATTTGAATATACTCAACAATTAACAGTGCCATTTTTTTATATAAATATACATTATTTCTTTACTAAGATTGTGTTCTCTTTTTAAACATGAAGCCGTTTGTATTATAGAGACTCTCATACATTATGTCAGAAAATTCATTCTATAATTCACTCCAATAAACTATGAAAAGAAATAAAACCCTCTACCATTCAACTATTTAAGATATCAAAGATTGAATGTTTCATCACTTAAATTTAACTACTTTAATGTAGAACAAAAAAGACAGATTCCTTTTCATTAAGGATCTGTCCTTTTAATTAATAATGATAAATTGTAATATAATTGAAGATCCTTGCGATGGAGGTTGAGTATCCAATAAAGTTAATTTACCAGTACTCACCTCATATAATGGCTGTGGTTGCATTATTCCATTAATAAATAAATTAATATATGAAACTTCACTAGGCGATAATATATTCGTTGTACCATATTGAGGTATCCCATCGGCATCTGTATATATAAGTTTCTCTCCATCTGCAAAAGTATAATATAACAAATTGGTTGTTGTGATAGGACCAATACCCCCAGTAGGGCCTGTTGCTCCGGTCGGCCCCGTTTCTCCGGTTGGGCCTGTTATTCCGGTTGGGCCTGTTTCTCCTGTCGAGCCTGTTTCTCCGGTTGGGCCTGTTATTCCGGTTGGCCCCGTTTCTCCGGTCGGCCCCGTTATTCCAGTCGGGCCTGTTGCTCCGGTCGGTCCCGTTTCTCCGGTTGGGCCTGTTATTCCGGTTGGGCCTGTTGCTCCGGTCGGGCCTGTTGCTCCGGTTGCTCCCGTTATTCCGGGCGATCCCGTTATTCCAGTTGGTCCGGTTAGCCCGGTTACTCCAGTTGGTCCCATTATTCCGGTTGCTCCTGTTGCTCCGGACGGCCCCGTTGCTCCGGTTGCTCCCGTTATTCCGGTTAGCCCGGTTATTCCAATTGGTCCTGTTGCTCCGGTCGGTCCTGTTATTCCGGTTGCTCCTGTTATTCCGGGCGGCCCCGTTATTCCGATTGGTCCCGTTATTCCAATTGGTCCCGTTGCTCCGGTCGGTCCTGTTACTCCAGTCGGTCCTGTTATTCCAGTCGGTCCTGTTATTCCAGTCGGTCCTGTTATTCCAGTCGGTCCTGTTATTCCAGTCGGTCCTGTTACTCCGGTTGCTCCCGTTATTCCGGTTGCTCCTGTTATTCCGGTCGGTCCCGTTATTCCAGTCGGTCCTGTTACTCCGGTTGCTCCCGTTATTCCGGTTGCTCCTGTTATCCCTGTCGCTCCGGTCGGTCCCGTTATTCCAGTTGGTCCTGTTGCTCCGGTTGGAATATAAATTGGTGGAAGAATCGGAAATGTAGGTCCAATATTTTCTGGTCCTATCATCCCCTTATTCAATGATAATTTGTCATTGCGTTTCAAGTTAATACCTCATTCCACATGTTTTTTAACTCATACATATCATTTAGACCTTATCATTAAAGAATAACTTTATAACTATTCTCTTTTCTTCTCATAATAATTATTACATGTATTACACATTTTACCGTTGCTATAGCCACTATTATTAATATAATAAATTGATCATTCTATTTAAAAAGTAGTAAATCTATAACATTCTTATTTAAAAAGATGAGGTGATTTATATTCAAGATAATAATGAAATTAGAAAAAAGGAACTAATGTCAATGGCTCTTGACATTATTTTCCCTTACAGGCTTACGGGGCCTACCGGGAATACTGAATCTACTGGAAGTACTGGACCTACCGGAAGTACTGGGCCTATCGGAAGTACTGGACCTACCGGGAGTACTGGGCCTACCGGAAGTACTGGACCTACCGGAAGTACTGGACCTACCGGGAGTACTGGTTCAATCGTTACAACAAACTCTATGTTCGCTAATAATACATCAGGTGGTTCTGTTTCAGTCGTATTAGGAGGAACAAACATTCCACTGGCAAATAACCAAAGTCTCGGTAATTTTACAGTTAACGCTTCAAATGACGTATTTACAATTCCTGTAACTGGAAGATATCATTTAACCTATCAAGTTAATACGACAACCGCTCTACTTGCTGGAACTAGACTACTATTAAACGCTTCTACGCCAATTCCTGGCTCTATTTTTTCTCCCGCTTTATCCACTTCAAATTATAGTAATAACTTAATTACTAATTTAAATGCTGGTAATACAATCTCACTACAATTATTTGGTATATTATCCGTCGTGAATTTAGTTGGAGGCGGATCAACAGGTGCCTCTCTTACAATTATACGAATTGATTAAAAAAATGATTCATTGTTTTTATAATAAACAATCTAAATACTCAATTGATAAATATTACGATAGTGATTAAGTAATAAAAATAAATTTTACTATATCCATAGTAGAAAACATCTATACTAAATTTTCCGTATATATATTATCAATTTACACTCACCCATGTCGATGTTACATTAAAGATGAAGATTGTTTCTTCTTTACAGACCATCTCAATATGTATTTGAGGAACATCTCCAATCCTATACGCGAGAGCAATACTATATTGACACTCAATTGAGTGTCTTTTTTTATATTCAAAAAATAAAAATCAGACTACTTTATATACTAATCCATCCACATACCCTATGTGGTTTAAAACTTTTAAGAGGAAACCTTCTAACAATAGGTTTCCTTCCATATCATATTAAATAAGAAGCAGGTTAAATACGGAGGTGATTTTGATTAAGACTACTTTAATTTCTCATTTTTACAATGAAGAATATTTACTTCCATGGTGGTTAATGCACCATACAAAGCTATTTGATCATGGCATTCTTATTAATCGTGGATCCACTGATCGTTCAGTTGAAATCTGTAAAACATTCGCTCCTAATTGGGAAATACGAAACTCAAAATCACTCGAATTTGATGCTTATTTAGTTGATCAAGAAGTTATGGAAATTGAAAGAGAAATTACAGGATGGAAAATGGTATTGAATACGACAGAATTCCTGTGCTGTTATAATAAAGAACAATTTTTTAAATCACTTAGCACTATGGGCGGCAATATGTTTTCAATAAGAATGATTATGATGATTGATGAACCGACTTATGGCTACACTAATCCAAGATATAGTTCTCCGCTTGTTAAACAACGTTATCACGGCATAATAATTCAACCTAATCCAAATCAACTATATCTTAACGGTAGATTAATTCACAATAATTCGCACGGGAACTATAGAGTCGGGAGACATGGTTCGCATTATCCTTATAGCATTTACATGGAACCTGCTTTTATTTTTAAATTTTTTTACAGTCCATGGAACGATCCAATGAAAAAACGAAAATTACAAATTGGGCCGACTCTTTCTCAACATAGTGTACGACGTGGATTAGGTTCTCATCACTTAACAACAATTGAAAAATTAGAAAAAAAATACAAATACTATGCAACCTTAACTACGGATCTCCGGTTATTCCCAGAATACCAAATTATATTTCCTGATCTTTGTCCTTAATGTCATGAATATTTAGTTTCGACATCTATCCGTTTTTTATTAACATACCAACTCCAACTAAATACTTTTCTCTAGTAGAAATCTGAGCTAGAACTCTTGCTGCACGCAAATTCCTCTTATTTAATCTCGTATCACTAGCCTATAATCTTTCATACCATTTCATTCAGCACTTGATGTTGGATCAGAAATAAAAAATGGTAATTCATTTGGAAAATTTTCAAATTCAGATTATATACCTTCTAAAACAAAGAATTCAAACAATAGAACCTAAACTAATGTTTTAAGTTATGGCTTTATTTTTTTTATTATTCACTTTAAAATCTTTTTATAATAATATTGAAAAATACGGTATAATATAAATTACTGTTCTTTAGGAGGATTACAATGGCTGATAAGTATAAATTTTTCATTCTCATTGTTACCGCATTTTTTTCATTCTTTTCTTTAATAAAAGATTTTCGCAACACTTCAAAAAGTTTCTTTTGGGGTAGTTTTATCATTCTTACAAGCTTCATGATACTATTAATACATGCTCTAGATTTAACTCAAATACTTTTTTATCCAAAGCAAATTGCGCTTGAATTTATTACAATACCACGGAAATTATTTTTACCATCTGTCACTGAGGCCGCCAGTCTCCCTCCAACACTAAGATAATAATTTGATTAAGAGCTCTTTCTAAAAGAGCTCTCTTTTTTTACATAAACATACCATATACAAAATCCAACCTTAACCACTTAATTACTTATAAGAACCTAACTTATAAAACGCATAATAATTATACTTATTTACTAGTATACAAGCCGTATCTCTTAGTAGAAGCACAGCATATTATACGATACAGGACAAAACTTTCAAAACACTTGTCCGAGTTAATTTTCAAAAAGGGGTGAACATAAATGCCTATCGTTAAACCTTTTATAGCTGGAAGACGATTTGTAAGCACAGCAGCAACAGGAACTGCTGCTGGAGCAGATTTAACTTTTGCTAACACAGACTTCACTGATGACACTGGTGCTGTAACAACATTCCCTGCTTCTTATGCCTTTTTAACACTTTATATTAATGGTGTTATTCAAACAGGTGATACTATTACTGGTGTGACTACTACAGCTGCTACTATTGTAGGAGGAGCAGTCCTAGATGGAGGCACTCCTATCGCAATTGAATTTACTATAACGTAACTTTAGTTGTCTTTTTAGAGGTTTCATTAAAAGAAACCTCTAATTTTAAAAATTTACATCAATTTTAGTAGCAACTACATAATACAAGTGCATATACTAAATAGAATAATAGAAATTTATACTCACTCTCAAAAAGAGCACTTATCTATAGTGATCTTTTATATAGCACAATATTTTTTCGCCTATTTGCTCTTGGAGAACCTACTAAGCAGTTAGCTAAATTAGCTAACTGCTTTTTCGATATTGTATTTATTATTCATAGCTTTATCCATAATAGTAACGCTTGTGCACTATCTACTATAAATTTTCATATATTGTATTATGCTTGTCCAAAACGTGAAGTTAATACTCACGAAATCTAAATACAAGAAAGGAGTGAAAATATGCGCTCATCCATTCGTAAATTCACTAATTTTAATTGTGAAGCACAAGCACCTAGTACACTACCTGCCCTAGGTTTTGCCTTCAATGCTACTTCACCTCAATTTGCAACATTATTTACACCACTACTATTACCTAGTACAGGCCCAAATCCTAACATTACTGTCCCTGTAATCAATGATACAATTAGTACTGGAACTGGTATTAAAATTCAAGTAGCTGGTATTTATCAAATTAGCTATACATTAACGATTAGTCTTGATAACGTTCCAGTAGCCCCAGAAGCAGCACGCTTTTTCTTGACATTAAATTCATCGACTAATGTTATTGCAGGATCCGGAACCGCAGTCCGTTCTAATATTATTGGAACTGGTGAAGTCGATGTATCAAGTGGCGTCATTCTAATTAACTTAAACCCAGGTGATTTAATTCAAATTGTCCCCGTTGAAGTAATAGGTACAGTAGATATTCGTTCTGCAGCGTTAACAGTTGCACAAATTCGTTAATAAAGTGAAACTTTAATCATTGGGTTTTAGTTCATCCCCCCATGATTATTAGCCCTCACCAATTGGGTTGCCCGTTAATGCGGGATAAAAACAAAAGACTTGGCTAACTAACATTTAATGTTCCTTATACACACTAAAAAATATTTTTATAGATTTGACACACATTTATATCAAACAAGCATATTTTATTGTATGTTGACTATATAGTCATACAAATCTAAAGCGTTCATAAAAGCACACTTATATGTGTGCTTTATTTTTAATTAAAACCTACAACATTCTCAAACAATATCCATATATTATCTTGATTCCTCTCTAAATATATAGTTTGTCTCAGAGCGCTTTTAACAGCGCTCTTTTTATTTAATTTTAAAGTTCGATTTTATGCTTTACGTTATACACATGCTATACTACTTTTGAAACAAGGTATACATCTAAAGACTGTAAGTGAACAATTCAGTTATAAAGATATGTTCATAACATTAAATCGCTATTCACATGTTTTGCCTGGAATGCAGGAGGATGCTGTTAAAATATGTAGTGAAAAACCATTTGAATAGTAATATTTACAAATACAAAAAATGCGGTTTCTCCTCTCAAGAGAAACCGCAACATATCAATGTTTTTACTATATTTTAAACTGACTCGTATACAGATCAAAATAAAACCCTTTATCTTCCATGAGAGACTCATGATCCCCTCTTTCTAAAATTCTTCCATCCTTTATAACAAGGATTTGATCTGCTTTTTCAATTGTTTTAAGTCGGTGAGCGATCACAAAACTTGTGCGACCTCTCATTAAATTATTTAGTCCTGCTTGTATTTGTAATTCTGTTCTTGTGTCAATATTAGATGTCGCTTCATCTAGAATTAATATATCTGCATCTGCTAAAATTGCTCGTGCAATCGCAAGAAGTTGTTTTTGTCCTTGACTTAAATTCGATCCTTCTGAAGCAATTTTTGTTTCATATTTATTTGGCAAATGCTTAATAAAAGAATGTGCAGATGCTGCCTTAGCTGCAGTGATAACTTCTTCATCAGTAGCATCTAAGCGTCCATAACGGATATTATCCATAATCGAACCAGCAAATAAATACGTATCTTGTAAAACTACTCCTATTTTACTTCGTAAAGAATTAATATCATAATCTTTTATATCTTTTCCATCAATATGAATTTGTCCTTGCTGTATATCGTAAAAGCGAGTTAACAAATTAATGATTGTTGTTTTCCCTGATCCAGTCGGACCAACTAAAGCAATTGTCTCTCCTGGCTGCGCTTTAAGACTCACTTCTTTTAAAATTGTTTTATTTTCTGCGTAGCCAAATGAAACATTCTTAAGTGCAACATGCCCTTGTAAATTTTGTACAACGAATGCGTCTTTTTTATTTTGAATTTCTGGTACCTCATCCATAATCTCAAAAACACGTTCTCCACCAGCAACTGCCGCTTGAATTGTATTCATTAAAGTCGCAAATTGACTTAGCGGCCTTGAGAATTGACGAGAATAATTAATAAAAGCCGCAATAACTCCTACTGTTGTCATTCCGTTTAAGACCATAACTGATCCGGTCCCAATGACAAGCCCCATACCTAAGTTATTAATAAAGTTCATACTTGGAAAAATAAAAGCTGAAAATATATCAGCCTTCGTAGCTGAAACTCTTAGCTGTTCATTAATTTTATTGAAATTTTGTACAGTTTCTTTTTCTTTTCCATACAACGTTGTAACATCCGCACCTGTAATTGCTTCCTCAATAAATCCATTTAGTTCACCTAAATCTTTTTGACGCTTCGCAAAGTTTTTACCACTATATGCAACTAGTTTTTTTGTAACGTAAAACATAATAGGTACTGTAATTAAAGTTACAATTGCTAAAATCCAATTTAAGGCGAACATTGCAATCGTTACACCTATAAAAGTTAATGCTGATGAAATAATTTGTACAACACTTTGTGTCAAAGCTTGGTTCAAATTATCTATATCATTTGTCACACGGCTCATTAAATCACCTTGAGAACGCACATCAAAGAACCGTAAAGAAAGCGTTTGGATTTTCTCAAAAATATCTTGTCGTATTTTTTGAATTGTTTTTAATGCAACGTTAATCATGACAAATGTTTGTAACCATGTTAAAAGTACAGTTACACCGTAAATCGCGATAAGTAACATACACATTCTTGCTGTACCACTTAAATCTTTCGGTACAATATATTGATCTATAATGACTCCCATAAAATAGGGACCTAATAATCCAAGTAAAGTAGTAACAACGACTAGAAATATAACAAACATTAGAGCAGCTTTTTGATAGCCCATATAGTTCCATATCCGCATTACAGTTCCTTGGGCATTTTTAGCTTTTCCCATCTTTGGTGTGTTTCGTCCACCTTTATTAGCAAATTGCCCTTGAAAATTACGCATGTTCTTCCCCACCTTCTTTATGCAAATTACCACCTTGGGAAAGATAAATTTCCTGATAAACCTCACTTCGTTCTAACAATTGTTCATGTGTACCATTGCCAACTAATTCACCATTATCTAATACAAGTATTTTATCCGCATCCATTATGGAAGAAATTTTGGACGCGATTAATAAAGTCGTTGTGCCTTTATATTTTGTTTTTAAAGCTGTTTGAATAGTAGCCTCTGATTTTGCATCAACTGCTGATGTAGAATCATCTAATATGAGAATCGGTGGTTTTCTCACAAGTGCCCTTGCAATTGATACACGTTGTTTTTGTCCACCTGATAGATTTGTCGCACCTTGTGTTAAATTATATTGATAAGATTCTTCCAGCTTATTAATAAACTCAGTCGCACAAGCTGATGCAGCTGCTACTTCCAGCTCATCATGTGTTGCATTTTCTTTACCATAACGTAAATTCTCTTCTATACTACCTGAGAACAACAAGGCCTTCTGAGGTACAAACCCTATTGAAGCACGGAGTTTTTGCAAATCATATGTTTTAACATCTATTCCATCTATACATATTTCACCTTGATCCACATCATATAGACGTGGTAACAGTTTCGCTAAGCTAGATTTACCACTTCCAGTTGATCCAATAATCCCTACTTTTTCACCTTTTTGTATGCTAAACGAAATATCTTTTAAAACGTATTCATTATTTTTCGTATAGCTATAACTAACATTTTTAAATTCGATATTCCCCTCGATTTTCTCAGGTTCGATTGCATTCGCTTCGCTTATAATATCAATCTCGGTATTTAACACTTGCTGTACACGATCCGCAGATGGAAAAGCTCGCGCAATTTGAATAAATACCATGCTAATCGACATAAGTGACATTAAAATGATATTCAAGTAATTAATAAATGCCAAAATCGCTCCTACTTGAAGCGTTCCATTGAATACTTTTTCTCCACCAATCCATAATGTTGCGACAATCCCGCCACTTACAACTAGCATAATGATTGGCATCATTAAAGAAATAAGTTGCACAGCTCGAATATTTATCTTCGTTAAATTTGTATTTACACTTCCAAATTGAGCGATTTCATATTTTTGTCTTACATACGCTTTTATAACACGTACACCAGATAAATTTTCTTGTAACTTTGTATTCACTTTGTCCAATGCCTCTTGCACCTTTTTAAATGTACCACTTGCTTTGCTTGCAATTAAAATAATCGCAAGTAATAAAATCGGAACAACTACAAGTAATATCGGAAATAACTCTCTTGCTGTTACAAAAACAATAATTATACTTCCCATAAATAACAGCGGACCACGAACGAGAACACGTAATGTCATTGTCATTGCTGATTGAATGGAAGTGATATCATTCGTCACGATCGTTAATAATTTACCTGTTCCAAATGAATCACGATTATTACTAGAAAATGTTTCTATTTTCGCAAACACATCTTTTCGTATGTCAGTAGCGAAATTAACAGCTGCTTTTGTAGAATATATCATACACCCAAGCCCTCCAACTAAACCGAGTGCTGCTGCTCCTATCATAAGAAGCCCCATTTTTATTACATAATTTAAATCCCGATTTGCAATCCCAACATCAATGATATGTTGCATAATAGTCGGTTGAATTAAGTCCATCGCAACCTCAAGTACCATAAATAGCGGTCCAATAATAGCGAAGAACATGTATGGTTTTAAATACTGTAATAACTTACGAAATGATTTCATACATAATCTCCTTTTCCCATGAAATTACCACTGAATAATTCATATCCCTCCTTATTTAAGTGATATTTTTTGTAATTTCTTCATTACTTTTATTATATTATGCAAATTAATATTTAACATTATTAAATGATAAGTATTAATGACTTTCTGGTCAATAAATGTGCTTTATATTATGTAAATACAAAAACCGCATTCTTAATGAAAAGAATACGGTTTTTTCATCTATATTTCTTCAATTGTAAAATTTAAAAACTCAGTCTCAAATCCCTTATTTTTAGAAGGACTACACGTGTAAAAACCTATTTTAATAGGCTCATTCCCTATATCCTCCATTAAATGAGCGATTCTTATTTGTTCCCATTGATGGTTCTTTTTCACATATATTGTATAATCACCGCGTTTTCGAATAATTCGAAAACGCAGTTGTTGCTTAGCTGCTTCAGTTGGATAATCTTGCGTTGACCAGTCAGAATATCCATTATTCGTTACGACAGCACCTAAGTGAGATGGCCCTTCAGGGATATATTCTAAAGATGTTTTTAGCCAACAGTTCTCCGAAATCATAACAAAAAGACCTGATTGATCGAATTTTGAATTTGGATTCATACGTAACTGAACTTCAGCTTGAAAGTCTGTCATCATCTCATTATAAAATACATGACCATTCATGACTTCAAAACCATAATGTGTTTTAAGCCAAAAATCGGTTTCTGCTTTCGAACGGACAATAAACGCATGATTATCATTAATTTTATAGTATTCAGGTACATTCATTATAGTGAGTTGCTCAATACGTTCTGGTATATACGATATATTCATAGCTCCTCCATAATAAAGCATTTATATAGACATTTAAAACTCCGCTAATACTGGAAATTTATAACCTTTAAAATCTAACTCTTTATCACTTCGAACCATTAAATACTTGCTAGACTGTAATTCTGTAAACTGTACATCCTCAATCCCTAATTGATCCGGAGAAAAATAAAATTCGATTTCCGTAAACCTTTCATTGATTTCTCCACATAATTCATCTAAAACCGGAAGTACTGGCGCAAATACTCCAAATAATTTCAACTTTTCATTGTCTACTTCATAAACGATTAAAGCATCTAGTTTCTCTGAATAATACAATTTCTCATTCCATTCCGAATCATACATATTCAAATAAAATGAAGGATGGAAGTTTAAAGTTGAAAAACTATTTGAAAGTCTTTGGCTACTATCAATAGTTTCATGTATTAACTGTCTATTCTCTATATTATAGAAATCTAACTTTTTAAGTAGTGAATCGTTATTATTAATATTTTTATCATATGGTATAGTCATCAAATATTCCTGCACAACTTTAAATCCAAATGTTGTATATAGTTCAGGTTTTTCCGTAAACAATAATGCACATTCACATTTCTTATCGATTTCTTCTATCATTTTACTCATTAATTGTGTCATTAGCCCTTGTCTACGGAAATTAGGGTGTGTCATTACTGATTGAATACCCGCCGCATTTATTTTTTCACCATTAATTAATAATGGGAGTGAAAATGCCGCAACATTTGCAATCACTTTATCTTCTTGTAAAAATGATAAAGCTTTATATGTATCATCCCAATATCCTTTATCCGAAAAATCATTCAATGTTTGAGTTGTAATTCCCAACACTTCTTCAAATAAAGGAAATAACTGCTCTCTTTTCGGTTCTTCTATTAGAAGACTTGCCAATTTTTCAACATTCCCCATGTTGTACCTCCAAATGTTAAATTCCATTAAATTAGATATACTTATATGACCTACTCTTAAAAATAGAGGTCTTACCAATCAATATACTATCATAAAACATAAAAAAAAAGTCTAATTAATTTTATGTTTCGACTATTTGAAAATAAGTCGAATAAAAAAATATTAAGATTTTCGGATATTAATTAGTTTATTTTATAAAAATAGCGCTTTCTAATTAGCTTTTACTAATAGAAATACACTATTTATAATAAAATATTTTTATTCTTTTATCCCTTCAAGTCTTTCCTTCGTATTAATTTCTTCTCCACTTATACGCTTTTCAAAAGACTTTCTCCAACTATTTGAAAGTGCATTTACTTCTAATATCCTTTTTACCCCTTCAATATTTTGTTTTTCCTTATGCATAATACGGTTAGCGAATGCTACTGAAACACCTTTTGGATCAGACTGTAGTCTTTTTAAGGTGTCGACTGATGATACCCATCCTTCTTTTAATACACGAAAATAAAATCCTGTATATCCTGTTTCTTGAAAATATAGTGGTAACTTTGGAATATTATATTTTTTTGCTAATTTAAAACAAGGTTGCCTTGGTTGTGTTACCTGTACGATTGCCTGTCCTAGCTCAAACGTATCACCAATACAAACATCCTCTTCGCTCATACCACTAACTGTTATATTTTCTCCGAAAGCCCCATATACAAGATCTTGATTCAATTCTTTTTCCCAGTATGGATAGTGATCACCAGTATAAACACAAACTGCTTTATCTACTCCTCCATGATGAACTAAGTCAGCTTGTCCATCCCCATTAAATTTTACAAAGGATAAATATACCGGTTCCTTTACTTGTTTCTTATTTATGCCTGTATGAACTACCTTTCCGCCGTATGTAACCTCTTTTGGTAACCCTATATTTAAAGATAATAATTGATATTCATTAGCCATTCTATTTCCTCCTTTAAAGGTGTTACATGTATTTTCTCTCAATTAATTTTTACAACCCTCTCTGTTATATAAAGATGATTATAAAACCTCTAAAATCATTGTTCAATTCAATTATTTATATAATAATGATAGGTATAACCTATTATTATACTTGAGGTGATTCCAATCGAATTACGACAACTTGAATACTTTTTAGCTGTTTCAAAAGAATTACATTTCACAAAAGCAGCTGAGAAATTAAATATTTCACAGCCTTCTCTAAGTCAACAAATACGTGCATTAGAGCATGAACTAGGAATGCCACTTTTCGATCGAATTGGTAAAAAAATATCTTTAACTGAAGCAGGAAAGATTTTATTATCACATAGTAAAACCATTTTTCATGAAGTTGAACAAGCTCGTTCAGCTATTCAAGACCTAAACGGATTACAGCAAGGTTCCTTAACAATAGGGGCTTTGTTAACCGTCGTAAATTATTTACTACCACTAACTATTTTAAATTTCAATAATTTATATCCCAATATAGAGCTTTCTGTATTAGGGCTTCGCACAGGAGATATCCGTGAAAAATTATTACAAAACGAACTAGATATTGGAATTACATTTCTCCCGGTGCAAGATAAAGAGATTATCTCTATCCCTCTATACAAAAGCGATCTTACATTAGTCGTGCCCACTGGTCATCGATTAGCTGAACGTAATCATGTATCTATTGCTGAATTACAGAACTATCCTTTAATTCTTTTACCTAAAAATTTCTTTTTAACCGAACTAATTACATCTCATTGTCAAAAATTCAACTTTAAACCAAGACCAATTTTAGAAATTAGCACGATGGAATCTTTAATCCAAATGGTTTCCAAAGGAATGGGAATTACAGTGTTACCCAAACCATATATAGACTTTTTACAAAATAATAACATTCAAGCTATTAAAATAGAAAACCCTACTCCAACAATTGAAATAGGGTTAATTTATAGAAAAGATAAATATATGTGTGCTGCAACTCAAGAATTTATTGAACAACTAAAAAGCACAGTAAGTTCTTTCCAAAACTAAAAAAAGAGATTATCCTATGAAACCGTTTCACAACGATCTAGTAGAATAATCTCTTTTCAAAACAAAGTAAACATTATATTAAACTCTTATAGATTTTAATGTACCTTTTTAGATATTGGAATATATTTAGTAAAATATGCACCAACTAGCAATAATACAATTGAAAATAACCAAGTAAAAGCACCGCCAAAGTGAAACCAATATGCAAACATATTTAAAATTGCGAGTGAAAAGAAGCAAATAGAAGTTAACGCACTTTTCAATCCTTTTATCCCAGATTTTTTTCTCTTTTGATAAGCAATATACATCGCAATAACAAGAAAAAAGATAAGAACAAATGGTAACATAACTTTTAGCATTGGTAATCCCTCCTGTATAAACGCACTCTTTACACTACCACATTATACCACATAGTACTAAAGAACTTTTATTCATTCCTGTTGTTTTTCACTATCTTTCCTTCACATCAGACCTCATCAAAACTCTCAACTAATGATTATTTGCTAACTGATAATTGCCTTGTTAAGATTATGGTAATAATAGAGTTCCAAAATAAAGTGATTTGACATCCAATAAACAAAAACAATACATTGTCCCCACTTATAAGCAATCATCTAATTCATGAAACTAAGAAACTTATTTATCAAAGCAAAAGGAGAATTTATGTATGAGCAATTGCAAACCAATTGATGAATTAACTATTGAAGACCTAAAACAAAACCCCATTTGGGAATGGGCAATAGATGAAGAGGAAAACGAAGAACATGACGAAACATGGGTAAAACTAGCAGCAACTACTAATTTTACAGAGGAGCTAAACGGTTCAATCGTACTAGGCGAACTATTCTTACATAATGATGAAAAATTCCCTATGATGTGTGAAATTGACATTGAAAATAACGAGGCAGTAATTCGTTCTGTTGTTTATTATAACGAAGCAGAAAATGAGTATATTGCTATAGAAGATATTGTGAAAACGGTCGAAATGCCGTTATCGATTATTATTAACCTAACAATTCATGCAGAATCCAAAACCTTACGCTTCACTGCACATAAAGTAGATATTTATAAAAATTCAATAACGACTAATTTAAATTAAAGTTGGGCGAAATAAAGAAAACAATTATTAAATAAAGTGAAGCTTTAATCAGTGGGGGTCTTACTGCCCAGCAAATAGCGGGATAAAAACCGGAAAATCATTATCGATTCCCCGGTTTTTCAAACTAGATTAAAGTATTCCCTTTTCTACTAAAGTCTCTGCGATTTGAACTGAATTCCAAGCCGCACCTTTTAATAGGTTATCGGAAACAATCCAGAGGTGGAATCCGTTTGGCATATCAGGATCTTTACGTACTCTTCCGACAAATGTATCTATTTTCCCTTCTGCATATAATGGCATTGGATACAGCTGTTTACTAGGGTTATCCTGCAAAATAACACCTGGTGCATCCATTAATACTTCCTTAATTTCCGCAACGGTTGCTTCTTTTTCCAGTTCTATATAAACTGATTCTGAATGTCCTGATACAACTGGAACACGTACACAAGTAGCTGCCATTTTCAGGTTTTCATCTTCTAATATTTTCTTCGTTTCTTGAATCATTTTTACTTCTTCAAAAGTAAAATCATTGTCTGTAAATATATCTACTTGAGGCAGTACATTAAACGCTATTGGGTAATGTTTTTTATCTTTTTTCGCCGGTAATATATTACTTTTCACTTCTTCACCAGCAAGCATAGACTTAGCCTGCTCTTGTAATTCATGAATCGCATGAATGCCAGAACCCGATACAGCTTGATATGTTGAAACGATAATTCTTTCTAAACCGAATGATTTTCGAATCGGCTGAAGTGCTGTTACCATCTGTAATGCTGAACAATTTGGAACTGCAATGATACCTTTATGCTGCTTTAAAGTATGCGCATTCACTTCCGGAACAACGAGCGGTACACCTTGTGCCATTCGGTACTCACTTGTGTTATCAATTACAATCGCACCACTAGAAACTGCATGAGTTACAAATTGTCTAGATACTTCTCCCCCAGCGCTAAAAAAGGCAATATCTACACCTTCAAAGCTAGTTGTTTTTGCCTCTTTTATAATTATCTCTCGTCCTTTGAATCTTACTTTCTTACCAGCGGATCGTTTTGACGAAAGCAATGTAACTTCAACTATATTAAACTTCATTTCATTCTCTAACAGTTCAATAATTTTTTGCCCTACCGCACCTGTAGCCCCAACAACAGCTACATGATAGCCCTTTTTTTTCATCTTTTCTCCTCCAATATCACCTGAATGAATATTTCTACAATTTCATTTTATACAGAATTTAATCATTTGGAAAATTAAAATACATGATATAATCATTCACAAATCATGATAATAAAAGAGGGATCGCTTATGGAAATGAGACATGTTAAAACATTTTGCGCCATTGTGAAGTATGGTAATTTTTCTAAGGCTGCGCATGCGCTAGGTTATGCGCAATCTACTGTTACAGCACATATGAAAGCTTTAGAGAACGATTTACATATTCCTCTTTTCGATCGGTTAGGGAAAAAAGTGCTACTTACAAAAGCAGGTCATCAATTTCATCCTTATGCATTAGAATTACTTTCAATATATGAAAAAGCGCAAGAAATCCCCCAAAATACAGATTATTTAGAAGGTACATTAAGTATTACATCTAATGAATCATTAGCGGTATACCGATTACCACAATTATTACGTACTTACAAACAGAAAAATCCAAAAGTAAATATCGTACTTGAAACAAACACAAATGAACAAGCATTACAAAAATTACGTGAAGGAGAAACAGACGTTGTCTTCATAATTGGAGAAAGTATAGAACATAATGATTTTATTACGCGTACTTTTAGTAATGAAACATTTGGATGGATTTTACCAGCTTATTCCTCTGCACATACAAATCCATTCCAGTTATTACAGGACACCCAGTTCATTTTTACAGAACAAAGCTGCGGCTATAGGCCAATGGTAGATTGTTTTTTACGTCAAAGTGGAAATATTCCAGCTAAAACATTTGAAACTTCCAATGTTGAAGTAATTAAACAATCCGTTATGTGTAAGTTAGGCATTTCAATTCTTCCTTATATTGTTGTACAAGAAAGTTGTCAAAAAGAACAACTATGTTTTCAGCCTATCGAAACTCCAACAGTTATTCAAAGTCATGTAATCTATCATAAATCTAGATGGATTTCCCCGGTGTTACAGTCGTTTCTTTCCTTACTTGAACGAGACTAAAATATTAAGATGTACATAGAAAAAGAGTAATTGCCTAATAAGCAATTACTCTCTTTCATTAATTAGTATACTATTTATTAGTCTGTCCCCCACCTGCAATTAATTTACTACCTGAATATGTACCTTTGTTCATAAACACTTGATTAATTAATTCTTTTTGCTCAGCTTCCGACATTACTCCTTTTCCTTCTCCTAAATTCCCACTTTGTAATTTCCAAATCTTATTATGATCCCCATCAACTTTTTCATATTTTCCTTGTTTCCATCGTTCTAAAATTTCTACATATGTACTTCCCTGCACAAGATTATTACTCTTTACAATATCAATTAAGCTTTCAATCCGCTCTTGTGTAATAAAAATATAGCCCCACTTTTGATCAGCTTTCGCTTTTTGATGTGCCATTTCATGTAATGCTGTCTGTATGTTCTCATCTGTCCATTTAAAATTTTTATTAAAACCACTATTCGGCAATGAATAATTTCCATTTTCTAAAAGCTTTGCATCTTCTGCTTTTACGTTACTATCAGCTAATACTTCTACTGCTGGAGCAGCTGGTGATGCCTTTTTCGCAGCTGGTTTACTATTATTTAAATAATGCAGCATACCATATGTTAAACCTACTCCAATTACCGCCATACCAGCTATAACACCTATTATTTTCAAAAATGTTTTCATCTCGCTTGTTTCCTCCCAAATATCTCCGTTCTGACTACCTAATTATTTCTTATATAAAAACTGTTACTTCATTCAAAATATCGCATCCCATCCCCTATCATATTATTTATATATACTTCCTCATATTGTATTTCTTTTCCTTTGAAATTAAAAGATTATTCTGTTAAATAATGAAAATATTCTACAAATTTTTCCTTTATATTTATAAAGAAACAAAAAAAAACAACGATTGCGTTCTACAACACTCGTTGTTTTTACTTTATGCACGATTTTCTTTTAACCACTTCGTAATAACATCTAACTTCGAAACATCAAAACGTCTTTCTTCACACACGTTCAATTTTTTTGAGTTTTTCACTATTTCTAATTCATTATTTCTTACACTTTTCGCCTCAATTAATTTACAATACCCATCTGTAACAGTATTTAAATTTTCATAATAACGTTGAAACGATTTTGATATATGTAAATGTTTTTCGAAGTTTCTTCTTCTTTTCGTCTCATCAGATACTTTCCGCTTTCTAAGTTCTTCATCGTTCGTATATAAATAAAAATATTGATCTGGAAAACCAATTTCCCTATTTATCATCTTTTCTTTATAAAAATTTTCTATTAAAGATAATGGCTGATTAAATATATCAAAATGAAAACACCAATTATAACTAAGTGGCTGATATATATCGCCATCGAGTATTACTAATTCATATTGCTTTGACTTCTGAACAGCTATATTCCAGCGCTCAACTTGTTTTTCAAAATACCATGTTCTATGTTCATTTTTTGGCCTTTCAAATAAAGAATTCACTTCAGGTATTATATAAGCACCATAATTCTTTTCTAATTCACGGCACGTGGTACTTTTACCAACAGCGCTTGCTCCCTCAAATGCTATTATCCCCATAGTTTCTTCCTCTTTCATTAACTAAAATTTCGTTGTTTCACTTTTCTTCCCCATAACTTTCTCCATAAAACAATTGAAGCAATAGTGAGCATGATTGTTGTAATGATACTACCTTCAATTCCGAACGTGCCTCCATGCAATGTTTCTGGTCCATTTGTTATAGACTTAAAAATTGGAGTAGAATATACAGTTGTGCCACTAACTGCAAAACCATATACATTATATTGAGCCCAGTTCCAAATTGAGTGCCATGCACATATTCCCCACAGACCGTCTTCTTTCAATACATATAAAGCTGCGAAAACACCCACTAATATTATATTCGATATAGATAATATTGTAATTCCCGGATTAAGTAGATGAAGAAATCCAAATAAAAATGAAGTTACAATTATTCCAACCCATATACGACTTCTAACAGAAAGAACCGGGAATAACCAACCTCGTACAATAATTTCTTCCGTTGCCCCTTGTATTAAAAATGCAACTAGAGATCCTACTATTCCTACTATCACTGTTGAGGTAATATGTTGTACTTGCAATTTCACACTCCCCATTAATAATAGTAAAATAACTGGCGTTGAAATAAATAAAAACCCTATTAACGCACCTTTTAAATACTTTCTCATCCATTTCTCTTTCCAAAAGCCAATGGATGAAAAAGGTCTTTTTTCTACAAAACGAACCCATATAAATAAAATAAATATAGCTCCGCCAAACGTTAACACCATTCTAACATTGTCATAAATACCTTTCATGAATATCGTTTCAGCTTTCGGTAAAAATAACATAAATAACATAAAAAGTTCGCCTAAAGTCAAAAATATAATGGCTAATATTACAGCAAAGACTGGATGGACCTTTTTTCTCCCTGCTTTTGCTGCTTCAATTATTAAAAATGAATTATTTTTCACTTTCTTTTCTCCTTTTATAATATTTAACTACCAACAGTAAACAACCATATTTTACCACAAAAAAATACATTATTAATATTTACTCTAAGTTTTTCTTACATGATTTTGCATAAATCCAAATTAGGAATAATATATAAATAAAAGAGGTGCCTTTGTGCCTTTACTATTATCACCCAGATTACTCAGTGGCATTACCAGCACTTGCTATTTCCCACCATTTGTTGTAAGATAGTAATTAAGGTCAATTTAACACTATATTTTCTTTGCATATTATCAAGTATCAATCAGGGACAGTTTGTACTCCTTATGGGTTTTTGATAATATGTGAAATTTTATTTTCATTCAAATAAGGCCGATCATATTGTAATTTTTCTACTTTTAGGAGGCATTACCATGACATTAACAGGTAAAGTAAAATGGTTTAACAGCGAAAAAGGTTTCGGTTTCATCGAAGTTGCAGACGGTAACGATGTATTCGTTCACTTCTCAGCTATCACTGGCGACGGCTTCAAGTCTCTTGACGAAGGTCAAGAAGTTAGCTTTGAAGTTGAAGAAGGTAACCGCGGACCTCAAGCTAAAAACGTTGTAAAGCTATAATTCAAACAATAAAAAGGTTGTTACCAGCAAGGTTAACAACCTTTTTAATATATAACTAAAATTTTTTACATAAAAGGAGTGGTTACATGTATCGCAATCGAAAGAACGATGTAGCAGAAGTACCACCAGAACAAACCCCTGTTTGGGAATGTGAATCAGAGGATTGTTTAGGATGGATGAGAAAGAACTTTTCATTTGAAGAAGAGCCTAAATGCCCTTTATGTAAAAGTAGCATGAAAAGCGGAGAACGTTTATTACCTAAATTAGGTTAATTTATAATAAAAAAAACCTCTTTTAATTAAGAGGTTTTTTTATTATAAATTTATGTCCTCAACATCAGTTCGCACTATAGAATACAATAATGCATCGTGTTGCTTATTTCCTTGATGAATATATCCGCGCAATAGCCCTTCCTTTTGGAAGCCAATTTTAGATAACATTCTACAAGAAGTAACATTTTCAGGATATGTAATAGCTCCAATTCTAAACAAACCTAAATCTTTAAATCCATAATCAATAATTTCTCCAGCTGCTTCTGAAGCATAACCATTTCCCCAATAGCGAGGATGCAGATCATATCCAATCTCAGATCGTTTACTCCATAATTGTAAATTGTTTAGTCCAATTGTTCCTATTAAAACGTTCGTTTCTTTTAACACAATTCCCCATCGTATTGCCTTTTTCTCAAAGTAATTTTTTGAAAAAGATTCGATCATACGTGAAGCTTGTCCAAACTCCGTAAAAGAATTCATACCGTAGTAACACGTCACTTCATCCAATGAAAAGATTTCATATATTTTTTGACAATAAGATTGTTCTATTTCAACTAAACGTAAGCGTTCTGTTTCTAATATAGGAAATGCCATAGGATCACTCCTTTCTCTCTACTCATTCATTATATCAGAAAAAATATGTATAATTAGTAAAGTCCTTATTGTTCCATAAATCAAACATTTCTAATGGCACATTCTCTCTTAATTCTATATACACGAATTAGATACCTTCTGATTGCACCTCAAACATCACGCTATAATTTCCATAAATCGAATTTTAAATTATCAAGAACTGTAAAGAAATTGTTTCTTCATTTTCTCCTTCTAAACAACCAACCTACCCCATACATTTATGGTAAAATATAGTTAATATATTATTTTATTGTGGAGGTGAAAATTTCCTATGTATATATTCATCGGCTTATCCCTCTTACTCATATTACTTATTTTTTTATTCGCAAAGAAATTCACACCAAACTCATTCATGATGACTAGCTTTAAAGGCAATAGCTTTACGACATTTTCAATCGGTATTTTAATCGCTGCCATACTCTCACTTTCATATGGAACTTATCATGCAGTAACATATCAACCTGGTTATTTAGATATTAAATTAAAAAATCAAAACTATACTGTTTTCGGTAATGTAGGCGAATTCGGTTATTTCTCCGAAGAATTATTAAAAAAAGATACAGAAGTACAACTATATTTCATCTCTTGGAAAACAATACAGTTAAAAAATCCGGTAATACTTATAGAATATCCTTCAGGAAAACAAGAAACATGGAAGCCAAATATCGTATCAATACCGGTAAATAAATTACAGGAAAAACATGATATAAAAGATATTTATCAACTATCACCGTATTCATTTAAAGAGTCTGGAGAAATAACATTAACAATAAAAGAAAAAAATGTAAAAAACAACAAAATTTCCATTCAAATAAAATAAATAAAAACTGTTCCTCCATTTTGCTGAAGAGACAGTTTTTATTTATTCTACAGTATTATTTATTTAATATAGCCATTATTTCATTGGCTATATTCTTTCCATTTCCAATACACGCACCAATTCCGACACCGTAATATGAGGCACCAGCTAAATATACATTTGGATAAAGATTCGTCATTTTTTCTTGCAATGTTTGAACCGCTTGATTATGTTCTAAATGATATTTCGGCATTAAATCTTTCCAATTTGTAACTTCGACTACTTCTGGTTCACCTTTAATTCCAAGACTCTTTTCAATATCATATAAAGCTACTCGTACTAATTCTTCTTCACTATAATTTTTGATTGTTTCATATACCGGATTGGTGCTCTTATAAAACATTCTTACTAATAATTTTTGTTTACCCGATGTATGTTTCCACTTTCGACTTGTCCATGTACAAGCATCACAATGTAAATCACTGTTTTCCGTTACAATAAACCCTGTGCCGTCAGCTGGTAGTTGTTCATCTAGTATGTCAAATCCTAAGTAAATACTTATAAGAGATGAGTTTTTAAATGTATTAAACTGCTCATTTAACTCATTAGACTGTAATAAAGTTTGTGCTATATCATGTGGAGCTGCTAAAACAACATAATCAGCTTGTATTGTTTCATGATTTACAAAAGAAATCTCATATCGATTTTCTTGTTTACTTACAGCCGTCGTTATAGCACCTTTTTTTACGACAGTTTCAGTCAGCACTTCTTCTAAGCGATTAATTATCGTAGATAGTCCACCTTTAAATGATACGAATTTTTTATTTCCTGCTGATTGAAATTGTTTTTTATTCTCTTCAAAACCTTTAATAATACTTCCATACTTATTTTTATAATCTAGTAAATATGGTAATGTAGATGCCATTGTAAGCTCATTCAATTTACCAGAATATACGCCTGAAAGCACAGGAGCAATTTGTCTTTCCACTAACTCTTTCCCTAAGAAACTTTCTAAAAATAGAGCAAGTGATGTATCTTTCGTAAACTCTTTATTTTTCGTTATGAAATCTTTTAAAGCTACGATTTTCCCTTTCGTTGAGACTAGTGTACTGCTAAACAACGACCGGGCGCTCATCGGTATCCCAAATATAGTATCAGAAGGAATCGGATGTAACATGTTTTCAGAATATATGTAAGAAATACCCGTTTCATTATATACCATTTCATCTTCTAAATTTAAATCTTTTACAAGTGGCATAACATATTCATTACGAGCAACGATTGAATCCGCTCCTGACTCCATAATGAAATCCTTTTCTTCCACACTATGGATTTTTCCACCTAAATACTCTTCTTTCTCAATAAGAATTAAATTTAAATCGATATTATAATCCTTTTTTAATTTTTCTAAATAAAACATAGTAGAAAGTCCCGTTATACCTCCACCGATAACAACAACTGTTTTCATATGTGCTGCGCTCCTAACCGATACAATTAATAATTCCTTTTTATTATAACCAAAAGTCCTTATATTCGACTAGCAAGTTGCGCATTCTGTAAGAAATTAGACAATATATTTGAATATATTTTCAAATTACCTAATAAAAAAGAACTATAACATATACAAACCACGTCATAGTTCTCTTTATTTTAAAAACATAAAGTAATTGATTAATTTGTCTAGTTCTTGACTCAATGCCAATACTTTTTCATGTTGAATTCCATAATCCGATACTAAATATAAAAGTTCTTCTTTTTTTATTTCAATTACTTTTTCTAATTTCGCTAGTTCCATGTCGTTTTACATCTCTCCAAAAATAAAATGTATGTATTTCAGTATAGCCTACTTACATAATTAGTAAAAGTAAAATACGCATGTAAAATCTTACATATTTGAAAAAATAATATACTACTAACAAAAAAAGAAACTAGATTAAGCTTCCTTTTACAGATTATTGACGTTCATTAAGAATGAATAACATACCGGAATTTTTCTAATGTTATATCTTTATAATTTGGAGCTCTCTTTATATGATTAAAATAACTAGCAATTGTAGCTGCTCCAAAATGCGCATGCCAAATATCATTTGTTTCTTTTTTGCATTGAGAAATAATTGAAAGGCCGCCTTTTAAAATACTTTTGTTTTCCATTTTCTTTCTCCCCTAATAAAAATCACTATATTTTCATCCTAAAGATGGTGTCAGTACAAATAAAATGTGATTCGATTCATCACTTTTATTCAAAAATCGATGCTTCACATTCGGTGGAATACGTACAACATCGCCTTCTTCTAAAAAATATTCTTTTCCCTCCAATTCCACGTACACTTCCCCTTTCATAATAACAGCAATCTCTTCCTTATCTTCATGGGAATAATGGCTTTCTGTTGTGTTTGCTTGTTTATTTAAATCCATCATTAACATTTCAATACGTGCTTTCATAAAATCAGGTGTTAATACATCATATACAATGTGATCATTGTTTTCCCGATATACTTTTTTTCGATCTTTTTTCTTAGAAATGAGCGAATCTGTATCAATATCATTAATAAAAAGTGTAAACAGCGGTACATTTAATGCTTTTGCAATTAACTCCAAAACATTTAAAGAAGGATTAGCATGTCCTCTTTCAATTTGGCTAATTAGTGATGTACTAATCCCTGCATACTCAGCGAATTCACGAATTGTCATATTATTTTTCTTACGATAACTTAATACTGTTTGTCCAAGCCTATCATGTATCATAGTAAAACTTCCTTTCGTCCATCATAATGCATATTTCATTGTCTTTGTGCTGACATACTAAACAAAGGCAAATAATCCTTTCCTATTATCTCCGGGACTTATATACTTACTTTTGTACATTATATCGCATTAAGTTTATTATAATAAACATTCTATCGGAGGAACAAACTTTGAAATCACCTATTCTTTCATATTTCATCTTATTTTTTGGTGTATTCGCCTTATCAACTTCAGCAATTTTTGTAAAATTGGCAGATGCTCCTGCGACAATCATTGCTTTTTACCGATTATTCTTTGCCACACTAATCCTGTTACCGTTATTACTATTTAATAAAAATAGTCGAAATGAGCTAATAACTTTACCGAAAAAACAATGGGCACTTGGATTCGTATCTGGGCTATTTTTAGCTGCACATTATGTACTATGGTTTGAATCATTACAATATACTTCTGTAGCAAGCTCTACAGTTATCGTAACGTTACAACCTTTGTTCTCAATGATTGGTGGTTATTTTTTATTTAAGGAGAGATTTACGAAAGGAGCGGTTATTGGTTGCCTCATCGCTATTTCAGGTAGTATCATCATTGGCTGGCAAGATTTCCAAATTAGTGGAGAAGCTTTATATGGAGATATTTTAGCATTTATCGCTGCCGGTATTATTACTGCTTATTTTTTCATTAGCCAACACGTTCGTAAAGATTTGTCACTTATACTCTATTCGGTAATTAGTTATGGAAGTAGTGCTGGCTTTCTTGGCATATTTGCTTTTACGCAACAAGAATCTTTCATCCATTACTCTACACAAACTTGGTTGTGTTTTATTGGATTAGCTTTCATTGCTACAATTTTAGGACAAACCATTTTTAATTGGTTATTAAAATGGATGAGTGCTACTGTAATTTCAATGAGTATTTTAGGTGAAACAATTGGCACTTGTGTGCTAGCGTACTTTATATTACATGAGACTATTTCTTTACAACAAGGACTAGGAATTACCGTTATTTTTATTGGTTTAGCATTATTTTTATTACAGCCAAATTCTAATGAAAAAGCATGACAGTATACTGTCATGCTTTTAACTATTCATTATGTACAATTAAACCATTCGGTCTAAAACGACTCATCATAATTTCATTAATAAACTTTCCGTGAGCTTTCAAATTCCCTATCTTTACTCCCTCTTCTACAAATCCAAATTTTTCATATAAAGCTTTTGCTTTTGGATTCGTTTCTAACACACCTAGTTCTACTCTCTCTAACATTAACCAATTATCAGCCAGATCAAGCATCTTCGTAAGAAGTACTTTCCCAATTCCTTTATTATGATATTCACTGTCTACCCCAATGAATAGATCGCCTGAATGAGATCTTCGGCCCGGACTTTGTGTTAAACCTACAAACCCAACAACTTCTCCATCATATTCTGCAACAAATTCAAATTGATTTTGTGCTAAATTTCGAATTCTATTTTCCATAGCTTCTACACGCATGCTAGGTAGGAAAACCATATACGGTAAAACGTCATCCTGTATACATATACGATGAATTGCTCTAGCATCTTGTATTTCTACTGCTCTAACGTTGATCCCCATCTTTCTCTCCTCCATATAAATAACAATATATTTGTTTGTGTGTATTCTAGAAACATGTATGAATGACCTTCTCACTCGTATTTCTTTATGTCATTTTTACATAATTATTTCGATATAACACTTATTTTCCAAAAAGATTAACAAATATGGATTTGGTTAACTTTTCACCTCGTTATATAAATCAAGTAAATTTTCAATTGGAATACCATTTAGTTTCATCCCGACTATATTACAATTTTCTATTTCAATATTTTTCAGATTACTGTTACTTATGGTGCTACCTTCCAAGTCACATTTATCGAATAAAATAGGTTCCTTCTCATCTCCGAGACTTGTATTTTTGAATTGTACTCCACCTAAAGTCACCAAATTAAATTTACTGCCAGAAAGATTTAAATCTGCATATGATGACCTTCTAAAATTTATATTTCTAAACTTTGATTGACTTACATTGCAATTACTCATATTCGTATTCATTATATTGCTACCAACAAATGAACTGTTTTTTAAATTCACTTGATAATACCCTGTATTTGCTAAATTACAGTTTTCGTATTGACTATTTTTCATATCTTTATTTGTAACTACACTCGCTTTGTTTGAGCTTGTTTTTATTCTTTTCACGTAACAATACTCATCTTCCGATTCAAAAATCATTTGGTAGCCCATCTTTTTATAAAAGTGATGATTATTAATTTGTCTACTAGATGTTTCGAGATCCCAAATCTTTATGTTTGGATATTTCTTTTCTATTAATTTCATAACATGTGATCCAATTCCTTTTCCTTGATAAACAGGATCTACAAAAATACGATCAATTCGACCGTACGACTTACCAGAAATCGTAACTATTATCCCTCCAATTATTTCTTTATCCATTACAACTTTGAAAGAATCCAATTCTTCAATGGAATATTCCATCATTTCAACTGAAGAATATCCTGGTGGTTGAATGTTATAATCAATGACATCATCTTGTCCATATAGCCATTGTTTTGCTTCTGCATCAAATGTTCTTTTCATTATTTCTGTTAATTTCTCAGCATCTAAAATTGTAGCTTTTTCTATAGATATCATTGTTGTTTTCCCCTTCATTATTACAAACCGACAACTGTTGTGAATGCTATAATTATCAATTCACTTTTATTTTTAATGCTTTTCCCATTATTACATATGGAGTATCATTTGTACTTGGATGAAATGACTCCAATACATTTACCCAATCTAATCTTTCATATAACGAACGTGCTTTTTCATTGTTTACTTGTGTTGTTAAAACACTCGTTCTATTTGAAAGCCCTTCTAGTAATTTATTATGTAATTTCGTTCCAAGACCTTCATTTTGATATTGTGGGTGAACTGCTAACTCTACAAATTCAAAACAATCTTGTAACCATTCGTCTACTTGCTCTAGATGTAACGCTTCTCTCATTAATTGATTATAGTACTGTCCCTCCATTGAGCGATAACCATAAGTAAAGCCAACTACTTCATTTTCATCATTTATTGCTACTATACCTTTAAAACCTGTATATTCTATATGCCTATTCATTCGTTCGATCATTTCATTGAAATTTGTTTTCTCAAATACTTTACAATACAATTTTGCAATATCCCCAATTAAGATCTCATCTTTTTCAATGCTTATGAATTTCACTTTATTCCCCCCTGTTAAAACATTTATATCCTTATTCTTTTAAAAACAAAGAAAATTAATACTAATCACTCTCTTTACTATTAAACTACAAATCACCCTATATTTTCCACAATCACTTAGTATTAATGAATAACAGAAGAGACCATGTAATGTAAACATGTTCTCTTCTTTTATTCATTTTCAATTTTATCCCGCTATTTTCCAGGCAGTAAGACCCCCACCTCAAAATTCAGCGAAAGCAAAAAAGTTAGGTGGGGGTGGGGCTAATAATCAGTGGGGCTGAACAAAACCCCCACTGATTAAAGTTTCACTTTATATAATTAAAAATTAGATATTACTTAAGCCACTCGTTGCAAGTATTACTTAACTGCTGTAAATCTTCTATAAATTGACTCGCATCATATCCATCACAAACCGAATGATGTACTTGCAATGAAACTGGTAGCATAACCTTGTTTCCTTCGTTAAAATATTTCCCACAAGTTATAATTGGCAATAGAAAATTTTCATCATTATTAATATTAAGATTAAATCCAGTAAAACTAGTCCAAGGTATACTAGAAATTGGAAATACATTAGGCGGAATATTTTCTTTCGTGAAAAAACCATGAACACTAGCATAGCATCTCATATCGTCTTCATAATTCTTATAGAAAGTGCGGAAATCCCTTGAATAATCCGTCCATATACTTGAAAAAGACTTATCATCTTTATGAAAGATCGTATAACTCGGTATCATTTCCTCCCAATAGCCTAAAGCTCCTTCATCGTTAAAACATGTTCGAAATTTTTTATGATTATTTACTACTCTAGAAATTAAATATATAAAAACGGGATAAAATTTTATTCCCTTTTTATATACTTCCTCTAATAACATCGTGATATCAACATTAACAGTCATACTAAATGTACATTTCAACTTTAAATAATGCTCAAAATACTGCTCTCTATTCCAATCTTCTCTATCAATTACATGAAACTTCATTCTAATAGCCTCCTAAAATTTTCTTTTTATTTTAGAAGGCTAATTCCCTTGCTTTCACCATAATTGTTCACTCCTAACAGTTTACAATTCACCCTAATTATTTATTTAATTATATAACATATGTAAGAATCAATTCACATATTTCTGGAAATCCATCCACATACTATAGATAAATCAAATAAAATTTGGAGGATACGTACATGAATAACAAAAATATGAATAAAAAAGAAAATGTTACTGAAAACACTACATCTATTCAAAATAATAATACTGCAAACCTTACTATCGAAGAACAAGCAATGAACGGCTTATACGGAATGCCCGAAACAACAATTGAAGATGCTGATCACGCTGCAGCTGATGATTTGACTTCGAAAAATTAATTAACTACATTGAAAAAAGCCAAGGAAAATATCCTTGGCTTTTTTAACTAGGCATCCACCTTTTGTATTTCTTCACTCTTTCTTGAAAGTTTACCTGGCCAAAAAGCAAATCGGCCTAACACAACTGTAATTGCGGGTACAAGTAACGGTCTTACGATAAACGTATCTAGTAATACGCCAATTGCAGTTACAATGCCAAATTGAACTAATACTTGAATTGGAAGTGTACCTAACACTGCAAAAGTTCCTGCTAAAATTAAACCTGCCGATGTAATAACACTACCTGTTTGTATTACACCATTTTTTACTGCATCCAAGTGATTTTGTGTCTTTCTGTTTTTCCATATTTCTGAAACCATAAAGATATTATAATCTTCACCTAAAGCAACTAAAAATACGAATGCGTACAACGGTATCGCACCTTGAATGGCCGGCGATCCCATACCGTAATGAAGTAATATCCATCCTGCTCCTAACGCTGAGAAGAATGATAAAACGACAGTTACAATTAAATAAATCATCGCAACAACCGATCGTAAATAAACAAGTAATAGTAAAGCGATAATGCTAATCATTACTGGAATAATTACTGATTCATCACGTTCAGTAATTTGCTTTGTATCATATAATGAAGCTGTTTCTCCACCAATCCACAATTGCTCTTCAGCATTACTAATCCCAGCATCTTTTAATACTTTTTCTACATTACTTTTCAATTTAGGAATTTGATCTAACGCTTCAATTGAGTATGGATTTTCCGCTAAAGAAACTTCATACATTTGTATTTGCTTATTTTCTTTTCCCTCTTTTGGCTCTTTCACTGTATTTACGAAAGAAAATTTCTCTAGTTCTTGTTTAATAGGAAGCTCTTTTCCTTTCGTATCAACAACCACTTTTACTGGTGCTAGTTCACCAGCTGAGAAATGATCACTAATTAACGTAAACCCTTCACGAGAAGGCATATCCTTTGGAAACGATTCTAATAAGTCATATGTGTATTGAATACGTGGTACGAACGAAGCCAATCCACCTAATACAAACACAGTTAGCATAATTATTGTCCACGGTCTTCGGACTACTACATCTCCAAGTTTTTTACTAAAGGAGCCTTTTGATTTTTCAACTTTTACAGCCCTCTTTTTCTTTCTTGCAAACTCCTCATTCATTGAAGTTGTTCTCGGTATAAACGGGAAAAATGCAATTCTACCGAAAATTAATAATAGTGCTGGTAAAATCGTTAAAGCTGCGATTCCCATTATAAATACAGCAGCACTAAATGGTACTGCAAATCGATGAAAGGCACCATAATGAGCAAGTAATAATGTTCCTAATCCAAGTACAACAGTTAACGCACTCATTATTATTGCACCGCCAGAAGCTTTAATCGCAAGTTGCAATGCTTTATATTTACTTTCTTCTTCTAACAAGTACTCTCTATATCTCGAAATTAAAAATAGACAATAGTCCGTTCCAGCACCAAACAATAATACTGTCATAATTGATATCGCTTGGGCATCCACTTTAATCCATCCGTGATCAGCTAAAAAACCGAGTGTAGGACTAATGATGCCGTATGCAAAGCCAACAACAAGTATAGGTAAAATTGCTAAAATTGGCGAACGGTAAAGTAAAATTAATAGGACCAAGACTAATAATACAGTAGCCACTAACAATTTCACATCTGCTTGACTAAATAAACTAACTGCATCCGTTTGAATACCTACAGGTCCAGATAATCGAACATGTAAACCAGATTCACTTATTTTTTGTTTAAATGGATCTTCATCCACCTTACTATTCACTATTTTTCTAAACTCTTCAAGATTTCCTTTTAATATATCCGTACCAGCAGATTTATTAAAGAATACCGGTGTAACAAATGATGTACCATCTTTTGATGCACTTTTTGATAATACTTGCTCTGGAATTGTATCAAATGGTGGTAACGTTGATTGTTCTTTTAAAGGACTAGCTTTTAACTCTTTATAAACGTCTTGTATGAGTTTATAATCCTGTGACTGTAATCCACCATCTCTATACCATACTACTAACAGCGGATTCCCTGCATTATTCGGAAATTCTTTTTTCATAAGCGCTTCCGCTTGCTGTGACATAGCTGTTTCAGGTAAATTTTTCGGATTCGGTTCTTTCGTACTGTTTACTTGTGGTAACGTAAATGAAAGTAATAATGTAATAAGAACCCACACCGATAAAGTGATCCATTGCGTATTTCTCCCTGCTACAAGCCTCCCTAACATATGTAACGGGTGCTTTTTCATAAAAAACCCACCTTCCTTTTTCCCTCCATTATTAATTATATATACTGGTCGGTTAATTAATCAAGGGTGATTGAAAATTATGTTATAATTATCTCAATCATAAATGTCAGGAGCGAATGGATTTGGAACAAAAACAACGTCCTCTCGGAAGGCCGCGTCAAAATAAAAATACAAAATCTACAAAAGAAACCATTTTAGAAGTAGCAACCCGCTTATTTCTTACACAAAATTATCAAGTCGTTTCTATGGATGAGGTCGCAAAAGTTTGTGACGTTACGAAAGCAACTGTCTACTATTACTATTCAACAAAAGCCGATTTATTTACCGCTACTATGATCGAAATGATGGTACGTATACGTGAGAATATGTCTCAAATACTCTCTACAAACAAAACTTTACAAGAAAGATTATTAGACTTCGCTAAAGTTTACTTACACGCAACGATGGATATTGATATGAAAAATTTTATGAAAGATGCAAAACTGTCGTTATCTAAAGAGCAATTGAAGCAATTAAAAAATGCTGAAGATAATATGTATGAAGTACTAGAAAAAGCACTCGATAACGCGATGCACATCGGAGAAATTCCGAAAGGAAACGCTAAATTTGCGGCTCATGCTTTCGTATCTTTATTATCAATTGGGAATTTTAAAGATGAAAATCACAATCCTATTCTTGCAAATATAGATGAATTAGCACAAGAAATCGTTTCTTTTTATTGGAACGGATTAGATCATTCATATTAAACTGATTTGCTTTAATAAAAGAGCATGTTTGAATTTTTTCAAACATGCTCTTTTATAATTTATTTATATACTAATAATCAGATTATACTTCAATGCTGTTTAACAAAAAATTTCACTTTAACTTTTACAAATTTTGAAGTTGAACATTTATATTCTTCTTACTAAATCCCCCATGGTAACAAACTACAGATTCAATATGTAAATTTAAATACTTCTTCAAAGACTTCTTTGCTTCCTTAATATTTATAGTTGTTGGGGCGTGAATTCCTCCTAACATCCCATTCACACTATACATAGAGTCTCCTGCAATAAGAATTTTACTTTGTTTCAAATATAAACTAATATGACCCGGAGTATGCCCTGGAGTATGAAGAATTAGTATTCCACCGCAATACGGAAGTTCTTGCCCATCAATCACAGTATCACTCACTTTTCCTTTTGGTCGGTTCTCTACATTTCCGTCCTTCAATAAAGGTAAATCCCCCTCGATATATGGCTTATCTAGTTCGTGCGCATAAACTTTAATATTACTTCGACAGCGCTGCAACAACTCCGGAAGACTACCTATATGATCAATATCCTGATGCGTCAAAATCACGACTTTTAACTTATCAAATGATACCCCAACCTTTTCCATCTCTACTTGTATATCTTCAATTTGTCCTGGGAAACCCGTATCTATTAATACTGCCATTTCATCATCCCATAAAAGAATTGGATGAATAACAAATTCTTGAAATTCAAGTTGTAACATTTCTATCCCTTTAGCAATCTCCATACAGCCATTCTCCTTTATGTTGAAGTTTGAAAATATGTACGAGTAAACTGAAAATATAAAGTGAAACTTTAATCCGTGGGGGTTTTACTACCCGGCAAATAGCGGGATAAAGCACCTCTATCTTATAATATGTTTTGTCATCCCAATAGAGAATGCTTCAAACCCTATAGATTCATAGTAAGATTGCAATTTTTCTACACACATAAGTTGTGGAATAACCTTGTTTTGTTCACAGTGCTGGATTAATCGTTTCACTATTTCTTTTCCGATGCCACTAGACTGATATTTTGGCAATACACCAACTCCACAAATAACGCCTGTTATTACTCCATCTGATATGACACGCCCCATCCCTACTAACCTCTTATCATCAAAAACATAAATTGCATACCAACTTTGCTTACACATTCGTTCTAACTCGTTAACCGTTAATTTAAGAGAATTCCATCCTAAAGATTCGTATAAGGATAATAATCCATTAAAATCTGTAGGATGTTCACTTGTGTAGCGTATACTATTTTCCATGTAAATACTCCCTATTCTCTGGCTTGTTTATATTTCATAAAATTCCCTTTACACAAATCTGATCGATGTAAAAATAACTAGAACAAACTTCAATAAGAAAGATAGAATTCCTTCTCAATATAAAATAAAAAGAAGTTATCTCACTTAAGATAACTTCTTTTATATAAGACTCTCATTATATTATCAACCAAAAAATATACAACTGCATACGATTAGCACAAACAAAACTAATAAACCATTTGAGAAATAACCCATTAAATACTACCCCTTTATTAAATTATGTAAAAGATTTTATCATAAAATGATTTACAACTTAATAACTGAAAAAGACATTGTATTCATTAGTTATATACGTTTAGTAATATTTTATATTCCGTTATATTCTCGTTCCCTGAAAGTGCTTATCATACTCTTCTACTTCAGTTCATATAAGTTCAAAATATTAAATAATAAATCAAGAAGACCTCCACCTTACGAGGTCTTTTTTACTTATTTTCCAAATACACTAATTGATTCTTCCTCAATTACAAGTAAACAATTAGCATATTACATGATTTAATATCCCCATAGACAATTCAACTCTATTAATTCGGTTCGATCTTAATATCCCCCTTTTATTCCAAAAACTCAATAATCGTTTCACATACTTTATCCGTCTCCTCGATATCTGGGAAATGTCCACTTTTTTCAAATATAACAAGTTTACCATTTTTCAATTGTCTCGTTATTCTATAACTCATTCCTACACCCGTGTTATAGTCATGCGCTCCAACTATGACACACGTATCAATTTCTAAACCTTTAATACGCTCAATAAGCGGTAAAGATGATTTTGTTCCAAAAATAACTTTGCTCATCTTCCCTGTATTACTTAACTGACTTTCCTCCCAAAGACTCCGATTTAGCTTTGCAAATTCTTCATTTTTAAACAATAATCGATCTACAGCTTTTGTATCAACTATACTCCAAACTTGATTATACCTTTCTTTTAAAGGAATTTCTGACTTACTTATTATCAATATTTCTTCTTTCATTTCTCCTTTCGTTACTTGTAGAAAACCTTCTATCTGCACAGTATACATATCATTTAAATCATCTAACGATGGTGCTTGTAATACCATTTGTTCAACATTTTTTGGATATTTCAAAGCATACTCTAAACAAAGTTGTCCACCAAAAGAATATCCTAACAAATTTATCTTCTCTACATGTAATTGCTTTCTTAATTCCTCTAAATCTTCGACTAGAGTATTGATTGAGTACTCACCGTCATCTTGTGGTGCCTCACTTCTACCACATCCTCTTTGTTCATAATAAACAACAGTCATATTTTCTTCTAACCTCAACCCAAGTGTTCTTTCGAATACATAATGATTGCCACCTGGACCACCATGTACAATAATGAGAGGAACTGTATTATGAGCTGCCCCTGCAACTTTACACCAATGCAATACCCCATTGATTTTCAAATAGTGTACACCATCTTGCAACATTAACTGATTCATTTACCCTCTCTCCTCATCGCTCACTTATTACTATCTAAATGTATAAGTTCTGACCATTCACACTTTCTCCCTTTGTATCCTTTAGACACTATCCTCATTTATATGAATAGCTTTCTTATTCAAAAATAGACTTTTAAAAATTCCTACTCCCACAATTAATAAAACTATACCAACTAATTTATTTACTTGTAATGGAACACTCTCCATTCCAAATAATCCGAATGTATCAATGCATAACGCAACGACCAATTGAGTAATAAGACTAATTAGCACCGTATATGCTGGACCTAAGCTCTTTATTGCACCCATTATACAAATAATTAACCCGATGCCAAACAGTCCACTTACATAAAACAAATAATTTGTAGTATACACTTTAATGTTAATACTGTTTTCTGTAATGATATAAAATAGAATAGAACTAATGAGACCTATTCCAAGGACACATGTAGTCGTTAACCACTGTCCTACATTTTCATTTACTTTTGCATTAAAAACAGATTGTAAGCTAATTAATATTCCTGCTAATGTAGCTAAACTAAATCCAATCAAAATCTTCCTCTCCCTTTCATTGCTCATATATATTATCTTTAGCGACTTCCTTCATTCTAGAAAAATCTTTAATTACAATAACTCCATTACTCTTTTCAATTAATTTTTCATTATAAAATTTTTGTAATACCCGTATTACGTGCCTATAACTTACCCCTATAAAATCCGCAATACTCGTTACCGAAGTTGCATCCAAATCCTCTTTATACATATTCCCGTTACTATCTGTTGAAATTGAAAGTAAATAACTAGCTACACGTACTTCTACAGGATAAAGTAAATTAAGAGCAGTAAAACGAGTCGATATTTTTAATGTGTTCGCAATGTTTTCAAGCAAGAACTTCATAAATATAGGATCATGTAATAACTTGTTTCTAATAACCGTATTAGAAATAGAGATTGCTACAACATCTGAACAAGCTTCAACGACATTATGTGCTTTGCTATTTTGAATTAATTCAATATCACCAACAATGGCCAATGGATTGATAAAGCGAAGGATTAGTTTCTTCCCTTCAGGTGTAATCGTGTAAACTTTTGCTTTACCTTTAACAACAAAATATAAACGATCCATTTCGTCATCTATATTGCAAATAAGCTCGCCTTTTTCAAAGTGATTTAATTGAAAATAAGCTGTATCTATTTCTGAAAAAACCTCGAGCGTTTTATTGGTTTTCAAATAATGCCTAATTAAACCTGATCTATTCTCCATATTCATTTCTCCTTTCATTTACATATTAAATACAACAATACCTATAATCATTACTATCGTTCCCACAATATGATATCTCTCCATCTGTATCTTTTTTATATGAAACAGTCCTTTCATTTCAATAACTGTTGCCGTTAACAATTGAGCAACCATTAGTGTGCCAGCTGTCAATGTAACTCCTAATGAATATATCGCCATAGTTTCTGCACAAATAATGAATCCACCAAATGCACCAGCTGCTAAATATATTTTTTTCACACTCTTTAAATTTGTTACTTTCTCCTCTTTCTTTAATAAAAATACAGTTGTTGCAATAATGAATCCAATTAAATGGGTTATAATACTCGTCGACCATATACCGATATGTGAACTAAGTTTCGCATTAAAGGTACCTTGAAGTGTTATAAATATCCCCGCAAAAATAGCAAATAGAATACCTTTCAAAAAATCATCTCCTCATCCTTTATTTCTGACTTAATTAAAAACCATCATCCTATAATGGCAAAAGGACAAATGTCACATCACTATGAAAATAACTTGGAATGAACAAAAACACACCTCAAAAATGCGAGATGTGTTTTTCATTATTTATATATAATGTTTTAAAAATGAAAATTACGCTACATTAAAAGATTTCTTTTTCATAACAAACTTTGCAAATAAGAAACGTACAAGCGGTCCCATAATAATTAATTGTAATGGATATGCCATTATGAAATTTTTAATAAAAATCGAAAAATAAATGGAAACAAATGAATCTCCTTGTAGTCCACCATGTAAATACATCATAGCCATACCGAAAAATGACATAAAGAACACCATTCCAATTACCATAGTTGTCGCCATTGCAACGATAATATTTATTTTTTTAGATTTATCAAATGGCAATATAAATACAATTTTTTTCGCACAAGGTCCAACGATACATATTTCAATTAATAGTGCAATAATAAAGCCAATTAATAGTTCTAATGCAATCTCTTTAATATAAATTGGTCCTCCTGTTTCATTCATTAGTAAATTGTAAAACGTCATTACGATAACCATCCCAAGGCACATCATCATGCCAAATTGGAGGTTTTCCTTTCTTGTTGTTGGCAAAATTCATCATCCTTTCTCTTTGAGTCTTTGTCATTATATCGATATTTGAAACCCCTTCGTAAGTGAACATTTTGTGAACAAATTTAAAACGTTTTCATTTTTTCCTTTCTGCTCAAATTCTCACTTTTACTTATAGAGGTTATATATATCGCAATGTTGAATTACTAAATTTAACATTGCATTACACTATTACTAGGAGGATAACCATGAATGAAGCAGAATTTTACGCATATCACATCGTAACAAGGAAAAAAATGCATATCGGACAAATCATTCCTTTTAACAAAAATCAACACAATACTCTATATCACTTCTTTTTTGAAAGAGAACAATTAAATGCTAGTGGTGAAGATGGCATACAAATTTTAAATAAACACTATAAAAATAACGAATTACATATAAATAATGAAAATACTAAAGTAGTTATGAGTTATATGGATCAAACAATTAGAGCAGTTAGAGAAACAATTGTAGAAATGGTTAGACTACAAGAATTCCCTGAATACCCTTCCAGGTTATCTTGCTTATATGCTGCTAAAAGCTATGAGGATGCTTTGAAATGGAGAGCGCTATTTGATTCTTACAATCGAGAAGTTTTACAGATTGTTAAACTACGAGTGATTGGAAGTTCTTTTGAAGGTGACGGGAATCTTTTACCGAAAGAAGATGGAATTCCTTTTTCTCAAAAAATCGAACAAGCTAGAGAGTATTGGAAAGGAAATATTAGAAATGAGCTTCCTGAGCTACTGATTAATGGAGAAATTGAAGTGGTGGAAATTATTGATGACTTTTCCTCAATTCATATTTAATTTCTAACTAAATCATATAGGATGGAGATTACAATGAAGAAAAAAGTGTACTTCAATCATGATGGCGGCGTAGATGATTTAATTTCATTATTTTTATTACTTCAAATGGAAAACATTGAACTTACGGGTGTATCTGTTATCCCAGCAGACTGCTATTTAGAACCCGCAATGTCTGCCAGTCGTAAAATTATCGATCGCTTCGGCAAAGGTAATATTGCCGTAGCCGCTTCAAACTCTCGCGGGCAAAACCCGTTTCCGAAAGACTGGCGGATGCATGCATTTTATGTAGATGCTCTACCAATTTTAAATGAGTCTGGAAAAGTTGTAACACCCGTGGTGGCAAAACCCGCGCATCATCATTTAATAGAAACGCTTCTACAAACGGAAGGAAAAACAACTTTATTATTTACTGGGCCCCTAACTGACCTTGCTCGTGCATTATATGAAGCTCCCATAATCGAAGATCAAATTGAACGCCTTGTTTGGATGGGTGGTACATTTCTTAAAGCTGGCAATGTACATGAACCAGAGCATGATGGAACAGCTGAGTGGAATTCGTTTTGGGATCCTGAAGCAGTAGCTCGTGTATGGGATGCAAAAATTAAAATCGACTTAGTGACACTAGAAAGTACAAATCAAGTTCCGTTAACTATAAACATACGTGAGCAGTGGGCAAAAGAACGAAAGTATATTGGTATGGATTTCCTTGGTCAATGCTATGCAATGGTCCCCCCTCTCGTTCACTTCTCAACGAACTCTACTTACTATTTATGGGATGTACTAACTACCGCTTTTGTCGGAAACACTAGCCTTGCAAAAACTGAAACGATTAATAGTATCGTTCATACATACGGACCAAGCCAAGGACGTACAGAGGAAACTACTGATGGACGACCTGTAAATGTCGTTTATGATGTAAAACATGATGTTTTCTTTGAATATATTACTGAATTAGCAAAGAAAGCTTCTACTTAAAACCTCAATAACACGAAAAAATTTATTAAGAATGATATACTTTAATTAATATAACATGAGGTGATAAGATGGATTATGAGTTACTAAAAGAACGAATAGAAATTATAACTTCTAGAATTAAATACATAGGTGGTGAAGTTCAAGAAGTTTGTATAGATGAACCATCTTCCCTTGAACAAATAATCCAAGTAGAAGAAAAACTGGGTATTAAACTACCAAATAGCTTCAAAAAAGTACTTTTAGAGTTCTCAGGAAATTTTAGCTTACGCTGGTTTTTACCTGACGATGTAGAGCTACCAAATGAATTTACTGATATTTTTTGCGGAACACCCCACTGGAGTTTAGAAAGTCTTTCTGAATTCGAAAAAGAACGTAAAGACTTGGTTGACGAGGTTTTTTCAAATCTAGATGATGAATATGATGTAGTTTGGCACAACAAATTAGCATTTTGTGAAGTGGGAAATGGAGATTATTTAGCATTTGATATGAAAGATGATATAGATGCTCCGATAATTTACCTAAGCCACGACGATGGAGAAGGACATGGGTATAAGATTGCGAATAATTTCATTGAATTCATTGAGAATTGGTCAAGAGTAGCTTTTGTAGGATGCGAAGATTGGCAGTGGTTACCTTTCACTACCAGTTTTGAAAGTGGTATAAATCCAGATGATGAACCAGCCAAAAAATTTAGAACTTGCTTGGAACTTAATATTTAAAAGAGTATTGAATTAAATTTCAATACTCTTTTTGTGCAATTTAATTATATTTGATTAATGTAGTGTCTTACAGATTATTCATTTCATAACCATTGACAAAATACGTTATTGTTTCTAACTCATCTGCATTTAATTCTCTATCTAGCTCTTGTTTATACGCTGCCTTTATCTTCTCTTCATCGCCTTTATGAGCTTCTGTATATGTTCCTACTGTTTTTAGCAAATGAATTTCTTGTAAAAACTCGTCTCGATTTATAGCTGTCCCATGAGAAAGAATATATGTCTCAGCATCAAATTTCTCTAATTCATCTATCAATTTAAACGTTTTTTTCGTCGTATAGTTCCACTTTGAAGAAAAAATATCTGCATATATACAATCTCCTACAAACAATATCTTTTCTTCTTTTATATACATAACAACTGAATCATGCGCATGATCTCCGCCCACATGTTTTAACACGCATGTCACTTCACCAAGGTCTAATTCCATTTGATCCTGGAACGTTAAGGTTGGAGGAATAATGTTAATATTTCTCGCTTTTTCTTCAAACTCTTTCTTGATACAATTCGCACAAAATGCAATTTCAGTACCCTCTTTTACGCGTGCGTCCAACGCTTCATCTGTCCATTCATAAGATACTATTGCCTGCATTTCTTTTTTCGTTTCAGCGTGCGAAATAGTTAATGCATTCTGTAATACAGATAATCCCAAAATATGATCCCAATGCCAATGCGTTAATGCTACAAAATCAGGATTCGATACATTTTGTTCTTTTAACATTTCTAAAAATAATTGTGCATGTTCTTCTGAATTTCCTGCATCAATCATTAACGTTTTTTCTTGTCCAACGACCATTCCTAAGATAGGTCTATCTGTTTCAGAAACAGGTGTCATATACCAAAATGAGTTTCCTATTTTTTTAATTTGTTGCATAACCAATTCCCCTTTTCATTTTCTCACTTAAAATTAATATATAAATTATAACGAATCACTACTTTTTTCTCTATAATCAAACACAATTACTTGGACTAATCTAACTTTCTTTTTCGTAAGCTAAAAATAAGGGAATAGAATCGGAGTGTGATACTATGGAACGTTTATGGATTCCAATGATTGTAACATTTTTTTCGTTCGGTGGATTACTATTAGGAGGTGCTGTTGGAGTAGCAACACGCCAACTTATTGAAGAAAAGATGCATCGTTTATACGCATTATGTGGTGGTATTTTACTTGGGCTTTTATCCCTTGAAATTATTCCTGAAACATTTTCAAGCTACGAAATGGTTGGGCCTATACTTGGTATAGCTATCGGTATTTTAGTTATGAGCTTATTAGATAACTATTGTCACCATCCAATGATACATAAAAAAGATCAACAAGCATGGCAAACCTTCCTTTTTCTCTCTTTCGCTATATTTATTCATAATATACCGAGTGGATTTGCGTTAGGTACAGCTTTTATAAATCATAATGACTCTGCCATTCCCTTTTTAATAGCAATCGTCGTTCACCATATTCCAGAAGGATTAGCTTTAATTATTCCATTTCTTTTTACAAAACATAAATATATTTCCTTTTTATTAACGACTTTATTACTTTCTCTTATTCTCGGTACTGGCACAGTTTTTGGCATTTTGATGGAAGGAAAAGCTCTTCACCTGCAAGGCCTCATTATGGGAAGTGCTATTGGTTCACTTGGATATGTCACAATTCATGAAATGCTTTGGAAAGCTAAGAAACAGCTCTCTTTCCTTACATTTCTAATGTGGGCAACTAGTGGTTTTTTACTAATAACAGTGTTCACTTTATTCGCTGGTCATCATTAAAGTTGCTAAAGTGAAACTTTTGTTCCTCCCACACTGATTCTTGGATTACAAATAACTAGATAAATTTCTTACTTGTATATTTTTCCTTTTTATTCAAAACATAATGTTATCTACCTATTATAAGGAGGAACAATTATGTTTGGGAAAACAGCAGGTGAAGCATTAGTTGATTTATTAATTGATTGGGGAGTAGAGCACATATACGGTATGCCTGGAGATTCCATTAATTCTATCATTGAAGCTTTAAGAAAAAAACAAGATAAAATTAAATTCATTCAAGTTCGCCATGAAGAAGCTGGTGCACTAGCAGCGGCTGCCTATGCGAAATTAACAGGAAAACTTGGCGTTTGTATGGCAATTGCAGGACCTGGTGCTATTCATTTATTAAATGGTTTATATGATGCGAAACTCGATAAAGCCCCTGTTCTAGCAATTTCAGGTCAAGTAGAAACCGATTTACTTGGAACGGACTTTTTCCAAGAAGTAAATTTAGAAAGAATGTTTGATGATGTTGCGGTTTATAACCAGCGTATTATGTCAGCAGAGCAACTACCTGCCGTAGTGAATCAAGCAATTCGAATGGCTTATACGAAAAAAGGTGTATCCGTTCTTACTATTCCAGATGATGTCCCGAAATTTGAAGTGAAAAATGGTGCCCGTGTTACAAATACTTCTTTTACTTTGCCTGAATTATTTCCACAAAAAGAAGATTTAGATGCAGCGAAACTCGCAATAAATGAAGCGAAAAAGCCTGTGATTTTAGCTGGAAAAGGAACAAAACATGCGAGAGAATCTTTACTTGCATTAGCAGAACATATTGGTGCTCCAATCGTACTTACATTACCTGCTAAAGGAATTATTCCTGATGAACACCCTCTTTGTATTGGTGGATTAGGATTAATTGGAACGAAACCTTCTTATGAAGCAATGAAGCATGCAGATACTTTAATTATGGTCGGTACTTCTTATCCGTTCACCGGCTTCTTACCTGAAAAAGCAAAAACAATTCATATCGATACAGATCCTACCCAAATCGGGAAACGTTATGCGACAGATATTGGTTTAGCTGGTGATGCTGATAAAACATTACGATGGTTAATTGAAAATGTTGAAGAACACACAGACCATTCCTTCTTAGAACAGCACCAAGAAATGATGAAAAAGTGGGAAGATAAATTACACGATCAAGAAGAAGACTCTTCCATTCCAATTAAACCACAACGTGTTATGCATGCTCTGCAGCAAGTAGCTCATGATGATGCAATTCTATCAGTCGATGTCGGAAATGTAACAGTATGGACAGCAAGACACTTCCGTATGACAAACCAACAATTTATCATTTCTAGCTGGCTCGCAACACTTGGCTGCGGTTTACCTGGTGCACTTGCTGGAAAATTTGCTTTCCCGGATAAACAAGTATTTGCAGTTTGTGGTGATGGCGGATTTGGAATGACGATGAATGACTTCGTAACAGCTGTAAAATATAAATTACCAATCGTTGTCGTCGTATTAAACAATAATAAAATTGCGATGATTAAATTTGAACAAGAAGTTATGGGTAATATCGAATTCGAAACAGACTTAACGAACCCTGATTTCGCAAAATATGCAGAGGCTTGTGGAGGTATTGGATACCGTGTTGAGAATTTAGATGAACTACTTCCCGCTTTCGAAAATGCAGTAAAACAAAATAAACCATGTATTATTGATGTAGTTGTAGATGCTAACGAAGCACCAATGCCAGCAAAAATCACATTTGGTCAAGCCGCTGGTTATACGAAGCATATGATAAAAGAATTATTTGAAGAAGGTAAGATTGATTTACCTCCACTTTAAGCGAAAAAAGATAGCTGAAAACAATTTGTCTTCAGCTATCTTTTTTATTTTTGTATCTCTCTATAAAAAGAAAAGTCATCCATAGTTGGTTGTACTTAAGACTCTTATTTTTTATCAAGAGTCTTTTTATTTAATTTCGCTTCAGTTAATACTATGCATCTAAAAATCTTTATACATCTCGCTAACTATTTCAATTCTCTAAAGTTCGGATATACTTTATTTTATGAATGTATCGCACATCCACTTATAGAATTTTTCTTTCTCTTCAAATTGTGGATAATGAGCTGATTTCTCAAAAGTAATAAATTGTTTTTGATCTGCTTCTATCTTATCAAAATATGTTTTTGCTGCATGCAATGAAGTGTTATAGTCATATTTCCCTATAAAGAAATAAAACGGTAGCTTCATTTCAATCACCTTAGTAGGCAATGGATTTTTTAAATCCTTTTCTAATAAGACAGTTTGAGAATGTGATAATCCAACGTTATAACGAATTACGTCTAACAAGTTATATTCATTACAGAAAGATTTGAAAACATCTCGCATACACATTTTTATAAAAACACATAGAAAAGAGCCCTTGCTTTCAACAAAAGGACTCTTTTCATAAACTATTTAGCTACTTCTTCTTTCGGCATTACCATACCTTTATAAAGTTGAACAGTTATCCAGTAATACATGAAATAAATGACTAAGAAGATTCCTATTGGCACCCACACTTTCACAAACGGGTCAACTAATATAAAGCTGAATAAGTTAAGCCCAACTAAAACGTGAGAAATGCCAATGATTGCTGGGAAGATAAATAAATACGAAATTTCTTTATATATACTTTTCGTTAACATACTACGTCTCACGCCAATTTTTCGTAACATTTCATAACGTCGTACGTCGCGAGAAGCACCTGTTAATATTTTGAACATAAGGGAACTTGCCATCATTGCTAAAAAGGCAATTCCGAGGAAAAATCCCATAAACATTGTTCCGCTCATGAAGCTGTTCGTTAACTGATAAATTGTCATTTTCGTAAATATGTCTACCTTTGCACCTGTTGCTTTTTCAATTTGTTCTTTTTGTCTCTTGTCTATTTCGATCAATAATGGTTTATATTTTTTCATATCATCTACTTTTGCTAATGTTACAGTGTGTTCGGTTCCTTGAATTCCTTTATAATGCTCTTCATCTGCAATTCTTACTGGTTTTCCGTTAAATTGATTATGTGTAAGTTGTATTTCTCTTACAATAGCATCTTCCCAATCTTTTGGCATACGAGGAAGCTTATTCGCTACTTCAGGAGCTTCCAAAGCAGAATATACGGGTTCAGTTAAAGGTTCAGCCACCCGTTTACGCGCAGGTTCTTTTAAAGTTTTCGTATCAAAGCGTTCGGAAATTAGTGGTGGCTTCGCTACTAAGTCGTTACGTAAGTAATACACCGCTTCCCCATCTACTTTATACTTGTACTTGCTTTCTTCAACAATTTCCATTTCTTTTAATGCTGCTGTATCTTGTTCGTTTGGATCATGAATTGCAACATCATATACACGAGAAAGGTCTGTCATAATACCTACATTTTTTTGGAAAGCCATACCTGCAGTCATCGCACCTGCGCCTAATGCAATTAACATAGCTACAGTACCTAATACTCTTGATAAACTATTAACTCGAAAGCGTAGCTGTGCGTATGTAAAACTATTTAAGCCCGTTTCATTTCGTTTTTTATTTCCTTTAATTTTCATCACAAAAAATGGGAGTAATGAACTAAAGATGAAATATGTTCCAAGTGTTGTAACGATGGTTGCTATAATAAAACCTAATTCAGCATATATTTTTACATTAATCATAAAATAGTACCCTGTACTTACTAGTAATACACCAAGTACTGTCATTATTATAATGCGAGTTTTACTTTTCTTCACTTCATCTAGTGTTTCATCTTCACGAATTAACTCTAGTTCAGTTTTACGTAACAATCGGACACTGTTCATTAAGCCAGTAATGAAAAATAGTATTAAGAAGAAAATAGCTGTGACTAAAATTGCTGGTGTGTATACAGATGCATAACTACCTTTTGCTGAAATTTCCATTCCATTCATTAAAAAGTTTCCTGCTACACTTGCAAGTAACATCCCTACTAAAATACCGATAATAATACTGACAATACCCATACCGAATGTTTCAATAAATAATAACTGTGCTACTTTTTTCTTTTTTGCACCAAGCATCATGTACATACCGAGTTCTTTTCTTCTTAATGTGAGCAAGAAAGAGTTGGCATATATAATATAAAATACAGTAATGAAAGATAATAGTATTGCACCTACCCAAAAGACGAGTCTAATACTACTAATTAGACTATTATCTTTCGTAAATTCACTATTCATCGCCATCGTTTGGAACATGTAGAAAATACTAATACTAATAACGAGGCCAATAAGTAAAACCATATAATCTTTTAACATCTTTTTCATACTATGACGTGATAATTTAAATAACATAGTTTCGCCCCCCCTACTTAGACTCAGCAGCTGAGCCCATATGAGCGAGCACACCTAAAATGTCTTGATAGAAATTCTCTCGAGTGCCTTGACGATTTAATTCTTTATAAAGAAGACCATCTTGAATAAATAAAATACGCTCACAATAACTTGCACTAAATGCATCGTGTGTAACCATCAAAATACTTACATTGTGATTTTCATGTAAATCTTGCATCGCTTCTAATAAACTTTTTGCGTTTTTACTATCAAGCGCACCTGTCGGTTCATCTGCTAATACAATTGCTGGATTATGTACTAAAGCTCTTGCCGCCGCTGTTCTTTGCTTTTGTCCTCCAGAAACAGCCGTCGGATATTTTGTTAAAATTTCGGTGATACCTAATTTCTTGGCAACGTCATTTACCTTTCCAGTAATCTCACTTGACGGTACGCCTTGCAAAGAAAGTGGTAAAGCTATATTTTCATAAATTGATAAGTTTTCTAGAAGATTAAAATCTTGAAAAATGAAACCTAATTTTTGAGAGCGAAAATCAGATAACGCATTGCCCTTCATAGAAGTAATATTTGTACCAGCTATCGTCACACTACCACCTGTCGCTTGGTCAAGTGTACTTATCACATTAAGTAAAGTCGTTTTGCCAGACCCAGAAGGTCCCATGATCCCGACAAATTCTCCTTCTTTAATACTTAACGATACACCCCTTAATGCTTTTGACTGATTCTCATTTCTTTTCCCATACGTTTTTTCTACACTTTCTACAGTAACTACATTTGTTGACATCTCTTTCACTCCATCCCTTTTGTATAAAATTAATTTCTCACATATTTCTTATTATTTTGCCATGTGAATTCTTAAGATTTTTTTAATTATTCATTCAATAAGAGTTACACCCTTAACATGAACCTATTTCCTACTCCATATTCTCATTTTTCTACAACTCGTTCCCTCGATTTCGCTTACATTTACCTTACATTTTTGTAAGATAAAAACGAAAACACACTAATTGCTAATAGTGTGTTTTCTTTACAATCAATATTTTCTATTCTTTATTTCTTCTTCAATACTTGCCACAAATACATCTAGCGCAATAACTTCTGACTTCTCTTCCCCATATTTACGTACATTTACAGCTCCGTTTTCCATTTCCTTATCCCCAATAACAAGAACATACGGTACTTTTTGCATTTGTGCTTCTCTTATTTTATATCCTAATTTTTCATCTCGTGCATCTTGTTCAACACGAACTCCAGCTTGTGCTAATTTATGTGCAATCTCATTGGCATATTGTTCATGTACTGCATTTGAAACTGGAATTACTTTCACTTGAACTGGTGCCACCCATGCCGGGAACGCACCTCCAAAGTGCTCAATTAATATTGCTAAGAAGCGATCTAATGACCCTAAAACTGCTCTGTGAATAACAACTGGTCTTTTCTTTTCATTATTTTCATCTATATAATTCAAATCAAATTTCTCTGGCATTTGGAAATCAAGCTGGATTGTTCCGCACTGGTGGCTTCTATTTAAAGCATCTTTAATATGAAAATCAATTTTCGGCCCGTAAAATGCACCGTCACCTTCATTTAGTCTATATTTATAATTTAGCGATTGTAATACATTTTCTAATGCCGCTTCTGCTTGCTCCCATAATTTATCATCACCCATTGAATCTTCTGGACGAGTAGAAAGCTCTACTTCATATTCGAATCCAAAAGTTTTATATACGTAATCAATTTGCGCCATTACTGATTTAATTTCATCTTCAATTTGTTTTGGAGTTACAAATAAATGTGCATCATCTTGGCAGAAAGTACGTACTCTTAATAATCCGTTTAACGCACCACTAAATTCATGACGATGTACTTGACCAAATTCACACATACGAATCGGTAATTCACGATAAGAATGCAATTTATTTTTAAACATAAGCATGTGCCCTGGGCAGTTCATCGGTTTTAATGCAAAACTTTTATTATCTACTTCAGAGAAATACATATTATCTTTATAATGTCCCCAGTGCCCTGATCTCTCCCATACTTCTTGGTTCATCATGAACGGAGTGCGTACTTCTTGATACTTATACTCTTTTTGAATTTCTCTTAAAAATGCTTCCAATTCGTTACGAATCATTTGTCCTTTCGGTAAATAAAACGGCATTCCCGGAGCCTCTTCAGAAAACATAAATAACTCAAGCTCACTGCCTAACTTACGATGATTTCTTTTTGCTGCTTCTTCAACGAAATGTAAATACTCTTCTAATTCTTTTTGAGAAGAGAATGCAACACCATATATGCGCTGAAGCACTTGGTTATTACTATCACCTCGCCAATATGCACCGGAAACGTGAGTTAATTGAAATGCTTTCAAATAACCTGTAGATGGTAAATGTGGTCCTCTACATAAATCTACAAATTCACCTTGTTTATATAGTGTTACACTTTCCCCACTAGGAATTGCTTCTAAAAGTTCTAATTTCAAGCGGTCGTTCATTTCTTGAAACAGTTTAGCTGCTTCTTCTCGAGAAACCTCAACTCGTTCTATCTTTATATTTTCATTTATGATCTTTTTCATTTCTTTTTCGATTTTTCGTAAATCTTCTATGTTTACACTACTTGGAAGATCCATATCATAATAAAATCCATTTTCAATAACAGGTCCTACTCCAAGATTTATATCACCATACAATCTTTTTACAGCTTGCGCTAAAATATGTGCCGCGGAGTGTCTTGCAATTTCTACCCCTTCATTTGAATCTATAGTAATGATTTCCACTTCCGCATTTTCTTCAATATCTCGGCGTAAATCATATAATCCATCATTTACTTTCCCCGCGACTGCTTTCTTTTTCAAACTACTGCTAATGGATCCAGCAATTTCTTCTAAAGTAACTCCATTTACAAATTCTTTAACGCTACCATCTGGAAATTTAATTTCAATCATTTGTTCTTTCATTTTTCATCTCTCCATTTCATAATAAAAAGCACACTCATCCCTAAAATAGGGACGAGCGTGCTTTTACCCGTGGTTCCACCCAGATTCCCATTGTAAATATACAATGGCTTCATTTACGGTAACGTCGTTTACACGGCACTAGATACTTCATTTCCCTAGTGCAGCTCTAAGGTGGTAAGTTATTTTTCTGCGTTAGGAAGTTCTCAGCTTTCCTTCCTTCTCTGTATAACCGGGTAAAATAGCTCGTGTCCTTTTCTTCGCTTATTATGAAATTGAATGCAAAAAAGCATATTCATCCCTAAATATAGGGACGAATATGCTTATATCCGTGGTTCCACCCAGATTCCCATCACAAAAAAACATAATGGCTTCTTTTGCGATAACGTCGCATACACGGCACTAGATACTTCATTTCCCTAGTGCAGCTCTAAGGTGGTAAGTTATTTTTCTGCGTTAGGAAGTTCTCAGCTTTCCTTCCTTCTCTGTATAACCGGGTAAAATAACTCGTGTCCTTTTCTTTGCTTTTTGTAAAACATCCATTTATTGTTATTTAATATATCTTATTCATTTTATTTTTGCAAGTGTTTAAAAAAATTATTTATTTAATTTAAAAAAGCGAAACCAAATTTTTTTGGTTTCACTTCACAATTTTACCAATCTTGTGGTTCGTAATTTAAGTCTGCGAATAGACGTCTTTTCTCTTTCTTCGTTAAATCTCTCCACTGCCCAACTGGTAAATTATTCAATTCGATATTCATAATTCTCGTACGTTTTAACGTGTATACTTGATAACCTAAAGCTTCACACATACGGCGAATTTGGCGATTTAGCCCTTGTGTTAAAATAATTTGGAACTCATATTTTGATAACTGTGTAATCTCACAAGGAAGCGTTTTTGTTCCTAAAATTTTAACACCCGCTGCCATTTTCTCTAAGAAATCAGGTGTAATTGGCTTATCTACTGAAACGATATATTCTTTCTCATGTTTGTTTTCAGCACGTAAAATCTCATTAACAATATCGCCATCATTCGTTAACAAAATTAAACCGTCAGAGTCTTTATCAAGACGTCCAATGTGGCTAATTCGTAAAGGATGATTCACTAAATCAATAATATTACCTTTTACTGATTTTTCACTCGTACATGTAATACCTACTGGTTTATTTAAAGCGATATATACGTGATCTCGAGCAATTCGAAGCTGCTCTCCATTTACTCGTACATCATCACCTGGGTTCACTTGGTCACCAATTTTTGCAACCTTACCGTTAATAATTACTCTTCTCTCATTAATTAGTTTATCCGCTCCACGTCGAGACGCTTTTCCAGCTTCACTAATAAATTTATTGATACGCAAATTAGGCACATCCTTTTCTAAAAAAAATTTCAAGCTCACACTGCTTCTACCGTACAATACAAAAGGGTAAGCCTCCTATTATAACTTAAATATATTAACATGAAAGGGTATATAACGTCTTCTATTAATTACTTGTTTATAAGAAAATATCTTTATTATACATTCATTTATGCACTTTTTCAGCGTTTAATATACAAGCCATTCTTCCTTACATACAGCTTGTTTTCCTTTTATCTCTTCTATCTCTTCATGAATATTAGCTAATTTATATAAATCTGTGAAAATCTCTTCCACATAATGTTGATGTGTCTTTTCATCTTTCCAATACGTTAACACTATGTAACGATTTTCATTTTTTAAAGACTTCCCAACTACTCCACCTAACATTCCTTTTGCTTTTTCCATTCCTTTATTCCAAATTGTTTCTTGCTTATGTAAAAAATGATTTTCCTTTTCCATCTTTACATCACATATAGCAACTCTTACGAATGATCCTTCTGTAACAACGTCTTTCAAATGCGTATCAGTTATATCATACAACGTTTGAAATAATTCAATTTCACATGCAAGAAACGTATCCTCTTGATTACTATTTAAATAAATTGTATCGTGAGCACCATTCATAAATGATTGATATGTACTTCTATCTTCCCATAAAGTAAATACACATGCCTCATCTTCATACCATCCACCAAATTGTCCATGAAAACCATCTAGGTGCCGTATATCACGCCATTTTCCTTGCGCATTTGAAAACAATTCCTTTTTCTCTTCTTCCACCTTACAGTAGATTGTTTTTAGTAGCATTTTTAATTCCCCCTTTAGCATATAATTTATCTTCTTCTCACAATAATTAGTTCACATAATATTTTTATAATCACCCTAATACTTTTTATAGACATATAGAACTAATCATATTTATCACTACATCTATCAAAACATCTATCGAATTTAATTTCAAATGATTCAGAATAAAAAAAGATGTAACTCTTAATGAATTACATCTTTAGCTAATCTCCCTTATTCATCTTTTTCTCAAATAAATAATACGTAATTTCTCCCGGATAATGTACTACTGCTACCTTCCGCTCCCCTTTTTTAAAACTAACAGTATGCCCATTTTCCCCTAAGTTCTCCCATCCACTCGCCTTTGTAATTGGCATTACACTTATATATTGATAGTCCTCTTCCTTATCATCGTTAATATGGATTGCTGACATTGGCACTGGAAAATCTTTAATTTTAGATTCTTTATTCATAAATATGAATGCAATTAAACCAACTAATAACATAGCCATTGAAATACTTAAAACCAGTTTTCTTCTATTCATTTTCACTAAAAACCCTCTTTTCTCACATATAACTTTCATCATTTTACTAACTTTAATTATTTATGTATAGAAAAGATATATTTTAAATCATTTCTAACCTATTTTCTCTACTTAAAACAACATTATTGTTATATATTATAATTATAAGTTTTTAAATTTTGGAGGCGTTACATATTGCAGAAATTACTTTTTACTAAATGGACAGTTGTTATTTCTATTTTCATCATTTTCGGTACGATTTTCTATGTTACTAATGTTAAAAATAACAACGAAAAAGCAACTGTAGAAACAGCGGATACAAAAACTTTCAAAACTAAATTACAACCTAAAATTAATGAATTGACTACTCATTATAATGACATCATCGAAAAAGATTGGTTACCTGCCTGGGAAGAGATTAACACGAATGGAGATTCAGTAGATCGAAATAAACTATTAGTTACAATGAGTGCTGTTTCCAAGCAGTACGAAACAATTATGAACAAAATAGACACGCTTAAAATTGAAGAAAATATAGCAGATATAGATATACAAAAACAACTACTTCAATTCACAACTCAGTTTAAATCCGCATCAAATTTCATGAAAAATGCAGCAAATTTAATTATAGACGGAGCAAATAACTCTACTCCAACCGATGAAACTATTGAAAAAACAAAACAAGCTTTAGGACTTGCGGATCAACATATTGTCATCGCTTTATCTACTTTAAATGAAGTTGAAGATAAATTAGGACTTACAAAAAAATAAAACTATTTACTATTTTAAAATAAAAAATGATTGCAATTCACAATTTGTATGTCTATAATGTTTTTATTGATTTACAATCAATGTGTTTATAAATTTTATAATTCGGATGAACCATTCAGGAGAAGGTCTATTGATCTACCGACGGGGCAAAAAGTTGTTATACCAGCTTTGAAACTCTCAGGTCTTGGTTACAAGTAGAACTGCATGGGGACGAATCTCTGGAGAGACTCCCTCTCGCTTTCATAGAGCGCGGAGGAAAACGAGCACCGAAGGAGCAAATCCGCTACTTTAGCGGATAATCTCTCAGGTAAAAGGACAGAGACAAGCGAAAGAAAAAGCCGATTGTATCGGTTTATTTTTCTATCCCTTGTTTCTCCAGAGACCATTTCATTTACTTGAAGTGGTTTTTATTTTTTCTAAAAAAGGAGAATAAAGATGGAGACAGTAAGTAAAGTATTAGAACAAATGAATCAATACGTGTGGGGATTACCAACTTTGTTGCTACTCGTTGGAACAGGTATCATTCTCACAGTGCGTTTGAAAGGTTTACAGTTTAGTAAACTATTATACGCTCACAAACTAGCGTTTAAAAAATCAGAAGATACTTCTTCTTCTGGAGATATTAGTCACTTCCAAGCACTCATGACAGCTATGGCCGCAACGATTGGTATGGGAAATATAGCCGGTGTTGCAACAGCGGTTACAATTGGTGGTCCTGGTGCAATATTTTGGATGTGGATTACCGCTTTATTCGGTATGGCAACAAAGTATGCCGAGGCAATACTTGCAGTAAAATACCGTGTTAGTAATGAAAATGGTGAATATTCAGGTGGACCAATGTATTATTTAGAGCGTGGTTTAGGTAAGAAATGGCTGGCAGTATTATTCGCTATATTCGGCACAACTGCTTCTTTCGGTATTGGTAATATGGTGCAATCTAACTCAGTTGCAGAGGCAATGCGAATTAATTTCTCTTTCCCTCCTGCTTTAACTGGTATAGTAATGTCATTTTTAATCGCAATTGTTATTTTAGGCGGTGTAAAAAAAATTGGGAAAGTGACGGGATATGTCGTTCCTATTAAAGCTTTCTTTTATATAATTGCTGGTCTTATAATTATTTTCTATCACTACGACCAAATTCCAGAAGCATTTTCACTTATTTTTTCTGGTGCATTTAATGGTACAGCAGCTGCTGGTGGTTTTATTGGGGCAACAGTTGCATCAGCTATTCAAATCGGAATGGCGCGTGGTGTATTTGCGAACGAAGCTGGTTTAGGGAGTGCCCCTATTGCCGCGGCGGCGGCAAAAACTGATTCGCCTGCAAAGCAAGCTTTAGTTTCAATGACTGGTACTTTTCTAGATACGTTTATTGTATGTACAATTACAGGACTAGTATTAATTACTACAGGTGCTTGGAGATCTGGTAAAACTGGCGTTGAAGCTACAACACTTGCATTCCAATCTGTATTTGGTACTGCTGGTAGTATGATTCTCGGTATCGCAATTATTTTATTTGCCTACTCTACTATTTTAGGCTGGTCGTATTATGGAGAAAAATGTGTAGCTTATTTATTCGGAGAAAGTGCAGTTAAATATTATAAAGCAATCTTTATTGTTATGATTGCAATTGGTGCTAATTTAAAGCTAGGAATCGTATGGACATTTGCTGATATTGCAAATGGACTTATGGCAATTCCAAACTTGATTGGTCTAATTGGATTAAGTAGTATTGTTGTTGCTGAAACGAATCGCTTTTTACAAGCAGAGAAATTGAAAGAAAATAATAAAAACCAGGCAAGTTAATCTATGAAAAAGGAATGACTCATACATGATGAGCGTTCCTTTTTTCATCCCCTCTTTTACTTAATTACTATCATTAAAAATATATTTATATCAATATTTACTCCTTTTTATTCCTCCAAAAGTTTTTCACATAAATGTCATAAATCGTATGGTCTAACTATATAGTTGAAAAGGAATGTGACATTAAAGTGTCACTGAAAAACTCATCCAAGAAAAGGGAGGAAAAATCTTTTGAAAAACAAAATCATCGTTTTCCTATCTGTTTTGTCATTTATTATTGGTGGTTTCTTCTTTAACACGAATACTTCAAGCGCTGAAACATCATCTACTGATTACGTTCCTAACCAATTAATCGTTAAGTTCAAACAAAATGCATCTTTAAGTAATGTGCAATCTTTTCATAAATCTGTCGGAGCTAATGTCTTATCTAAAGATGATAAGTTAGGTTTTGAAGTCGTACAATTTTCAAAAGGTACTGTAAAAGAAAAAATAAAGAGCTATAAAAATAATCCAGATGTGGAATATGCAGAACCGAATTATTACGTTCACGCCTTTTGGACTCCAAACGACCCATATTTTAATAATCAATACGGGTTACAAAAGATTCAAGCTCCACAAGCTTGGGATAGCCAACGAAGTGATCCTGGTGTAAAAGTAGCTATTATTGATACAGGAGTTCAAGGCTCACACCCTGATCTGGCTTCGAAAGTAATTTACGGGCATGATTATGTTGATAACGACAATACATCTGATGATGGTAATGGTCATGGTACACATTGCGCTGGAATTACTGGAGCACTTACGAATAACAGCGTCGGAATTGCTGGTGTTGCCCCACAAACTTCAATTTATGCTGTCCGCGTATTAGATAATCAAGGAAGTGGTACTCTTGATGCTGTAGCGCAAGGTATTCGAGAAGCTGCTGATTCGGGTGCAAAAGTAATTAGTTTAAGTTTAGGAGCTCCAAATGGTGGTACTGCATTACAACAAGCCGTTCAATATGCATGGAATAAAGGCTCTGTTATAGTTGCAGCTGCTGGAAATGCTGGAAATACAAAAGCTAATTACCCTGCTTATTACAGCGAAGTAATTGCAGTTGCTTCTACAGATCAATCAGATAGAAAATCTTCATTCTCTACTTATGGTAGCTGGGTAGATGTTGCAGCACCAGGTTCAAATATATATTCAACATATAAAGGAAGTACGTATCAATCATTAAGTGGTACATCTATGGCAACACCTCATGTTGCAGGAGTCGCAGCTCTTTTAGCAAATCAAGGATATAGCAATACACAAATCCGCCAAATTATTGAGTCTACTACTGATAAAATTAGTGGTACAGGTACGTACTGGAAAAACGGTAGAGTCAATGCATATAAGGCTGTACAATACGCTAAGCAATTACAAGAAAATAAAGCTTCTTAATAAATAAAGTAAAATTTTAATCGGTCGATCTACCATTAATGCCGGATAAAATAGAAGGAGAGACTTCTACAATTAAAGCCTCTCCTTCTTACAAACTATATTACTCTCCCTGCTTTTTAACCATATGTAAATACAGTACAAAATCCATCATTGTCGACGAATGACCAAGTTGACGGATCATCGCTGTTATATTTCCTCTATGATATGTACCATGATTTACAACATGTTGCACTAATTCTAAAATCGAAGTTTCTAATTTCCCTACATATGGATTCTCAATAACAAATACAGCATTCACATCTTGTATTGTAATTAAAAACTCTTTATATTGATTTGCCATGTTTTCAAACATTTTTTCTAATTCATGTAACGATTTAGTTTCAATTTGTTTTCGTAAATCTTCTCGGTCTTGTATTGCTTCATTCATACTTTTACCATGCAATATATGTAACCACACTTGATCTGTAATATAAATATGCACAAAAGTATCCTTAATGGATGGGAATACACTCTGTATCTGCTCATTAAAAATTTTCTCATAGTTTGGTAACTCTTTTAATCGATTGAATAATCTAGTATTAGCCCAAGCATGGTAATCACACTGTTTTAATATATAATCTTTCAATTTATATTACCTCCTTATTGTATGAAACGAATGGCTTGTTTCTTCATTTCTGATTCTCTATCAGCCTTTGCAATCCCTTTTTCTTTCATTTCATGCTTATTTATCGTTTTATATTTTACATACGTATAAAATTCCGTTTGAAATGGAAATGGTGTAATCCGAATTGTTTCCTCGTCCACCCATTCAGCTTGAATAAGTTTCTCCTCTTTACTATTAAACATTTCTGTTCCTTCAAAACCATCTTTAAATAAATCAATTTCATCTTTCTTTTTGACACCAGGCTTATTCATACATACGTATAAAGAAAGTTCATCACAAAACTTTAATAATCTATAATGCTTATCGAACATCGCAAACTGTTCCTTTGTTAACGTTTTCAAAATTCTTTTTTGTCGTTCTAATTCATGTTTATAAAATGACATCATCTCTTCATCTTCCTCGTTTAGTGGAAATGATAAAAAATGTTTACTACAAAGCAATGCCCCGTATGGATTAGAATTTTCAATTTCATTCAATCCAATCGTATAAAAAACAAAACGTAATGGGCTTGGACAATCCATAAATGTATATGGAATATTTTTAGCATCATTCAAAATTGGTACTTTATCAAGCTCTATCCATCCTCTGTCATGCTCATATATTGCATCAACTGTTTCTTTTAAATATGTTTTATCTTCAAAAAAGTCTTCTTTTATATGCTTTGCAATCTCTCCAGCTAAAAAACCATGATCATGTTGACGAATTAAAATACTTTCCTTCTCATTTTTTTCACGAAAAATCATTCGTATACTCCCCCTCATCCTCATATTAAAGCTTTTTATATGCATCGATTCTTAATTAATCCCTAAATAATAGAAGGGATTCAGTCTCTTGCAACGAAATTAACATAATTATATAGTATTCTTTCTAATCATAGTGATAGCTTTATCTTTACTATCTATTATACTAAAACATTCATTCCAAAAATTTTTTTATGAGGTGAAAACATGAACAAAACAGAATTAATTAAAAACGTAGCTCAATCAGCTGATATTTCTCAAAAGGACGCTTCTGCAGCTGTACAATCCGTATTTGACACAATTGCTAATGCATTACAATCTGGAGATAAAGTTCAACTAATCGGGTTTGGAACTTTTGAAGTACGCGAAAGATCTGCTCGTACAGGACGTAATCCGCAAACTGGCGAAGAAATTCAAATCGCCGCTGGTAAAGTTCCTGCATTTAAAGCAGGTAAAGAATTAAAAGAAGCTGTTAAATAAAAACAAGAAACCAGCCATTTTATAGGCTGGTTTCTTGTTTTTATTTAAGCAATTGCTTTATATTCTCTGCATGATACACTTCACAAATATAAAATACACATTTGCAGTTACTTACAAATTGATACTTTCTAGTTGGATACACATTCGCTGTAACAGAACATCCATCAAACAATTCAATAATATTTCCAGATGGCTGATATCCTTCATATAATACGTTTCTTCTTACTTCCATCTTTTCTATAAGCTTTTCAACAGGAATATTTCCACTCTCTAATTCACTCTTTATTGCGTCCGGTAAAAACGAAGTGTCTGCAAAAATTAGATTTTCAGATAACACCTTTCCTTTATAACTAACATTAGATACACGGTAAAGAAATGTTCCATCTTTATCAAAGAAATTCTTTGCTTCTTTCGGAATGTACTGTCTACCAAGTGCCTCTTGTTCAAGAACATCAAACTGAACTGTATCATTTAAAAGCTTTTCTAAAGCATGAATGGATGATGTATCTCCAGAAAATAAAATATTTTTAATTGCTTGTACATTATAAGTGAATTCATTCTTTCTATTTTCCGCTACTAACATGAGGAACACCTCTTCTGTAATTTTTTTATTTAAGATTTAAAAGTGCTGCCGCGTCTAATTGCGTAATTTCAGTCACTTCCTTACTGAATATTGCAACAGAAGCCCTATAATCTAAACTAGGCCTTACATCTTCCATCATTGTATTACTTGCTAACTCTTGTCTATCCTTAAAAACCAACAAGTTTGGAGGATCATTTGGAGCTGATACTGTAATATGTACTGGTGGAATCATTAGTCCTTCACCTGTCGCTTTCAGCACCGCTTCTTTTCGAGTCCAATATGTTAAAAAACCTTCTATTTTCTGTTCATTTGGCAGTTTCATAACTTGCGCTATTTCAATGTCTGTTAATACACCTTCTGCCATTTTCATAACATCTATACTTGGATTCATTTGTTCTACATCTATGCCAACAGGTGCAGATTTTGTAAATGCAACGACAACCCACTCACCTGAATGCGAAACGGATAATTGCGGCCTACCTTCTGGTAATTGTGGTCTTCCATGCTGCAATTTACATACTGAGCACATTCGATCAATTGGTACTTGGACTGGTGACATAGAAAGTATCTTGCCGAGAACTAATCTACTTATTACGCAACCTATTATAAAACGAGCTCGATCTGCCGAATGATGATACGAATTTGCTTTCTCTCGCTCTATATCATTTAGTAAATTGTAATGCCATGATTGTAAATCCGAAATTCTTGCCCACCATATTTGACAATCATTCTCATTCAAAGTTGGAATAGAATCTACAACTTTACTTTCTATCATGTAAACTCTCCTTTATTCAACGAATATCAATTTTCATAAAAAAGCATACGTATATTGTTATTCATTGACAAGTACTTTCTCTTTTTCTGATACAGATAATGTTTTTTCTTTCTTCTTTGACATTACCTCTTTATCGGAAATACGTAAAGAAAATAGTAGTGCTATGAGCAAAAATATTGCTGACCCAATTAATGCTGCTTGATATGGTAAAAAATCGGATTGAACGTTATTACCTCCAAAACCAGCTAGTATACTAGCTAAAACCGCTACTCCTATTGCTGAACCTAGTCGATTTTGCACATTGAATATAGTAGTCGCTCTCCCCATAGAAGGCGGCGTGATATTGTTAAAGGCAGAAAATTGAACCGCACCGACAGATTGACCTAAGAAAATACCGATACCAAACAATAATGCCCGGATTTGCCACGGATTCGTATCGTGATTTACAAAACTCAATAAAACAAATATAACCGCCGTACATATTAATCCAATAGAAATTACCTTTCGAGCTCCTAATTTCTTATATGACCATGGTACAATTTGTGAAGAAATCATTAATCCAATCGCCTCTGGAAATGTCGTAAGTCCTGATTCCAGTGCAGAAACTCCTATCACATTTTGATACATAAGAGGAAAAACAAATAACATTCCTAATAAACCAGCTGATGAAAATAATGATATAATGCTCATCTTTCTAAAGACTGGTTCTTTTAATAAGCGTAAATCTAACATCGGTTGCTTTACTTTCAGTTCTACAATTATAAACAATGTAATGAATACAACCCCAGCTATCCCAGTACTCATAATTTCTGGAGAAATCCACCCTTTTGATGGTCCCTGGCTGAGTGCATATATGAGCATCGCAAATCCTGGTGCTGATAAAATAAAGCCGAGCGAATCAAAGCGACCAGCTGATTTTTCAACATGTTCTGCTAAAAATAGAAGTCCAAATAGCAATGCAACGATTCCAAACGGTAGATTAATATAAAATGCCCAACGCCAAGACATTTGATCTACAAAGAAACCACCGATGATAGGACCAATTGCTGGTGCTACAGCAATTGGAAGTATAATGAACCGGGAAATCTTCGGTCTTTCCTCTGGTGAAAATGTTCGAAATAACATCGCCATTCCGACCGGTGTTAAAAGCCCTCCGCCAGCACCTTGAATAATACGGAAAATATTCAATGAAGTAATATCGTTAGCCATTCCGCATAAAGCAGATGCAATTGTAAATACGAAAAGAGCAATTAAAAATACTCTTTTCGTACCAAAACGATCTCCTAACCAACCAGAAATCGGAAGGAAAACAGCTAAACTAACTAAATATCCAACATTCACCGTCCCCATTGCAGATGGAGGTACTTGTAGTTCTCTACTTATCGTTTGCAGTGCTACATTTACAATCGTTGCGTCCATCGCAGCCATAAACATCGCAGTTATATAAACGATACTTACAACTACTTTTGGATTTAGTTTTTCTTTCATTATCGTTTTCCTACTAATGTTTTTTCGCGAACTTGATTACCTTGTGGATTCAAATCTTTCCAGTTATATTCAACATATTCTAAGCAGCTCTGCCTACTAGCTTCTTCATATACGACATTCCAGCCAATAGGTACATCGAGAAAAGCAGGCCAGAGAGAATACTGGCCCTCCTCATTTATTAATACTTTATATGTGTAATTATCATTTTCAAATGGATTCGTCATACTCTACTTACCCCTTTCTTATTCTGCAAATATTTCGCTAATACTTGTCCAATTTCCGTAAGTGGACCTGGCTGACATAGATCTTTATGTCTACAATCAATATCGTGCTGCACAATTTGCCCATCTAAATAATTTAGCCACGTATTTGGAGAAATAGGATCAAACCAGTCTGGTATAACAGTAGATCTAAAGAATAAGATATCTCCGTTATAAACTTTCGGTACATATTTCCCTAACAACCCTACTGAATTTACATATGTTTCTTTCAAGTTCAATATAGTCTCTTCTTCAAGACTTGCTAATGCACTTCCATCTTTACGAAGGATTTCAACTGCACTTTCCATTGTAAGTGGTTTACCATCCATGTTATCTGGGTCATATCCGCCTAAAGCAAGTAATGCGATTAACGCTTCCTCTTCAGTAGGCGCTTCCGTATTCGGTAAGAAGTGTCCAGGATAAGAGTCAAGCATAACGAGTAATTCTACTTCTTCCCCTTCATTTTGTAATTGCGCCGCCATTGCATGCACAACATTTCCTCCAAGCGACCAACCTAATAAACGATATGGTCCATGAGGCTGTACTTCACGAACATGTTTCAAGTAATCCGCCGCCATCTCCTCTAAACTTTTTGGAAGTTCTTCATTTTTAGCAATACCTCGTGCTTGTACACCATAGATTGGATAATCTGTTCCTAAAGATTTCATAAGTCCTGCATAGCACCAACTTAATCCACCAGCTGGATGTACACAAAATAGTGGTAATTGATCCCCGCTTGCTCGTAATGGAAGCAACACATCAAGTGCACTTTGACCATTCCCCATCTCAAGTCTTTCAGCTAACCCTGCAACAGTCGGTGCTGCAAATAAAGTGCCAATATTTAGTTCCACTCCAAGCGCCTCTTTCATGCGGCTCATAAGTTGCACTGCAAGGAGTGAATGGCCACCAAGATCAAAGAATCCGTCATCAATTCCAATTTGAGGTACACTTAGCACTTCTGTAAACAAGTCACATAACATTTCTTCTTGCGGTGTTCTTGGACCACGACTAGAAGATGATGCAATAAATTCTGGAGCTGGCAATGTCTTTCTATCTAATTTACCGTTTGGAGTTAAAGGTAACTCATTTACTACTACAAAAGCGTATGGAACCATATAATCTGGTAAACTACCACTAGCAAACTGACGCATTTCATTCGTATCAATCGCTTCATTATTTGATGCAACGATATAAGAAACTAACCGTTTATCCCCTGGTTGATCTTCACGTACAATAACGGCTACTTGCTCAACTTTAGGGTGCTTCATTATGACTGCTTCTATTTCTCCTAATTCAATTCGGAACCCACGAATTTTGATTTGATGATCTGCACGTCCTATATAATCTAGCGTCCCATCTTTACGCCAGCGAGCTAAGTCTCCTGTACGATACATTCTTGTACCTGGCTTGCCAAATGGATCTGCGATAAAGCGTTCAGCCGTTAATCCTGCTCTTCCTAAATATCCACGCGCAAGCCCTGCACCTGCAACATACATTTCTCCAACTACTCCAGGTGGCACTGGTTGTAAATAGTTGTCTAACACATACACTTTAAGGTCAGGTATACTGCACCCAATTAAACTATTTGCTCGTAAAGAGACGATAGTTTCATCTATTTCAATATAACTAACATGTACTGTCGTCTCCGTAATACCGTACATATTAATAAGCTTTGGTGCGTTATGAGGATGTCGACTATACCAACCTTCTAAGCGACTTAGCTCAAGTGCTTCTCCTCCAAAAACAACATATCGTAAAGATAATTTTTGACCAATCTCTTCATTTTCACGATCTGCTTGCATCAATTGATAGAACGCTGATGGAGTTTGGTTTAAAACCGTAACCTTTTCTTTAACAAGAAGCTGTAAAAATTCTTTCGGCGAGCGACTTACAGTATGTGGCACTACAACTAAACGCCCTCCATATAATAAAGGTCCCCAAATTTCCCAAACCGAGAAATCAAAAGCATATGAATGGAACATCGTCCAAACATCGTTTTCGTCAAACTGGAACCAATGATCAGTTGCTCCTAAAAGTCTTACTACATTTTGATGAGGTATCATAACGCCTTTCGGTCTACCCGTTGACCCTGACGTATAAATAACGTAAGCAATATGTGATGGAGATAATGGCTTAATGCGTTCCACTTCATCAATATTGTCTTCACTATATTTCTCAACTTCTGCTATTACTTTTACATTATCAATTAAAACTTTTAGTGCCTCATTACATTCAATTTCCACTTCTGAATTCGTTAAAACACATGATGGTTTCGCATCGTGTAGCATAAATGAAATACGGTCTGCTGGGTAATCTGGATCTAACGGAAGGTATCCAGCACCAGCTTTAAGAACAGCTAATAAGCTTACAACCATGTTTAATGATCTTGGCATCGCTAAAGCAACGAGTTGATCAGGACCAATCCCTTTTGCTATTAGGAATCGAGCTATTTTATTTGCTTTTCTATTTAACTCTTCATAAGTTAATTTCTTATCTTCAAAGACAACAGCAATAGAATTTGGATTTATATGAGCCTGCTTTTCAAATAATTGTGGCAATGTCATTTCTGGTGCAATTTGAAAACCACCATTCCACTTTTCTAACACTGTATTTTTCTCTGCTACAGTTAATATTTCTAATGTGCCAATTGATCGATCCGGATGTTTCGCTGCATCATCTAATAACAAAATAAATCTTTCTATTAGTTTTTGAACCGTTTCACGTTTATATAAATCGGTACTAAACTCTAGTAATCCATGTAAACCGTTCGGAGTACCGTCACCCCCGTTACTCTCACTAATTTCAAATGTTAAGTCAAATTTTGCAGAACCGACGCTTTGAATTTCAAGGCTCGCTTCTATATCCGGGGCATCAAAGATTGCTTCTGGCGTATTTTGGAAAGCTAACATAACTTGAAACAACGGGTGGCTGTTTCGAGTACGCACTGGGTTTAACACTTCAACGAGTCGTTCAAATGGAACATCTTGATTTTCATAAGCTGCAAGATTTGTCTGCTTTACTCTATTCAATAATTCTTTAAAACTTGGATCTCCTGATGTATTTGTACGTAACACTAATGTATTTACAAATAAGCCGACTATGTCAGAGAGTACATCATCATTTCTTCCAGCAATCGGACTTCCAATTGGTATATCAGTGCCTGCACCTAATCTTGTAAATAGTGCACTAAGCCCTGCTTGCAATACCATAAACAAACTAGCTCCATTTTCACGTGCAAGCTCTACTAACCTACTATGCATACCTTCATCTATATGAAAATGAATTGTTTCCCCGCGGTAACTCGTCTCAATTGGACGCTGGAAATCTGTAGGTAACTCCATTTGGTCTGGTAAACCTTTAAGTTCTTCTTTCCAAAAATCTAATTGTGTTGAAATAAGACTCTCTGGTGTCGTTTCATCACCTAGCAATTGCTGTTGCCAAAGTGCATAATCTGCGTATTGAACGGGAAGTGACTCCAGCTGAACTCTGTCACCTTGACATCGCGCTTTATACGCCGCTGTAAAGTCTCTCGTTAACGGCTGTAATGACCAGCCATCACCTACAATATGATGTAATAGAATTAATAATACATGTTCGTTTTCACTCACTGTAAAAAGTTGCAAACGAACTGCCGGCTCAAAATCGAGGTTAAAACTATACCTTACCGCCTCTGAAAGTACACTTTCTAATTCATCTTTACATGTATTAGTTATAACCATTTCTAGATTTAAGTTTTCCATATCTAAAATTTTCTGATAAGAACTACCTAATACGTTAGGGAAAATTGTTCTAAGTGTTTCATGTTTCTCAACTACATCATAAAAAGCACCTTGTAATGCTTCCCGATTCAATATTCCATTCATACGAATGACTAGCGGAATATTATAAGTAGGACTTGGACCTTCTAAACAATTTAAGAACCATAACCTGCGCTGTGCAAATGAAAGTGGAACTTCATTTGGCCTACTTGCTTTCTGAATAGCTGGTCTTGCACTTTTTGCATCGTTTAATTGTTTCGCCAGTTCGGCAACAGTTGGTGATTCAAATAGTTTCCCGATTCCTAATTCCACACTTAACGTTTCACGAATTCTTGCCATTAAACGAGATGCGAGAAGTGAATGTCCACCCATTTCAAAGAAATTATCATCAATGCTAATTCGAGAAACACCAAGTACTTCTGCAAATAAATCACATAATATTTCTTCTTTCGGATTTCTAGCAACTCTCTCATTGTTCATTCCATTAAAATCAGGAGCAGGTAATTTCTTTCTGTCAACCTTACCATTTGGCGTTAATGGTAATTCTTCTAGCACAACAAATGCCGATGGTATCATATAATTCGCTAAACTTTCTGAAACATAAGAACGAATTTCTGAAAGATTAATCGGTTCCTTTTCTTCTGCAACGATATACGCAATGATGCGTTTATCATTTGGACGATCTTCTCGTACTATTACTACCGCTTGTTGAATATTTTCATGTCGTTGTAATACCGTTTCAATTTCAGCTAATTCAATTCGGAATCCACGAATTTTAATTTGATGATCTGCGCGACTAATGTACTCTAACGCACCATCACTACGCCATTTCACAAGATCTCCTGTACGGTACATGCGCTTCCCTGATTCTCCATAAGGATTTGCAACAAACCGTTCAGCTGTTAACTCAGGTTTTCCTAAATATCCGCTTGCAAGTCCTTCCCCTGCAATATATAATTCCCCAATAACTCCAGGTGGAACTGGTTGTAACCCTGCATCCAATACATACACTTCTGTATTGCAAATTGGCTTTCCAATAGGAGGTATACCCTTTTCACCTTCATCAATGTTCATGAAAGTAGACCAAATCGTCGTTTCAGTTGGTCCATATAAATTAGTTATTGAGCAACCTAATTCTTTTAATTTATTTGCTAAATGCGCTGAAAGAGCTTCACCACCAACTAGTATGTTTAGCCCTTGTAGCTTCTCTGGATAATCAGTTACTAACGCCTGCCAAAGCGTCGGTGTAGCCTGCATAATGGCCACTCTTTCTTCATGTAAAAGTGTCGTTAATGCAGAAGGCTCTTGTATGTCTTCTTTTTGCGCAATTGTTAAACTTGCACCACTAATAAGAGGTAAATAAATTTCTAGAGCAGAAATATCAAATGCAAACGTTGTAACTGCTAATAAATGATCATTTTCATTTAATGAAAACTTTTGTTGCATAGCCATTAAAAAGTTACTTAAACCTCTCATAGGAACAATTACACCTTTTGGGTTTCCTGTTGAGCCTGAAGTATATATTGTATAGGCTGGGTTTAAAAGTGATACATCATTCTTACATGCTATATTCATACGAGAATATGTATATAACGCTAGTTTCGTTTCTTCTTCATCTAATACAATTTTTTTCATATCATTTTCTATAACTAACTTAGATGAAACAGATGAATGTGTTATGATACAAACTGGTTTTGCATCATTTACTATATAATTAATTCTTTCTGCTGGGTATTCTGGATCTATTGGTAAATACGCTGCACCAGCCTTTAAGACTGCTAGCATACTAACTACCATTTCTATTGATCTAGGGAATACTAAAGCTACAAACTGGTTTGGTCGTATTCCTTCTTCTACTAAATAATGTGCTAGTTCATTCGCTCGTTCATTTAGCTCTTTATACGTAAGGTTTACACCGTCACAAGTAATGGCTAGTTTATTGGGATTTTTTTGCACTTGTTTTTCAAATGATATAGGCAGACTGATTAACTCATCGTCTTCCTTCGTTTCATTCCATTCCAATAAAACTTTATGATTTTCTTCAGGCAGAGTAATGTTTATTTTTCCAATCGACTCGTTTTTCTCATAATTATTTACTACTAATTCAAATAGATTCATAAATCTTTCTTTATGCAATGCTAGCTCCGCGCCATTATATACTTCAGGATTTGCATCAAAATGAATCATTAGCTCATTTTGATCAAAACGTTTATATACATTTATTGATAAATCATCGACAGGTCCTGCTGATAAATTATGCGTAATACCACGATTTCCAGCAAAATTTAGCCCGTAATCAAAAGGCATAACATTCACTAACGGTCCAAACAACCTTTGATTTTCACCTAGTAACTTTAAGTCTCTTCTTAATTCCTCATGACGGTATTTATAATGGCGACGTACATCTCGGATTTCTTTAGAAACTTGTTGCAATAATTCCGCAAGAGTTATATTTGGAGTTACTGTAATACGAAGTGGCACTAAATTCATTACCATACTTGGTGTATGAATAGATACCGAACCTAGACGTCCCATCATCGGTAAACCTAAAACAATATCATGTGCACCTGTTAACTTATGCATATAAATACTTGTTACAGCGACAATGAATTCCGGCCAACTTGTTAACGAAATATTGATATCTTCTAATAAAGTTTTCGTGCTAGAACTAGATAAATAAGCTGTTTCTCGTGAAAATCCATTTGATGTTCTCGGTGCTCGCTCTGCCAAGCTTACAACTTCTGGTTCATCCGCAAATTTTTCTAACCAAAAAGTACGATCTTCCTGAAATTTTTTAGACTCACGATACTCAATATCTTCTTGCACGACTTTTGTAAGAGAATCAAATGGCTTTTCATTCTTGTTTGTTTCTTCTATAAGTGATGTATACTCATTCGCTACTTTTTGGCTAAGAAGTGAAAATCCATAGCCATCCATCACAATGTGATGGATGCGCTGATACCAAAAGAAACGATTATTTTCAACTTGAATAAGTGCTTCAGTAAATAATGTATCTTTTTTCAAATCGACTGGCATAGATAAATCATTTTTCATCCATACTTTAGCAGCTTCTTCAGGGTTTTCTTCTTTACGAACGTCAATAAAATGCATATGAAACTGTGATTCTTCAATAACTTGCCATGGGCCAAATTCATCCTCCTCGAAGCGAACATGAAGTGCTTCTGCTTCCATTACAACTTTACGTACAGCTAATTCGAAAATTTCTTGATGAATATTTCCGTTTATTTCTACATATTCCCCAGTATTGTAAATTGGATTAAGCGGATCTAATTGTTGCGCAAACCACATACCAGACTGCGCAGATGATAACGAATGACGAATCTTTTGACTGTTAGGCATTCTTTACTACCCCTTTATTATGTAGTCTATTTGTTACAGCACCTGTGCTGTTTGTGAAGATAGTAAACTGTACCAACCTGCAACAGTTGGACGTTCTGCTAAATCTGCAAAAGTGATTTCTTTCCCTTCACGACGCCACTTCTCTACTAAACTCATAATTCTGACCGAATCAAGCCCTCTATTTAATAAGTCCTCATCAATATCAATACTCTCTACTGGCTCACGAAGTAGTTCTGCAACTAGTTCATGCACTTCCTGTATAGTGATTCCTTCACTCTCATCATCTTTTACACTTTGTAAATCGTTTAACAGTAGGTTTGTTGATGTCGTTACTGCACATCTATTAGATGCATACTCCAATGCTTGTTTATGATGCTCTAGTGAAAAATCAGCAACTGCATCTGCTACAAAGAACGGCTCTATACCATCCATAAATGCTTCACAAGCTGTTAAAAGACAGCCAATATGCGCATAAATACCGCAAATAATGAGTTGATCTTTTCCTTGTTCATTTAAAATTTCTAATAGATTTGTCTTTTTAAATGCACTATATCTCCATTTTGTGAGGAATATATCATCCTCATCAGGAGTAAGTTCATCAACAATTTTCTTTTTATCTGGTCCAGCAGGTATACCGTCACCCCAAAAGTCTTGTAATAAACCTCGTTGTTCTAACGTTTGCCCACCAGGTTGTGCTGTATAAACAACTGGTATACCAAGTTCCTTACATTTTTCTCTTATCATTTTAATATTTGAAATAAGTTCTACTTTTGGGGATTCTTTATCGCTATATGCATCAAGAAAATATTCTTGCATGTCATGAATTAAAAGCACTGCACGTTTCGAATCTGGTGTCCAATTCACTTTATTTTTTGGTAGTTCTGATTCAATTGGCATTTTATATACTGAAATAGATGGGATAGCCATCTAATCACTTCCTTCCGGTTTTTATTATTGTTTTACTGTAATAAGTTTTTCAGCAATGACTTTACGTAGTTCCTTTTTGCTGACTTTTCCGACTCCTGTTTGCGGGAATGATTCAATAAATTCAATTCGATCTGGAATTTTATAAGCCGCTATACCACGTTCTCTTAAAAACATTTTTAATTCACTTACTGCCGGAACTTGTCCGCGAGCTATAACAAAAGCACAGGTGCGTTCACCTAAATAATCGTCAGGCATAGATACAATTGCTACGTCATGGACCGCATCGTGTGCTAATAGATGATTTTCAACTTCTTCCGCGGCAACTTTCTCACCACCACGGTTAATTTGATCTTTATCTCTTCCTTCTACAATGATGTATCCTTGTTCATTTACTTTTACAAGATCACCTGTGCGATAAAACCCATCCTTTGTAAATGATCGTGCATTATGCTCTTCGGCTTTATAGTAACCACGAATTGTATATGGACCTCGTGTTAATAAACTACCTACTTCGCCCGGTTGTACATCGTTGTCATTTTCATCAACAACTCGCACTTCATCGAGTGCAGACATTGGTCTACCTTGTGTATAAGTAATAATTTCTTCCGGATCATCTAATCTTGTATAGTTCACTAATCCTTCCGCCATACCGAATACTTGCTGTAACGTACATCCAAATGTAGGGCGTATACGTCTTGCAACCTCAGCACTAAACTTAGCACCACCTACTTGAATAACCTCTAGGCTTGATAGATCGGCATTACGAGAAGATGCAGCATCAAGCCAAATCATTGCTAATGGCGGAACGAGCGCTGTAATTGTAACTTTTTCTTTTTCGATAAGAGCAAAGGCCTCATCTGGACTACCACCAGTTGCCAATACCACTTTTCCACCCGCATAGAAAGTTCCAAATGTCCCTGGAGAACTCATTGGGTAATTGTGTGCTACTGGAAGAACTGCCATATAGACGCTTTCTGCATTCAAATTACAAATTTCAGCGCTAACACGCAAACTATAAATATAGTCATCATGCGTTCTAGGAATTAATTTAGAAAGACCTGTTGTGCCTCCTGATAATTGGAGAAATGCAACATCACTTGGCTGAACTTCTGGTAATGAGACGGGATCCATATACAGATCATTTATGTTCACAAACTCTTCTTCTTCTCCCACTACAATTACATGTTGTAAAGTTGGCACTTTCTCTTTCACTTCTCTTGCTAGTTTTCGATAATCAAAACCGAGAGCCTTATCTGAAATAACGTAAGCGCTCGCCTCGCCAAACTCACAAAAATAACTAATTTCACTACTTCGATGTGAAGGCAGTGCAAAGACAGGAAGCGCTCCAATTCGAAATAGTGCAAAACATATTTCGAAAAACTCGATAATGTTAGGTAACTGGATTACAACTCTGTCCTCTTTCTTTATTCCTAAATTGAGTAAACCTGCTGCTAAACGATCTACCTTTTTATTAAGTTCACTATATGTTATATGCTTCTTACCACTTACAACCGCGATTTGATCTCCATATTTCTCAGCCCGCTCTCTTAACACTCCTCCAAATGTTTCACCAAGCCAACATCCTGCTTCTCGGTAACGATCGGCAAATTCTTTTGGCCATTCTGTATAACCTACTAGCATTCTTTCTTCCCCCTATTTTTCATTAAGTGAACTATCTCTTAACCCTAAAGCTTTTAGCATTGTTTGGAACTTAGCTGATGTTTCTGCTAACTCATCTTCTGGTTTTGACTCAGCAACAACCCCAGCTCCTGCATATAAACGCAGTGTATTTTCTTGTACTTCAGCACAACGAATTGTAACAATCCATTCTCCATCTCCATTTAAATCGCTCCATCCTAGCATTCCTGTAAAGAACTCGCGGTCAAATGGCTCAATATGCTGTATAGCCTCTCTTGCTTTTTCCATCGGAGTTCCGCAAACTGCTGGCGTAGGATGAAGGGCAATTGCTAATTGTAAAGAAGAAGTATTTGGATCCTTCAGTTCACCTTTCACTTCTGTAGACAAATGCCACATCGCTTCACTATGAATAACTGATGGCTTTTCTGGAACATGTAATGTATGACAATACGGACGAAGTGCAGCGGCAACCGCTTCAACTACTACCGCATGTTCATGTAAATCTTTTGGCGAAGAAAGTAATTCCTCTGCTCTTCTTTTATCTTCTACTGGGTCCTCACTACGTGGCCTTGAACCAGCTAACGGGTTAGAAATAACTTGCATACCATTACGTGAAACAAGTAATTCAGGGCTTGCTCCAATTAGCGTCTTACTGTTCTCTTTTTCATCTTTCGGTAAATTTACAGCAAATGTATAACCATGCTTATTATGCTCTGCTAATTCTCGCAGAAGTTTTTGCTTATCAATCTTTTCGGAAGATTTAACATCTAACGATCTGGATAGAACGATTTTCTTTAAATCACCGTCCTGTATTTTTTCAATTCCTTGCTTCACACCATTCATATAAACTTCAGGGTCTGGCATTGGTGTCATTTCAAATGTTACATTCTCATTTGTTTCAAGCTGATTTGTTGTATCCAATTGTAAACGCTCAGAAATTCTGCTATATTCTGGTACGATGAGTTGGACTTCTTTTCTACGATCAAATGGCAAAGCACCCACAACGATAGGATTTGGATTTCCAGCTTGTTTCGCATTACGTAATTCTGCTTGCACAAGCTCTGGGAAACTTTCAATTTCACGATGCTTTACTGTAGTAAACTCTCCTTCTGCTAATATCGTTCGAGTTGGTGAAGCGAAAAAGAATGAAGATTCAGTCTTATAATCTTCTAAAAGTTTTTCTGACAATTCCTTTACAGCTATATGTTCATTCATAATATAATAACCTCCTGAATTTTTATTAAACTCCTAACGTAGCGCCGCCATCAACACATAAATTGTGCATTGTAATATGACTTGCTCTATCTGAGGCTAAAAATAACACTGCTTCAGCAACTTCTGAAGGTTGTGCAATTTTTTGTAATGGAATTCCGAGTCTATATGTATTTTGAGAACCAGCAATTATATTTTTAGCTCCATTCTCATCAGCCCATAGTAATCTTTGCATCTCAGTTTCAGTAGAACCTGGAGAAACTAAGTTGCAGCGTATATTGTATGCCGCAAGCTCTAGTCCTAAACATTTCATAAACATCGTCGTTGCGGCCTTTGACGCAGCATACGCAGCCATCTCCATTCTTGGCGTATTTGCCGCATTTGAACCGACTGTAACAATTGCCCCCGATTTTCTTAACATCATATTTTTACTTACCGCTCGGGACATATTGAAAACCCCTGTAGTATTTACAGAGAATGTTTTATTCCAATCTTCATCACTTAACGAATGAATTGGTCCCATACGTAAAACCCCTGCAACATTTATTAAAATATCTATTGGCGCTATTTCATTTGCAATATGATTTACCATGTCTTCAACAGCGGCGCTATCACTCACATCTAAACGAAACGTTTTCATACGTGTATTGTTTAATTCATTTTGATTTAAGAGTACATTTAACCCCTCTTCATTTTGATCAACCGCAATAACTGTGGCTCCTCTTTCTAAAAACATTTTGGCAACGACACTGCCTATGCCTTGTGCTGCACCTGTTACTAAAACTGTTTTCCCATCAAATTCCCCTAAGTTCATTTTCTCTATCCTTTCACATAAACATTAATTTCATTAAGCAACACCGATGATATTGATTTTCATTATCAGTTGTGTTGTAAAAAATAATACACTTACTAAACTAATTGGTCAAGTGCGCATTACTTTAAAATTCATTTTATTGATAATGTTTTTCATTTACCATCTTACACCGAAATGATAATGTTTCTCAATAAACTTGTCAATCTTTTTTTATTTTTCAGATAAACCATTTTAATGCTTCTTAATAAAATCATATGTAAACGCATTAAAAGTACTTATATTATAAATAAAATTCAAAGTCCTCTTTTTAAAATTGAAGAAACTAAACTAGAGATACGTTCATTTACAATGCTTTATGAAAAACTCAAGTATATATTTTCTCAATATTTTTCTGAAAATATATCTTACAAATACTAATGAATGTCTTCTTTATCATTTAAGATTTAATATATATTTCGAATACGATGTATCAATTTATTATATTCCAAATGGGTATTCCACTCACTTTTACATCTATAAAAATCCCAAAAGTAATTTAACCTTGTTAAAATAACTCATAAAAAAGCATCCTAATTAATAGAATAGGATGCTTTTTCGTAATCATAGTGTTATAGAAGATTTGTATACTTATGCTACGCTACGATACTCTTCTTCTTTTTCTTTTTTCTGTTTAGGTGCTTGAATTAAAATTGCGATAATGAATGACACGACACATAATACACCTATTACCATGAACGTTGGTTTGAATCCACCTAGAAGTGCACCGATAAAGGAACCTGCAAGCGCCCCAAATCCAAATCCTTGATACACAATTCCGTAGTTCTTACTATGGTTTTTCATACCGAAGAAATCACCAACAATAGCTGGGAAAATAGTGATATTTCCACCAAAGCAAAACGCTACACTTGCTACACATACGAAGTAAATACCATAATTTAAATCTACAAAACTTAGAACTAAGACTGAACTCGCCATAACAACAAAAGTACCAGTAACGATTTTTAAACGCCCAATTTTATCCGATAACGGTCCTAAAATGATACGACCTAATGTATTGAAGATTGCAACCATAGCCACCGCATTAGCTGCTGTTGCTGCGCTAAGTCCTACAAGTTGAACACCAATGTCTTTTACCATACCAATTAAGTATAAGCCACTCATACATGATGTAAATAACATGATAAATAATAAGTATACTTGTTTTGTGCCTAACATTTCTTTCGTTGTGTATTCCTCAGTTTTTGTTTCATGAACTGCTCCTTGATCTGCAGCTTGATGGATTAAACAAGCACCAATTACAATCATAGCTGTAACAATTAAACCCCAGTATATAAATGCTTGGGATACACCAACTGATTCAATCAACTGTGCGTTAACGTATTTAAAGATTAAGCTACCTGAACCATATGCAGAGACAGAAATACCAGCAATTAAACCTTTACGCTCTGGAAACCACTTTATTAAATTTGATAGTGAAGTGATATATGCTGTACCATCTGCATAACCTACAACAACTCCCGCTAGTACATAAAGTAATATTAGTGAGGATGCTTGTGAACTAAGTATTAATCCTAGTCCTAATGCTAATCCAGCTATCATAATAAGTTTACGAAGTCCCCATTTTTCTTGCAATTTACTCGCAAATAAAGTTGAAAATGCTAAAGAAAGACTAGTAATTGAGAAAGTTATCGCAACAGCGTTAAGACTCCAACCATATTTACTAACTAAAGGCTGATTGAATAAACTCCATGTATATATCGTCCCAAGCCCCATTTGTACTATAACTGTGCCAAGGACAACAAGCCATGGATTAACAGGTGATTTTTTCATACCTTTCCGCCTCCTCTTTCTATTTCAATGCTATTCGCTAAATTTACTTTTTTTATGTTCATTTTGGTCACCTCTTTTGATTTGACACCTTCATTGTATAAGATGTTTTTGTTTATGTAAGCACTTACAAAGTAGAGCGTCAAAAACGTAGAATCAGTTACAAAAAACGAAGGATGAAATACAAAAACTACTTATTAAATACGTAACAGTTATTTAATAAGTAGTTTTTGTATAAGCTCGATTTACATTTGTTTTTGAACCCTTTTTTAAAAAGTGAAACTTTAATCAGCCCTCACCAATCGGGCTTTTACGGGCAACAGGGCCCTCGCCTAACTTCTTTGCTTCCACTGAATTTTGAGGCGGGGGTCTTACTGCCCAACAAATAGCGGGATAAACTTAAATAAAATATAACTTTTAACATAGGAGTACTTTATACTCTTCTATTAGAGAACAAATTTTTTTCCAATAAATAAAACTAAATATTCACTAATATATCTATCCGTGGTTTAATATATATAATAAAAAAATATTTCTGTCTTTAATGAGGAGGTACTATGAAAGCAAACGTAGGGGATACTATACTTTTTCAACGAAATAATTTAAAGATTACAGGATCTGTATTAAAACTTTATACTGAATCGGTCTTAGTTGAAATTACAAATGTAAGCGGTGGTACTTTTGAATTTGATCGAACAATTGTAAACCATAAAAACTATAAAGTTTTAAATACAAATACATAAAACACCACAAAATAGCCCCTGCTCAACAGCAGGGGCTATTTTATATAAAAATATTTCACTAGTTTATATACCCTAAAACATTAACAATCTTACTCGCTTTTAAATTGTTAATATGATAATAAATTTCTAAACCTCTTCTCTCTGCTCGTAACACTTTACCCTTCATTTTTGATAAATGTTGTGAAACAGTAGATTGCGGAATATTCAGTAACTCTGTTAATTGTGTTACATTACAAGTTTTTCTCGTACTTAATTCATTTACAATTTGCAGTCGGATTGGATGCGCCATAATTTTTAAAATATCTACATCTTCTTCTGAAACTAAAGTTTTTCTCATTTCACTCGTATATGTTGTCATAAGACATTCCCCTTTTATATGAATTCCATATTCATAAGATCTATTTCCAAATTTTTTAAAACCCTTGATTAAAACTTTCATATAGAAATAAAAGGATTTTAAATTTTTGAAAACAGAACTTACATTCACTTTATTTATTTATTTATTTGGTACATATACATAATACAATGTTAATATGTGCTCTATGTGAAGTTCACATAAATTTGTGATGAAGATTTACTTAGCCACTCGCATCCTACTCATCTAATTACCCACTGCATAAAATCATCAGTTATTTTAACACATTTTAGGCGTTTGTATATACTATTTATAAAACAACTTTTATAAAGGGAGGATTCATATGCCTACAGCGTTACAAGAAGAAGTCGAAGAAGCACGGGAAACATATGTCAGTCGTATCATCTTAGTTGGAGGATCGACTTTATTTTTAGTAGGCGGGGTTATATCGGCAATTTCAGCTTTTAAAGCTTATAATCGTTTGGAGAATACGCCGCCTTCTACAGATAATTCATAGATATTTTATAAAATAAAACGTCGCCTCCAATATGAAGAGACGACGTTTTATGATTCATACATATGACACTAAAAGTATCGATAGATTCCCTACTCCATTTTCTAAGCTTACTTCACCACAAACCTAGTCTGACTACATCCATCCTTCTGCTTCGTTACTTCTAATACAGCTGGCATTGCGTTTTTCAGCTCTTGAACGTGTGAGATGACACCGATAAATCGGCCTGATTTTTGTAAGTCAATTAAGGCATCTACTGCTTTCGTTAATGATTCTTCATCTAATGAACCGAACCCTTCATCGATGAACATCGTTTCGATAGAAATACCACCTTCATATGCTTGAATGACATCTGCCATTCCTAGCGCTAAGCAAAGTGATGCGTTAAATTTCTCTCCGCCGGATAATGTTTTTACATCGCGCGTTTGGCCAGTGTATGCATCGTACACATCTAAACCTAATCCACTTTGGCGGTTTCTTTTTTCAACTCGCTCACTTCGTTTTAAATAAAATTGTCCATTTGATAATTTACGTAGTCGTTCGTTTGCGATTTGAACAATTTGTTCTAAATACTCAATTAAAATGTAACGTTCAAATGATATACGACTTTCGTTATCACCTTTCATTACTTCATATAAATCAACAAGTTCTTGGAAGGCTTTTTCTTCCTCGTGAATTTGTTCGTCAATACGTCTAATGTTTTCATGTAAATCAGAAATATATGTTACCGCATTTTGCGCACGTTGACGTTTTTCTTTAATTATATCGAGATTAATTTCTAGATCTTTTATGTGTTCACCTAAAGATGTAATATCCATATACTCTTTATCTTTTAATTCTGAGTTTAACTCTTCAATTTGTTTTGCAAGTACTTCAAGCGATGAATAATAACCTTGAATTTCTTTTTGTAATATCTCCATCTCGGCATCGCTTAATTTGGCTTCTTTATACGTGAATTGATCTGTAAACCCACTTTGTTCTAGCTCTTTCATAAAGCGTGCGAAAGTCTCTTCTTTCTTTAATTTTGCACTTTCAAATTGATTAGAAGCACCTTTTTGTTCAGCTTGAATACGTATATTTTCATTTTGCCAATGCTGATACGCTTCCTGCACTTTCTTCCATTCGTCCTCCATTAACCTAAGTTCCTGCATAGCTTGATTAAACTGTGCTTCCCAAGCTTGTACTGTTTGTAAGTTTTCTGGAATATTTCGTTTATCATGTTCATATGACGTACGAAGTTGCATACACTCCATTTCTGTACGGTGCTGCATTGTTTCCACTTCTCGTTTTTGTTTCTGAAGTTCTTCTATTTTTTCTTCTACGCTTTTCATGTTCGCAGCAATCTGCTTACGTGTTTCTTCACTTGCTTTTAACGTATTAACATCTGCAGCTAATTGTTTTCCTTTTTGAACAAGTGCACTATATGTTTCAGCTAATTTTTCCGAATTGTAGCCGCGCTTCACAACTTCTTCTATCACTTGTTCATATTGTAGTCGATAGAAATTCCATTTCTCCTCTACTTGCACATGGAATTTTTCAGCAATGTTCTTCTTATCTCTTAAATCGTTTAACTCTTTTTCATCGATCGCATTACTTTGCTCTGTAGCTTTTTGTGGATGATTCGTACTACCACATACCGGACAAGATTCACCGTCATGTAAATGAAGAGCTAATATACCAGCTTGTTCACTTAACCAGCGGCGCTCTATGTTTTCATATGCACGAACTGCCACTTGCATTTTATTATTTGCCGCTTCTTTTTCTTGCTCGAATTTTTGTTTTTCTTGCCAAACATCATATGCTTGTTTTAAAACTTTTGCATCTTCTCGCATATTCGTTAGTTCTTCCACTTTAGCTACATATTGCTCAAGTGCTTGTTCTAATTGCTGCAATTCATCAGACATTCTCTGTTTTTGGTTTGTATGCTCTTCTAGTTGTTGATCCAACTTTTGCATACTTTCTTTTAATTTCCCTATTTGAATTTCGGCATTTTGTAAATTCAACTTTCTCTCAGCTAATGATTCAATGATCGCTTGTAACTCTTCTAATCTTTGAACAAGTTTTTTAGCATCTTCTCGTTCAGCTTCTTTATTCTTTACTACTTCATACTTCTCCTGAGCAAGTTCAAAGCTATTCATTATCTGTTCTTGTTTGACGATTATCTGTTTTAACAAACTTTCAGCTTTCTGCTCATTTTCCATCGCTTCTTCATACCATTGTTCAAATGGTAATAAGTGCTTTGCTTGTTCCGCACGTTTAAAGAATTTTTCTTTCCTTTCAATTGCTGCACGGTTCTCTTGTAAAGTGTTATATTTCTCATTCTTTTGTTGTAAATCTATAAATTTCTCATTTACAGATTTTGCTGCATGAAAACGTGTTTCTGCATCCTTTAATTGCTTCGTTTGAACATCTTGTTCTACTTGTAATTGCTCAACCTCTGCCTTATACACGGTTGTTTCTTGTTCTAACGCTTCTACTACTTGATGCGTATTTACATGTTCTTGTGCCACTAATGTCTCTAATAATGCTCCATCACGGATTGGTAATTTAAAAACATTACGGAAGTATAACTCTCGCTCTTTCTGCTTTTCTTGTAAGACGTCTTTCCATTGTTTTCGTTTTTGGTCAAGTAACTCACGCATTAACTTATAACGATCCGTTTTAAAAATACGACGTAAAATCTCTTCTTTGTTTTCCGTCTCAGATGTTAATAATTTTCGGAATTCCCCTTGGGGTAACATAACAATTTGGCTAAATTGATGTTTACTTAACCCAATTAAATCTTCCACTTTTTTGTTTACGTCTGTTACATGAAAACGATCGACGGCTGGAACGTTTTCTCCATCAATAACTTCATATAATTCTACTGCATGTCCTGTAATGGTCTTATTCCCTTGTTTTTTATGTCCAAGTTGTCGTTTTATTTCATAGCGTTTCCCTTTTAATTGAAAGGTTAGTTCAACACTTGTATAAACATTATCATCAGCAAATTGACTTCGAAGCATGCTCGTATCACTACGTTCTTCTCCACTAGCCTCACCATATAACACATAACAAATCGCATCAAAAATCGTTGTTTTTCCAGCTCCTGTATTCCCAGAAATAGCGAAAATACGATGTTCTCCAAGATCTTCAAAATCGATTATTTCTTTCTGTTTATATGGCCCGAATGCTGTCATAATAAGCTGAATCGGTCTCATCCTCGTTCACCTTCCCGTTCTTGCACTGTTTGTAATACATCTATAAATAGGCGTTCTTTCTCTTCTGATAAATCTAACCCTTTCATTTCTTTATAGAAAGCCTTTAAAAGAGATAAATCATCCGTTTTATGTCTTGAAACAGTTACTTCATTTGTATCTGTGAGTTCTCGTCTTTGCATCGCTCTTTCAACGTGCATTGCATTTGGATATACAGATCGTATTTTCTCCATTGGCTGTAAGACAGGGTTTTCGTCTAATAATTTTACAAATACGTAATCTTCACTTACTGGGTGCTGTAATAATTCATCTATTTTCGCTTCTACTGTTCGCATTTTACGACGTGGTGAAAGTAACCTTTTTTCAATTGCTACTTCACCAGTTTCATTCAGTTCTACAATGTAATAACCTTTTTTATGTTTCTCTTCAGAAATTGAATAGGCAAGTGGTGAACCTGAATATCGAATCGTCTCATTACGTACGAAATGCGCTTGATGTAAATGTCCAAGCGCTGTGTAATGAAACTTATCAAAATAATGACTATTTACATATTCAGCACCACCAATTGAAAGTGGTCGTTCTGCATCACTTGTATTCTCCTCCGCTTCTCCTGAAGAAGTTACAAATGCATGTCCAACAAATACATGTCTAGCTTCTTTATCCATCGTTTCAGAGAGCTCATTCATAAAAATGCGCATCGCATCATCATGAGAACGTACGTCTTCATTTTTCAACACGTGCCTCACTATGCTTGGGTCTGCATACGGTATTAGATGGAAGTGAACCTCTCCATATTCATCATTTAGTACAACAGGTTCATACGGGAATTGAAATTGACCTGCAATATGCAAGCCCTGTTTTTTCATTAAACTACTTCCAAAATGGATACGATCCGGACTATCATGATTACCAGCTACTGCAATAACTGGTGTTTGTAAATCAATAACTATTTTTTGCAGCACATCATTTAATAAGTCTACTGCTTCTGTAGGTGGAATTGCTCGATCATATAAATCCCCTGCAATAATTACAGCATCAGGTTTTTCTTCTTCAACAGCCTGTACAAACTGATCTAATACAATCTTTTGGTCTTCAGTCATATACACGCCATGAACAAGCTTACCTAAATGCCAATCCGCTGTATGAAATAACTTCATATTTTTCTACTCCTTTTAATTTACTGATTTTAGTGAAACGAGTTGATAGTTTATTATAGTTTTTCCGTTCTCCCACTCTAGCTTTAATATCGTTGCACTTCCAATTCTTTCTTCATTTGATTTATATAAAGGCAATATTTCTTGAACTGTAAATAAGTGATAACCATCCAATATTAATTGAAATATATTTTCTTCAATATGTAATCTTACTTCTTTTTCATTTGAAATAATTTTTGTGTGCATCTCAAATTTCATGATAGATACAACCCCTTTTTATAATCTCTACATTTTAATAGTATAGTGGCTATGCAAGATTGACAAGTACATACACAGCAAAGTACACACTTTTCTATTGTTATATGTTTTATGTATTTTATATAAAATACGGTATGTGAAATTTTATATTTTTCCCAAAATAAAAATGCCTATTGTGACATCTTTATTTTTGTATAAAGTCTTTCATTACATAATATAAAACGGTAATTAAAACGATTGCGACGAAAAATGAGAACACTGCGACAATGTACCCATCTTTATTTAATAAAATACAGAATGAAATAGATATTATAAAAATCGGAAATACGAGACGTACTTTATCCTTCACTTCTTCTGTCGTATCTGTATGATGAAAATACTGCGTTATTCCTATCATTAAAGAAGACAAAATAATAACCGACAATAGTAAAGGTCCTGGCATTCCGATTTCTCCTTTCTCTATTTCTAATTCAGTGTAAAATTTTTTATTACAATTGTACGATTCATTTTTTCTTCAAACACTCTTTTTAGAATTGATAATGAACAATTCACACCTATATAATAGCGCTTTTATCATTATAACTTCAAATAATTACACTTACAGTAATGTTGTAATATTCCCCCTCAGTCTCTGAAATCCTGCAAAGATAACTCGTCAAAATATGCGGTGACCAAATTAATATTTACCGTCAACTTTTGACGAAATTTATAAAGGACATTTCAGTACATATCAAGAATTAAGAATAAGAAGATATGTAAGGGAGGATGCATTATGACTGAACACGTTTTATTTTCTGTTAGTGAAAACGGCGTTGCAACAATTACTTTAAACCGTCCAAAAGCACTTAATTCTTTATCTTATGACATGTTACAACCTATCGGACAAAAACTTAAAGAGTGGGAACACGATGAGCGTATTGCACTTATCGTGTTAAAAGGAGCTGGCACAAAAGGTTTTTGTGCAGGCGGCGACATTAAAACTCTTTATGAAGCGCGTTCCAATGAAGTGGCATTGCAACATGCAGAACGTTTTTTTGAAGAAGAGTATGAAATTGATACATATATTTATCAATATACAAAACCGATTATTGCTTGTTTAGATGGAATTGTAATGGGCGGTGGTGTCGGTCTTACAAATGGTGCGAAGTATCGCATTGTAACTGAGCGTACGAAATGGGCAATGCCAGAGATGAATATCGGCTTCTTCCCAGACGTCGGAGCTGCATATTTCTTAAATAAAGCGCCTGGATATACAGGACGATTCGTTGCTTTAACAGCATCTATTTTAAAAGCTTCTGACGTATTATTTATTAATGCTGCTGATTACTTTATGACATCTGATTCATTACCAAAGTTTCTTACTGAACTTGAAAGTGTAAATTGGCATAAAGAAGATGATGTACATACTAATTTAAAAGAAGTTATTCGTACATTTGCAACTGCTCCAAACTTAGAAAGCGAGCTTGCTCCTTCAATAGAAGTAATCAATTCACATTTTGCTTTCGATACAATTGAAGAAATCATCCATTCATTGGAGAAAGATGAAAGTTCCTTTGCTCTAAAAACGAAAGAAACACTGTTATCAAAATCCCCTATTTCACTAAAAGTAACATTAAAACAGTTTATTGATGGAAAAGATAAATCCGTTAAAGAATGTTTCGCTACGGACCTTATACTTGCTAAAAATTTCATGAGACATGAAGATTTCTTCGAAGGAGTACGCTCCGTTGTCGTTGATAAAGATCAAAATCCGAATTATAAATATAAACAGTTAAGTGACGTTTCAGAAGAAGATGTGAATCGTTTCTTTAACTTACTTAATGCATAAAATGAAACTGTCATGAGGGGGTGTTTCGTTCATCCCCCACCTAACTTCTTTGCTTCAGCTAAATCTTGTGCGGTAAAAATCTTACTACCCGCAAATAGCGGTATAAAATCGAGGCTATATAGTAGCTGTAATTACAGCTACTATATAGCCTTTTTATTTAATGCTTTTTAATAAAATTTAATTTTATTAAATCCATTTTTGTGCTACACTGATTTTAATCAAATATTCTAAAAATAAAAAGGAGGGGCGGCTATGATAGAAAATTATCTTCTTTTCATCATTATGTCTATTTGCCTTATCATTTTACCTGGTCCAGATACAGCAATGGCTACGAAAAATACATTGGTTGCTGGTAAAGTCGGTGGAGTGAAAACAGTGTTTGGTACATGTATTGCACTATTAATTCATACTTTAGCTGCTGTAATTGGTCTTTCTGCACTTATTGTAAAGTCAGCTCTTTTATTTTCTATTTTCAAGTACGTTGGGGCTCTCTATTTAATATATATCGGTATTAAAGCCCTTTTAGCAGTAAGAAACAAAGAAAACTTAGATGCAAATGATCTATCTTTGAATAATGAAAACGAACATACTTCTTGCTTTCGCCAAGGATTTCTTACAAATTTATTAAACCCTAAAGTTGCAGTATTCTTTTTAACGTTTTTACCGCAATTTTTAAATCCAAATCATAATACGTTTATCCAACTACTCGTAATGGGCCTTACTTACCTCGTTTTAACAGCCATTTGGTTCGCTTTTTATATATTTTTAATTGATAAAATTAGTGCTTTTATGAAAAAACCGAAGACGCAACGTTATATTCAAGGGTTAACGGGAGTCGTCTTAATTGGTTTTGGTATTAAACTTGCTTTTGAAAAAAGTAATTAACAAGATGAAAACCACCACTATTAATAGTGGTGGTTTTCATTTAATAACTAATTTGGCTGTTTATTTTATATTAAAACCAGCGCTCAGTTACAACTTTTTTACGTGTATAGAATTGAACGCCATCTGTACCATTTGTACCTAAATCACCAAAGAATGACGCTTTGTTTCCTGCAAATGCGAAGAATGCCATTGGTGCTGGAACATTTACGTTTACACCGATCATACCAGCATCGATATTATCACGGAACGTTTGTGCATGTTTACCGTTTGACGTATAAATAACTGCACCATTTGCAAATTTAGATTGATTTGTTAGTTTAATACCTTCTTCTAAATCTTTAACTCGTACAATGCTTAATACTGGAGCAAAAATCTCATCTTGCCAAATTTTCATTTCTTGATTCACGCCATCAAAGATTGTTGCACCTACAAAGTAACCTTCTCCAACTTCTTCCTTAATTTTACGGCCATCTACTAATAAAGTTGCCCCATCTGCTACACCGCTATTAATATAGCCTAAAACGCGCTCTTTATGAGATTCACGGATTAATGGTCCAACATAGTTCTCTTCGTTAAAACCATCGCCTACTTTTAATTTTTTCGTTTCTGCTACTAATACATCAATGAATTCATCAGCAATTTCATCTACTACTGCTACTACTGAACATGCCATGCAGCGCTCTCCACTACTTGCGAATGCAGATCCAATTACACCTTGTACTGTTTTCTCAAGATTGCAATCTGGCATTACAATCGCATGGTTTTTCGCACCAGCTAACGCTTGTACACGTTTCCCGTGTTTCGTACCAGTTTCATAAACGTAACGAGCTACCGGCTCAGATCCAACGAATGAAACAGCTTGAATATCTTTATTTTCTAAAATGCTATTTACAACATCTTTTCCGCCTTGTACTAAATTTAATACTCCTTTTGGAAAACCAGCTTCATAGAATAACTCTACAAGTCGCTCCGCTAAAAGTGGCGTTCTTTCAGATGTTTTTAATACGAATGTATTACCGCAAGCAATTGCAAGTGGGAACATCCATAACGGAATCATCATCGGGAAGTTAAACGGCGTAATACCAGCAACAACTCCGATTGGGTAGCGCCAAATCGATCCATCAATTCCGCTAGCGATATTCGGAAGTGCTTGACCCATCATTAAATTTGGCGTAGATGTTGCAAGTTCTACCGCTTCAATACCACGCTGTACTTCACCTGTTGCATCCGTTAGCGTCTTACCATTTTCTAGCGTAATGATTTTTGCAAGCTCATCTTTGTTTTCTTGTAATAGCTGTAAATATTTATATAAATTTCTTGAACGATTCGGAACTGGTACTTTAGACCATGTTTCAAATGCTGCTTTTGCCGCTTCAACAGCTTTTTCGACATCTTCTTTTGGAGATAGTGGAACGTAAGCGATAATTTTCCCAGTCGCTGGATTTGGCACTGCTTCTACTTCCGTACCTGTCGATTCAACCCACTCACCGTTAATGTGATTTTTTACTCGTTTAATTTCAGTTGTAATCATTGTATTCTCTCCTTTGTATAATTTATTTTTGATTAGAAATTAATTGCTCGCTAACTTTCTTATATAAAGCAGCCATATCGTTTTCACCATATCCAGCTTGACTCGCTTCGTCATATACGTTTAATAACATTTCGCTTACCGGTAAATGGAGTTCGCTTTCCTTAGCTAAGTCAACTGCAAATCCTAAATCTTTCTTCAATAAATTCACAGTAAATCCTGGCTCGTAGTTTTCAGGTGCTATAAAACTTTTATAATTACGTTCATAAATTCTACTTTGACCGTAACTTACATTTAAAATATCAAACATTTTATCTAAATCCATATTGTTCTTTTTCGCTAATGTTAAAGCTTCACTCACACCAGCTGTATAAAAACCAATTAATAAGTTATTAATTAACTTAACAGTTGTACCACTATCAATCTGCTCACTAACGTGGAAAATGTTCGCGCCTAGTACGCCCATGATAGATTCCGTTTTCTCATATACCTCTTTTGATCCACCAACCATAAACGTTAATGTACGGTTTTCGGCTCCGATTACACCACCGCTCACAGGTGCTGCTAAAAAGTCTACTTTCCTTTCCTTTGCAGCTTCCTCTAACTGTTTGTTTAACTGCGGCGATACCGTACTTGTATCAATGAAAACTACATTCGAGTGACCATTTTCAAATAATCCTTCTGCTCCAAAATATACCGCTTCAACAGCGCGAGGTGAAGGTAAACTTGTAAAAACTACATCACATGTTTCTGCTAGTTTTGAGATTGATAGACCGATAATTCCGCCTTCTTTTTCAAAGGACGCTTCCGCCTCTTTATTTAAGTCCACGCCATATACTGTGTAACCTGATTTAACTAGATTTTTTGACATTGGAAGACCCATGTTACCTAAACCGATAAAACCAATCTTTTTCATATCGCTTTCCTCCTATTTACACAATATATTTCCCACGATTTATAATAGCTTTCGCAATTTCTCTCTTCTTCGTAAATACGTTCGTGTATACAGGCACTAATAATTGACGGATTTCAGCTAAAATCACATGTCTATCTTGTTCTTCTGTGACAGCTGCTGAAAGTACAGAAATCGCCGCTTCTTCTACTTTACGGTATCCTTCTTCACAAATAACATCCGTTATTAATTGCTTCGTACGTTCTTTTTCCTCACCATTTTTACTTACCGCTTTTCTCGTACGTAAAAACGCTGATTCCATGACGTACACGTCCGTCAACATATTTGAAATTACACGTGAATATTCTTGTTCTTGGTCAATTTTTAGACCCGGAGTTTTAGAGAGCGTTTTCAAAGATTGTTTCAACAATTTTTTCGCTAATAAAATGTAACGATGGTTTCTTTCGACATTTGCTACATCACTTTCTACTTCAGTATCTTCTAATTGTTCGATTTGCTTCATTAACATTTTAGCAACTGTTAATCTATTAATTTCGTTCGTTCCTTCAAAAATACGACTAATTCTAGCATCACGATATAATCGTTCTACCTCATATTCTTGCATATAACCGTAACCACCATGAATTTGTACAGCTTCATCTACGATATAAGCAAGTGTTTCAGAAGCATTTACTTTATTCAGTGCACATTCAATTGCAAATTGGGACATTTTCTTCATAAGATCCTCATCGCTCTCATGAATTGCTTCATCAATTACACCTGCTGTACGATAAGCTGCACTTTCGGCTCCATATGTAGCAATGATCATATTTGCAATCTTCTCTTGAATCATCGTAAAGTCTACTAATTCCGTTTGGAACTGTTTTCGCTCTTTTCCATATTGAACCGACAAACCAATTGCTTGTTTTGCTGTTCCAATATTTCCAAAAGCAAGTTTAAGTCTAGCAAAGTTAAGAATATTAAGAGCTACGTGATGCCCTTTCCCAACTTCCCCTAAAACATTTTCAGCAGGGATGACAACATCTTCTAAAATAAGAGTCGCTGTTGAAGAACCTTTAATCCCCATTTTCTTTTCTTCTAATCCAATAGATACACCTTCACATGTTCTTTCGACAATAAACGCTGTCATTCCTTTATTTGTCTTCGCAAAAACAACGTATACATCTGCCATATGAGCATTTGTAATCCATTGCTTCTCACCATTTAACTTCCAAGCTGTTCCCTCTTCATTTAATACGGCGCTTGTTTTTGCGCTTAATGCATCCGAACCAGCATTTGGCTCCGTTAAAGCATAAGCCCCAATCCATTCTCCCGATGCGATTTTCGGTAAATATTTTTCTTTTTGCTCTTTCGTTCCATAATATATGTAAGGCAATGTACCGACACCAGCGTGTATATTAAAAGAAACGCTAAACGCACCAGCGTAACCCATTTTCTCTGCTACAAGACCTGAGACAGCCTTTCCTAACTCGAACCCGCCATAATCTTCTGGTACCTCAATGCCTAATAATCCAAGTTCCCCAGCTTTCTCAAATAATTGACGAGAAACTTTATAGTTATGTTGTTCAATATTCTCCATTTGTGGAACAATTTCTTGTTTAACAAATTGTTCTGTCGTTTTTGCGATTAAATCTTCATCACCTGAAAAATCTTCTGGTGTAAAGTAAGTATGATTTATATCTTTTTTGAGTGAAAAAAATTCATCCCATGGTAACTTCGTTTTCTCCATATGTATCCCCCTATCATTCGGCTTTCATAGCTTTTTGCTTATGCTCGTCTACGATGAGTGGAATATCTTTTTTGAAAATAGAAGGCGATGATTTTTCACATCAAGCATTTTATTTTGCCAAAGATGTATTTTCATCGCCTTCGCTGCTTTATCTATTGATCTTCTGATAATACTGTTTTTGCAATACCAGTATCTAACTCTTCAAAGTCATGATATGAAATTGTTTCGTATAATTCACTTCTCGTTTGCATATTAGAAAGTGCATCTTTTTGAGAACCTGTTTCTTTAATTAAAGCAAACACATTTTCATACGCTTTCGCTGCAACGCGAAGTGAAGTTACAGGATAAATAACCATTTGGAAGCCCATATTCGCAAATTCCTCTGCACTATAATATGGAGTTTTTCCGAATTCAGTCATATTCGCAAGCAAAGGTGCATTTATCTTACTATTAAATAGACGGAATTCTTCCTCTGATTGAAGCGCTTCAGGGAAAATTGCGTCTGCACCTGCTTTTACATATGCATTTGCTCTTTCAATTGCTTCATCTAATCCTTCAACGCCGCGAGCATCAGTACGTGCCACAATGTATAAGCTCGGTGCAACTTCTTTAATCGCTTTAATTTTTTGAACCAATTCTTCTGTAGTAACAAGTTTCTTACCATTTAAATGTCCACATTTTTTTGGTAATTGCTGATCTTCAATTTGGACAGCTGCTACTTTCGCTTCCATCATTTCTACAGCTGTTCTCGCCACATTTAGTACACCACCAAATCCTGTATCAATGTCAACAAGAACAGGTAAGTCTGTAGCTCTTACTAAATCTCTTGCTCTCTCAGCCACTTCAGTAGACGTCACGATACCTAAATCTGGTAAGCCTTTACTTGCAGTATAAGCAGCTCCTGATAAATAAAGAGCTGAAAAACCTGTATTTTTTGCAACTAAAGCCGCCATTGCATCATGAGCACCTGGAATTTGCAAAATTTCATTTGCTTCTACTAAAGCTCGGAATCGATTCGCAAGCTCCTCTTGTGTTGACTGCTTTTTCACAACCCAAGCCATTCTAAATTCCCCCTATTATTAAATTAAGAATAGATCTACAAATTCGTTTACATTCATATTTTCTAGTTTTTCTTCATTTAAACAAACTTCATGAATTTGTTCTTGTTGCTTACTAGAATAATGACCTGCCATATTTGCAGTGAATTTTTGAACAACTTTTGGAATTGCTTCGTCTCTACGGAAGCGGTGACCAAGTGGATATTCACATTCCACATTTTCTGTTACTGTGCCATCTTTAAAGTGAACTTGAACAGCGTTGGCGATTGAGCGCTTGTTCGGGTCAAGGTAATCTAAACTGTACTGTTTGTTTTCAACAACAACCATCTTATTACGTAATTCATCTACACGTGGATCGTTTGCTACTGCATCTTCATAATCGTCTGCAACGATATCTCCTTTTAATAAACCAATTGCCGTAATGTATTGTAAGCAATGATCACGATCAGCTGGGTTATTTAATGGACCTTCTTTATCAATAATACGAATTGCTGATTCATGAGTTGTAATTGTAATACGGTCAATTTCATCTAATCTCTCTTTAATTTCCGGATGCAACTTCACTGCACATTCTGCAGCCGTTTGTGCATGGAATTCTGCTGGATATGACACTTTAAATAATACATTTTCCATTACATATGACTCTAGTGGTCTTGCTAATTTTAATTCTTGTTTATTGAATAATACATCTTGGAATCCCCATCCTGGCGCAGATAATGCTGTTGGATAACCCATTTCACCTTTTAGAGCAGTCATTGCAAGATGAACACCGCGGCTCGTTGCGTCACCTGCAGCCCATGATTTACGTGAGCCCGTATTTGGAGCATGACGATATGTACGAAGACTAGAATTATCAATCCACGCATGTGATAATGCATTAAAGATTTCTTCACGTGTTCCGCCAAGCATTTTCGCAACTACTGCAGTTGTTGCTACTTTTACATATAATACATGGTCAAGACCAACTCTGTTTAAGCTGTTTTCTAAAGCAAGCACGCCTTGAATTTCATGTGCTTTAATCATCATTTCTAATACTTCACGTACTTTTAAAGCTTCTTTTCCTTCTGAAATACGAACACGGCTAATATAATCTGCAACTGCTAAAATTCCGCCTAGGTTATCAGATGGATGTCCCCACTCTGCTGCAAGCCAAGTATCGTTATAGTCTAACCAACGGATCATACATCCGATATTAAATGCACCTTTTACTGGATCTAGTACATAAGACGTACCTGGTACACGTGTACCATTTGGCACGATTGTTCCTGGCACAACTGGTCCTAGTAATTTCGTACATTCTGGATATTGCAGTGCTAAAATTCCACATCCAAGTGTATCAAGTAATACGTAACGAGCTGTACTGAATGCTTCTGCACTAGTAACCTCTTTATTTAATACATAATCGGTAATCTCTTCTAATAATGCATCTTTTTGCTTAATTTCATTTGTTTTAATCATGCTATTCTTCCCTTTCTGTCGAAAATTCGTTATTATTAATGATGGGTGTCGGTCAAACACCCATCTGGCGGGCGGCGCTAACAACTCCCCAGTTGTTCTTATTTACTAAGTACATGTCGCTCGCCAATATAATTTACACGTGGACGGAACAAACGATTATTTGCATGTTGCTCAATAACGTGCGCACATAACCCCACTGTTCTAGAGCTAAAGAAGATTGGTGTGTAAAGTTGAATTGGAATACCTAGCATCCAATATACTGGAGCTGCATAATAATCAAGATTTGGATAAATTCCTTTTTCTTTTTCCATAATCTTTTCTCCAGCTTCACACATTTCATATAGTGTATAATCACCTTTTACATCACATAACTGTTTTAAAGCTTCCTTCATCATCAGTGCTCTTGGATCCATCTTCTTCATATAAACACGGTGTCCAAAGCCCATAATTTTTTCTTTGTTATATAGTTTCTTCTGTAATAACTCTTCAAATTTCTCAACATTACCAGCTTCTAAAAGCATGTACATAACCGCTTCATTTGCACCGCCATGTAAACTTCCTTTTAAAGATGCAACTGCACCTGTTAGAGCACCGTATAAATCTGATTGTGTTGATGCAATAACGCGAGCTGTAAATGTAGAGTTTGGCATTTCATGCTCACTATATAAAACAAGGGAACGATCAAAGATCTTTTCCTCAAGTTCAGTTGGTTTTTTACCAGTTAACATATAGAAGAAATTCGCACTATATGATAATTCTTTAAGAGGTTCAATTGGCTCCTCATTATTTAAAATATGATAGCTATTTGCTACAATGTTTGGCACTTTACTTAACAGCTTGTACCCTCGGCTTTTATTCACTTCTAACGAGCGGTTTTCGATATCATTATCGTAACCAGCTAACGCTGACACACCTGTACGTAATCCATCCATGGGATGCGTCTCTTTAGGCAATGCCTTTAGTACGTTGAATACACCTTCTGGTACTGCATATTCTTCTTTTAATTTCTTTTCAAGTGTTGCTTTTTCATCTTCATTCGGTAGATGTTCCTCCAATAAAAGGTGCACAATGTCTAAATACTCTTTTGTTTTTGAGAGTTCGATTAAGTCATACCCTTGAATTACAATTTCACCTTTTACTGTGTCAAGAAACGAGATTTTCGTCTCCGCTGCCACTATACCATCTAATCCCGGGGAAAATTTTTCTTCAGCTTTCATCATTATTTCCTCCAATCCTAATAGATCTTCGTGCACATAACTGTAAGCCTTTACAATATTGTGGAACTACATTTCTATTTCAATGTATCAGAGTTTTTAGAAGATTTCAATTTATTTTATAATGATAAGTTTCCTACACTTTTCTTACTGTAACAATACAATTTTTTGAAAATAATTCTTATATTTTATAAAGAAAGGATAGACTTCTTTGCGTATTTTCAAAAACAAGATATAAAGATTTTTCATATAACACCGCCAAATATACAATTATTCTAATTTTATTTGAGAAATAGAAAAAACGAGCTGTACATAAATACAGCTCGTTACTATATGATATTTATTTCAATATCTCTTAAATATAATTTTTATATAAAACTTATTCATTTTTAATAAAGTTATTATTTTACATAATTAAATTGAATTTCTTCCATTTCCTCATGATAACTTACAAATAAATCATAGTTTTGAAAATACCAAAGATCATCAGAATCTACAAAAAATATAATACCTTCCTTCTCAACTGACACTATTTCGCCATCGGGTTTCTCAGCAACAACCCCTAAAGAATATCCGGGCTGAATTGAACTATTCCCTCCGTACCTTACAGTAAAACGTACAGATTCACCGTGCTTTATACGTAATTCTTCCTGGAACCATTGCAGAGCCTTACGATCAATTGAAATTCTCATCTTTATTCCTCCAGTTTACGCAAACTCTTTTTTTCCTAATCGTTGTTTTACAAAAAAGACGAAAATAATTAAGGCTATCAATGCTGAAATTGCACTCCCTGAAAATAAAATACGATAACCAAACATTTGTGAAACAACTCCAAGTAAAATAGCACCTAACCCGATTCCTAAATCAAACGCTGTAAAAAATGAAGCATTTGCAACTCCTCTTTTACTCGGATCGACAATTGTAAGCATTGCCGCTTGCAAAGCTGGCTGTGCTGAACCAAATCCAATACCGTATAATGTTGCTGCAATAATTACACCTATCAAACCATTTGAAATAGTTAAAACAACTATAGCTAAAATAGTAATACATAATGCTGGAAGTATAATGAATACTTCTCCATACTTATCTAATAGTTTCCCTGAAATTGGTCTTACAATTGTTAATGCAATTGCATATACAAGAAAGAAAGTTCCCGGATTCACATGAATTGATGATGCAAATAACGGTAAAAAGGTTGTTATTCCTCCATATGCAAACGATAAAAAGAATACTACAATCGTGATTGTTAATACGGATTTCTCAAATAGCTGCATCTTCCCTTTTTCTTTTTGTGGCGTAAATGGCATCTTCGTTATTAATGATAATACGACTGCCATAAAAGATAACAACGTCGCTAATAAAAATAGACCATCAAATGAATAATTTTGCACAACCCATAATCCAATCATAGGTCCGATCGCCATTGCAATTGTCATCGCCATCCCGTACCAACCCATACCTTCACCGCGGCGTGAATCTGGAATAATATCCGTTATTGCTGTTCCAACAGCTGTTGTAGAAACAGCCCATGTTACTCCGTGAATAACACGTAAAAGAGCTAAAAGGACAATAGTCGATGCTATATTATAGGAATACATCGTTAAGCCAAAAAAGATGAGTCCGAAAATAATAAAGGATCTTCTACCATATTGATCTAACATTCCTCCAATAATCGGTCGTATTACAACCGCAGCTATTGTAAACATCCCCATCATAAGTCCAACTTGCGATTCATTGCCACCTATCTCTTTAATAAAGAGCGGGAGCGTTGGAACAAGTAAATAAAATGCTGTAAATAAAAATAACATTGCGAAAGTCATTTGAATAAATGATTTCGTCCATAATCGTTCCATAAAAATACCTCCATACACTCGTAAAATATTACGATTAACACCCTCATTGTATATTTTTTTTATCTCTTTTCCCTCCGCAAATAGACGTATCTTTTCATATTAAATAGTCCACCATCAGCTTACATTAGTCTTAAGACTTTGTACGCATGTTTTAAACGAAAGTCCTATATATGTACCTTTATACGTGTGAAAAGAATATACTAATTTATTAACACAACTTAGGAGTGAATATTTTATGTGGGTATTATTAAGAGTAACTGCCGTAGTTCCTTCGACTCCTGGGATACATGTTCCTGCAGTTCATACAGCTAGCTCCGATGTAGGAATTGAACTTCCCGCAACTTGGCAGCAATATCAAATTCCCGGTCAAGTTACCCCTTCATTTTGGCATCATGGTGCCCATCCAAGTAGCACTACCTTTTATCATCCTAGCTACGCTCCACTACCTCAAGCTCAAGTCTTTTATCATTTCCCATCAATTTATTTTCAAAATTTTTATGGTACGTTTAACATTTAAAACACATCATTTCATAGCTACTACATTTAAATGAAAAAAGCACTTAAGATTGTAATTTTCACAAATCTTAAGTGCTTTTTAATATTTTTTATAAATTTTTCTTATTGCCCATTATTAGCAGGGGCCTCTCCTGCATTACCGCCAGTCTCTGGTTGTGTGGTCGCTGGTGGAGTTGTATTTCCTTGACCTCCTCCATTATTTGCTGGAGGTGTCGTATTTCCTTGACCTCCTCCGTTATTTGCTGGAGGTGTCGTATTTCCTTGACCTCCTCCATTATTTGCTGGAGGTGTCGTATTTCCTTGACCTCCTCCATTATTTGCTGGAGGTGTCGTATTTCCTTGGCCTCCTCCATTATTTACTGGAGGTGTCGTTCCTTGGCCATTTCCATTATTTTGTTCTTCTTGTTTCTTTTGCTCTTCTTGTTTCTTTTGTTCTTCTTGCTTCTTAAGTTCCTCTTGTTTCTTTTGTTCTTCTTGTTTTTTCAGTTCTTCTTGTTTCTTTAATTCTTCTTGCTTTTTCTCTTCTTCAGTTTTTTGCTGTTGATCTTGTTTTGGTTGCTCCGTTGTATCCGGTACGCTAGTATTTGGCGATGAATCACGTTTTTCACCTTTTATACGTAGCTCACTACCTTCTTGAATAACGCTACTTGGCATTTTAAAGCGTGATTTATCTGTAGCCATTTCGCTCATCATTTCTTTAAAGATCAACTGTGCAATTTTCGTATTTTTACTACTAATATACTCGTCTTTACCATCTTTCATATACCCAGTCCATACTGCCATCGTATATTGCGGTGTATATCCAGCGAACCAACTATCACGAGTTGCACTTTCTGGAATTTTATATTGAGCTAATTGCTTTGATGAATAGTTTGTCGTACCCGTTTTACCAGCTACATCTAAAGAGCCTACATTTGCCGATGTACCAGTACCTGATGTAACTACAGAACGAAGCATATCAGTAATCATGTATGCGGTAGAATCTGTCATAACTTGTTTTGGTTTTTGTCCAAAACTTTGTGACTTACCGTCTGGATAAACGACTTTCTTAACAAAATGCGGTTTCGTATATTTACCTTCATTACCAAATGCCGCATAAGCACCCGCTATTTCAGTTGGCGATACTTCATTTGTACCAATCGCTGTCGATTCTGTCGGTGCTTTATTAAATGTAATACCTAGTTTCTCAGAGAATTCTTTCGATTTACTAATCCCTACTTCTTTTGCAGTTTTAATTGCAGGAATATTACGCGACATTTTTAATGCTTCACGCATTGTAATTGGACCCATATGACTTCTATCTGCATTTCGTACTTCTTGTCCCGTTGAATACTTAAATGGAGAGTCATCAATTTGATGGTACGTAGCCCATTTTAAATATTCAATTGCAGGAGCGTAGTCGAAAATCGGCTTCATCGTTGAACCAGCTGCACGATCTAATTCAATTGCCATATTATGCCCTTTAAATACAGCTTTATTTTCTCCACGGCCACTACCTATAGCACGAACTTCTCCTGTTTTCGTATCCATAAATGTGAATGCACCTTGGAATTTATCGTTCGGATAATCAATGATATTATTATTTAAAATATTATCAGCAAGTTTCTGTGCTTTCGGATCTAACGTTGTATAAATTTCTAAACCGTCAGAACCGATATTAGCATCTGGTAATTCTTTTTCTACTTCTTTCACAACTGCATCCATAAATGCAGGGTATGGCATTGTTTGTAGTTGAGCTGCAGGCTTGAGTCCCTTTTCTACGTCAACTTTTATCGCTTCTTCCATTTCCTGTTTTGTTATATATCCATGTCGATTCATTAAGTTTAGAACAACATTTCTTCTTTCTGTTGCTTTTTGAACATTTTCTTTTTTCGTTGGATCATAGTTATTCGGTGCTTTCGGTAAACCTGCAAGCATCGCAACTTCTGGTAATGTTAAGTCCTTCAATTCTTTACCATAGTAGTTTTGTGCTGCTGTTGCGATACCATATGAACGATTACCTAAGTTAATTTTATTTAAGTACATCTCTAATATTTCATGTTTTGAATACTGTTGTTCTAGCTTATAAGCTAAATATATTTCTTGCGCCTTACGCTTTGGTGTTTTATCCATAGATAAGAAGTAGTTTTTAATAACTTGCTGCGTTATCGTACTTCCACCTTGAGAGCCATAATCTCCTTTAAGACTCACTAAAACAGCACGGGCAGTACCTTTAAAGTCTACTCCGCTATGCTCATAAAAACGTGAATCTTCTGTCGCTAAAAATGCATTTTCTACTAATTTAGGTATTTGATCATACGTAACATTCGTCCTTTTTTCTTTTCCATATTCATATACCAAATCCCCGTTTTTATCATAAATTTTTGAGGATAACGGATTAACAAGTTTTGCTTTTTCCAGTTTTGGTGCGTCCTTAATCATTACGAAAAAGGTAGCAACCCCCGCCACTAAACCTACAATACCAAGTAATAAACAAGTAATTAAAAACTTGCGGAAAAATGATGTTTTACCTTTTGGTTTTTGTGTTTTAGAAGCTGGTTGTTTTTTCTTTTTAACTTGTCGTCGCTCCTCGCGAGAACGATAATTTTCTGACATGTTACTTTCTCCTGCCTTTCAATTCTCCCGTTGATTTAATTAAAAATATTGAGGTCACTTTCGTAAATACGTTTAGGCAAGAAAGTGTATTGACCTGGAGCATTCAATATTTTCCCAATTCACAGATTACAAATTTTAGAATGGCTCTTATACATACTATTTTCACTTCTAATTTTCTAATAATGCTGCCCCTTTTAGCATAATAATGAAAGAAGTGAATTTTTATTACCTCGTATAAATAATATACCTTTTTTTCAAATGGTCAATATTTTCTTATTAATAAATCAAAGGTGAAATAAAAATAGCATATCGATATGAACTTCGTGTGAACTTACTTATAATTACGTATAACCAATATTTAATATATTTAATATTGGTATAATACCTCTTTAATTATAAAGATTTCAACACCACAATACCGTTTCCTACAAAGAATTATTAAAAATGAAAAATAAGGAGTTGCATAATAATGAAGCTATCTCCGGTTACCTCAAAAAATATAGTTGCTGTTGGTTATAATCCTTTTTCTATGATTTTGCGAATCCAATTAAAGCATGGTATGTATGATTTCTTTAATGTACCAGAAAGCATTTATACTGGCCTATTACATGCACAATCTAAAAGTTATTATCATAATACTTACATTAAAAATTCTTTCCGCCACACAAAAATTTAAACTTAACACCCACTAAAAAAGAAAGGAGGTTAATCCTCCTTTCTTTTAAAAACATTTGGCAGATGAATTATCTTCGATTTCTCTTATTAATTTCATCATATGCTTGAATTTGTTTTTTCAAACGCCGATCAGCTTTTTTATCATGCACTACAAGAATTGCGTGTATAACTCCTGGAACCCAAAATATTAATGTTAATATGAAATTTATGATTGCCTGAATTGGTTTTCCACAAAATAATACAGCAACAGGTGGAAGAAAAATTGCTAATAAATACATCATCCCTTGAAAACTCCTTATTTTATATTTTATATATCACTTTTCAAAATATACGCAAAAAAACCTACTACCATTTTAATCTTAACCTGCCTCTAAAATCAATGTATCCCCTTCTATTTATATAAGTATTTCAGACTTTTCATTGTTTTCTAGCCTATTTTCTTCCTCTATTGCAGTTATTCCAATTGCGGAAATTAACGTTCCTATCGCTTGTATCCAAATACCAATGAGTGCAATGATTCTCTCATCCTTCTTATCAAAAATACTATCTTTATTTTCTTTCTCATCTTTCAATACATTTAAAACACCTTGATACGCTTGTAATCCAGCTCCTAAACTTTGCATGGAGTTACCCAGTATAATAATTTTCTGTAATACATTTATATCCACCAAAGCTGCTTCTACTCCTAAAAAAGCACCAATCGATTGTAAACTGTTCCCTGTAATGATAAGATAATCATTCTCTTTCAATTGTTCATTTATATTAAAATATATTCCTATTACATTTGATATATTTCCTAATGCTAATAACTCAATTCCTATTTGATCAAGTAATTTACTTTGATTCTCTCTTTTTTCTTCCCCATCATCATAATTGCTCGCAATGATTTGTAATATATACCCGAGGGCTTGTAATGAGCTTCCTACAATAACAAGTTCCGATTCAACTTTCTCTTCTCCAATAAATCCTCTTGTCGTTCCAATAGCAGCTGTAAGATTCCCCCCTACTTGAAACCATGCCCCTGTCACTTTTAAACTGCTTGGATTCATTTTTATCACCTATTCAAATATTTTCTAAAGCTTTCAAAACAAACAAATCTCACCCTTAATCTTTTATTTTATTTTTCAGATGTAATTTTGTGAATGATATAATGTGCTACTAATATAAAAAGCACCTTAAAGGTGCTTTTTATACGCATGCTGGGCATGTCAATGAATCTCCATTTTTATCTATTGTTATATTCAATATATATTCAATCGCTTTATGTGACCAAGTTTCAGGTGTAGGCGATTCATTTATATATTGTGGCGCACATGACTTCAGCATTGGAGTACTAATACTCCCTCCAGGATCTAAAGCAACTACAGCCATGCCATGGGGTAATTCCAGGGCCATAGATTTAGTGATACCTTCAATTGCAAATTTCGAGGCACAATATGGCGCAAGCTCAGCTTCACCTTCTCTCCCCCAACTAGAACTCATATTAATGATAATTCCTTCTTTCCTAGATACCATTGCGGGAACAAACGCTCTTATTACATTTACTACACCATTCACGTTTACATTCATTACACTTTCGAATTCTTGAGCCGTAATTTTCCAAAGTTGTGCATTTTGATTTACAATCGATGCATTATTTATTATCAGATTGGGAGCCGTATGTCTATTAAGTATATAATTTGCCCAATTGTTAACTTGCTGAGAATCTGAAACATCAATTACTTGGAAATCATGTATTTTACTGTACTGTTTTTTTAGTTCTTCAATTTTATCTTTTGAACGTCCACAACCATATATGTTCCACCCTAATTCATGAAATCGATCAACCATCGCACGTCCTAACCCTTGTGTCACACCTGTAATAATTACAGATTTACTAATTTCTTTTCGCTTCATTTCTCTCATCCTCCTTCCCTATATCTTACTCTCTTCATTTTTATTCAGCGATTTACTATAGTATCAACTCAACTCATACTTTAGTAATGGTTTTGATATTGCATACATAAGCAAAAAAAGTAACCATCATGGTTACTTTTTGCTATATATCTAAAAATTCATTGTTTATTTCATTATTGTTTTTACATTTCAGCTTCTCTTTTCCACATTTCTCACACTGGTAAATATAAACTACACCTAATATACCTTTTTTAAAATCCTCATTATCCTGCATCTTAATAAAAATATATTTATGTTTACAATGCGATTCACCCAAATAATTTTTAAACCACTTTTTCAACACAACACATTCCACCTTTATGATAGAACCTTTATTTAGCTGCTTTATTATATACTTTTATTTAAATGTTCAATCTCATCTTGCAATTTTTTAAATTGCTCAAAATGCATGGTAATAGATTGGCTACTACCATAATCAACATTTTGTTTCACTAATATAACACCCGTATCATGAAAAAGCGCTTCAAGTTCTTTCCTAATAGACACTTTCGCAATATGGGCTGTTTTAATTGCAGATAAAATTGCAATTTCATTAAACTTTAATTTTATTTCATTTGGACAAAATGCGTCTTCAACTAATATAACTTCATTACTATAAATTAGTGCAACAAGATTACTTGATTTGGCATCTGTTAAATCAACTTTTTTCATAATATCTTTCATTACATTTTGCCTCCTTTATTTTCATATATATCAATTATACAAATTTTTTTAAAAAATTACTCAACTTTATTATATTAATTTTAACACACTTTTATTGAAATCCATGCTCCAAACGTTTTACTATTCCACAATTTTTATTGTATGAACCATCTGGACTATAACTCCATATAGTAATGTTAACAACTTATTATAAAGCAGGTGAAAATTATGCCATCAGTTGTAGGAAATTTAGTTGTACAAAATAGCAATGGATCATTTAACTTAGGTGATTTCTACAACGTATCTCCGAAAGAAAATACGAAAGCTTATAATGGTTCCGGCGCATCAAACGTTGGTTTTGTTGTTAATACTTTTAGCGGTGTTAGCGCGACCAATACATTTGATTCTGACCTTGCAGATCAAAACCAAGTGGGTACAGCCTAATCTTATGTTCAACTTTCTGTATAGAAAATTTTAATTTGTCTATACTATAATCAGGCTGTTTGACAGCTCTTGTTGATTTTGGAGTACCCTATCTTTTTCTCCCTTTCCCTGGGGCTCAGCAGCTAGCACGAAGCTAGCTGCTTTTTCTTGTATTATTTGTCTCATAAATCAGAAATAAAAGAAGCTGCCATTTAATATTCAGCTTCTTTTACGTTATTTCAATAATATCCATAGCGTTAAATACGTAAGTTTTATAAAAGGCGTCTGTACAAATTACAATTTGTTTTACCGGATTGATATGTACAACAGTCATGTAGCTTGTTAGTATGTAACCATCTTCAAAATATGTTACCAATATTTCTTTCTCAGACAATAATGACGTTAATAATTTATCAGAAATTCTCTCTTTTGCTTCATTTGTTAAAAGCGGTTTTTGTACTTTTAATTTCTCTCCAATAATCTTTCTCATATTTAAAAGTTGTTCGGACATTACTGTAAACAGAACCCACTCTCTTTCTTCTTTTTGTATCTTTACATCGTTCATTTTTTATCTCCTTGATCATTTATACATTTATTTAGCCATACTATCCCTTAGTTATTTTTAATACTTACTAAACTCGGATTTACTTCTAAACTATAATTAGGTTACCTCTCAAAAGAACACTCGTTCTTATTATACACGAACTTACGTTCTTTTGAGAAGAGCCATACTTATTATTTCTTAACAAAAAACATAATTTTATTTATCTCCATACTTTTTTCCTTTATCAAATAAACTTCTCATTTCTTATATAACATGCATATAACAACTAAAAGGCGACTTCACCCAAAGTGAAATCGCCCTTTTCTAAAAAATATTTCAAAGCTTATTTTTCTATCCTAACTAATGTTCTTTCTGGAATACATAATTCATCTATATTAAAATGATTTATTTTTAAGGTCAATTCCCCTACTCGTTCCTTATCTTCATCACCAACCCAACAACTAAATAATTCGAAATAGTCTCCATCTTCCAAATAACCTTCCATAATCTTGCATAAAGTTAAAAGTTTTTCTTTCGCTTCTTTTTTTCCTTTACATTTTGCCACTCGACAAGTTCAATTCCCCAACTAGTTGAAACCTCATATGTGTAATTTGTTTGGAATTGATAATCTTGTACAATTTCAAGCATACTTTCATCTGAAAAACACGGTCCAAAAACAATTAGATTATTAGAATCCGGATCCGTTAACGGAATTTCTACATTACAGCCTATGTAACTTGCTAAACTCATTTTATACTCCTCCAGTATTCGTATAAAAAATACTTCATAGTATATTTATTTACTCAAATATAAAATCCCTGCCTAAACGAAAAAGTTTTAAATTTTTATCGTTTATTAACCATCTATAACTGAAAACATATACTATGATGAACGAACTCACAAAGCATAAGAAAAGAGAGCATTTACAACACTCTCTTTTCTTACATACTCTATGGAACTTTACAAAACTGAATCAATGATTTTTATTATTATATTTTATTACATATACTTAGGTTGTACTATTATATGTAACTCTCTCTCTGTATCCGCTTTTTTCGGATGACGAAAATAATTAAGTTCGTACTTTAACACTTTATACTCAACCATCCCGATTTTAATCCCTTTCGTTTCTTTTAATATAGCTAATAAATCACTTACATTTTCATCATATGACTCAAAAATTTTCGCGCCGCCCTCTCCTTGAAAGATTACTTTCATATATTCTCCACCACCTTAATTTATTGATGTGGTAAATGACGCGTTTAAAACGATTCATTCTTTATCCTAAAATTTTCATATGAAAAAGAACATCCTTTCCAATCGAATGCTCAGCTTTTTACTAATTATCCATGTTAAATATTTATTCAAAAACATTATATGTATTATTTTTTAAATTATGTTCGATATCCATTATTAAAGAGTAAATATATGTAATAAACTTGCATAATGAAAACCGTAGAATATTCACTTTCGTTGAAATAATTATAATCCATAATTTTCCATTGTAATTCTTAATATTTAAATGTAATATTGTATTGTCTTACTATCTATTTATAACTCACACACTAATTAGAAAAAGGGAACTCTATATGAGTTCCCTTTTCTAATTATGATTACAGTCATTATTTCTTTTCTAGAAATTTAAATGTATCTTTAAATTCTTTATTATTCACTTTAATATCAGCATCTTTCAATAAATCATTGACTACTTGTTGTTTCCATTTACCTGTCGTATCTTGTAGTCTTTGTTGTTCTATATCTTTACGTATTTTATCCTTTACTTCATCAAATGGCTTCAATTCTTTTTTATCCGTCACTTTAATAATATGGTAACCGTAAGTTGTTTTAACCGGCTCACTTACTTGGCCTGCATCTAATTTATACGCAGCTTCCTCAAATTCTTTCACTGTTTGCCCAGGGGCAAAACCAGATATTTCCCCGCCCTGTTCCTTTGAACCAGTATCTTCTGAATACTGTTTTGCTAAGGCAGCAAAATCTTCACCATTATTTACTTTCTCCTTTATTTCTTTAGCCGTTTTTTCATCTTTCACTAAAATGTGACTTACTTTCATTTCTGGTTTATAGTTATCTTTCACATCTTTATCTGTAACTGTTGCTTTAATCGCTTCCTCAAATGCAATTTCTGGCTTCATTTTTTCTTTTAATTCATCTTCATTTTTCAACCCAAGTTGTTCTAAAGTCGATTTAAAGTTTTCACCCCTTTTATCTTTTGCTTCTTCTACTTTCTTTTTTGCTTCCTCATCTGAAACTTTATATTTATCTAGCAATGCCTTACTTAACATCATTTGATATAAAGTACTTTCTCCATATTGTTGTCGTAATTCTTTACTTAATTCTTTCTCTGTAACATTTCCTACTTTTGATGTTACTACGTTGTCTGAGGAACCACATGCAGATAATGCTAGCATCATGCATGAAATAATTGTTCCAATAAATATTTTCTTCTTTTTCAATTCAAATACCTCACTTTTATCATTATGCAAATTAACTATACACAGTCATTGTGAAAACAGTGTGTTTTCTACATGTAATTCATTTCATATGAGTTGACTATGTATCATGTATTTTCATTTTTAAATATAAAGAGTCTTCTTACTATGCATAGTAAGAAGACTCTTTATATAATTCTCAAAAAAATATAGCTTCTATAGTTGCTTAATAATTACATGTTTTTCAGGTATCCAACTATTCTGCCCGATATCTACCGCATTTCCCACTCTACCCCACACTCGAAAAGATGTCGATCCATCTATGTTTCCTTTATAATTCATACATTCAGGCTCTTCATAATAATTTACTCCGTAACCGACAGGATATTTTGAAGTTGCATAAAACCATTTCACATTAAAATGTTTTAAATATACCCACTGCTTATCGTTCCCTAAACAAATCATATCTTGCTCACCGCCTCCCCAATAACCTGCTAAGATTAAATATGGAATTTTCTGAGTGAGTGTACCTGTAAATTGGGGATTCATGGGGTTTTCATATAAATTTATTCCATATCCATCAGGATATTTCGAAACTGCAATACCAATGCCATTCGATTGCTGTGTATACACTATGCTAGATTGATTTGCTTTGTTCGAATTTATAAACCAAGAAAGTGACTTATTTCCTACTAATCGATTCAGATCACATTTCCCAATCCCAGGAACATTCCCTGAATCCGTATATTGCCACATATCGCATGGATATGCTGGCTTATTCCCTCCATAACGAGGGATCCATACGAAATCAGCTTCAATATTACGTGCTCCAAATGATAGATACGTGTGATGCCCTACATATAATCCTACTTTTTCCGCACCTAAACGGCGTAATTCATCAATAAATGCCTGTGTCCCGCCTTGCATATCTACCATCGTTTGAACTTCTACGTCCGCTACCCAAAACTTAGCAGATTGATCACCACGATTCCAAAAATCTTGTGCCTCTTTCTTTGCATCAGCAATAGATATAAAACGGCAAAAAGCATAATTACCGAATGGGATACTATGCTTTTTCATTTCACTAACATAATTTTGATACATAAAATCCACCGTATTAGAGCCATCTTGAACTCTAGCAATCACTAAATCTAGCTGAGATGCTGCAATATCCCAATTGATAGTTCCATTCCATTTTGAAATATCTACAATATACCCCACACATTCCAGCTCCTTTTTAATGTTTTATTCATAGCTTGTTTTATTGTAAGCCTCCTCTCTCTAGAACTAGCTATCTATAATATAAATAAAAAGAATCTTTACCGTTTTTCAAAATATATTCTCTTTCAGAAATATTTCTATTAGTTTTAACATGTTTGCCACATAAAATATTCGAAATACACCCTACTATTCATTTATTATGTAATCTCGTCCTACCAATCATTTTTACATATATTAGAAAAAAACCCCTATATTATTAAGTTATAACTTTCAGTATCAGTATCAATTTCCTTTCAACTAAAAAATTTCATCCCTCATTTTCTATATATTCTTAAGTCAAAATTACTACCTCTACATGAAATTTGAGATTTAGAAAAATTTTAATTAATTGAAGTTTACTCCTTTTAAATCACAATTTTCCAACCTGAACACTATTGGTGCATAAAAAAGACATTTTCTATTAATGAAAATGTCTTTTTACAGTTTAATAAAACAACTTTGGTGCTAAATCTGTATTTTGCAATTCTTGATTTTCACTACTCATAACACAACTTGTAGAAAATAGAATTGGTATACCACAAATCTCATCATTCATTACATCACGAAATACATTGGCAGCAACACCTGTAAACGTTTGACATAAGTTAGAAATGTCGTCATTGAAAAACTGAATGACTTCCGCAGCGAAAACCGGAAAGACAACATTCGGTCCGCCAGGGAACTGAGGCTGTACCACAACTTGTTCAAAATAAGGATTATTTTCTAGTGCTACTTGAAATAAATGAGCTATTTCAAATGCATCTAGGGGACAAGGAAATGGATTTACAATTTCATTCTCATTATTCGTTACAATAACTGTCACACTTACATTCCCAAATTGTACAAAAGATTTTAAAAGCGTTGCTAATGCTCTCGCTTTTTCGTTGCTTAACGCATGCACTAAAATAATATAATTACCACCAACAGGAATAAGTGGCCCAACTGTTACAGTTGGATCAGCACCTATTGAATTTTTTAATTCATTAAAATATGTGATCCACGGTGGCGAAAGCTGAGCTTGTACATTTTCTTCCACTACTATATACTACCTCCTTATACCATTCTTACTAACATAATATGTAACAAACTAAAAAATGCATTAGTTATATTATTCATTTTCGTATTTATTGATTATATTAATTAAACATTTTATTTCGCATTCTCAATTTCCCCTTTACATCTTTAATCACTTTTACTACTATAAAATTCTTTATTATAAGCAAATCAACTGAAATTTCATATTATACTAATACGACTCTATATCCTTTAAATTATAACACTCAATATTAGGAGCTGATTTCATGAAAAAAAAACCTATCGTGTTTAAAATCCCACCAAATTCAAAACTAAAAGTTACATTTTTCGGTCCTTGTAACGAAGTAATTACAAATGTGTCTATAATTAATCAACTATGCACCCCTAAATGTCAAACTATCACGCAATATCCAGACTTTAAGAAATATGTAACTGAAGTACGATCGTTATCCCGTTGTTAGTCCGCATAATGCACGATTTTCACAACTTTGTTACCTAAAGATAACCGAGAAAGAAAATAACTGCATTTCTAAATTAAAATTACTCATTTTATGATATTCCATTGATAATTCATTGATTTTTTACACGTTTTTATTAATAGAACATATATTATCGTATGGAGATTATCCACTCATAAAACCTATCTTTCTTTGGAGCATACTTTTTATGTATGCTCTTTTTTTATGTAACCGTCCCTCTTCTAAATTGACCAACAATATATTAAAATTCTTTATATACTCAAGGAGGTCAAATATGTTCAAGTTGCATCCAATACTACTCATCTTAGGATTGATTTTGTTTTTATATAGTGTAATCGCCTTTATGTTATTCTTTTCAGTGTATTAGGATTCCCTACACAAATCTATGTTCAATATATAATTTCTATATAGTAAAGAAAAAACGTAATGATACGATCTTTTATGTATTCCGTCTTTCTTGTTCTATAAGAAAACTAGCAAACTTACTAACAATGAGTTTTCACAAGCATGTTACTTATTATTCTGTTTATTATCTGAAGAAGGTTGAAACCTCTACAAATTAAACTACACTTCACCTGTTTACTTATATATTCTAGAAAAACAATAATAATCCCCCACCATTTGGTAAGGGGATTAACTAAACCTACTAAAAAACATTTAATGATCAGTTTTATTTAGTTGGAGAAGGAAATCTTGCCGCTTCAAAATGTGCCCCATCTTCTAAAGGACTTAAAACCCCATCTATACTACTTTGTGCATAAATCTCAACTTCATCCCCTGCATTCAATTGAACAATCGTCGAAACACTTACGACATTTCCAAAACTTATTGGACCAAAAAAGTCATTATCTATAGCTATCGCTGCGTTTCCATTCACACGAATTTCTACACGCGCTCTATAATTTAAAGTTGGATCATTTGGAAAGAAACCAATCGTTCCAATAATAGAATATACTCCTTTAGTCTTCGGCGTAAAAATAGATGTTGCTGGATTATACTCATTCGCTAAATCAAATTGTTCATTTTGAAATAACACTTTCACAAAAGTATTAGCAGGAACATTTTGATTCACAGTATTTCTAGCTCTAAATGCCGATGCTCTAACAAGATTGTCCTTATTATCATGACACTTACTAATGTTCTTACAACAATCATGATGCTTCTTTTTATACTCCTTACAATACTTACAGTAGTAATAACAAGACATACTAATTCCCCTTTCAAACTTATTACTACATATTATGTAAGATTGATTTATAAGGTTTGGACTAGCTATTTTTCTTATTCATAAGGGCGCTATTAATCTGCACCCTTATTTATATAAACCACTTCATTCCTTACTAGTTATAAGTTGTATATAGTTCCATATGGAATAGTAAGAAAAGAACTTCCGTACGGTGTAACATGATGTACTGGATAAAAATACTCTACGGATGAGTAATATGGTTGTACTCCTTGCTGCTGCATTTGTTGTTGCATTTGCAATGCTTGTTGAATAGCTTGAACTGTACTTTGTGCTCCACTATACGTTATAGACGTACCATACGCTGGTCGCATGCCAGCTTCAGAATTAATATATGAATAAAACATAATTTTCAACTCACTTCCGTATAATTTGTTACACATTATATTATGATTCTTTATTTCATTGGTACTATAATGCTAGTTCGCTCGCTTATATTCAAATGATAAAATAAAAAAGTAGCTGCTAGACTACTTTTAATTCTTCTTATTACCAAATGAAATGATATACATATTCTCCGTTTACACGCTCATCAATTCCAGCAACCCTAACGAATCTAAGTAAATCCGCCCCTTGAAGAAAATATACCGACATCGTAACCGGTACTTGTGACCACATGAATTGATAAAGCTCATTCACTCTCTGATTCGTCGTAACGATTAAATCATTTACAGGTCCATGATTCCATGCAGAGGTTTGAACTGAAGTGAAAGAAAGGTCTTTCCCATTAACCACTATTCTTGCCACGCTTTGAGTTATGTCCACAATACTCCCCTCCAACATTACAAAAATTGGACCTTTTTTAGTTCATATTATTATAAATATTCTTGACTGTAATAAATGTTTAAGGCAAATCCCTAATAAAGTGAAACTTTAATCAGTGGAGGTCTTACTGCCCGTTAATGCGGGATACAATTTTTTTATTCATATCCCTCAATTCCCATTACAACCATATAATTTCTAACCTGATTCAATTTTTGTAAAAGTTGAACCAGCAAATGTAAATTCCGTAAAAGTATTAGAAAAATTAAACTTTACTTTTGAAGGTACTCTGAGAAAAAGCGAAAAATCAGCTGGAAAGCTTATCGATTTAAATATTTATTCGAAATTAATAAGCGATTAATTTTAGTCACTCTGCCCATACTCAATCAAAGTTTGGGCTTCTTTAATTTCTGTATAAAATTCAAAAGTTTGACACAATCCTGGAAAAAGCTTATAAAGAAAAGTGAGGTTCCGTTATTTTCACACTTAGTAGCACAGCCATGTTACATACAATTTTATAAGTGTGAACGAACTACAAAACTAAAAAACAAATAATAAGTTTGCAACATGTTTGCAAATACGAATTTTGCATATAAATTCGTGTGATATTGAAAGGAGTTTTACTTATGAAAGAAATTAAAACAGAACAAGAATTCAAAGACATCATCGCAAGCGAGGAGCCAGTAGTTGTTAAGTTCTTTACTACATGGTGCCCAGATTGCGTACGCATGGACAACTTTATCGGAGATGTAATGGAAGAGTTCAATAAATTTGAATGGTATTCTATTAATAAAGATGAGTTTCCAAGTATCGCTGAAGAGTATCAAGTAATGGGTATTCCAAGTTTACTTGTATACCAAAACGGTGAGAAGCTAGGCCACTTACATAGTGCTAATGCAAAAACTGAAGAGCAAGTTACTGAGTTTTTAGAAGCATACTAAGATAAAAGCCCTCTGGAAAATATTTTTCAGAGGGCTTTCATCTGTTTTCATAATTATCTTTTGACGTTTTTCCTCGTTTAATGAATTACACCTTGTCATGATAAGAATAATACGTAGTAAGAAAAGTATTCGTTTCTTGATCCATCTCCCCTCCTCTCTCTTTAGTAAATAAACTCCAATTCGGTTTACACCCTGACTTTGTACTTTTCAACATATTTTTCCTTCACGAAACTTTGTTATCCCCTTCTTAAAAAGCTATAAAACGTCAACAATGTTTGTATAGACCCACACGACTTTCGTTTGATACTCTATTTATAGAAAGAAATTCCTTTAAAGAAAGGTGAGTGATTAAAATGGATACTCTTTCTCATAAAGAAGCTGATAAAGGCGCTATTGTCAGCATTATGGCCTACATATTTTTATCCTCTATGAAAATCATCATCAGTTATATTACCCTCTCTAGCGCATTACGCGCTGACGGTTTAAATAACTTAACGGATATCGGTGCTTCTTTAGCGATATTAATTGGTCTAAAAATATCTCGTAAACCTCGTGACTCAGATCATCCGTATGGGCATTCGCGTGCCGAACAAATCGCATCACTTGTTGCGTCCTTCATTATGGCAACAGTCGGATTAGAAGTTGTTATTAGTGCCATTCAATCTTTCTTAAATCCGAAACAAGCAGCGCCTAATGTACTCGCTGCATGGGTTGCTTTATTTTCTGCTGTCGTTATGTATTGCGTGTATTTGTATACGAAAAAAATTGCAGCACGAACAAAAAGTAAATCATTAGAAGCCGCTGCAAAGGATAATTTATCAGATGCACTCGTAAGTATTGGTACTGTAGTAGGTATTGTCGGTTCTCAGTTCCAAATGCCTATTTTAGACCCTATTGCCGCTTTAATTGTCGGTCTTATTATTTGTAAAACTGCATGGGAGATTTTCGTAGAATCTTCTCATATGCTTACAGATGGAATTGATCCTGATAAAATGGAAGAATACGCTGATGCTATTGAGCATATTGGCGGTGTGGAAAACATTGTAGATATTCGAGCACGTATGTACGGGAATCAAACGTACGTTGATATTACAATTGAAGTAGATGCTCGCATGGATGTTGGAGAAAGTCACTGTATTACCGACAACATCGAAGCTATGCTTCGCAAAAAGTTTGGAATTTACCATGCACACATTCATGTTGAGCCAATGAAAAAAGAACCTATTATGACATAGGTTCTTTTTTTATGAACGTTTTATGGAATATAACACATAAAACGAGCCAGCTACCACCAGCTGCCCATCCTGCTAATATGTCAGATGGATAGTGCACGCCAAGATATATTCGGCTAACTGAAATAGATAATACAACAAAGCTTGCTATAAGAATAATTAACAATTTTTTATGCAACGAAATACGCTCTTCAGTAATTGTGACGTATGCAATAAATCCTAAAAAAGCAGTAGCATTCATCGTATGACCGCTCGGAAAACTATATCCAGTTGCAGTAACAAGCTGCGTGACATCAGGTCTTGCTCGTTCGTACCATAGTTTAAGCATACTGTTTAAATAACGAGATCCGTAGTAATTAATTGTTAGAAGCAACGCACTAAGCAACTTTTTTCTAACGAGAAAATACATTACAAGAATAATGAGTAATGGAAAATATATTCTTTTGGAACCGATAAAAGACACCCAAGTAAAATAGGTCGTCAAATAATCGTTTCGAAAGCTTTGAATAAAATGTGCGACTATATTGTCAAAGTTCTCAATACAAGCGGTATGATACGAAAGTGATAATACGACAAAACAAATGAGTAACGTAAAACTTAGCAAGTATAAATGTCGATATCGTTTCACATACATAACCTCACTATGCAAAAAAATGGAGCGGTTGTTTTAGTTTTCCTCTCCATTTCTTTTTTATGCATAGTTTATTAAAAAATATAATTATTAATTTTTTGCTTCAT
>Ga0164241_10000275_pt1 | contig 111115 bp, 129 predicted proteins | sample OricomyardsoilBY_FD_108780 | JGI IMG/M metagenome (GOLD analysis project Ga0164241, IMG submission 108780) | Backyard soil microbial communities from Emeryville, California, USA - Original compost - Back yard soil (BY) | ecosystem: Environmental > Terrestrial > Soil > Unclassified | place... | reverse complement strand
CGCCGTAGCGCGCCTCGATGGTCGGCAGATAAGAGAGTTCCTCGCGCTTGCGGCGGCCCACGGCCACGCGGTCGTCGCTGATCACACCCTTGATGTAGTCGCCGACCGGCTTGGAGAACTCCGGCTGGCGGCTGTCCAGGCTGATGACCTTGGGATCGGGCGTGACGCCGGCCAGTTCGCGGTCCAGCAGGGCAGGCGACAAGCCGGCGGCCAGAGCGCGGCCCCGGAAGTCCTGCAGCCAGGTGTCGAAGGCCAGCTCACCGGCCGGCACGGGCGTGGCCGGAAGCGGCTGCGGGGCTGCCGGAGTCTGGGGCTTGGGCGCGGGCTGAGGCGGCGTGATCGCCGTCAACGGACCTTGCGGCGAGGTGTCCGCACAGCCGGCGAGCAGGAGGACGAGGAAGACGCGACGATCGATGGCCATGCGTGGGAAGCTACCGGGGTTCGAGTAAAAGCTTCAATCACAAGCGCGCCAGAGCGGTGAAGTTCCCGCGACGGGCTTATGGAAAGGGCGTCGAACGCATTGACTCCGGTCCGCGTCCTGCTTATACGCACCGCCTCCGAAACACCCCGGAAGTTCCGGCCGTATTCTGCGCGCCCGAACCTCTCCGCCGACAGTACAGAGACCGGTCATGAAGGTTCGCAGCTCGCTGAAGTCGCTGAAGGGTCGCCACCGCGACTGCAAGATGGTTCGTCGTAAGGGCGTCATCTACATCATCAACAAGACCGACCCGCGCTTCAAAGCCAAGCAAGGCTAATGACCTTGTCGCCTCCCAGAGCCGTTCTCTGGGATGTCGGCAACGTCATCGTGCGCTGGGATCCCCGCGCACTGTACGCGAAAGTGTTCGAGGAGCCGGCCGATATCGACCGGTTCCTTTCGCATGTCTGCACCATCGATTGGCACATCGCCCATGACCTGGGCGTCGGCTTCCCGGAGAACGCCGCGCCGCTGATCGCGCGCTTCCCCGAGCAGGAAGCCGAGATCCGGGCCTGGGACGCGCGTTTCGATGAGATGCTGTCGGGCCCGATCCCCGAGACGGCGTCCGTGATCGACGCCCTGGCGGCGCGTGATGTTCCGCAGTTCGCCCTGACCAACATGCCCCAGAGCAAGTGGCCGGCGGTGCAGGCGATCTCGCCCTCGCACTTCGGCTATTTCCGCGACGCGATCGTCTCGGGCGACGAGGGCGTGATCAAGCCGGACCGCCGCATCTTCGAGATCGTGCTGGAGCGGACCGGCCTTGCGGCCTCCGACCTGCTGTTCATCGACGACAGCGCCGCCAATATCGAGGCGGCCAACGCGATGGGCTTCCACACGCATCATTTCACCGATCCTGCGGCCCTGCGCGCCGCGGTCGAGCGACACGGCCTGCTTTAAGTACGGAGTTCCCGCATGAACGTCGGTTTCATCGGTCTGGGCGCCATGGGCGCGGCCATGGTGCGCAACCTGCTGGGCAAGGGCGTGTCGGTGACGGTGTGGAACCGCTCGCGGGCCATCGTCGACGAGCTGGCGGCCGAGGGCGCGACGCCAGCCGCCAGTGTCGACGAGGTCTTCACCGCCGACATCGTCCTGTCCATGCTGGCCCACGATCAGGCCATGCGCGATGTGCTGCTGGACAGCGGCGCGCTGGCCAAGGCCCGCAAGGGCGTGGTGCACATCAACCTGGCCACCATCTCGACCGCCCTGGCCGCCGAGCTATCGGTCCTGCACGCCGAGCTCGGCCTCGGCTATGTCGCCTCGCCGGTGTTCGGCCGTCCGCCCGTGGCCCAGGCCGGGGGCCTGAACGTCCTGGCCGCCGGCGCGCCCGAGGCCGTGGCGACCGCCATGCCGGTGCTGGAGCTGCTGGCCGCCAAGGTCTGGCCGCTGGGCGACGACCCCGTCCGCGCCACGGCCCTGAAGCTGGCCGGAAACTTCATGATCGTCTCGGCCATCGAGAGCATGGGCGAGGCCGTGGCGCTGGGCGAGGCCTATGGCGTCGAGGCGCCCGAGCTGCTGGACATGCTGTCGAGCACCCTGTTCGCCGCCCCGATCTACAAGATCTACGGCGCCATGATCGCCGAGCGCCGTTACACCCCACCGGGCTTCGCCGCCGAGCTGGGCCTGAAGGACGTGCGCCTGGTCCTCGACGCCGCCGAGGCCAAGGGCCTGTCCATGCCGCTGGCCGATCTGGCCGAGGCGAGCCTGGAATCCCTGCTGGGCGGTGAGGAGAAGAATCTCGACCTCGCGGCCCTGGCCGAGATCGCGCGCGGCAGGGTCGAAGGAAGGTAGTGGAAGGTCGCTGAATCGCGCTTCCCAGGGGCGCGCGTTCGCACTAGGTTCCGCGCCTCCCAATTCCAGCCTCTCGCGAGACTTCCCGCATGGCCGACGACGCCGTTCCCCACGCAGACGTTCTGAACTCGACCGCCCAGGGTCAGCTGAAGTCGATCATCGATCGCGTCGAGCGCCTCGAGGTCGAGAAGACCGAGATCATGGAGCAGATGAAGGAGGTCTACGCCGAGGCCAAGGGTAACGGCTTCGACGTCAAGATCCTCAAGAAGGTGGTCCGCCTGCGCAAGCAGGACCGCGCCAAGCGCCAGGAAGAGGACGCCATCCTCGACCTGTACCTCTCGGCCATCGGCGAGATCTAGGTTTTTAAGGGTGCTTTGGCGCGCGGGGTCGGGGATAGTCCTCCACGATGCGCGCCAAGCCGCCCGACCCGAAAGAACAGGCCAAGAAGGCGGCGCTGAACGCCTTGAAGCGCGCCCGTCGCGCGGCCGAGAAGTCCGGTATCGAGCTCTCCGAGTGGGAGGGCGAGTTCCTGACCAGCGTCGCCCAGCGCGTCGAGACCTACGGCCGGGCCTTCGCCGATCCCGAAAAGGGCGCGCGCGGTCAAGCCCTGTCGGGCAACCAGGCCATCAAGCTCAAGGAAATCGCCCGCAAGGCCAAGGGCGAGAAGAAGCCCATGAGCCGCGGCAAGGGCTTCCAGCGGCGCGGCCGCGAGCCCGAACCGGCGCCGGAAAGCGACGAAGAGTGATCCTGGCGCGACCAGGCCAGGTCTCGGAACGCGGGCTTCGCGCGTAACGTCCCTCCCAGGGAATGGGAGGGAAATCTCATGGAAAACAACACGTCTTCGCGCGATGTCGCGCTGACCATCCTGCTGGGCACGGCCGTGGCCGGGGTCCTGGATATGACCGAGGCCTGCGTCTACTGGGGCGTCACCAAGGGCGTGCCGCCTGAGCGCATCTTCCACAGCGTGGCCAGCGGCCTGCTGGGCAAGGCGGCCTTCGTCGGCGGCGCGGCGACGGCGGCGCTGGGTCTGGTCGCGCACTTCTGCATCATGGCGGTGATGGTCGCCTGCTACGTGCTGGCCAGTCTGAGGCTGCCGGTCCTGACCAGGCGTCCGATCGTCATGGGCCTGGCCTACGGGTTCGCGACCTATGCGGTGATGAACTATCTCGTCCTGCCGCTGTCGCAGGCCAAGCACGGTGGGCCGTTCGTGCTGTCGACCTTCGTGAACAATCTGGGGGCGCATCTCTTCATGGTGGGCGTGCCAATCGCCTTGATCGCGGCGTCACGAGAAAAGATGACAAGAACAGCCTGAGATTTGTCTCAAAGGCTTACCAAAAACTGACGTTCTACCAGCGTCGTTAAGGTCTTGGTAACGGTCCGGGCGGAAAATGTGAATAATTGTAAAGAGTTAAATACTCACCGTTGTGAGGTTCTGGGTCGCGGGCGGGTCGCGGCTCCAGTCTTGACGTACGCGGGCGCAAGCCTGGATCGGCGTCTAGCGGACCCCACGGCTCTGCCGGATCAAGGACAATGGCGACCACCTATCAATACCTGCTGCGCCGCAAGGCGGAGCTGGAAACCCGCATGGTTGAAGCCCAGAAGCGCGCCCAGGCGCCGTTCGAGGGCGAATTGCGAGCGATCATCCTGGCGCTGGATGCGCTGAAGCAGGCCGGCATGTCCGAGCGGCTGTCGTCCGGCGAGCCCGCGCCCTTCGCGGCCCCGACGCCGGGCAAGCGCGGCCGGCGAGGGCGCTCGACCCGCGACATGATCCTGATCAGCCTGGCCCAAGCGCCGGGCCTGAACGAGGCCGAGATCGCCCGCCAGCTGGATCACCGCTGGAGCCGGCCGGTGACTCCGGCCCAGGTCGGACGCGAGCTGGAGCAGCTGGAGATCGAGGGCATGGCCCGCCGGTCCGGCCCGGGCTGGATCCGCCTGGAAGAGGCCCAGACAAACGAAGAGCGGCCAAGTTTCAGCCTGGCCGCTCCCGGATACTAGATCGGTCGTCGCCTTAGCGCGCCGGCCTCGCCGACACCGCCGGACGCGCCGGCTTCAGCAGCGCCTTCAGGCGCTGCTCGCGCGAGAGCGGGCGGAAGATCATAAGCGCCATCAGCCGGTCTCCTTCATGTCGACCTCGATGCCCTGCTCGCGAACCTTGCGATAGAGGGTCGAGCGGCCGATGCCAAGGCGCCGGGCCACTTCGCTCATATGGCCGGCATAGACGTCGATGGCGTGCTGGATAAGGTCGCGCTCGATGTCCTCCAGCGTCCGCAGGTGACCGCGGTCGTCGAGGATGCGCACGGGCGCCTCGGCCGCGGTCGGGGCGGACATGGCGGCGTGGGCGGCGTGCAGCAGGGCGGCCGGCGGCGGCGAGGGCGGGATCGAGACGGCCTCGATCGGCGCGGCCAGGCCCGAAATCGCCGGGAAGTCGTACGGCTGCAGATAGGGCGCATCGGCCAGCACGATGGCGCGATAGATGGTGTTCTCCAGCTGGCGGACATTGCCCGGCCAGTCGAAGGCGGTCAGCAGCGCCAGCGTCTCGGGCGAGGCGCCGATGACGCGCTTGCCTTCTTCCACGTTGAAGCGACGGATGAACGCCTCGACCAGGGCCGGGATGTCCTCGCGACGCTCGCGCAGCGACGGGGCCTCCAGCGGGAAGACGTTCAGGCGGTAATAGAGGTCCTCGCGGAAATGCCCGGCCGAGACGGCCTGCTGCAGGTCGCGATTGGTCGCCGAGACGATGCGGACATCGACCTTCAGCGAGCGCTTGGAGCCGATCGGATCGATCTCACCCTCTTGCAGGGCGCGCAGCAGCTTGACCTGGACGTCGAGCGGCAGTTCGCCGACCTCGTCGAGGAACAGGGTGCCGCCGTCGGCTTCCTTGAACTTGCCCAGGTGCTTGTCCGAGGCGCCGGTGAACGAGCCCTTCTCGTGGCCGAACAGGATCGACTCGACGAGGTTCTCGGGAATGGCGCCGCAGTTGACGGCCACGAACGGCTTGCCGGCGCGGTCCGAGGAACCGTGCACGGCGCGGGCGAGCAATTCCTTGCCGACGCCGCTTTCGCCGGTGATCAGCACCGGGATCGAGCTCTTGGCCGCCCGTTCGCCCATGCGCTTGACCATCGACATGATGGGCGAGCCGCCGATCAGGTCCGCGAAGGTGGTCTTGCCCACCGCGCGCTTGGTCAGGCGCTCGACCTCGCCCTTCAGGTCGCCCATCGAGAGGACGTTGCGGATCGAGACGGTGATGCGCTCCGGGCTGGCCGGCTTGATGAAGAAGTCGGCGGCCCCGGCCTGCATGGCCTTGACCACGGTGTCGACGCCGCCGCTGGCGGTCAGCACGATCACGGGCTGGGTGAAGCCGCGCGCGCGCATCTCCTTCAGCGTCTCCTGGCCGTTCAGGCCGGGCATGACGAGGTCGAGCAGAATCACGTCGGCGGGCGCGCCCGAGGTCAGGTGCGCGATGGCCGCGTCGCCGCCGTCGGCATGTGCGACCGCGAAGCCTTCGCGCTCGAGCACCGCCTGGATCAGCCGACGTTGTGTCGGGTCGTCGTCGACGACTAGGACCGTTTTGGTCATAGGGCACATCCACCAGAACCGGCCATGCCCACATGGAGCACGGCTCTTGTTGGTTCAGAGTGATACAGGTCGGGGGTAAACATCGGCTTTCGAAGACATGTCACGAAGCCTAAGGTTTAGGCTTAACAGGACCTTGCTGGGGAACGGGTCGTGGTGGGTACGGAACAACTGCGGGCGCTGGCCCTGGCCTTGCCGGAAGTGACCGGCGACGTGGGCGAGAACGGCCAGATCGGCTTCGAGGTCGGCGGCAAGGGCCTAGCCTGGGGCTATCTGGCCCGCCCATCGCCCAAGGCCAAGCGCGTGCTGGTCCCCGGCGTCGTCGCCATCCGCTGCACGATGGACACCAAGGAGATGCTGCTGGAGGCCGCGCCCGAGCGGTTCTTCACCGACGACCACTATCGCGGCTATCCGGCGGTGCTGGTGCGGCTGGCCGAGATCGAGGCCGACGAACTGGCTGGACTCCTGCGGCAAGCCTGGAAGATCGTGGCCCCCAAGGCGATCGCGAAAAAGCACGAGGTCTGAGGGGCATGTTCGTTGGACACTATGCGGCGGCGCTGGCCGCCCGGGCGGTCGAGCCGCGCGCGCCGCTGTGGAGCTACGTGCTGGGCTGTCAGGCCATCGACATCGCCTGGAGCGCCCTGATCCTGGCCGGCGTCGAGAAGGCCGGGGTCGATCCCAGCCTGCCGGGCAGTTCATTGGTGCTGAGCTACATGCCCTATACCCACAGCCTGCCGTCGGCGGTGCTGTGGTCGATCGCGGTCGGGGCGGGGCTGATGCTGCTGCTCAAGCTGCCCCGGCGGGTGGGCGTGATCCTGGGCCTGACGGTCTTCTCGCACTGGATTCTCGACTTCCTGGTTCATCGCCCCGACCTGCCGCTGCTGTGGGACGGGCCGATGGTGGGCCTGGGTCTCTGGAACTATCCGCTGCCCGAGCAGGTGCTGGAGATGGGCCTGCTGGCTCTGGCCGCCACGGCCTGGGGCTGGCGGCGCGGGCAGGAGGGGCGGAGCTGGGTGTCCGCTTCTGTCTTCCTGACCTTCCTGCTGTTCCTGCAGGTCGTGCCGATGCTGTCGCCGCTGGGCGAGGGACGGCTGTCGCTGGGCGGCTCGCCCCTGGTCGCCTACCTCGTCACCTGCGTCGCGGCATGGATGGCCGAACCGACCGTGGCCAAGGCCTGACGCCCTCGTGCATTGCGCCAGTGGGGGCGCAGCGCCTATCTGCTAAGGCATGAACGCCCCCTTCAAGCCTGACGCCCCGCCCGAATGGAACCTGGCCGACCTCTATGTCGGCCGCGACGATCCGCGCATCGAGACCGACCTGGCCGCCGCCAAGGCCGCCAATGACGAGCTGGCCTCGCTGGAGGGGATGTTCCTCGAAGCCCGCAAGGAGCCGGCGCGCCTGGGCGTGCTGCTGGACCGCGGGATCAGCCTCTACGAACAGGCGACCAACGGTCTGTGGAGCGTCGGCGCCTATGCCGGCCTGGAAGCCGCCGTCGCCCGCGACGACCCGGCCTGGGCCAAGTTCGAGGCCGACCTGCGGGCCCGCTCCTCGCAGATCGCCGCCGAGAGCCTGTTCTTCACGCTGGAGCTGAACCAGCTGGAAGACGCCGAGATCGCCAAGGCGCTGGAGGCTCATCCCGACGCCGCCCGCTGGAAGCCGTGGCTGCGCCGTGTCCGTCTCTCCAGGCCGCACGAGCTGTCGCCGGAACTGGAGCGCTTCATCGTCGACAAGGGCCCGGCCGTCGCCAACTGGGTGCGCCTGTATGACGAGACCCTGGCCAAGCTCACCGCCAAGACCGGCGACGAGACCCTGACCCTGCCCGAGGCGTTGAACCGCCTCTCCGACCCCGACGTCGCGCGCCGCAAGGCCGCCGCCGATGCCTTGGCCCAGGCGCTGGAAGAGCGCGCCTCGACCCAGGCGCTGGCCCTGAACACCCTGGCCTTCGAGAAGCAGGTCGAGGATCGCTGGCGGCGCTACGAGACGCCGGCCCAGTCGCGCCACCTGGCCAACGAGGTCGACGGCGACGCGGTCGACGCCCTGGAGCAGGCGGTGGTCGAGGCCTATCCGCGCCTGTCGCACCGCTACTACGCGCTGAAGGCCAAGGTCATGGGGCTGGAAAGCCTGGACTACTGGGACCGCAATGCGCCCCTGACCGCCGCCGCCCCGCGCGCCTACGCCTGGGACGAGGCGCGCGGTATGGTGCTGGAGAGCTTCCAGGACCTGGCCCCAAAGTTCGCCGACACGGCCCGAACCTTCTTCGACCAGCCGTGGATCGACGCCCGGCCGCGTCCCGGCAAGCAGTCCGGCGCCTTCGCCCATCCGGTGACCGCCGACCGCCACCCGTTCGTGTTCATGAACTACATGGGCGAGCGCCGTGACGTGCTGACTCTGGCCCACGAGCTGGGCCACGCGGTGCACCAGACCCTGTGCGCGCCGCTGGGCACCCTGCTGGCCGACACGCCCCTGACCCTGGCCGAGACGGCCTCGATCTTCGGCGAGGGCCTCGTCTTCGACCGCCTGCTGGCCGAGGCGAGCCCTGAGGACCGCAAGGGCCTGCTGGCCGGCAAGATCGAGGACGGTCTCAACACCGTGGTCCGCCAGATCGCCTTCCACCGCTTCGAGCGCCGCTTCCACGAGGCCCGCCAGGAGGGCGAGCTGTCGCCCGACCAGATCGGCGGCCTGTGGCTGGAGGTGATGGGCGAGAGCCTGGGCCCGGCCGTGAAGCTGAACCCCGGCTATGAGCACTACTGGGCCTATGTCAGCCACTTCTGCCACGCGCCGTTCTACGTCTACGCCTATGCGTTCGGCGACCTGCTGGTGCGCGGCCTGATGGAGAAGCGCCGCGAGGATCCGGAAACCTTCGCGCCGCTGTACGAGGACCTGCTCGCGGCGGGCGGCACACGGACCTATGTCGAGGCCCTCAAGCCGTTCGGTCTGAACCCGCGCGACAAGGCCTTCTGGGCCGCCGGCTGCGCGCAGCTGGAGCGGCTGGTGGACGAGTTCGAGGCTCTCGTTGGCTGACGATCCCGAACGCGACCGCCTCTCGGGCCGGCTGTCCCGCTTCGCCAAGGTCGGGGCGGGGCTGTCGGGCGCGGCTGTCTCCTATGGGGCCAACCGGATGTTCGCCGGCGACGAGGCCGACGCCCGCAACGCCAAGGCGCTGAAGGCGGCGCTGGGCGGGCTGAAGGGCCCGCTGATGAAGGCGGCCCAGATGTTCGCCACGGTGCCCGACCTCCTGCCGCCCGAATTCGCCAAGGAGTTCGCCGAGCTCCAGACCAACGCCCCGGCCATGGGCTGGCCGTTCGTTCGCCGGCGGATGGCGGCGGAGCTGGGGCCGGACTGGCAGGGACGGTTCGCGACCTTCGAGCACGAAGCCGCCGCGGCCGCCTCGCTGGGCCAGGTGCATCGCGCTGCGACCCACGACGGCCGCGCCATCGCCGTCAAGCTCCAGTACCCCGACATGCAGAGTGCGGTCGAAAGCGATCTGGGCCAACTGCGCGCCCTGATCGGCCTCTTCAAGCGCATGGACGGCTCGATCGACCCGACCGAGATGATCGTCGAGATCGGCGACCGCCTGCGCGAGGAGCTCGACTACGAGCGCGAAGCCAGGATGATGTCCGTGTATGGAAACTTCTTTGCGGATCGCGAGGACATCCGCATGCCGACACCGGTTCCGGAGCTGTCGACGGGCCGCCTGCTGTCGATGACCTGGCTGGACGGCCAGGGCCTGCTGGCCTTCAAGAGCGCTTCGCAGGAGACCCGCGACCGCATCGCCGCCCTGCTGTTCGAGGCCTGGTGGAGCCCGATGACCCACCTGGGGATCATCCACGGCGACCCGCACCTGGGCAATTACAGCTTCGGCGGCGAGGGGGCTTCGCACCTGAACCTGCTCGACTTCGGCTGCATCCGCGTGTTCCCGCCGAGGTTCGTGGCGGGCGTGGTGCGGCTCTATCGGGCGCTGTCCAACGACGACCGCGCCGAACAGATCGAGGCCTATCGCACCTGGGGCTTCCAGGGGCTAACCGACGAGCTGGTCGATACGCTGAACGTCTGGGCTCGCTTCATCTACGGCCCGCTGCTGGACGACCGGGTCCGCACCGTGGCCGACGACGTCCCGCCCGGCGAGTACGGCCGCCGCGAGGCCTTCAAGGTCCGCCAGGCCCTGAAGGCGGTCGGCGGCATCACCATCCCCCGCGAGTTCGTGTTCATGGACCGCGCGGCGATCGGGCTTGGCGCGGCGTTCCTGCACCTGGGGGCCAGCCACAACTGGCGGGCGCTGTTCGAGGCGTCGCTGGAAGGGTTCTCGGAAGAGGCGGTGGCGGAGCGTCAGGCGAAGGCGTTGGCGGCGGTCGGGCTCTAGCCCTCGTACTCCGCCAGTAGCGCCTCCAGGCGCCGCTGCTCGGGCTTCAGGGCCGCGAAGAACCTTAGCGTGTTCCAGCCCAGGCTGGCGGCCACGGCGATCGCGCAGACCGTCAGGGCCTGCCAGCCGGCGGGAGTATCCAGCCGTCCCTGGTCCTGCAGGCGCTGGATGATCATCCACATCGGCAGGTAGAACACCGGGGTCATGGCCCAGAACACGTGATAGTTCCGCCGCTCCGCGCGGTTGTGGGCCAGGCGGCGCGTCAGGACTTCACGCATCGGCTTGCCGCTGTCGCGCGGCCGAGCCCGGAAGCCGATCCACAGCACCGCCCCCATCACGAGCCAGACAAACCCCAGCATCGCCAGGCCGGGCCAGCCGCGAAAGGCGTCTCCGGCCCGCAGCACCGCGACGCCGGCCAGCACGGTGAACAGGGTCATGGTCGCGATCGGGATGATGGCCAGCAGGGCCTCGGTCCTGTGGCGGGTCTTCAGCGTGGTCATCAGTTCCTCCATCAGTCGGGCCTGCTGGGCTTCGGAAGGGCGGTTGGCCTCCGACCGCCAGGCCTGTTCGAGGCGCTCAAAGTCCATTGGCGTCCTCCTTCACTTGGGTCGCGAGCCGTTGGCGCAAACGGGTCAGTCGCGCGCCGACATTGCTTTCCGAGAGGCCGTGCAGTCGGGCGATCTCGCCATAGGCCACGCCGTCCAGCGAGAGCAGGACCAGCGAGCGTTCGACCGGCGCCAGGGTGCGGATGGCGGCGTAGAGCCGCTCCAACAGCGGACCTTGCGGGTCCTCGCCGGCGTCGTGGACCAGCAATTCGGCCTCGATCAGCACGCCCCGCAGTCGCCGACGGACCTCGCCGCGCTTCCAGGTCAGGGCGGCGTTGTGGGCCACGCGATGGGCGAAGGTCCCTGCCGTGCTCTGCTCCCTGAAGCTGGGCCGCGCCTTCCACAGCGCCAGCGTCAGCTCCTGCAAGAGGTCGTGCTGGTCCGCCGGTTCCGCGAACGCCCGCGCCGTCCGGTGCAGCATCGGCAGATGCGGCCCCAGCCAGTTGGCGAAGTTGTCGGTGTCTCGGCTCAACCCTGTTCCCCTGTTTCGGAAGGTTAGATGCCGGCCGCAGCGCCGTCCTTACGGAAGGCTTTTCTTTTTTCAAACGCTCGTTAGCCTGACCGGATGTCCGACGACCTGACAGACGCCCAGACCGGCGCGATCCCCGAAGGCTTCAGCCAGCTGAACTGGTCGCGCGGCTTCGGCCGCCAGATCGGTCCCCTGTTCGAGCACCGCGAGGGCCCCGGCCAGGCGCGGCTGGCGTTCCGGGTCGAGGAGCACCACACCAACGGCCTGGGCAATTGCCACGGCGGCATGCTGATGAGCTTCGCCGACATGGCCTGGGGCCGGATCATCTCGCTGCAGAAGTCCTACAGCTGGGTGACGGTGCGGCTGATGTGCGACTTCCTGTCGGGCGCCAAGCTGGGCAACTGGGTCGAAGGCGAGGGCGAGCTGATCGGCGAGGAGGACCTCCTGTTCACCGTCCGCGGCCGTATCTGGGCCGGCGACCGCACCCTGATCACCGGCACCGGCGTCTTCAAGGCGCTGTCTCCCCGCAAGCCGCGTCCCGGCGAACTGGCCTATACGGAGGCCGCCAATGGCTGACGATCAGACCTCGCCCGCCTCGTTGCTGGCCCCGTTCCACGGGCAGCCGCCGCCTGCGCCTGTCTGGTTCGAGGCCGCCATCGCCGACGCGCCTGAGCGCTCGACCTTTGCCGTCGAAGGCGCGGAGATCGAGCTGCTGACCTGGGGCGAGATCGGCAAGCCGGGCCTGCTGTTCCTGCACGGCAACGGCGCCCACGCCGACTGGTGGAGCTTCATCGCGCCGTTCTTCGCCAAGGACTGGCGGGTGGCGGCCATCTCGTGGTCGGGCATGGGCGGCAGCGACTGGCGGCCGGCCTACACCGCCGAGCTGTTTGCAGACGAGATCTTCTCCGCCGTCGCGGCCGCCGGCCTTGAAGCCGGAGGCGTCAAGCCGATCGTGGTCGGACACTCGTTCGGCGGTTTCCCGACCCTCTACTGCGCCGCGCGCCATCCCGAGCGCCTGCGCGGGGCGATCATGGTCGACAGCAGCATCCAGCCGCCCGAGAAGCGCTGGAAGGGCCCGCCGCCGCGCTCGGGCCTGGGCAACCGGGTCTACGCCACGCAAGAAGAGGGCCTGGCCCGCTTCCGCCTGGCCCCGCCGCAGCCGTGCGAGAACCTCTACATCGCCGACTTCATCGCGAGGCGGTCCCTGAAGGAGGTTGAGGGCGGCTGGACGTGGAAGTTCGATCCAGACCTCTGGCACAATTTCCGGATGCCTGACCTGGGCCAGCTGCTGCCGCAGATCGCCTGCCCGTCGGCTCTGATGTGGGGCGAGCGGTCGAACCTGATGCGCAGCGACACGCTGGAGTACATGCTCGAGCAGATGCCGAAGGACGTGTTGCTGCTGCCGCTGCCGGACGCGGATCACCACGTGATGATCGACCAGCCTCTGGCGTTCGTGGCCGGGCTGCGGGGGCTGCTGGCGGCCTTCTAGCGCGGTGCGTCGTCCTCGCCCTTCGACAGGCTCAGGGTGAGGACGAAATCATGCGACGGTTCACTAGGAACCTCACCCTGAGCTTGTCGAAGGGCGAGGTTGCGGCCCCTCGGCCTGACCGCTAATCCGGTGCCCAGCCGCGCTGGAGTTAGCCCGCCCTTGACCGCCCTCACGCCCGGCCCCGTCCTCGTCTACGCCCCCGATCGCGGGATCGGCGATCTCATGTGGCATCTGCCGACCATCCGGGCGATCGCGGCCACCACGCCCGAGGGCCAGGTCGTGCTGGCCGCGCGGCCGTCCAGCCGGGCCGCCGAGGTCCTGACCGTCGAGCCCAGCGTCGCGCGGGTGCTCTACGCCCCCCACTACAAGGGCAAGCTGAAGGGCGTGCGCGAGACCCTCGACTTCTACCGCTTCTGCAAGGCCGAGAAGCCGCGCGCCGTCTGGATTCTGGAGAAGATCGACCGCCCCGCCATCGCCGCCGCCCTGGCCGGCGTGCCCGAGCGGCGAGGCTTTGGCCTGGGCCACGGCCAGGAGACGTTCCTGACCACAGGGCCGTATCTGCCGAAGTCCATGCGTCCGGCCCACCGGATCGACAAGCTGGCGGCCTTCGAGGCGGCCCATGGCCTGTCGGTGACCAGTCGCGAGCCGGCGCTGAAGCTGGATCCCAAGGCGCTGGAGGCCGTGAAGGCCACGTACGCCGACAAGCCTGGCCCGTGGCTGACCCTGGGCATCGGCGCCAGCGAGCCCGCCCGCACCTGGCCGGCCGAGCGGTTCGCGCAGGCGGCGGCCAAGCTCTCCGACCTGTTCGGCACGGTGTTCTGGGTCGGCGGCCCGCACGAAGCCGAAACGGCCAAGGCGGCGATCGGCGACCTGCCGAACAATGTCGTGGCCTGCGACCTGACCCTCGACCGCTCGGCCGCCCTGATCGCGCTTTCGGCGGGCTTCCTGGGCAACGACTCCGGCGCGCTGAACGTGGCCGCCGCCGTTGGCACGCCCTGCGTCGGCCTGATGGGCACCGCCCCCGTGCCAGCCTATTCCCGCTGGCTCTCGCGCCTGGACGGCGGGGAGGGGCGAATCGCGGACATCACGGTCGATCAGGCTGCCGACGCGGTGCGCACCCGCTTCCTTAAGGAGGCGTGGGACAATTCGCACGCTTGAGGCTTAAGCCCCTCCGTTGTATCGGGCGGGCTCGGTATCCTCCCTTTGCTTCCAAGGACGACACATGGCCGGCGACTATCACCGCGGTGAGATGGACATTTCTGAACAATCGGCGACGTTCGCCGCGTTCAACGGCATGACCAAGTGGGGCTCGCTGAGCGTCGCCACGCTGCTGCTGTTCATCACCCTGCTGTTCTGCACCAAGGCCGGCTTCATCGGCGCGGTGATCCCGGCGGTCGTGCTGCTGGGCGCGGGCATCTTCTTCCTCCGCGATAAGCCTGCCTCGGCCCACTGACACCGGTAGACATCGGCATATTTTCTCCCTGAACTGCGTCTTCAGCCTCGACAAGAGGCAAGACTATCCCCTACAGAGCGCCCCATGCTGCTGAGCAAACAGCGCTCTGGGGAGGGGTATGCCGATGGCCGTTATCGCCGTCACGAAAGAGACCCGCGCGAACGAGACGCGGGTCGCGGCCACGCCTGAAACCGTCAAGAAGCTCGGCGCCGCCGGCTTCTCGGTGGTGGTTCAGGCGGGGGCGGGGACGGCCGCGTCCTATCCGGACGCCGACTACGAGGCGGCCGGAGCCAAGATCGCCAAGACGGCCAAGGACGCCCTGAAGGACGCCGACGTCCTGTTCAAGGTGCGCGCGCCCGAAGCGGCCGAGATCGCGGCCCTGAAGAGCGGGGCCATCGTCGCCGCCGCCCTCAATCCCTACCAGGACAAGGAAACGCTGGACGCCCTGGCCAAGGCCGGCGCGACCGCGATCGCCATGGAATTCATCCCGCGCATCACCCGCGCGCAGGTGATGGACATGCTGTCCAGCCAGGCCAACCTCGCCGGCTATCGCGCCGTGATCGAGGGCGCCGAGGCCTATGGCAAGGCCCTGCCGATGATGATGACCGCCGCCGGCACCGTCGCCGCGGCCAAGGTGTTCATCATGGGGGTCGGCGTCGCCGGCCTGCAGGCCATCGCCACGGCGCGTCGCCTGGGCGCGGTGGTCACCGCCACCGACGTGCGTCCGGCCACCAAGGAGCAGGTCGAGTCGCTGGGCGCCAAGTTCCTGGCCGTCGAGGACGACGAGTTCAAGAACGCCCAGACCGCCGGCGGCTACGCCAAGGAGATGTCCAAGGAATACCAGGCCAAGCAGGCCGAACTGGTCTCCGCGCACATCGCCAAGCAGGACATCGTCATCACCACGGCCCTGATCCCGGGGCGCGCCGCGCCCAAGCTGGTCAGCGCCGCCCAGGTGGCCTCGATGCGCGCGGGCTCGATCCTGGTCGACCTGGCCATCGAGCAAGGCGGCAATGTCGAGGGCGCCAAGCTGAACGAGACCGTGGTCACCGCCAACGGCGCCAAGATCCTCGGCCACGCCAACCTGCCCGGCCGCATCGCCACCGACGCCAGCGCGCTCTATTCGCGCAACCTGGTGGCCCTGGCGACCTTGTTCACGACGAAGGAAGGCGCGTTCGAGCCCAACTTCGAGGACGAGATCCTGCAGGCCGCCGTCGTGACGCGCGGTGGCGAGATCGTCCACCCGAACCTGAAGACCGCCTAACAACAGCATTGAAAGGGAGGCTCCCATGGAAGCCGTTGACCCCACCGTGTTCCGTCTGGCGATCTTCGTGCTCGCCATCTTCGTCGGCTACTACGTTGTCTGGAGCGTGACGCCCGCGCTGCACACGCCGCTGATGGCCGTCACCAACGCCATCTCGTCGGTGATCATCGTCGGCGCCCTGCTGGCCGCCGCGGCCCATGGCGCCAATAGCGACCTGGCCGGCGGCGCCGTCGCCGGCTCGACCTGGATCTCCAAGGGGGCCGGCGCCGTCGCCGCGGCCTTCGCGGCGGTCAACATCTTCGGCGGCTTCTTGGTCACCCAGCGCATGCTGGCGATGTACAAGAAGAAAGAGAAGAAGTGAGCGGACGAGAGCAGGGGGAAATCACATCATGAACGCCAATCTCGCCGCCATTCTCTACATCGTCTCGGGGGTGCTCTTCATCCTCGCGCTGCGTGGCCTCTCCAGTCCCGTGACCAGCCAGACGGGCAACCGTAACGGCATGATCGGCATGGCCATCGCCGTCGGCACCACCCTGGCCACCCTGTGGAGCCAAGGGGCGCTGGACGTCGTGACCCTGGGCCTGATCCTGGGCGGCGTCGCCGTCGGGGGCGCGGTCGGGGCGATCATCGCCCGCAAGGTCGCCATGACCTCCATGCCGCAGCTGGTCGCCGCCTTCCACAGCCTGGTCGGCATGGCCGCCTGTCTGGTGGCCGTGGCCGCCATCTACACGCCGGGCGCCTATCACATCGCCACGGCCGACGGCACGGGCGTGCAGCTGAAGAGCCTGATCGAGCTGTCGCTGGGCCTGGCCATCGGCGCCATCACCTTCACCGGCTCGGTCATCGCCTTCGCCAAGCTGAACGGCAACATGGGCGGCGCGCCGATCCTGCTGCCGGCCCGCCACCTGCTGAACATCCTCATCGCCTTGGCCATCGTGGCCCTGGTCGTGGTGCTGGTCGTCAGCGGCGGCCACGCGCTTTGGGCCTTCTGGGGCATCTTCGCCCTGAGCCTGCTGGTCGGCGTCACCCTGATCATCCCGATCGGCGGCGCGGACATGCCCGTCGTGGTGTCGATGCTGAACAGCTATTCCGGCTGGGCGGCGGCGGCGCTGGGCTTCACGCTGGAAAACACCACCCTGATCATCACCGGCGCCCTGGTCGGCTCGTCGGGCGCCATCCTCTCGTACATCATGTGCAAGGCGATGAACCGCTCGTTCGTCTCGGTGATCCTGGGCGGCTTCGGCGCGGCCGACGCGGTCGCCGGCCCCGGCGGCAAGGTCGAGAGCCGTCCGGTCAAGCAGGGCTCGGCCGACGACGCGGCCTTCATCATGAAGAACGCGTCCAAGGTCATCATCGTCCCGGGCTACGGCATGGCGGTCTCGCAGGCCCAGCACATCCTGCGCGAAATGGCCGACAAGCTGAAGGAAGAGGGCGTCGAGGTGAAGTACGCCATCCACCCCGTCGCGGGCCGGATGCCGGGCCACATGAACGTGCTGCTGGCCGAAGCCAACGTCCCCTATGACGAGGTCTTCGAGCTGGAGGACATCAACAGCGAGTTCTCGACGGCCGACGTGGCCTTCGTGATCGGCGCCAACGACGTCACCAACCCGGCGGCCAAGACCGACCCGACCAGCGCCATCTACGGCATGCCGATCCTGGATGTCGAAAAGGCCCGCACGGTCCTCTTCATCAAGCGCGGCATGGCCTCGGGCTATGCCGGCGTCGAGAACGAGCTGTTCTTCCGCGACAACACGATGATGCTGTTCGGCGACGCCAAGAAGATGGTCGAAGGCATCGTGAAGGGGCTCTAGGGCTTTCCTTCATCACCAGAACGACGAAGGCCCCGGCAGCGATGCCGGGGCCTTTTTCGTTTCAGGCGGGCGCGCCTTCGGTGTGAAGCGCTCCGGCCGTCTCAAGCTTTGCACGAATGTAGCTGGGGTCGGCATCGTAGCCGTTGGGCCAAGCCGGGGCGCCCATCTCGAGGAAGACCCGGGCAAAGAAGGCTTCGTCGTGCAGGGGAAGGGCCATCTCGCCGTGGGACTTCTTGATGTCGCTGAAATCGAAGATGCCGAACGAGCCATCCGAGAAGGCGATGTCGAGCCTATGACCCGGAAGGGCCGCGACGCGAACAGCTTTGACGAGCTTGATGGTCACTGTTGGTCCAATCCCGGTATCCGGAACGTTGGACGATCACTATACGCCCGCTCCCAGTTATCCGCCAATGCGGCCTGATTGACGGCGATCCAGCGAGCGACTTGGTTCTTTTGGGAGCGGGGCAATCGTCCTTCGACCATCTCGCCCGTCTGGATATCGAACCGGGCCTCGTGCTCCTGATACTCGGCGTGCAGGTGGGGCGGGTTGTGGTCGCTGAAATAGATGCGGATCACGATGCCGAAGAAGGTCGAGATGATCGGCATGCGACGCCTCGGTTAAGTTGTACAATCTATCCGGTAGTTATCTATTGGGCGCAAGCCAGACGAAACAAAGGCCCCAGGTTCTACCTGAGGCCTCTGTCGCGGGGGGGGGGAGTGTTTTGGGTAAGCGGGACTGATGATCACTTGGCGGCGTATTCCTGGGTCTGGGCGGCGATGGCCAGGTTGCGGTGCTGCTCGGCCGGCAGTTGGCGGCTGACTTCGCGGCGGACTTCGGCGACGCAGGCGCCGATCGTGGTGTTCAGGCCTTCGCTGCTGGAAGCCTTGGCGCGGCACAGGTCTTGGCCGGCCGTCTCGACGCGGGCCTTGAAGATCTTGGCTTGGCTGGGGCTGGCCAGATTCAGGTCGCCGTAGGGCACGCGGGCGGTGATCTCGGCGGCGTTGGCGGCTTGGGTCAGGCCCAGCACAGGCACGGCGGCGAGGCTCAGGCTGGCGACGGTGGTCAGGCTCATGATGAACTTGCGCATTTGAAGTATCCCTCTGGCTGGGCGCTGTTCCGTGCGCCGATGAATACTGTATGAACCCAAGAGTTCGCCAAGTCCCGTTACGTCTCCTTCATGACGCGTAATTAAAGAAATGACGCGCGTTTAATGTAATGAAGTTTCCGTAATATTTGAAGGTTACGTGACGCCTGTTCTCGACTCTCGATGCGAGCTTGGCCTTACGGTTAATGAATGGTTAAGCTGCGCCCTGTTTTCGCCCCATGCGACATTCATACACCCCGCCGATTCACCATCCCGAAAGGTCAAGCATGAGAGCTAGATCGCGCGCGGCGCGGTCCTCTCCTTGGCCGAACGTCCGAGAGGAAAGCGGTTTGATCCCCAAGAGCCTGGTTGTTCAGTCTCCGCACCTGCGCGTCGCGTTCTTCACCATGCTGGCCGTCGCGGCCATGGCGGGGACGCTGAACGGCGCCGTGGCGCTGGGCGAGTGGGTGGCCCACGCGGCCCCCGTCTCCAGTCCGACCCCCGCCATTGTCCCGACTGAGCCGACCGCCGAAGAAGGGGCCGAGGCCGCCCCGCCGCCGCCGGCCTATCAGTTCGACGCGCCGCTGCCGGGCCGAGTGGTCAATTCGCCGTTCGGCCTGCGCCAGCTGCCTTGGGAAGAGAACGGTCGCCTGCATCAGGGCGTCGACATCGCCGCCCCCAGCGGCGCGGCGGTCAAGGTCGCCGCCGACGGCGTGGTCAAGGCCACGGGCCTGTCGCCCACCTACGGCCGCTATGTGCAGGTGATGCACAAGGGCGGGCTGACCACGATGTACGCCCACCTCGCCGGGCCGGCGAAGGGCGTCAAGCGCGGCGTCTATCTGCGGCGCGGCGAGACCGTGGCCTATGTCGGCAACTCCGGCCGCTCGACCGGCTCGCACCTGCATTTCGAGATCCGCAACGGCGAGAAGGCCCTGAACCCGAGCTTCTTCCTGGGCCGCAGCTTCGCGGAAGCCGACGACCTGCCGCTGAAGGCGGCTAGCCGCGTCGGCAAGAAGGTCCATCTGGCCACCGTCTCGAAGTGGCCCAAGGGCGTCACCAAGGCCGGCAAGGACGGGATCACCGTCACCCGCGTGAAGGGCGGCCGCGTGCGCGCCACGATCCCGGTGGTCGGCGGCTCGATTCCCAGCGTGGCGGGATAAAAGTCAGCTCAGAGAGCATCGCGTTCTCGACGCGTCACAAAGCGCTACTACATTGAACGCCATGATCCAGTTTCTCGGCCGTGGCGTCGCGGGCTTCGCGCTCCTGCTCTTGTCCTATATCGCCGTCGGCGGGCTGATGAGCGCCTCAGGCGCGCCCAAGCCGCGCGGCCAGCTGATCGAGATCGAGCCGGGGCGCAAGCTGCGGCTGGTCTGCGAAGGTCCCAAGAGCGATCGTCCGGTGGTCTGGCTGGAGGCCGGCGCCTTCGGCTTCGCCGCCGACTGGGGCGCGACCCAAGAAGCCCTGACCGCTGCCGGCTGGCGCTCCTGCGCCTATGACCGCGCCGGCATGGGCTTCTCGCCCAAGGGTCCCAGCCCGCGCGACGGCGTCGCCATCGTCACCGACTTCGAGAAGCTGGTCGCCGCCTCGGGCGAGCCTGGCCCTTACATCCTCGTGGGCCACTCGATGGCCGGCCTGCGCCTGCGCGAATATGCCGGCCGCAACCCCGACAAGATCGCCGGCATCGTCCTTGTGGACGCCGCCACGCCCGAGGCCGCCCAGGACCCGCGCATGCAGGGCTTCATCAACGCCTTCGCCTCGGCCTCGAAGTGGGCCGCGCGGGGCGCCTCGCTGGGCCTCTACAAGCCGCTGGCCCACACCCGCCTGGGCGACAAGATCGACCTGCCGCCGGCCGCCAAGGCCGAGAAGAACTGGGCCTTCGCCAACGGTAGCCACAACCGCGTCGCGGCCGAGGAGGTCGGGCTGTGGAAACAGGCCTCCGACCAGGCCGGCCTGCAGCCGCAGTTCGATCCGAAATGGCCGATGGCCGTGGTCACCGCCGGCCCGGTCGCCGGCCGTGAGGACCGCAAGGAAATGCAGGCCGCGCCCGCGCGCCGCTCGCAGCACGGTCTGGTCGACCATGTCGAAGCCGCCACCCACACCCTGCTGATCGGCCGCCGCTTCGCCGACCACATCGTCCGGGCGGTGGCCTTCGTGGCCGACGCTTCCAAGAAGGGCTGATACAACTTTCGGGATATTGATTCGGGAGGTCGTCCATGGTCAGCGCCGTCAGCCTGGAGGGCGTCAGCAAGACCTACGACGACTTCCACGCCGTCCGGGACGTCAGTTTCGAGGTCCCCACCGGCCGGATCACCGGGTTCCTCGGCCCCAACGGCGCGGGCAAGACCTCGACCATCCGCATGATCCTGGGCCTGCTGCCGCCGACGGCGGGGAGGATCACGGTGCTGGGCGCGGTCGACGCCACCAAGGTCCACGAGCGGATCGGCTTCCTCCCCGAGGAGCGCGGCCTCTACAAACGCATGACCCCGATCGACGCCATCGCCTTCTTCGCGGGGCTGAAGGGCGTGCCGGAAGCCGAGGGTCGCAAGCGAGCCAAGGCGATGCTGGAGGCCCAAGGCCTGGGCTTCGCCGCCAAGCGGCCGATCAAGGACCTTTCCAAGGGCATGGCCCAGAAGGTCCAGCTGATCTCGGCCCTGGCCCATGAGCCCGAATTGGTGGTGCTGGACGAGCCGTTCTCGGGCCTGGACCCCGTCAACCAGCAGGCCCTGGAGGCGATGATCCGCGAGATCGCCGCGCGCGGGGCCACGGTGCTGTTCTCAACCCACGTGATGCAGCACGCCGAGCGCCTCTGCGACAAGGTCGTGCTGATGGCGCGGGGCCGGAAGGTGTTCGACGGCGATGTCGCCAAGGCCCGCTGCGCTGCGCCCCGGGCGCTGGTGCTGGAGGGTGACCTGCTGGCCGAGCAGGTCATGGCGCTGCCGGGCCTGGGCGCGGTGACCTCCGAGCCGCTGCCGGACGGTGGTTGGCGGCACGTTGCCGTCTTGCCGGAGGCTGGGACGGGGCAGGACGCCCTGAAGGCCGCCTTCGCGCGGGATCTTGCCTTGAGGCGGTTCGAGCTCAAGGAGCCCAGCCTGCACGACGCCTTCATCGTCCTGACGGGAGACCAGGCATGAGCCGCCTGCTGAAGATCGCCCGCCGGGAATACCTGGCCTATGTCCGCACGGTCGGCTTCTGGCTGTCGATCGTGGCCCTGCCGCTGGTGATCGTCATCAGCGCCGGCGCGCCGCTGATGATGATGAAGACCGCCAAGCCCGAGCGGCTGGCGATCGTCGACCTGACCGGCCAGAATCTGGGTCCCGCCGTGGCCAAGGCGATGGTCGAGGACCAGAGCCGCGCCAACGCCCGCGCCCTGCGCGCCGCCGCGCTCTCAGCCGGCGGTCCCAAGGCCCAGGAGGCCGTCGGCAAGGCCCAGGCCAAGGGCGGCCAGGCGGCGGGGCTGGAGGCCCTGTCCGGCTTCAGCCCGAGCTCGGCCGCACGCTTCAAGCCGCCCAACGCCAAGATGGTCATCCTGCCGGCCCCGATCGCCGCCCAGACCGCCGCCACGCCGCGCGAGGCTGGTCAGATTGCTCGCCGCGAGGTGGCCGACAAGCGTCTCGATTCGGTGCTGATCCTCAGCGGCCGCGACGAGGCCATCGTCATGGACCTGTGGAGCCGCAACCTCGGCGCGCCGGTGCTGGAGGGCGATCTGCGCCAGGTCGTGGGCGTGATCATGCGCGAGCGGGCCCTGGCCCGCGCCGGCGTCTCGGCCCAGACCCTGAAAGCCGCCGATGACCTCAAGCCCGCCTTCAACAGCCTGTCGCCCCGGGCGGCCTCGGGCGAGAAGGTGTCCCTGCGCGACCGCCTGCCGACCATCGTCGGCTTCGCGGCCGGCATGCTGCTGTGGTCGATGGTGCTGACCGGGGCCAGCATCCTGCTCAACAGCGTGATCGAGGAGAAGTCGTCCAAGATCCTGGAGGTGCTGCTGTCCTCCGCTTCGGTGCCCGAGATCATGGGCGGCAAGATCCTGGGCGTGGCGGGCCTGACCCTGACGGTGCTGGCCATCTGGGCCATGGCCGGCTGGCTGGCCATGATCAACTTCGCCCCAGGGCTGGCCGGCGACCTGGTGGCCGTGCTGCTGAGCAAGGGGCTGGTGTTCTACTTCGGCGCCTATCTGGTCGGCGGCTATCTGATGTACGCTGCGCTGTTCGCCGGCATCGGGGCCTTCTGCGAGAGCCAGCGCGACGCCCAGACCCTGCTGGGGCCGATCATGATCGTCATGACCATCCCGGTGGTGTTCATGAGCCAGGCGATCCGCTCGCCCGACGCGCCGATTCTCAGCGCCCTGTCCTGGATCCCGCCGTTCACGCCGTTCCTGATGCCCGTGCGCATCGCCGGCGACCCGCCGCTGGTCCAGGTGGTCGGCACGACGGTGCTGATGATCGTGACCACGGCGGCGATCATCGCCTTCTCGACCCGCGCCTTCCACGTGGGCGCGCTGGCGACGGGGAAGGTGAACCTGAAGACGCTGATCGGGCTGATCATGCGCAAGCAGGCGGGCTAAGGCCCAGAAACGACGAAAGCCGCGCGGATCGCCGCGCGGCTTTCGAAATCTTCAGCGAGGAAGAGGTCTGGTCTTACCGACCAGCCGGCTTCTTCGGCATCGGCAGCAGGCCTTCGCGCTGGGCGCGCTTGCGGGCCAGCTTGCGGGCGCGACGGACGGCTTCGGCCTTTTGGCGAGCGCGCTTTTCCGACGGCTTTTCATAATGCACGTGCCGCTTCATTTCGCGGAACGAGCCTTCGCGTTGCATCTTCTTCTTCAGGGCCTTCAGCGCCTGATCGACGTTGTTGTCGCGGACGAAAATCTGGACCAGGGGTATCTCTCCATTCGACAGCCCGACCAATATTCCCAAGTCCCTCTTGAGGGGCCGGGCGGGCGAACAAAACCGGGTAACCTGAGAGGGGTTCTCCCAGGCGATGAGGCGGGGCTGATAGCAGAGCGCAGGGCCGCTGTCCATGCGCGACGCGGCCTAAACACCGGTGTAGACTCGGATTTATGACGCAAACGGCACACACCTCCGCTCAAGCTTCGGATCAATCGGGATCGTCATGGGCCGACGACGCCGAGCAACGGGTGCTCGATGAGGCCCTGCGCCTCGCGCCCAAGCTGGGCTGGAACACCGGACTCGTCAGCCGCGCCCTGGCCGCAGCGGGCCTCAGCGACGCCGAAGGTCAGCTGCTGTTGCCGGAAGGTCCGCGCGACCTGGCGGCCCTGCTGTCGCGACGCCATGACGCGGTCGCGCTGCGCAAGTTGGCGACCTTCGACCTGGCCACGTTGAAGATTCGCCAGCGGATTCGCGAGGGCGTCGTCGCCCGCCTCGATGCGGCTTCGGAGCATGCCGACGTGCTGCGCCCGCTGGCCGCTTTCCTGGCCTTCCCGACCAACTTGCCGCTGGCTCTGCGGCTGACCTGGGAATCGGCCGACGGGATCTGGCGCTGGGCCGGCGACACCGCCACCGACGAGAACCACTATTCGAAGCGCGCCATCCTGTCGGGCATCCTCGTCTCGACCCTGGCCGTCGACATGGCCTCGGGCCGCGCCTCGGCGCTCTCGCATCTGGACGCGCGCATCGACAACGTCATGGCCTTCGAGAAGTGGAAGGCGGGGCTGAAGCCGATGGACCTGGCCAGCGAGATGGTCTCGGCCCTGGCCCGGATGCGGTACGGCAAATAATCTCCTCCCCTTCTGGGGGAGGTGGCCCGGAGGGCCGGAGGGGGCAGCGCGGCCTAGGCCGAGATGGCCCCCTCAGTCGGCTTCGCCGACAGCTCCCCCAGCGGGGGAGCAGATTTCAGGGTTACCCCCCGAACGCCGCCGCCAAACGCTCGAACTGGGCCTGCACCGGACGCGGGGCCTCTTCGTTAGGCGACTCCACGTACATGCGGCGGTCTAGGTGTCGCACGCGCTCGTACAGACGCTCGGAGCGCTGCAGCAGGTTCATCAGGCCGAAGGGCAGTTCCTCGACCGCCGGCGGTTCGCCCGCGGCTTCCTCGCCGAGGCGATAGCTTTCGGCGCAGGCCGCTTCCGGCGGCATCTCGCCTTCACGCACCGCGCGTTGCACCAGCAGCCACGAGGCCACCTGCATCAGGCGGGTGGTCAGGCGCATGCTCTCGGTGGCGTAGCTCAGGGCGGCATTGCGAGAGAGGACCTTGCTGTCATGCCGGCCGGCTCCGTCGAGATAGGCTGCGGTCTCTTCGACCAACTGCATGCCTTCCTCGAACGTGCGGTCGAACAGTTCCGATCGCGCGAAGTCCTGGATCACTCCAGCGCGCCAAGGCGTGTCCGCGAACGCGTTCACTTCGGTCATAGCTACTCAATGCCCCTCGAAAGGCCGCGAGGACGTCTCGCTTGGCAGAGGGGAGTGCAACCCCCGTGCCAGAACTCGCCGTCCCGTTGCGACCCACCCCCTTCGAACCAGCGTACTCAAGCGTCCGAAGGCGGATGACCGCTTAAGACGCCAGTAACCTCACCGAAACCTTAAAATAAGCCTTAGTCCAGGCGACCAAACAGCGCATTGGCCGCGTCGCGGCCGGCCTTCTTCTTGGTCAGCTGGGCCTTGGTGCGTTCGATTTCGGCCTGCAAAGCCGCGATCCGCTCTTCCAGTTCCGAGACGCCGTAGACCTCCAGGTCCTCGTGGGTCGTCTCGTTCAAGGCGCGTCCGTTGAAGGCGCGAGGCTCGGCCGGCTCTTCGAACATCGGCTTCTCTCCCTTTTCCGTCGGCTATCTGACGCCTACCTAGTGTCCAAGGCAAGCATGAGAGGAAGCCCGGGCATGGCCGGAACGATGACGGCGATCGCGATCGAAGGCGGCAAGGGCGCGGCCGATGCGCTGAAGCCCGTGGAGGCGCAGCGGCCCGAACCGGGTCCGGGACAGATCCTGATCAAGGTCGCCGCCGCGGGCGTCAACCGCCCGGATCTCCTGCAGCGCCTGGGTTTCTACCCGCCGCCGCCGGGCTCGCCCGAGACCCTGGGCCTGGAGGTCGCCGGTGAGGTCGTGACCGGTTCTGGTCGCTGGAAGGCCGGCGACAAGGTCACCGCCTTGCTGGGCGGCGGGGGCTATGCGGAGTACGCCATCGTCGACGCCCGCCACGCCCTGCCGATCCCGAAGGGCCTCGATCTGGTACACGCCGCGGCCCTGCCCGAGACCGTCTTCACCGTCTTCGCCAATGTGTTCGAGCATGGCGCCCTGAAGGCCGGCGAGACGCTGCTGGTTCATGGTGGAACGTCTGGAATCGGAACAACTGCCATCGCCATGGCCAAGGCGGCCGGCGCCAAGGTCATCGCCACGGGACGCGGCGCCGACAAGAAGGCCAAGGCCCTGGAATTGGGCGCTGACATCGCCATCGATACGAAGGCCGAGGACTTCGCCGAGATCGTCAAGGCGGCCGGCGGCGCCGACGTGGTGCTCGACATGGTCGGGGCCAGCTATTTCGACAAGAACGTCGACGCCCTGAACGTGGGCGGCCGCATCGTCTACATCGCCAGCCTGGGCGGGCCGGTGCTGGAAGTGCCGGTGATGAAGATCATGCAGAAGCGCGCCGTGATCACCGGCTCCACCTTGCGTCCCCGCTCCGCCGACGAAAAGGCCCGTCTTGCCGCCGAGGTCGAGCGCGTGGTCTGGCCCTGGGTCGAGGCCGGGCAGGTGAAGCCGCTGATCGACGCGACCTTCCCCCTGGCCGACGCCGCCAAGGCCCACGCACACCTCGAGGCTGGCGAGCACGTGGGCAAGGTGGTGCTGACGGTCTGACGGATGACAAGATTTGGGAAGTCGTGGCCCAAAGCTCTGACGTTGCTTTCGTTTGCTTGATCCCCGTTCCCTTTTTCCGAGAACCGGATTATAGCGTTCACCAACATCCCGCCCGGCCGAAAGGCCGGGCGCCGTCATTTCTGGAGGACCGCATGTCCGACATCCTGATGCCCAAGGCGACCGCCGTCTGGTTGGTGGACAACACTTCGCTGAGCTTCGAGCAGATCGCCGATTTCTGCGGCCTGCACCCGCTGGAAGTGCGCGGCATCGCCGATGGTGAAGTGGCGCGCGACATCCGCGGCGCCGACCCGATCGGCAACGGCCAGCTGACCCGCGAAGAGCTGGACAAGGCCCAGGGCAACCCCGACTACCGCATGAAGGCTCAGGTCAGCCGTCACGCCGAGCTGCTGAAGCCGCAGAAGAAGGCTCCGCGCTACACCCCGGTGTCGCGTCGTCAGGACCGTCCAGACGCCATCGCTTGGTTCCTGCGCCACCACCCGGAAGTGACCGACGCCCAGATCTCGAAGATCCTGGGCACCACCAAGGCCACGATCGAGCAGGTCCGCGCCCGCACCCACTGGAACGCCGCCAACATCAAGCCGATCGACCCGGTGACCCTGGGCCTGGTGGGCCAGCTGGAGCTGGACGCCCTGGTCAAGAAGGCGGCCGAGAAGAAGGCCAAGGACGACCTGAAGAAGGGCATCCTGCCGGAAGACCCGACCCTGCGCCCCGCCTCGGAAGCCGGTCAGTTCGAGCCCGAGGTCGAGGAAGAGGAAGAAGACTTCCGCGCCAAGCGCGGCGAGATCAAAGCCGAGGACGTGTTCGGCCAGTCGTCGGGCTATGTGGACGAGGAAGACGAGGACTAATCCTCGGCTCCCGAGCCTAAAAAAGCAGAGGCCCCGCTCCGTGCCGGAGCGGGGCCTCATGTTTTTCGGCTGCTGTCAGCAGCTAGTGAGTTCGCGCCCTAAGGCCCTCGATCTCCTCCTTCAGCCTAAGCTTCTGCCGCTTGAGCTCCATCAGCATCACGGCGTCGCTTCCGGGTCGATTGGTCTCCTCCTGGATCTTGCGGTCAAGGTTCTCGTGACGGGACCCAAGCTCGCGGATACGGGATTCGATGGCCATGGCTCTCGGCTCCATTGCTGTTGGAGAAGAAAGTGAACACCCGCTGCGCGGCGCTGTCAGATCACATATGATTGCAAGCGGCCGCGCTTGACGTGGCCAAATCTACTCCCAAGGCGGACGAAAATTTACCATGACCGATGCTCCGAAGACCGCCGATCGGACCCAGGATCGCCCTAAGCTGGTGGTAGGGATTTCGGGCGCTTCGGGCGTGGTCTACGGCATCCGGGCGCTGGATGCGTGCCGTGAGCTGGGCGTCGAAAGCCACCTCGTGGTCTCCAAATCGGCGGTGCTGACGCTCCAGCAGGAGACCGGCGAGTCGCTGGCGCAGCTCAACGAACGGGCGGACGTTGTCCATCGGGTGAGCGACATTGGGGCGGCCATCGCCTCGGGCTCGTTCCGGACGCTGGGGATGGTCATCGCGCCCTGTTCGGTGCGGACGATGAGCGAAATCGCCACCGGCGTGACGTCTTCGCTGCTGACCCGGGCCGCCGACGTGACCCTGAAGGAGCGCCGGCCGCTGGTGCTGCTGGTGCGCGAGACGCCGCTGCACCTGGGCCACCTGCGGACCATGACCAAGCTGGCCGAGATGGGCGCGGTGATCGCCCCGCCGCTGCCGGCCTTCTACGCCAAGCCCGCCACGATCGCCGAGATGGTCGACCAGTCGGTGGGCCGGGCGCTGGACCTGTTCGATCTCTCCTGGCAGCCGGTGAAGCGCTGGGGCGAGGACCTGGAGACGATCTCCGGCAAGGGTGAAGGTTAACGCCGATGCGGCTCTGGGACTGGGCTCTGCAGGCTTATGCGCGTCAACCTGTCGCGGAGGCTTGCCTGACCCTGCAGGACGCCCACGGCCAGAACGTGCCCTGGCTGCTGTGGGCCGCCTGGATGGCGCAGGAGGGGCGCTCCGCCGACCTCAAGGACGCCGCCCGAATGATGCGCGCGTGGGACGTCGAGGTCGGTGCTCCGTTGCGCGGCGTGCGCCGGGCGTTGAAGCCTGCGCGTCCTCCGGTCGACGACGCCGCCAAGGAAGCTCTGCGCGACGCGGTGAAGGCTGTCGAGCTGAAAGGCGAGCGGGTGCTGATGGAAAGCCTGGAGGCCCTGAGCGGTCCGCCGGGCGCGCCAATCGCGGTGCTGGACGGTCTGGTTACCGCCGCTGCGGCCTCCGGCGACCCGCCTCGCCGGGCAGCGCTAGAGGCGCTGGCGTCGGCCCTTGAATTAACGTCGGGCTGAGCGCCTTTACCGGTCGTCAGCCTTTGCTATCTAAGTCCCTATTGGGGCCCACCTGAGATTTAAGTCCATGAACGACGATGATCCGTCGGAAGACACCGACATCGCGATCGAACGTCGCCTCGCCGACCTGCGCGAGGACCACAAGGATCTCGACGACTCCATCCAGGCCCTGGAGGAGCGCTACCAGCCCGACATGCTGCAGATCGCCCGCCTGAAGCGGAAGAAGCTGCTGCTGAAGGACGAGATCGGCCGGCTGGAAGACCAGCTGACCCCGGACATCATCGCCTAGCTAGCCCGCGACGGCTTTCATGCACGCCGTGCGCGCCTCGGGCGTCAGGTCCTTGAGCATGGTCACGCGCTGGAAGTTCAGCATCGTCTTGCCTTCGGGCTTGAAGCGGAGGGTGCGCGGCTCGCCGCCGTCCGAGACGATGTAGGCGACCTCGACCGCACTATCCCCGACCTTGCCGCCCTGGCGGCCCAGCCGTTTCATGCCGTCGCGCAGGCCGGCCGCATAGGCGGGGCCGTCGGGCTTCACGCCGGTGATCACGCCGCTCTTGGCGCTGGCGTCGCTGTCGAAGCCCAGATCGTAGGCCGGCTTGCTCACCGCCTCCACCGTCAGGCAGCCGCCGAAGGCGTCGGGCGGCAGGACGATCGGCTCGCCCTTGGTGATCCAACGGTCGATCTCCGGCGTCAGGTCGATCCCCATCCGGCTCTTGACGATGCGCGGCAGGAGCTTGGCGGCCATGTGGTCCCATTCGGCCGGATCGCGGCCCTTGGCGTAGTCGCGCATGGCCAGCATCACCGGGTCGAGGCCGCCTTGCGCCTTCAGCCGGGTCTCCAGCAGCAGGGCCATCAGCGCTCCGCGCTGGTAGGGCAGCTTGTGCACGGCCGGGTCGCCCCAGAAGCGCTCGGCGATCGCAGCGTTCGGCAGGGCGCGGGCGGGCGAGGTCCCGTAGGCCTCCAGGGCCGCGTTCCAGGCCGCGACGAAGGCCTCCAGATCGACGAAGCCCGCGCGCAGCGACAGCTTGCGGGCGTAGTAGTCGGTGAAGCCCTCGCTGACCCAGTAGCCCAGCGGTTCCTCCGGGCCGTCCTTGAGGCCGCCGATGCGGTTGGAGTTCCAGGTGTGGAAATACTCGTGGGCCAGGAACAGCTTGTAGTCGTCCAGCGGCACATTGCGGGTCGAGATCACCGCGAAGGCGTCGCCCAGGCCCGTGCCGCGATAGGAGGTCCACCCCGGCGGGGAGTCCTGGTCGACCAGGGTGATCAGGAAGGGCTCCTTGCCGTCGCCCCAGAAGGCGCGGCTGGCGCCGATGGCCTGAGACGCCATGTCGGCGAAGGCCGCGTCCGTGAACCTGAATTTGCCGCGCACGGCCAGGCGCAGGGGCGCGCCGGCGGCGTCGCGCTGCAGGACGGTGAGGTCCTTGTAGGCGATGGCGACGCTTTCGCTGATGGCGTCGACCGTCCCAGCTTCGCCCAGTGCCTCCAGATCGGAGGCGAAGGCCAGGCCCGAGCCGGCGGGATCCCAGGCAAAGCGCGCCTTGTCCTTGTCGCGGCCCTCCGGAGTCACGAAGACGGTGTGGCCGATCACGTAGAAACCGTCGGGCCCGACGATCGGCTGACCGTAGGTGACGCTGTCGACCGGCGGCTCGCCGGCATAGGCGCTGATCACGCGATAGCGGACGGTCAGGGGCGCGCGGGGCTTGGACGTGATGGTCCAGGTCTTGTCGTCGGTCTGGGACAGCGTCCCGCCGGTGACGACGGGGTCCTTGATGAAGCGCCACAGCTTCTCGCCGCCGCCCCAGTCCTGGGGCACACGCAGCTGGGTCTGGCCATCGGCGTCGGCGGGCAGGGTGATCGTCACCGACAGGGCCGTGACCTTGCCGTTCTCGAGGACCGGCGCGAGGCGGTAGGTGTCCACGGGCGGCGTCGCGGCCAAGGTTGGCGCTGCGATGGCGGCGACCGTCAGGCCGCCCAGCAAGGCTTTGATGATCAAGCGTCGTCCCCCAGTTGGCGCGAGCCTAGGGGCACCGCGGGGGACAGGTCAGCTTAAAGTTTCGTCAGGCGGCGATCTGGGTGGCTTCCAGCTCGCGGACGGTCTGCAGCAGGCGGCCAGGGGTGATCGGCTTTTCCAGCCGCGCGTCAGCGTGCTGGTCTTCCTTCAGCAGGCGGGCGTCGACGGCCGAGGCCATCAGGGTCACGGCGGTCGGGCGCGCCTTGCGCACGGCGCTGACCAGTTCGCCGCCGCTCATGCGCGGCATCGAGTGGTCGGTGATCACCAGGTCGGGCTCGAACGCGTCCAGGGCCTCATAGGCCTCCTGGCCGTCCCGGCACAGCAGGACGTCGAACCCCGCCTCGGTAAGGGTGATCTGGTAGATCATCGAGAGGACAGGATCGTCCTCGGCGATCAGAATACGTTGCATCCGCCCACGCCCAGTCATGCTTAACAGACTATGAAAATCTGTTACCGCGACCAGTGGGGCGGAGTCCCCGTGCGATAAGGTCGCATTCCCTTCGGTTGCTAGACCGCCTGCTTCCGCTTGCGGACGAACATCGCCGCATCGGCTTCGGCCAGGGCCTCTTCCGGATCGGCGCCGGGCTCGATCTCGCGCACGCCGTAGGAGATGTGCAGCGGGGCCGACCACTCGCCGAACTCGACCGGTTGCGAGCGGATCGCGTCGGCCAGGCTCTGGGCCTTGGCCAGGGCCGTTTCCTTGTCGGCCTGGGCCAGCAGCACGGCGAACTCGTCGCCGCCCATGCGGCCGACCAGGTCGCTTTCGCGGACGTTGGCCAGCAGGCGCTTGGCCACCGCCTTCAGCGCCTCGTCGCCGGCGGCGTGGCCGAAGCGGTCGTTGACGCTCTTGAAGTTGTCGAGGTCGAAGAACACCAGGCTGGCCGACGAGCCGTAGCGCTGGGCGAAGGCCGACACGCGCTTGGTCTCGCGCAGGAAGGCGCGGCGGTTCAGCACCGGGGTCAGGGCGTCCATGTCGGCCAGGCCCTGCGCCTCGTTCAGGCGCAGCTTCAGCATGGCGACCTCGTTCCGCAGGTCGTCGATCTCGGTCATCAGGGTCTGAAGGGCTTCCACGACCTGGGGGGTCATGTCGGCTTCGCTCAGGCCCAGGAAGGCGGCGCTGTCGGGTGCGGCCACCTCGCGCGCGACGACCTGGGCGCCGGCCCTGGCCAGGGCGCGCTTGCGGATGGCGGCGAAAGGTTCGGTCCGGGCGCCGGAGATCTTCATGAGTTCACTGGGAATCGTTATGGCACAGCTACAAGTAAGGTTAACGGGAACGGCGTTCGACGCAATCGGGGGCGCCGATAAGCCGCAGGCCGATGATGACGCGCCCACTCTAAAGGCGACCACGGAACGTTTTGTGTCGTTTTGGGCTTGCCGCAGCGGGCGGAGGCGCATACGGGGCGGCTTTCCGACGCTCGCCGAGAAGAGACGACGCCGATGACCCAGACCACCCCGCCCGTCGCCATCATCATGGGCAGCCGCTCGGACTGGCCGACCATGAAGGGCGCGGCCGACGCGCTGGACGCCCTGGGCGTGGCCTATGAGGCCAAGGTCGTCTCGGCCCACCGCACGCCGCAGCGCCTGTTCGACTTCGCCACGGGCGCGGAAAGCGCCGGCTACAAGGTGATCATCGCTGGGGCCGGCGGCGCGGCCCACCTGCCGGGCATGGCGGCCTCGATGACCAATCTGCCGGTGCTGGGCGTGCCGGTGCAGTCCAAGGCGCTGAGCGGCCTCGATAGCCTGCTCTCGATCGTCCAGATGCCAGGCGGCATCCCGGTGGCGACTTTGGCGATCGGCGAGGCCGGGGCCAAGAACGCCGGCCTGCTGGCCGCCCAGATCCTGGCCCTGTCGGACCCGGCCCTGAACCAGCGCCTGTCGGCCTTCCGCGCCGCCCAGACCGACAGCGTCGCCGAGAGCGTCGAGGACTGATTGATGGCTGAGTTCCCCCTCGTCCCCGGTTCGACCATCGGCATCCTCGGCGGGGGGCAGCTGGGCCGCATGCTGGCCCAGGCCGCCGCGCGCCTGGGCTTTGACGTGGTCATCCAGGACCCGGAGGAGAACTCCCCGGCCGGCCGCGTCGCCGCCCGCCAGATCGTCGCCGCCTATGACGACCGCTGGGCCCTGAAGCGCCTGGCCGAGGCCTGCGACGTCGTCACCTACGAGTTCGAGAACGTCCCGGCCGACACGGTGTCTGAGCTGGCCGCCCTGGGCGCGGTGGTTTCGCCCGGCGCCAAGGCCCTGGCCGCCGCCCAGGACCGCGTGGTCGAGAAGAGCTTCCTGGCCGAGATCGGCGTGCCCACCGTGGCCTTCGCCCCGGTCCAGGACAGCGAGAGCCTGGCCGCCGCCGTCGCCAAGATCGGCGCCCCGTCGCTGCTGAAGACCCGTCGCGAAGGCTATGACGGCAAGGGCCAGGCCTGGATCCAGAAGGCCTCCGACGCCGAGGCCTCGTTCGAGAAGATCGGCCGCCGCGCCGCCATCCTGGAAGCCCCCGCCGACTTCGGCCGCGAACTGTCGGTGATCGCCGCCCGTAGCCGCGACGGCGAGATCGCCTGCTATCCGCTCTCGGAGAACCACCACGAGGGCGGTGTGCTGAAACGCACCGTCGCGCCCGCCAAGGTCACCTCGGCGACCCGCGACCAGGCCGAGACCATCGCCATCAAGATCCTCACCGCGCTCGACTATGTCGGGGTGATCGGGGTCGAGCTGTTCGAGCTGGCCGGCGGCAAGCTGCTGGTCAACGAGTTCGCCCCGCGCGTCCACAACACCGGCCACTGGACCCAGGACGGCTGCGAGGTCGACCAGTTCGAACAGCACATCCGCGCCGTCGCCGGCTGGCCGCTGGGCCCGACCGCCCCGCACCACCACGTCGAGATGACCAACCTGCTCGGCGCCGATGTCGACGCCTGGCGCAAACTGGCCGCCGAACCCGAGACTCGCGTCCACCTCTACGGCAAGGGCGAAGCCCGGCCGGGGCGGAAGATGGGGCACGTGAACCGGCTTAGGCCGCTGCGGGACTAGGCGCGGAGCGGGACGCCCCCTCCGTCACGCTGCGTATCCGCAGCGCGCCACCTCCCCCGTTGCACGGGGGAGGAGAAGAAAACCCCTCCTGCCCCGCTTGCGGGGGAGGTGGCGCGGCGCCGATAGGCGACGTGACGGAGGGGGCGCTTCTGAGCCTACGACCCCAGGTGCGTGTTAAACCACCCCACGATCCGGTTCGTCAGATCGGTCCGGTTCTTGGCCTGACGAATCCCGTGGCCCTCGTCCTGGTAGATGACCAACGACGTCTCCACGCCCATCGCCTTCAGGCCGTGCCAGAACTCCATCGACTGGGCCGCCGGGGTCTCGACGTCGCGTTCGCCGACATAGATGAAGGTCGGGGTCTTGGCGTTCTTGATCGTGCGGATCGGCGACAGCTGGTCGTAGATCGCCGGGTCGTTGTAGGCGGTGTCGCCGAAGAACGGGACCATCCACTGGTCGATGCCGTTCTGGCCGTAATAGCTGATCCAGTTGGCGATGCCGGCCCCGGCCACGGCGGCCTTGAAGCGCTGGCTGTGAGTCACGGTCCACATGGTCATGTAGCCGCCGTAGCTGTGGCCGAAGACGCCCAGGCGCTTGTCGTCCACCGGGGCGATCTTCTCGACAGCATCGACGCCCGCCAGGATGTCGCGTAGGTCGCCGCCGCCGAAGTCGCGACGATTGGACGTCTTGAAGGCCTCGCCCTGGCCGAAGCTGCCGCGCGGATTGGGCTGGAACACGTAGTAGCCGGCCTTCAGCAGGTCATAGACCGTGCCGCTGGAGCCATAGCGCGAGGTTACGGCAGACGACGGGCCGCCGTGGACGATGACCACCATCGGATAGGTCTTGCCGGGCTCGACGTTCGCCGGCGCCTGCAGCCAGCCCTGGACGTCGAAGCCCTCGTTCTTCCAGGTGACGCTCTTGCCGATATAGGTGGCGGTCAGGGCGTCGTTGTCGTGGGTGATGGGCTTCAGGGCCTCGGGCGCGCCCAGCAGCACCTGCGGAGCCTTGGCGAACGAGTCGACGACCGTGGCGGCCAGCTTGCCGCTGGGATCGAACGAGACGCGGCCGTCGCCGGCCGAATAGCTGACCTCGCCGCGCGCCATGATCGTGACCTTGGCGCCGCCGGCCGGGTCGATGCGGGCGATGGCGCTGTCGCCGCCCAGGATGGCCGAGGCCATCGGGCCCTTGGCGGTCCAGTCCAGGCTGGTGAAGGTGCCCTTGTAGCCGTCGGTCAGGTTGGTCGGCGCTCCTCCGGTGAACGGCACCGTCCAGACGTCGCCGCCGACCGCGCCGAAGTCGCTCATCAGCCCGCCGATGAAGGCCACCGACTTGCCGTCCGGCGACACGCGCGGGGCGTTCAGCTGCATCTTGGGCGCGGCGATCACGCGGCTGGCGCCGTCGCGGCCGAAGGCCTGCAGGCTGGCCACCCACCAGTTGTTGTCGCCGTCGCCCTTGGCGGCCGTGCCGACGAAGCCCTTGGAGTCCGGCGTCCAGTCGTACTCGTAGACGAAGGTGTCGTCGGGCGAGGCGAACTTCAGGTCGCCGCCGGCGGCCGGGACGACGGCGATGCGCTGCTCGTCGATCGCGCCGGCGACGCCGATCTCGCCGACTTGGCGGACGCCGGCCTGGGTGGCGCCGGTCTGCTTGCGGGCGCCGACGGTGGCCAGCATGGCGATCGACTGGCCATCCGGCGCCCAGCGCGCGGTGCTGGCCACGCCGGTCACGGTCGTGACGGTGCGGGTCTTGTCGCCCTCGACCACGAACAGGGTCGCCGTCCCGGCCTTCATGTCCGAGCCGATGAAGGCCAGCTTCTGGCCGTCGGCCGACCAGGCGGGGCCGGCATAGCGGCAAGTCTCGCAGGGATCGAAGCGGTTGGTGATCTCGCCCTTGGCCGAGCGGATGACGACGGCGGCGCGGTTGTCGGAGACCGTACCGACGGCCTCGGCGCTTTCGATGGCCGCCAGGCGCTTGCCGCCGGGGGCGAGGGCCAGGGCGTTGTAGCCATGGACAGCGGGGGCAGCGGGCGCAGCCGCTTGCAGGGCCGCCGCGGCGACCAGGGAGAGCACGAACGACATCACGTGAGCCTTGAGTGAGCCTTGCCGGGAAGGGCGTATGCGTCGGCTTCGCCCGCCAATGTGTCTGAAAAATTTCTGTCGCAATTTGTCCGGGCTTGGCGGTCGCCGGGAAACACCTAAGGTCGAGCAACGAACCTTGGCCTTGAGGGATGACCGTGTTCCCGACGCTCGAAACCGAACGCCTGATCCTGCGGGTCCCGACCCAGGACGACTTCGACGCCGGCTGGGCGGAGTTCCACGGCGATCCCGAATGCATGCGCTACCTGGGCGGCGCCATGCCGCGCAGCATCGCCTGGCGGACCCTGGCCCAGGTGGTCGGCATGTGGCCGCTGCGGGGCTTTGGCACCTTCTCGCTGATCGAGAAGGCCACCGGTCGCTGGGTCGGCCGCTCGGGTCCCTGGCAGCCGGAGGGCTGGCCCGAGCGGGAGGTCGGCTGGATGCTGCATCGCTCAGCCTGGGGCCAGGGTTACGCCACCGAGGCGGCGCGGGCGAGCATCGACTTCGCGTGCGGGACCCTGGGCTGGACCACGGTCGCCCACATGATCCATCCGGAAAACCTGGCCTCGCAGGCCGTGGCGGCGCGGCTGGGCTCACGGTTCCTGAAGATGGTCGACCTGCCGGCGCCGATGGATGCGGCTGGCCCGACCCAGATGTGGGGCCAGGACGCGCCCCAAAAACCCTAGTCGCCCTCGTCGTCCGCTCCGGCCAGGTCGGCGGCGTCGAAGTCGTAGTCCAGCAGGTCGCCCGGCTTGCAGCCCAGCGCCGCGCACAGCCTCGCCAGGGTGCGGAAGCGGATGCCCTTGACCTTGCCCGAGCGGAACAGGGAGAGCTGGGTCTCGCTGAGGCCGACCTCCTGGGCCAGGTCGCGGGCTTTCAGGCCCTTGGCGACGATCAGGGCGTCCAGGGTGACGCGAACGGGCATCAGATCATCTCGTCGAGTTCGGCCTGCGCCGCCAGGGCCTGGTCCATCACGCGGCCCAGCAGGAAGAGGGCGCCGCCGATCATGCCCAGCGTCATGCCGGCCACGTCGAAGTTCAGATAGCTGCGCTTGTCCGCCCCGACCAGCCGCATCAGGTTGATGACCACGAAGACGCTGGCCACGCCCCCGACGCCCAGGGCCAGGCCGACGCGGCGCAGGGCCGAGGGCAGGGCGGCCTGGATCAACCGGCCCTTGGCGATCTCGCCCAGCGCCTGGCCGATCGACCACACCCCGAACAGATAGCAGGCGGCCGGGATGTACTGGATCGTCAGGGCCAGCACCTTGGCGGGCGTGGGCGCGGTGGGCCGGTGCAGGGCCATCAGCAACAGCGGCGCGATCCAGGCCATCAGCGCCAGCAGCAGGCCGACACTGACGACCATGAACACCGCCAGCCAGCGGAACTGGCCGCACATGCGGCGGAATTTCTGGGCGTCGATGGCGTTCACGGCGGGCTCCCAACCTGTCTCATCTTTAATCTTGACTTAAAGACGATCACTTCGCAACTTTATATCTAACTTAAACGGACTCTTCGCAGAAAGGGGGGCCGCGACCATGTCAGCCGCCATCGAGACCAAAGGCCTATCCCGTCGTTTCGGCCCGCGCCTGGCGGTCGACGGCGTCTCCATGACCGTGCCCAGGCGGGCCGTGTACGGCTTCCTAGGCCGCAACGGCGCGGGCAAGACCACGACCTTGAAGATGGTGCTGGGCCTGATCCGCCCGACCGCCGGCGTGGCCAGGGTCTGCGGTGTCGACGTCGCCCGCGACCGCATCGGCCGGGCCCGCAAGATCGGCGCGCTGCTGGAGGCGCACGGCTTCTACGGCAACCTGACCGGCCGCGAGAACCTGGCCCTGACGGCGACCCTGCTGGGCTGTCCCGCCAGCGAGATCGACCGGGTGCTGGAGGTGGTCGAGATGCGCTCCGACGCCGGCCGCAAGGTCGCCGGCTACTCTCTGGGCATGCGCCAGCGCCTGGGCCTAGCCCGCGCCATGCTGGGCGCGCCGCCGGTGCTGGTGCTGGACGAGCCGACCAACGGCCTCGACCCCGACGGCATCGCCGACATGCGCCGGTTCCTCAAGAGCTTGCCCGAACGCACCGGCGCGACGGTGCTGCTGTCCAGCCACCTGCTGGGCGAGATCGAGCAGACCGCCACCCACGTCGGCGTCGTCAATGACGGCCGGCTGGTGCTGGAGGGCCGGCTGTCGCGGCTGAAGGCAGACCTGGCGCCGGAGATCAGCCTGCGCACCGGCGACGATGCGCGGGCGGCGGCGCTGCTGCGCGGTCACGGCCTGGACGTCCGCGCCGCCGACAGCCTGACCGTGGCCCTGGACCCCGGCGACGCGGTCGATCCGGCCGTGGCCGGGCTGACCGCCCTGCTGGTCGAGGCCGCCGTTCCCGTCTTCGCCATCGGTCCCCGCGCCCAGTCGCTGGAGGACATCTACCGCCGCGTCGCCATCCCCACCGTCCGTCAAACCGAGGCCGCCTGATGCTCGCCGTCCTGTCCGTCGAAATCCGCAAGCTGAACCGCTCGCTGGCCGCCGTCCTGGCCATCGCCGCGCCGTCGCTGATCGCCGCCTTCGGCTTCTTCATGCTGCTGCGCGGCGGGCAGGCAAGGCCCTGGGCGCAGTGGATGCAGATGGCCACCGGCGTCTGGGCCTATTTCATGCTGCCGATGAGCGTGACGGCCCTGACCGCCCTGGTCGCGCACATGGAGCACGGCCCGCGCGCCTGGGACCACCTGCGGGCCCTGCCCACGCCCCGCTGGCGCATCTATGCCGCCAAGGCGGTCTGTGTGATCGCGCTGGTGACGGCCATGACCGGGCTCAACCTGCTGCTGGCCTTGGGCGCGATCTCGGCGGCGGCGACGATCAAGCCGGCCGTCGCCCCGACCGGCGCGCTCGACTGGATCGGGTTGCTGGCCGTCAATCTCAAGGTGGTCGCGGCCGCGATCCTGCTGACCGCCATCCAGCTGTGGACCGCCCTGCGCTTTTCCAGCTTCGTGCCGGCCTTGGCGATCGGCATCGGCGGGACCTTCTTCTCGGTGGTGGCGACCTCGGCCAAGGAGGGGGTGTTCTTCCCCTGGCAGATGCCGGTCAACATGCTGGCCAAGTAGGCCTGGCGGGTCGAGACCGCCCTGGCGCTGGGCTGTGGCCTGGGTCTGGTCGCCCTGGCCGTGGCCATCGCCCACCTGGCGCGGCGGGAGGTGTTGTAACCCCGCGCCGGGCTCTCTAGGACCGTCTCCGACGGAGGACGGCATGACCGAACAGGCGCTCATCGGATTGATCGGCGGCATGAGCTGGGAAAGCTCGGCCCAGTACTATCGGCTGATCAACGAGGCGGTGCGCGACCGGGTGGGCGGCGTCGCCTCGGCCCGGACCCTGATGTGGTCGTTCGACTTCGCCGAGATCGAGCACCTGCAGCATGCCGGCCGCTGGCCCGAGCTGTCGCGCCGCCTGGCCGACGCCGCCCGGGCGCTTGAGGCGGGCGGGGCCGACTTCCTGGTCCTCTGCACCAACACCATGCACCGCGAGGCCGACGCCATCGAGGCCGCCGTGCGCATCCCGCTGCTGCATATCGCCGACCCGACCGGCGAGGCGATCAAGGCGGCGGGGTTCTCGACGGTTGGCCTGCTGGGCACGGCCTTCACCATGGAGCACGAGTTCTATCGTGGCCGCCTGGAGAAGAAGCACGGCCTGGAAGTCCTGACCCCCGACGCGGAAGATCGCGCCGTCGTGCACCGGATCATCTACGAGGAGCTGGTCACCGGTCAGGTGCTGGACGCCTCGCGCGACGCCTACAAGGCGGTGATCGGCCGGCTGGTCGAGCGCGGCGCGCAGGCGATCATCCTGGGCTGCACCGAGATCATGCTGCTGATCTCCCAGGCCGACAGTCCGGTGCCGGTGTTCGACACCACGATCCTGCACGCGATGGCGGCCGTCGACCGGGCCTTGAACACGGCCGCCTAGCCGATAGGGTGCCCTCCGCTCAAGTTGCGGAGTCTACCTTATGCGTCTGCGCCTCGCCCTGCTCGCCAGCCTCTCGATCCTGGCGGCGACGCCCGTCCTGGCCCAGACCTCAACGCCTTACGACTCCGTCGATCCCTTCATCGGCACCGGCGGCGACGGCCACACCTTCCCCGGCGCGGTGGCGCCGTTCGGCATGGTGCAGCTGAGCCCCGACACCGACATCCTGCCGTTCAAGCAGAGCTATGCGCGCGCCGCCGGCTACCGCTTCGGCGACCCGACCATCCTGGGCTTCTCGCACACCCACTTCTCGGGCGCGGGCCACTCCGATCTCGGCGACATCCTGCTGACCCCGGTCTCGGGCGAGGCCAAGCTGGAGCCGGGCGAGGCCGACAAGCCGGGCTCAGGCTACCGCTCGCGCTACAGCCACGACACTGAGGTCGCCCAGCCGGGCTACTACGCCGTCACCCTCAGCGACAGCCGCGTGCGCGCCGAGCTGACGGCGGGCCTGCGCACCGGCCTGCACCGCTACACCTTCGCCAAGGGCGACCGCGCCCAGGTGCTGATCGACCTGCGCAGCTCGATCTACAACTATCCGGGCAAGGTGCTGTGGTCGCGCCTGCGGGTGTCGCCGGACGGCGTGGTCACCGGCTATCGCGAGACGCGCGGCTGGGCCCCGGGCCGCAAGCTGTTCTTCGCCATCAAGTTCGACCGTCCGCTGGTCGGCCAGCAGTTCCGCAACACCGAGAAGGACGTGCCCTATAACGGCTTCGCCCAGCCGGGCCGCACGCCGGAAGACCGCGCCCAGGTCCAGGGCCGCGCCCTGGTCGGCGTGTTCGACTTCGGCAAGATCGACGGCCCGCTGACCGTGAAGGTGGCGCTGTCGTCGACCAGCGAGGACGGGGCGATCGCCAACCTGGCCAGCGACGAGCCGGGCTTCGACTTCGACGCCCAGCGCGCCCGCGCCAAGACCGCCTGGGAAAAGGCCCTGGGGGCCGTGGACATCGAGGCCCCGGCCCCGATGAAGAAGACGCTCTATACGGCGCTCTACCACACCCTGCTGGCCCCCAGCGTCTATGCCGACGCCGACGGTCGCTACCGAGGTCCCGACGACCAGGTGCACGAGGGCAAGCTGGACGGCCGCCCGTTCACCTTCCACTCGACCTTCTCGCTGTGGGACACCTTCCGGGCCGAGCATCCGCTGCTGACCCTGATCCAGCCGGCCGACTACACCAACGACGTGGTCAACTCGCTGATCGCCTCGCAGAAGGAGAGCCCGTACGGGATCCTGCCGGTCTGGCAGTTCCACGGCCAGGAGACCTGGACGATGATCGGCTACCACGCCGTGCCGGTCATCGCCGACGCCTGGATGAAGGGCATCCGCGGCTATGACGGCAAGGCGGCCCTGGACGCCATGGTCAAGAGCGCGACCTACGCCCCCTATGGCGGTCTCGGCGACTACATGAAGTTGGGCTATGCGCCGATCGACAAGGAGCCGGAAGCCGCCTCCAAGACCGTCGAATACGCCTATGACGACTGGACCATCGCCCAGATGGCCAAGGACATGGGCCAGACCGACGTGGCCAAGACCTTCGAGAAGCGGGCGTCCTACTGGCGCAACAGCTTCGACGTGAAGACCGGCTTCCTGCGCGCCCGCAAGAGCGACGGGACCTATCGTGAGCCCTTCAACCCGACCGCGATCAACTACGGCTCGGACTACACCGAGGGCAACGCCTGGCAATATTCCTGGTTCGCGCCGCAGGACCTGGGCGGGATCGTCAAGACGCTGGGCGGCGATGCGGCGACGGTGAAGAAGCTGGACGCCATGTTCGATTTCGACAACTCGAAGGTCGACTACAGCCACGCCGAGGACATCGCCGGCCTGATCGGCCAGTACATCCACGGCAACGAGCCCAGCCACCACGTGGCCTATATGTACAACTACGCTGGCGCCCCGTGGCGGACGCAGGCGCGCTTGGCCCAGATCATCAAGACCCAGTACAAGCCCACGCCCGAGGGCCTGTCGGGCAACGATGACCTCGGCCAGATGTCGGCCTGGCTGATGTTCACGTCGCTGGGCTTCTATCCGGTGACCCCGGCCTCGAACGAGTACGCCATCGGCCGGCCGTTCGTGGACAAGGCGGCGCTCAACCTGCCGAATGGCAAGCGGTTTGTGGTGCGGGCCGAGGGCATGGCGGACGACAAGGTCTACGTCTCGAAGGTGACCCTGAACGGCAAGCCGCTGACCCGCGCCTATCTCAAGCACGACGAGATCATGGCCGGCGGCGAGCTGGTTTTCACGATGAGCGCCACGCCGAACAAGACCTGGGCGACGAAGGTGGGTGATCGCCCGACGTCGCTGACGGCTTACAAGTAGGTGGGGCCGAAAACCTCGCCCTTCGACAAGCTCAGGGTGAGGTTTTCTACTGTCCGGCCTTGGCCATGATCCTCACCCTGAGCTTGTCGAAGGGCGAGGATCACGCGCTGTTTAGCTAGTAAGGCAGCTGCGCCGGCGGGGGCTGCGCGGGTCCACCCGACGGGGCCATGGTCTCCGCCGCCTTCGCCGCTGCATCCAGCTCCGAGGCCGCCCGCGCGAACTCAGCCGACAACGTCTCGTAGTAGCCGTTGCGCGGGTCCGGCGTCGTCTGCGGCGCCGGGTCCGGCAGCAGCCACGCAAAATCCCTCACCGCCAAAGTCTGGTGGGCGGTCATCATGAAGCGGCGCCAGATGCTGGCGGGGATGTCGCCGCCGACCACCTTGTTCATCGGCTTCTCGTCGTCGTTGCCGACCCAGACGCCGGTGACGTAGTCCGGCGTGAAGCCGACGAACCAGGCGTCGCGCCAGTTCTGGCTGGTGCCGGTCTTGCCCGCCGCCGGACGGCCGAAGGCGGCGCGCTGGGCCGTGCCCTGGGTGACCACCTTCTTCATCATCTTGACCATGATGCTGGCGTGGCCGACGTCGTAGACGCGGCGCTCGGCCTGCGGCGGCTGGTGCTGGAATAGCGGCTGGCCGTCCTGGGTGGTGACGGTCTCGATGACATAGGGCTCGACCCGGATGCCGCCCTGCTGGAACACCTGGAAGCCCGAGGTCAGCTGCAGCAGGTTCACCTCGTACGAGCCCAGGGCCACCGACAGGTCGGGGACGGGCGGCAGTGACGTGATCCCGAAGCGGCGGACCAGGTCGCCGATCGCGGCGCCGCCGGCCTCCTGGCCCAGCTTCACGGCCACGGTGTTGATCGAGTTGATCAGGGCCTTCTCGACGGTCATCGGACCGCGATAGCCGCCGCTGTAGTTCTCCGGCGCCCAGTCGCCGAACTTCACCGGCTCGTCGACGCGGATGTCGGTGGGCAGCACGCCCTTCTCGACGGCGGCGGCATAGACGAACGGCTTGAAGGTCGAGCCCGGCTGGCGGCGGGCCTGGACAGCGCGGTTGAACGGGCTTTCGCTGTAGCTGGTCCCGCCGACCATGGCGCGGATGGCGCCTTCGGTGGACAGCGACAGCAGGGCCGCCTGGTGGGCGCCCGAGCGGACGGCCTCGGTGGCCATGGTCTGGCGCACGACCTCGGCGCCCTCGCGCTGGAGGACGGGGTCGATGGTCAGGCGCACGATCAGGTCCGGCGCGTTCTGGCCGGCGATCTTCACGGCCTCGGTGGTGGCGTAGTCCAGCACCCAGCCGTAGTCGCCCTCGTCCTGCAGGGCCATCGGCGACAGGCGCGGAGTGTCGTCCAGCGCGCGGCTTTCCTGCTCGGCGGTGATCCAGCCCTCCTTGCGCATATTGGCCAGGATCAGGCGCGAGCGGGCCAAGGCCCGCTCCATGTCGTTGGTCAAAGCGAGGCGCGAAGGCGCCTTAGGGAGACTGGCCAGCAGCGCCGCCTCCGACAGGGTCAGCTGGCTGGCGGGCTTGCCGAAATAGGTCTGGGAGGCGCCGTCGACGCCATAGGTGCCCGCCCCGAAATAGATGCGGTTCAGATAGAGCTCGAGGATCTCGTCCTTGGTCAGGACCTGCTCCAGCTTGTAGGCCAGCAGCATCTCCTGGAGCTTGCGCTTGACCACCCGGTCCGGGGTCAGGAACAGGCCCTTGGCCAACTGCTGGGTCAGGGTCGAGGCGCCCTGGCGGGTCTTGCCGGCGCGCCAGTTGGTCCAGGCGGCCCGGCCGATGCCTTGCAGGTCGATGGCCCCGTGCTGGTAGAAGCGCCGGTCCTCGGCCGCCATGAAGGCCTGGGGCACGTAGTTGGGCACGCCGCCCAGGGTGATGCGCTGGCCATAGCGCGGACCGCGCGTGGCGATCACCTGGCCGTTGCGGTCCTCGAAGCGGATGCCGGGCGCGCGGTTGACCGCGAACAGCGCCGCGCGCGAGGGCAGGGGCGGGGTGTCCTTGAGGTACTTGTACCAGACGTACGCCGCGCCGCCGCCGGCCGCGAGCACGCCGATCAAGAACGAGACCAGCAGCACGCCCCAGATCCAGCCCCACTTGCGGGCCTTCTTCTTGGCGGCGCGATGCTTGAGGTCGCCGCGGAAGGGCTCTTACGGCGGCGGAACGGGCGGCGGCGGAGGCTGATAGGGCGGCGGCGTGGGGGGCGAGAGCTGGAAGGGATCCTTCAACGGCTCCTGCTGCGCCCACGGGTCATGAACCGGCGGCTGCGGAGGCGCGCCAGAGGCAGGCTCCGCCCTGCGCTTGGACGGGTCCTTGTCGTCGAACTTGTACGGCGGAAGGGTCCAGTCGTTCACGGTCTTGAGCAGGCTCTGTTTGGTCGCCGGGTAAATCGGGTTTAGGACGGCGCCATGACGCCACGCAAACCTTTCTGGGAAACGAAGACGCTTCCTGAGATGACTGTCTCCGAGTGGGAGAGCCTATGCGATGGGTGCGGCCTTTGCTGCCTCGTTCGCTTCGAAGACGAAGATACCGGCGAAATCATCCCCACGCGGGTGCACTGCCAGCTTTTCGACGAGCATCTCTGCCGCTGCAAGGACTATCCGAACCGCAAGAAGACGGTGCCGGACTGCATCAAGCTGACGCCCCACAATATCGAGGACCTGGAGTGGATGCCCCGCTCCTGCGGCTATCGCCGGATCCACGAGGGCAAGGACCTGCCGCGCTGGCACCCGTTGATCACCGGCGACCCGGACAGCACCCACAAGGCGGGGATCTCGGTGCGCGACCAGACGGTGTCGGAGCTGAGCTTCCAGGACGCCGAGGACGCGCTGGACTTCGTGGCGACGGATCTGATGCAGGATCGGGGGGATGATCCCTACGAGCCCGATGAGGAATGAGCGATTTCCGGCGGCTGCTCGCGTGTGAAGTCGACGAAGCCGCGAGCGCCGGATTCGTTCTGTTGGGGGTGTCTGCCTTCGATCACGTGCTGACCGAGGCGGAATGCGCTGACGTCCCCTTCTTCTTCCATCGCCAGGCGCGCGAGAGGGGGCAGGAGGCGGAGTTCCTGGTGATCGAGCGCCGGTTCATCGCCATGCTGGATAGTTTGGCGAAGGATGGCGCCGCGCTCGTCCATCGACCCGCGCGCCTCATGCCCCTGCGAGCCGATGCCGCCCGCTACCGGGCGTTCGTGCGGCGATCGCTACGGGAGAAGTTCACAAGCGATCTCTACTTCCCGGAGTTCGGAGTGCGCTGGATTTTCGGCTTCGACATGACCCACTGGATCATCCTGCCTGACGCCACGCGGGCCGACGAGGTGAAAGCGCTGGCGCAGGCCGCCGGGCTGCATATCCACGTGGCGGAAGGTCTTTAGCCGAAACCAGTCGATCTCGACCCCAGATACAGAAAAAGCCGGCCCGCGAACGCGGAACCGGCTTTTCGTCGCCCTTACGGCGAGAAGCTTGGAGCTTCTTACTTCTTGGCGGTGAAGCCAGCGAACTTGGCGTTGAAGCGCGAAACGCGACCGCCACGGTCCAGCATCTGGGCGTTGCCGCCGGTCCACGCCGGGTGGGTGCGCGGGTCGATGTCGAGCGCGAGGTTCGCGCCTTCCTTGCCGTAGGTCGAACGGGTTTGATAGTTCGAGCCATCCGTCAGGGTGACGGTGATGAAGTGGTAGTCGGGGTGAATGTCTTGTTTCATGGCGGCGATCCAGTCCGACTAAGCCGGCGAGTGTGAATTGGGGTAAGCGCCATTCCCACACGCGCGGGGTGGCCCTCGAAGACGGGCGGCTATAAAGAACCCGCGCGATTTTGGCAAGGGACTGTTGATGACTGACGCGAACGGCGGCGACCAGAAGGCCGAAGGCCGCCCCGGCGCGGGGGCCGAATTGGTCCAGGGCATGGCCGAGGCCAAGGCCCGGCGGCCGCGCCGCAAGGACATCCGTCCGCTCGCCCACCTGCTGCCTTTCGTCAAGGCCCACAAGGGCGACGGGCTGGCGGCGGCCTTCTTCCTGCTGTTCTCGACGGGTGCGACCCTGGGCCTGACGGCGGCCTTCAAGGAAGTGATCGACCACGGCTTCGCCAAGGGCGCGGGCAGCGAGATCAACAGCGCCTTCATCGGCCTGGGCGCCGTGGCCCTGGTGCTGGCGATCGCCACCGCCTGCCGATTCTTCTTCATCACCCGGCTGGGCGAGCGGGTCGTGGCGGACGTGCGCCGTGCGCTCTATGGCCACACCCTGACCCTGGACCAGCAGTATTTCCTCAAGACCCGCACGGGCGAGGTGCTGTCGCGCCTGACCACCGATGTCAGCCTGATCGAGCAGCTGGTCGGGGCATCGGCCTCGATCGCCCTGCGCAACATCCTCAGCCTCGTGGGCGGCCTCGGCTACATGGCGGTGGTCTCGCCGAAGCTGGCCGGGTTCATCGTGCTGATGGTGCCGGTGATCCTGGCCCCGATGTTCCTGGTCGGCCGCCGCGTGCGCAAGCTGACCGTCACCGCCCAGGACCGCTTCGCCGACGCCGTCGGCTATGCCGGCGAGAGCCTGGACGCCCTGGAGACGGTGCAGGCCTTCGGCCGCGAGACGGCGTCCTCGGCGCGCTTCGGCGGGGCGGTGGAGGCGGCCTACAAGGCCTCGGTCCGCCGCATCGTCACCCGGGCCAGCATGACCGGCATGGTCATCACCCTGGCCTTCGGCGGGATCACCCTCTTGCTATGGACCGGCGCGCGTCTGGTCATGGCCGGCGAGATGACCGGCGGCACCCTGGCCCAGTTCGCCATGCTGGCCGTGATGGCCGCCGGCGCGATCGGGGCCCTGGGCGAGGTCTGGGGCGACGTCCAAAAGGCCTCCGGGGCCATGGACCGCATTTCCGAGCTGCTGAACGCCCAGCCCGACATCGCCGCCCCGCCGGCGCCGACGACCCTGCCGGTCCCGGCCCAGGGCGCGATCGCCTTCGACAACGTGGTCTTCGCCTATCCGGGTCGCCCGGACCTGCCGGCCCTGAACGGCTTTGATCTCTCCGTGAAGCCCGGCGAGACCGTGGCCTTGGTCGGCCCCTCGGGGGCGGGCAAGAGCACCGTCCTGCGGCTCCTGCTGCGCTTCTATGACCCGCAAAGCGGCGGCATCCGCCTGGACGGCGTCGATCTGCGCGATGCGGAGCCCTCGGAAGTGCGCGAGCGCATGGCCCTGGTCGCCCAGGACTCGCCGCTGTTCTCCGGCTCGGCCATGGACAACATCCGCTTCGGCCGCGCCGACGCCACCGAGGCCGAGGTCCACGCCGCCGCCGAGGCCGCCCAGGCCGCCGGCTTCCTGTCGGCCCTGCCGCAAGGCTTCGACACCCCGGTCGGCGAGCGCGCCAAGACCCTGTCGGGCGGCCAGCGCCAGCGCCTGGCCATCGCCCGCGCCCTGGTCCGCCAGGCCCCGATCCTGCTGCTGGACGAGGCCACCAGCGCCCTGGACGCCGAGAGCGAGCGCCTGGTCCAGCAGGCCCTGACCACGGCCATGGAAGGCCGCACCACCCTGGTCATCGCCCACCGCCTGGCCACCGTGCTGAAGGCCGACCGCATCGTGGTCATGGAGGAAGGCCGCGTGGTCGAGCAGGGCACCCACGCCGAACTCTTCGCCAAGGGCGGCCTCTATGCCCGCTTGGCCAGCCTGCAGTTCGGGGTGGAGGCGGTCTAGCTACTCCGCCGCGTAGACCAGTGGGTGCGTGTGCGCCCACAGGTGCGCGCGGTAGGTGTCGAAGCACTGCTCGCCGCAGATCAGGCGCATGACAGCGCCCTCGGCGATGTAGCGCGCGCGAGACGGGTCTTCCGACACCAGCGGAACCAGGGCCTCGGCGTTCCAGGCCTTGGAGTGCTCGATGTCCAGCTGGGCGTGCAGGGCGAAGTACTTGCGGGCCTCGGCCGCGACACCGACGCGTTTCAGGCCCGCGTCGACGCAGGCCACGCGGGTGGGCGCGGTCAGCTCGACCACGCCTAGGGCGCCGATCGACTGCCAGACATAGCGCCGCGTCGTGGCGAAGGCGGTCATGACATTGGCCAGGCACAGCGACTGCCACAGCGTGCTGTCGATGGTCGGCGTCAGGCCCAGGGTCGCCGTCGTCCGCGACAGCATCGGCCCGTGCATGCCCTTGGCGTTGCCGCGTCCCATCTCATCCCAGTAGTTGCGGGCCAGCTCCAGCTTGGCGCGGTCGGGGACCTTGACCTGGGTCAGGGCGACCAGGTCGTCGAAGCCGGCCTCGCCAGCCGCCTCCTGGGTCAGGAACCACTTGAGGTCCTCCAGCGAGGCCTCGCCCTCCAGCCAGTCGAACAAAGGGTCCCACTGGCCGGGGCCGTGGTCCTTCAACGCCTCGAACCAGGCGATGAAGCCGTCGGCGTCCTGCGGCACGTCCTCGACCAGCGGCGCCACATGGCGGCGGAAGGCTTCGATGAACGCGCCCTCGATCCGGCGCATGCGGATCTCCTGATCCAGATCCTCGCGCCAGCCGTCGGAGGGGGCGGCCGGCGCGAGGCGGACGTGGTTCCAGTGGGCCAGGCCGCGATGCAGAGCCTCGGCGTCGGGGAATTGCGGGCTGAACGCGCCCAGGCGCGAAAGACGTTCGCCACCGTACACGGGGGCCTCCTCGGTCGTGAAAGGACTGGCCGCCTTTGCGGGGCGGCTTTGGCGAGGGGACAAACGGCGGTCGCCCCGATCGCGTTCCTGTGTCGGGGAACCGACCTCGCGCCCTAGCGCAGGATGACCGCCAGCACCGCCACGATCAGCACCACGCCCTCCAGGCCGTGGATCAGCACCGCCAGCCAACTCGACCGGAACAGCTGGGCCGGCAGGCTGTAGCAGAGGCAGCTGATCAGCAGCCCCGGCATGATCCAGAACTTGTGGACGTGGTAGGCGGTGAACAGCACCCCGTTTCCCAGCCACGCCCAGCGTCCCCAGGCCTGCTCCATGCGGGGGAGCAGCACGCCGTGGAACAGCAGCGCCTCGCCCAGGCCGTAGTTGAAGACGCAGGAGGCCAGGGCCAGGGCCAGGATGTCCCAGCGTCCGCCGGCCTCGGGGATCGCCAGGTGCTCGATGAAGGCGAAGGCCGGGGCGCGGGCCGCCAGCTCCCGGCCCAGCGCCGTGGCCTGGAACCAGCCGCCGGCCAGGTCATCGCCGACGAAGCCGAGGATGGCGAACACAGGGACCAGCAGGAAGGCGGCGATCGCCGGACGCCCCCGCCAGCGCGGCGTCGTCAGCCACAGGCGGCGGGCCAGCGGCGCGAGGCGGAAGGGGACGCCCTCCAGCCGCAGCACGATCAGGGACAGGACCAACTGCCAGGCCATGCCGGCCACCATCAGCCGCCAGAACACCAGCCCCGGCAGCGGATCGCCAGGCGCGATCAGCCGGGACGCGACGCCCCAGGCCAGGATCGCCATCGGAGCCGTCGCGGCCAGCCAGATCACCAGGATGGCCGCCGTGCCGTTGGCCGGCCTGGCGCGGGTCGAGGAGGGCGCAGGTAGGGGCACTAGGGCCTGGGTGCGATCGATCGCGCTCATCCCTAGAACCGCCGGACCAGGCTGACGAAGCCGGCCGCCGTATGGTCCTTGGCCATCAGCGGGCTGTCGGTGATGTCGTTGTCGAACAGCTCGACCTCGGCCGCCGCGATCACGAACAGGCGGTCGGTGACCTGGTAGCGCGCCTGCACGCCCAGCGACGGGACCAGCACCCCGCCCGACGCCGCGCGGGCCGTGCGGCCGTATTCGAAGGCGCGGACCTTGCCGGCTTCCTTCTCGCTCAGGCCATAGAGCCAGGTGGCCAGCTTCTCGTCCTTCCACGAGACGCCGACGACGGCATCGACCGACAGCTTCTCCAGCGGGCTGGCCGACAGGGTGAGGTCGAGGTTGATCTCCTGACCCTTCGTCTCGCTGGCGACGTCGCGCAGGTACTCGACGCTCAAGGTCGCGGGGCCGGCCGCGCCGCTGATCCGCCCGCCGATGTCGACGCCGGTGTCGCGCTTGAGGAAGGCGAAGTCGCGGGTGTCCTTGGGATCGACCAGCTGGAAGCGCGGCGCGACCCGGCCTTCCAGCTTGATGTGGTCGTTGCCCCAGGCCGTCACCGCCAGGCCCGACAGGTCGGCCGTCAGGCGCTGGGTCTGGTAGACGAACAGCGGCAGGACGCCGGTCTGGGTCTTCTTCTTGGCGGTCGCATAGGGATTGGTGGTGGCGTAGACGCCGGCGCCCAGCAGGAACAGGCGCTCGGGTTGCTCGGCCTCCTGGGCTCGCGCGGCGAAGGGCGTCAAGGCCAGGACGCAAGCGATGACGGTGAAACGGCGGATCATGACTGCTCTCGTGAAGTGGAGGACAGTCATCGGCATGGCCCAGCTTAGCGCGGGGCGTCGTCCGAACGGGTAGGCTAGAAGCTGCGCCGCTTCCGATCCTGCCGGCTAGGACCCGGGTCGGAAGGCGCTGGGCGGCTGGCCGGCGTGCTTCTTGACCGCCGCGTTGAACGTCGAGCGCGAGTTGAAGCCGACGTCGTAGGCGATGGTCAGGATGGCCTCTTCGGAGGTCTTGATGCGGTCGATCGCCTCCTCGACCCGCCAGCGGTTCACATAGTCGAAGAAGCTCTGGCCCAGATGCTCGTTCAGGGCCTGGGACAGGTGGTTGGGCGTGATGGCCACGCGGCTGGCCAGGGCGCTCAAGGACAGTAGCGGATCGCGATAGAGGGCGTCGGCGCGCATGGCCTGCTCCAGCCGCGCGGCGATCTCGGCCTGACGCGCCGGAGGCAGGGCCGAGCGGGCGTATTTCTCAGGCGAGGGCAGGACCTTGGGCGTCTCGGTCTCCTGCGTGTAGATCGGCTTCTGCGACAGGCCGAACAGGCCGATGGCCGCCGTCCAGCCCAGCTCGATCGCGGCGGCCGCCACGTCCAGCCACGGGGCGTTGGCGCCGATCGCCAGGACGGACTTCACCGCGCCCCAGGCCCAGGCCGCCAGCATGATCAAGACGAGGGCCCGCAGCCAGCTCAGGGTCCGGTCCTCGATGTTGGAGAAGAGGTCGCGCACCCGCCGTACGTGCCGGCTCAGCACCACCAGGGCGGCGGCCAGATAGCCCAGGGTGACCAGCAGGAACAGCAGCACGAACAGCAGCTGTAGAATGCCCGCCGTCGCGTCGGTCCCGGCCTGGCCATAGACCGCCAGCTTGGTCTGGGCCGGCAGCACGAAGAACGGCGAGGCGATCAGCACCGCCACGCCGGCGGGCCAGCCGATGCGCCGCACGCGGGCGAAGGTCCAGCGATCGGGCTCGCCGGTCATGGCCAGCACATAGGCCAGGATCGACGGCCCCAGGAACAGCGACAGCGCCCACAGGATCCCGGTCGTCCAAGGATGGGCGGCATAGACCCCGGTGCGGTCCAGCAGCAGGTCGATCCCCGACAGTCCGCTTAAGCCCAGGAATACCGCCAGCGCCGTCGCCGGCGACGCGCGCCAGTCGCGCCGTACCCCAAGCTGCGCCGCCGCGAACAGCCCGATCGCGGCCGTCGCCGAAGACAGGATCAGCGCCGGAGCGTCGACCATATGACGATCACCCCCGCGATCGCTGACCTACTTCCGCAGGTCCGCCGGGACCGTCGGTTCGCTGATCACGTGTTCCATCGACGTCCAGCGGGCGGCGTCGGTCTTGCCGGCGCGGTAGACGTGGTCGCGGACCATGTCCTGGCCGATGTTGTAGTTGATCACGTACGAGCGGTAGGTCTCGATGAAGGCCACCCGCTTCTCGGCCCCGCCGCGCGAATAGAGGCTGTATTTCATCAGCGCCTGGACGGCCTGCTCCTTGGTCATCTTGCCGGAGAGGTAAAGGGCCGCGACCGTGTTGCCGCTGCTGGACAGGGCCGCCTTGGCCTCCTGCAGCTCGCCATAGGCCCTGGCCGTCTTGGGATCGAGACCGGCCAGCGGGTAGAGCTTGTCGCGCTCGAACTCGGTCTTGGCCTTGCCTGGGAAGGCCAGCTCGATGCCGAAGTTCGCCGAGCCCTCGGCGATGAACGACTGCGGCGAGAACAGCGGATAGACCGAGAACTCGACCCAGCCCTTTTCCTTGGTCAGCTTCTCTTCCAGCAGGGCGTTCAGCACGTGGTGGCCGGGATAGCCCTCGTGGCAGCCCAGATCGAGCGCGCGGCTGATGTAGATCGGCAGGTCGGTGTTGATCTGGATCAGGCTGTGGGCGCCGCCCTTGTACCAGTTGTAGCCGCTCCACGGCTTCTTGGTGACGAACTCCATGTCGAAGCGCTCGCCGGCGGGCAGCTTGATGTGCGCTTCCGTCTTGGCCTTGCAGGCGGCGATGCCGGCCTGCATCACCGTCTCGACCTTGTCGGTCGGGATCACGTACTGGTTCTGGAAGGCGTCGACGCGGGCGGCCAGATCGCCCTTGCCCGGGACGATCTTGTCGATGCGGGCCAGGATCGGGTCGTAGCTCTTCAGCGGCTTGATCACCGGGCGGACGCCGAACAGGCCCTCGGCCTCGTCCTCGAAGCTGAACTTGTCGCCGGCGATCATGGCCAGACGGGTCTGGGCGGCCTTCAGCTGGCCCTTCATGAACAGCTTGCGGCGGCGCTCGTCGGGCGTGAGGTCCTTGTCCTTGGTCGCCTTGACCAGCAGCATCAGGCGGTCGGCTTCCTTGCGCAGCACCGACACCGGGCGCGGGGCGAGCTTGGCCGAGTCCATCAGGTGGACCGGGCCATAGTAGGCGTCGACATAGCCAGGCTCGCGCTCTCCGGCCTCCAGGGTCATGCGCACGAAGTCCTCGGCGACGCGGTCCAGCAGCACGCTGGAACCCGTGCGGGCGGGTTCGGCGACGGCGGTCGAGCCCAGCAGCAGGGCGGCGGCGAGGACGGCCGTGGAGACGACGTGACGGATCTTCATGAGGCTTCCCCTGGGACTTCGGCCGGCACGCTGCACCGCCGGCCCCCGGTTCGGCAAGAGCCGATCAGAGGCTGGCCAGCTCCAGGGCCTTGGCGTCACCGGCCCAGGCCTTGCGGGCCTCGGCCTGGTGCATGTCGGCGGCCTCGGTCATGCCCAGCTTGCGCTCGGCGCGGGACAGGATGGCCAGGGTCACCGGATCGCGCAGGCGCTTGGACAGCGCCGCGCGGGCCTCGTCGGCCGCGCCCTTGGCGTCGCCGGACGCCAGCAGGGCCAGCGCCAGGTCGCGGCGCGGGGCGTACCACCACACAGGCGGATCGGTCTGGTCGCCGAAGCGGGTCTCTTCCAGCTCGGCCGCCTTGCGGAAGGCCTTGGCGGCGACCTTGGGCTTGTCCTCCAGCATCGCCGCCCGGCCCTCCAGCACGAGGCGCGCGACCTTGATGGCGTCGACGCCCAGGGCGCCGAACTCGCCCCAAGGCTTCAGCGCGCTGGCGTCCACATGGACCTGGACCAGCTCGCGCCGCACGCCGGCGACGTCGCCCTTGCGGGCCAGGGCCTCGCCACGCGCATAGCGCCACATGGCCTTCAGATAGGGCAGGGAGGGCTCCGGCAGGGCCAGCACCTCCTCGGGCGCGCCGTAGCGGCCCTCGACGGAATAGGCCGTGCCAGCGACCGCCTGGTCCCAGGGCTGGTCGGGCTTCAGCGTCAGCGAATGGGCCAGGAACGGACGGGCGATGGCCAGGCCGCCTTCCGCGTCGCCGGACATCAGGGCCGAGCCCGCGCCGAACTGCACGTTGTGGGCGTGGTAGTAGAGCTTGTAGACGCCGTCCTCGCCGGTGAAGCCCTGGGCGGTGGCATTGGCTCGGTCCAGCTTGGCCGCCGAGAGGTTGGACTTCAGCGCGTCCTCGTAGCGGCCGACCCAGTAGTAGGTGTGCGAGGGCATATGGACGAGGTGGCTGGCCGACGGGGCCAGGCCCTCCAGCTTGTCGGCCCAGGGTTCGGCGCGGGCGGTGAAGCCGCTCATCTCGGTGGCGTGGATGTAGAAGTGGATGGCCGCCGCGCTCTGCGGGGCGCGCTTCAGCGAGGTCTCCAGCAGCTCGACCGCGCGAGGCAGGTTGGTCTTGGTCCCGGCCAGGGAGGCGGTGACCATCAGGGCGTCGGCGGCCAGCACGGCCAGCTCGTCGTCGTCCGGATTGGCGCGGGCCAGGGCGTCCATGGCCTTGGCGTAGGCGGCGTCGCCGGCGCCCTTGCCGCCGCCGTGCTCGTAGCGGGCGTTCATGGCGGCGATCAGGTCGCGCTCCAGCGGCGGGCCGTCGGCGGCCAGCACCGCAGCGCGCGCCATCAGTTCGGCCATCTCTTTCTGGACCTTGTCGTCGACCGTGTAGTTGATCGTCGCCCCGCCGGCCCAGGCCTGGCCCCACAGGCACATGGCGCAGGTGGGATCGTGGCGGGCGGCCTCCTCGAAGGCGGCGACGGCGGACTTGTGGGCGAAGGCGTGGCCCAGCTGCAGGCCGTTGTCGAAGAAGGCCTGGGCGTCGGGCGAGACGGTCCGGATCTTCCAGGTCGCCGCGCCATAGCCGGGCAGCAGCTTCACGGCCTTGGCGGGGGCGTCGCTGGCGGCCGACCCGCCCGAGCACAGGCCCATGCCGCTGGGCGCGGGGGCGGGCGCGTCGGCCTGGGTGAGGGCCGGGATCAGGGCCAAGAGCCCCGCCGTGAACACGATCGCGCGCATGTCAGTCATTCCCCCGAGGAGACTGGACTGTCCGCCGCCAACCGTCGTTCGGTCAAGCGCGGGCGGCGGCCGCCAGGCCCGGGAAGTCGCTGAACACGCCGTCGACGCCGGCCGCGTATAGCGCCTTGAACACCGGGGTCACGTCGCCGTGCATGGCCAGGAACGCCGGGTCCTTGGCGTCGCCCTTCCGCAGGGTGGCGGGCAGGAAGAAGTTCTCGGCCCGCACGGTCCAGGGGTGGACTTGCATGCCGGCGGCGTGGGCGTTCTTGACGAGGTCGGTGGCCGGCAGCAGCGCCTGGCCGTCATTGGGGACCACCAGGCTCCAGTTGGGACCCAGGCCGTCGGCATAGACCGCGACGTCCTTCAGGCCCTGGGCGGTGATCAGGTCGGCATATTTGACGTTCGGCAGGTCGGCCGGACCGCCTTCGCCGTCGACCAGGAACACCAGTTTCGCTGGGGTCTTGGCGCGCAGCTTCTTCAGCGTGCCGACCTCGAAGCACTGCACGAACACCGGCGCGGTGGCCGAGTTCAGGTCGTTGGACTTCAGCTTGGCGACCAGGCGGTCGTCGGTCGGCAGGCCGATCGAGGCGAAGAAGGTCGGGTGCTTCAGCTCGGGATAGACGCCGATCGTGCGGCCCGTGCGCTTGGAGCCGGCCTTGGCGATGGCGACCACCTCGTCGAAGGTCAGGATCTGGGCCTGGCCGTCGAAGGCGGCGCTGGTCGGACGCAGCTGCGGCAGCCGCTCGCGGGCGCGCAGGGTCTTGATCTCGGCCAGGGTGAAGTCCTCGACGAACCAGCCGGTGACCGGCTGGCCATCGATGGTCTTGGTCGTCTTGCGGGCGGCGAATTCGGGGCGCTTGCCGACGTCGGTGGTGCCGCCGATCTCGTTCTCGTGGCGGGCCACCAGGTGGCCGTCCTTGGTCGGGACCAGGTCGGGCTCGATGAAGTCAGCGCCCTGCTCGATGGCGCGCTCGTAGCTGAGAGCCGTGTGCTCGGGCCGCTCGCCGCTGCAGCCGCGATGGCCGATGACGAGGGGCTTCTTGGCCTGGGCGCGGGCGAAGCCGGGCAGCAGCGTGCCGGCGAGCGCGGCGGTGGTCATGGCGCGACGGGTAAGCAGGGTCATGGGGCGCGATTTAGCGCCGGGATGTGACGGTTTGGCTAGTGCTGTTCATGGTTGAGCGCCCCCTCCGTCACGGCGCGTATTCGCGCCGCGCCACCTCCCCCGCAGGCGGGGGAGGAGTGGGTATCTTCTCCTCACCCGTGAAACGGGGGGAGGTGGATCGCTGCGGATACGCAGCGAGACGGAGGGCGCGCTAAGGCCCCCCGCCGATCAAGCCGCCCGCAGCTTTTCCAGAATCTGCGGATAGAGGTCTTGGTTGCTGGCCAGGATCGACTTGCCGTTGACCACGTCCAGGTCGTTCTCGTCGATCGTGGTGACCTTGCCGCCCGACTCCTGGATCATCAGCACGCCGGCGGCGACGTCCCAGGGATGCACGTTGCGCTCCCAATAGGCGTCGAAGCGGCCGGCGGCGACCCAGGCCAGGTCCAGCGAAGCGGCGCCGAAGCGACGGACGCCGGCGACCTTCTGGCTGACCTGGTGCAGCTCCTTCAGGAACTGGCCGTGGCCCGGCTTGCCGGCGAACGGCACGCCCGTGGCCAAGACGCTCTCGTCCAGGTTCCGGCGAGCGGCGACGCGCAGGCGCTTCTCGGCGCCCAGGAAGGCGCCCTTGCCCTTTTCGACCCAGAACAGGTCGTTGGAGATCGGGTTGTAGGTGACGCCGGCGACGACGCCTTCGCCTTCACGCTGCAGGGCGATGTTGACCGCGAAGTGCGGGATGGCGTGCATGAAGTTGGTGGTGCCGTCCAGCGGGTCGACGATCCAGGTGTGGGTCTTGTCGGTGCCCTCGATCATGCCGCGCTCTTCGCCCAGGAAGCTGTAGCCCGGGCGGGCCTTGGTCAGGATCTCGAACAGGGTCTGTTCGGCCTTGAGGTCGGCATTGGTGACGAAGTCCGCCGCGCCCTTCTTGGAGACCTGCAGTTCCGTGACTTCGCCGAAGTCGCGAGCCAGGCCACGGGCGGCCTTCCGGGCCGCGTCGATCATGACGTTCAGGAGGGCGGAAGGGGTAGCCACGGGCGGATATCCTCAAGAATTGCCGTCGACGCCCGCCGGAAAAGTCCGGCGGCGGAGCGGTAGGTCGACGGTGTGAAAGAACGGGCGCGGAAACTAGTCGTCCACAGGGCCGATGGCAAGATGCGCCAGAAAACACAGGCTTAACGGCATTTTTCGCCGACCCGTGTCACGTCAGCCAAGGCTGGCTCGTCCTGTCCTCGAAACCAACTCGAGGAGGGCGCCATGCGCTGGATCGCGATCGGACTGACGGTGCTGTTCTTGGGCAACGGCCTGGTGATGCTGACCATCCCCTATCCCTGGTACCTGACCATTCCCGGCGTCATCCAGACCGGGCCGTTCAACGACCACTTCGTGCGCGACATCGGCGCGACCTACCTGGCCTGCGGGATCGGGACCCTGCTGGGGGCGCTTGACCTTCGTCGGCACGCTGGCGCGGTGGCGGTCGCCGCCGCGTTCCAGGGCGTCCACGCCGTCATCCACATCATCACGCCCTTCTGCGGCAGCGCCCTGCCGTGGCCGCTGCTGGCGCGGGACTTCCCGGGGGTCTTCCTGCCGACCCTGCTGACGATCTGGCTGGCGGTCGCGGCCTTCAAGAAGCAGGAGGCCTGACGATGCTGAAGGCGATCATGGCCGCCGCGATCGGCCAATTCGAAAAACGCTACGACTACGACGCGACCTATATCCGCGACCTTCTGGAGGCCAGCCCCAAGGCGGCGCGGGCCTTCCAAGGCGTACGGACCCTGTCGGGCTATCGCGAGGGCGCGCCGCCGGCGGCCTTGGCGGCTGCGAGCCTGGTGGCGACCCTGGCCGAGGACTGCGGGCCCTGCGTGCAGATCGGCGTGCGCATGGCCGAGGAGAACGGCGTATCGACCGACGTGCTGCGCGGCGTCCTGACCGGCGACCTCGCCCTGATGGGACCGGACGCGGGCCTGGCCTATCGCTTCGCCAAGGCCTCGCTGGCCCGCGACCTGGAGCGCTCCGACGCCCTGCGCGACGACGTGTTGGAGCGCTGGGGCCCCAAGGGCCTGTCGGCGATCGTCCTCGCCATCGCCGCCGCGCGGGTCTATCCCACGGTCAAGTACGCGATGGGCCACGGCAAGACCTGCTCGCGCGTCGAGGTGGCCGGGGAGGCGGTGGCGGTGCGGGCATGACAGCTTCCGACGCGATCTTCGAGGCGCGCAGGCCGGCCATGACCGGCCTGGCCTACCGCATGCTGGGCTCGCGGGCCGAGGCCGAGGATGTCGTGCAGGACGCCTGGCTGCGCTGGCGCAAGGTCGACGCCGACACCGTCGAGGAGCCCGGCGCCTATCTCAACCGCGTGGTCACCCGCCTGGCCCTGGATCGCCTGAAATCGGCCCGCGCCCGGCGTGAGGTCTATGTCGGCGAATGGCTGCCCGAGCCGGTGGTCGAGCCCGATTTCGAGGCCGGCGGCGACGCCGACCTGTCGGTGGCCTTCCTGCTGGCCCTGGAGCGCCTGACCCCGCTGGAGCGGGCGGCGTTCCTGCTGCACGACGTCTTCGACACGCCCTTCGCCGAGATCGCCGGCGTGCTGGGCCGCAGCGAGACGGCCTGTCGGCAGCTGGCCTCACGGGCCCGGGAGCACGTGCGCCGCGACCGGCCGCGCTATACGCCCAGCGTCGACGAGGAGCGCAAGCTGACCACGGCCTTCTTCCAGGCCCTGGTGACCGGCGACGAGGTGGCGTTGCGCGACCTGCTGACCGAGGACGTGGTCTGGCACGCCGACGGCGGCGGCAAGGCCAACGCCAACCTCAACCCGATCTATGGCGCGACCAAGCTGGTGGCCATGCTGCAGGGCATCCGCCGCAAGTTCCCGCCGCCGGCCGACACCACCGTCCGCCTGGCGCGCGTCAACGGCCAGCCGGGCCTCGTCCTGGCGTCGAACGGCGTCGTCTTCCAGACCATGAGCCTGGAGATCGAGAACGGCCGGATTAGCGCGGTCTACACGATGCGGAATCCGGAGAAGCTGGTGGGGCTCTCGGCGGCAGAGTAGCGCCCCCTCCGTCTCGTCGCGTATCCGCGCCGATCCACCTCCCCCGCTTCGCAGGGGAGGAGAAGGACCTCCTCACCCGTGAAACGGGGGAGGTGGATCGGCGCGGATACGCGACGAGACGGAGGGGGCGCTCTTCGGCCCTAAGGCAGCTCCACCTTCGGCAAGGTATCCTTCGTCTCGCAGGCCAGCTTGCCGGCCTTGCCGACGGCGCCGGAGATGTCGTCGATCTTGGCCTCCTTGCGCCAGCCCTTGGGCAGGCCCTTGGTGCCGTCGAAGTCCATCCCCAGGTCCATCCACTTGTCGGCCGCGCAGTCCAGCGCGAAGACCAGGATCGGACCCTTGTTGGCCGGCCAGTTCTTGTAGGGACCGTTGGGCTTGCCCTCGGCGACGCGGGTGACGATCAGGCCGCTGGACTGGTCCACGCGGGTGAAGTCGGCGTCGTAGTAGGACTTGGTGTCCCCCGGAGCCTGTTTCCAAGTCTCTGCGGTCGCGGCGCCGGAAAACGCCAGGACCGTTACGCTAAGCAAACACAACTTGAGTCGCTTCATCACTGCGTCTCCCCCTCTACTTTTGTTCGCTGGGGAGGACGCTATGCCTGTGTGCGGTGCGTCACAAGAGAACGCCGTTATTTCGCCTTATTTGCGCAGCGCCAGCCCTTCGGCGATCGCGGCGTTCAGGGCGGCGACGCCGGCGTCCGGGCCTTCCGGATGCGCCCAGACCCCGGCCGAGACGGCCAGGAAGTCCGCGCCGGCCGTGGCCAGGGGCGCGGCGTTGGCGGCGGTGATGCCGCCGATGGCCACGCACGGGATCTCCATCGTCTCCTGCCAGATGGTCAGGATTTCGGGCTCGGCGGTGGTGGGCGCGTCCTTGGTCGTAGTCGGGAAGAAGGCCCCGAACGCGACGTAGTCGGCCCCGCCTTCCGAGGCTTCCATGGCCAGGTGGCGGCTGTCGTGGCAGGTGACGCCGACCATCCGCTGGCCCATCAGCTTGCGCGCGTCCTTCAAGGCCATGTCCGACTGGCCGACATGGACGCCGTCCACGGCCAGGCGGGCGGCGAGGTCGGGACGGTCGTTGAGGATCACGGCCACGTCGCGGGCCTGGGCGATCGGTCCCAAGGCGTCGACGGCGGCGGCGATCACGTCGTCCGGGGCGTCCTTCAGGCGGATCTGCAGGGCGGCGACGTCGCCGCCTTCCAGGGCCTTGGCCAGCTGGCGGCCGAACGCGGCCAGGTCGGTCAGGGACGGCGGGGTGATCAGATAGAGGCGGCAGTCGGCGGTCATAACGTCGCTTTATGCCAATTCGGGCCCCTGCGCGACCGCGCAGAAGCAAGGAAGGAGGGCGCGACACCTCGCCGCTGCTAACCATAGTGAGAGTCAGTTGCAAAAGCCGACGAGAGTCGCTAATTGAGAATGACACTCAATCGGGTAGGGCGTTCTTTCCTTGTACGTCTGCAATTGTAACGGCATCCGCGAGCGCGAAGTGCGCGCCGCCATCGACGCTGGCGCCAACCGTCCGGCCGACATCTTCCGTTCGAAGGGTTGCCAGGCCCAGTGCGCCAAGTGCGTCTGTGAAATGCGCCAGATGATCCAGGAAAGCCGCGAAGCGCTCGCATTCGCAGCCGAGTAACGGCGCAAGTCTACGAAAACCGGCTATCGCGAAGCACTCTCACAGTTTTCTGTGAAAGCGCGAAACACTTGCACACATTCAGGTTGAAGCGCGTTTCAGCTTGCCCCAGGTTCCGCCCGAACAGCGAACCTTAAGGAGGCGGCCATGAAGGGCGACGCCGGCGTCATCCGTATTCTGAATGCGGTGCTCACCAACGAACTGACCGCGATCAACCAGTACTTCCTGCACGCGCGGATGTACGACAACTGGGGCTTCAAGCGCCTCGGCAAGATCATCTACGACGAATCGATCGGCGAGATGAAGCACGCCGACAAGCTGATCAACCGCATCCTGTTCCTGGAAGGGCTCCCGAACCTCCAGGACCTGCACAAGCTGAAGATCGGCGAGACCGTGCCGGAATGCCTGGCCAGCGACCTGAACGTCGAGCTGTTCAACCGCGAGCTCCTGGTGCCGGGCATCGTCGAGTGCGAGACCGTGCGCGACTATGTCAGCCGCGAGATCCTGCGCGAGATCCTGACCGACACCGAGGAGCACATCGACTTCCTCGAGATGCAGCTGGGCCTAGTGAAGTCGCTGGGCGACCAGAACTACCTGCAATCGGCCATGGGCGAGCTGCCTGCTTAGGCCCGTCGCTCCATGAAGACGCGGGCGCTCTCGTCGAGCCCGCGCGCCAGATGTTCGCGCCGGATCTCCTGGAGGTCCGGCGCTAACTTTTTGTCGTCGAGGTCGCGAAAGCCCAGTCGCCGATAGTAGGGCGCGTTCCAAGGCACGTCGCGGAAGGTCGAGAGCGTGAGGCGGCGGGTTCGCGCGCCCACGGCGTCGATCAGGACCGCGCCGATCCCTCGGCGCTCGAAGGCGGGCAGCACGTCGATCTGCTCGATATAGAGCCCGTCGCCCACGGGGCGGAACATCACGAACGCCGCCACAGCGCTATCGATCTCGGCGACCAGCAGACCGCTGGCCTCGATACGGGCCGCTAGAACACTCGCGGGCGAGGGCTCGTCTTCCGCCAAAGCGTCCATCAGCCCGACGAAGCGCTGGGCCGAGGCGCGCTCGATGGCGCGAACGGTCTCGATCTCGGAAGGCTGGGCGGGGCGAACGATCACCCCGCCATGCTGATGGCTCGAACGCGGAAGGTCTAGGCCGCGCGGGCGCCCGGACGGCGCTGCTGGGCGACGGCCTTGGCTTGCGGCTGGGCCTGCTCCTCGCCGGTGCGGAACCGGGTCATCAGGTGCGACAGCTCGTGGGCCTCGGTGCGCAGGTTGGCGGCGGCGGCGGTGGTCTCTTCCACCATGGCCGCGTTCTGCTGGGTCACCTGGTCCATCTGGTTGACGGCGCTGTTGACCTGGTTGAGGCCGGTGGCCTGTTCCTGGGCCGAGCGGGCGATTTCCGAGATCAGGCCGTCGATCTCGCCGACCTTGCTGACGATGCCGTCCAGCGAGGCGCCGCTTTCGCCGACCAGCTTGACGCCGCGATCGACCTGGGCGGTCGAGTTGGCGATCAGGGTCTTGATCTCCTTGGCCGCGTCGGCCGAGCGCTGGGCCAGGGCCCGGACTTCCTGCGCCACGACGGCGAAACCGCGGCCGGCTTCACCGGCGCGGGCGGCCTCGACCCCGGCGTTGAGGGCCAGAAGGTTGGTCTGGAAAGCGATCTCGTCGATCACCCCGATGATCTGGCCGATCTGGGCCGAGGACTTCTCGATCTCGCCCATGGCGGCGACGGCCTGCTGGACGACCTCGCCCGAGCGGCCGGCGTCGATCCGCGCGGCCGAGGCGGCGGCCGAAGCGCGCTTGGCGCCCTCGGCGCTGCGCACCACGGTGGCGGTGATCTCGTCCAGAGCGGCGGCGGTCTCTTCCAGGCTGGCGGCCTGTTGCTCGGTGCGGCGCGACAGGTCGTCGGAGGCGAACGACACCTCGTCGATGCCGGCCTGCATGCTGTGGGTGCGCTGGACGATGGTCGAGACGGTGTCGCGCAGGCAGTCGATGGCGGTGTTGAAGTCGGCCTTGACCTGCTGGTAGCGCGGATCCATCGCCGAGGTGATGTGCTCGCTGACGTCGCCGCGGGCCAGGCGGCCCAGGCCATCGGCCAGCACGGTGACGACGGTGTTGTCTTGGTCGGCCTTCTTGCGGGCGGCCTCGGCGGCGGCGCGTTCCAGCTCGACGGCCGTGATGTCGGCGGCGAACTTGACCACCTTCAGCGGCTTGCCGGCCTTGTCGAAGATCGGGTTGTACGAGGCCTGGATCCAGATGTCCTGACCGGCCTTGCCGACGCGCTTGAACTTGTCGGAGAAGAACTCGCCGCTGTTCAGGCGACGCCAGAAGTCGCGGTACTCGCCGCTCTTGGCGTAGTCGGCCTCGACGAACATGCTGTGGTGGCGGCCCTGGATCTCGTTCAGGCAATAGCCCAGCGTGTTCAGGAAGTTCTCGTTGGCCGTGACGATCGTGCCGTCGAGATTGAACTCGATCACCGCCTGGCTGCGATGGATGGCGGCGATCACCGCTTCCATCTCGGCGACTTGGGCCGTCTTGGTGTCGTCCTGGCGAGGCCGGAAGAAGGACATCGGCTGGTTTCCCCTGCGCTTGAGAGCCCGGAGCGTCACCACCCTGGCGACGCCTGCTCTCGGCGCTTCGGCGAAAAGTTGCGCTCCGAACTTCAAGAGAGGCTTAACGGCGGCAGAACGTAGACCTGCGACAAATTACGCAGTTATGCGAAAAATCCTTTTGAAAACAACGATGATGCCGAGGGTGTGCAAGCGTAGCCTTGCTTAACGCGTCATACGGTCGCACGAGACTTTGGTATGGAACAAGGTGTGGTTGTCCTGCGCGAAGGTCGAGGACCGGACACTTCGATGGCGTTTTCGGCTGGCGCGCGGCGCGGATCACGCCATCATGAGGCGAGGGTCCAGGTCACGCTGGAACCAAGGTTCAGCTGGGCTGTTTGACCTTGCGAGTTCACGAGGGAGTCCCGCCATGCATATCGCCAACGGAAAGTCGCGCGAGCGCGCCCTGGCCGGCCGGGAGGCTTTCGAGCTGGATCGGCGCGAGGGCCATCATCCCGCCGCGCAGATCGCCGTCGGCGCGGCCCTGGCGGGCGGCGCGATCTTCGCAGCCCTGATGATGGGCCGCCGTCACGAGCGCCTGCTGGATGACGAGATGTACGCCGTCGAGTTCGCCGAGATGCACGAGCCGGTCGCCCACCAGCCCAAGCCCCTGACCAGCCTGCTGCTGCCGCCGCTATTCATCGCCATGACCCTGTCGGGTCTGCGCACCTGGAACGCCCCGGCCAGCCCCGCGCGCACGCGGGCGCTGACGATCTGGAGCCTGGTGCAGGGCTTCAACGCCCTGTGGCTGGGCCTGGGCGCACGCCGGGTCGGCGGCCAGCTGGGGGCGGCGACGGCCTCGCTGGCGGCCTCGGCGGCCTATGCGCTCGAAGCCCGCAAGGTCGGGGGCGGCGTGGCTCCGGACTTCGGCTGGGTCGGTATCGCCAACGCCCTGACCGCGCAGCTGTGGCGCAAGCCCGTGCCGCGCATGCCGACGATCCACTAGCTCTTCCATCATCCGATTTCCCCGGCGAACGCCGGGGCCCAGATGCCAGAGCGCCCGCGATCCGGTCAGGTTCGCGGGCGTTTCTGCGTGCGCCTCACAGCCTTACGATCTGGGTCCCGGCGCTCGCCGGGAAGATCGGGTGGGGTTAGATCAAGCGATCTTCAGCACCCGATCCAGGCTGAACTTCCCGCCGCCGCGCGCGATCAGGAACAGCAGCAGGCCCGCCCACGACAGGTGGGTCGGCCAGGCGTCGGGATAGACGAAGATCTCGATGACCGCGGTCATCCCTAAGAACGCCAGGGCCGAGAACCGCGTGAACAGGCCCAGCACCAGCAGGATCGAGAACAGGTGCTCCGAATAGGTCGCCACGTGCGCCGCCACGTCCGGCGGCAGCAGGGGCACGTGGTACTCGGTCTCGAACAGCGCATAGGTGCCGTCGGTGATGTGCAGCAGGCCGTCGACCTTGGTGCGGCCCGACTGGAAGAAGATCGCCGCCACGCCGAAGCGGGTGACCAGGGCCAGGACATCCTCGGTCAGCACCTTGCGGGCGAGATTGGCGAAGGCGTCGAAGGGCGTGCGGAGCGTAAGGGCGGTCATCGGCTGATTTCCATGAAGACGCCGTCGGCGATCAGCCGGGCGAAGATTGAAGCGACGTCATCGCCCGCACGCTCGGCCGCCTGGGTCAGGGTCTGGCCGTCGCGGCAGGCGCGCAGGAACTCGGTCTCGGCCTCGCCGATCACGCGATGGGCGGCGCGGACGAACAGCAGCGTTTCGGGTGTTTCGGAGAGGGCCAGGTCCTCGCGGCCTTCGCGCGCCGCCACCCACAGGCTGGGCAACCCGGCGTCGAAAGCAGCGAAGCGGACGCTGGGGTGCAGGCGCAGGCGGGTCTCCGCGAGGGCTTCGGGCGCCAGGGCGGCGAGCGTCTCGGCGGTCAGGGCCGGGGCGCCGGCGGCGAACAGGCTCTCGGTCCGCAGGCGGTCGAGATGGGCGATGCCGACGAGATAGGGCGTGTCCTGGGCTGGCGGGAAACGGCCGAGCCAGGCGGGGAAGTCCTCGCCGTAGTCCAGCAGGGCAGCGCTGGTCGGCGGCGCCTCGCGGGCGAACAGCGAGGCGGCGGCGCGGAACCAGTCCTCGCCGACCATGGACAGCGCGGTCGGGAAGTTGGCGGCCAGGGCGTCGACGCAGCCCTTGGCGATGGTGTTGCGATAGACCGCGAGGCCGGCCTCGCCGGCGCCGTCCGCCAGCCAGGGCGACAGCGCTGCGCGCTCGCCGTCGAGAGCCGCGACGAAGGCGTCCTGGAAGTCCAGAAGCTCAGGCATCGACCGGCTCCAGCATCGCGGCGGCGCGGTCGCGCTCGGCCATCAGCACGGCGAAGTCGGGAATGTCGTCGTCGCGCTCGATCAGGGTCGGGCGCGGGCCGATGCGGGTGATCAGGCGGCGGTACAGCGCCCAGACGGGTTCGGCGATCGGCGCGCCGTGGGTGTCGATCAGCAGGGCCGAGCCGCCTTCGTCCAGACCGTGGCCGGCCAGGTGGATTTCGCCGATCGCCTCGGCGGGCAGGGCGTCCAGATAGGCTTCGGCCGGGTAGCCGAGGTTGCTGGCGCTGACGAAGACGTTGTTGACGTCGACCAGCAGGCCGCAGCCGGTCTTGGCGACCAGGGCCTTGAGGAAGTCGACCTCGTCCAGGTCGTGGCCGGTCAGGGGCAGGTAGAGCGAGGGGTTCTCGATCAGCATCCGGCGGCCCAGGGCGTCCTGCGTCCGGCCGATGTTGCTGGCGATGCGGGCGAGGGCCGCGTGAGTGCGGGGGAAGGGCAGGAGGTCGGGCTGGTGCATGCCGCGATGGGTCGACCAGGCCAGGTGCTCGGAGACCACGAACGGCTCGAACCGATCGGCCAGGCGCTTGAAGGCGGCCAGGTGCTCGCGGTCCGGATCGGCGTCGGCGGCCAGGGACAGGCCCACGCCGTGCAACGACAGCGGCCGGCGTTCGCGGATGGCTTCCAGCGCCGAAAGGCGCGGCCCGCCGGCGGACATGTAGTTCTCGGGATGGACCTCGAACCACAGGCCTTCCGCCTCGCACGCGAGGGCGTCGGCATAGTGCTGGGATTTGAGGCCGAGGCCGGCGGTGGGGGTCATTTTACACCTGAATTGTCATCCCGGCCGCAGCGCAGCGGAGAGCCGGGACCGCAACAAACGCGGTGCTTCCGGCGGTCCCGGCTCGGCGCGCTTCGCGCTTGGCCGGGATGACAGTTTTAGCTGCGCTTAGGCCTTCGGCGTCAGCGAGCCCATGCCGGTCGGGGTCTTGATCGTGACGCACGTGCCCTTGGCGACGTGCTTCCAGGCGTTGCCTTGGTAGTCGGCCTTCGAGGTGCCGGCGCACGAGGTGCCGGCGCCCGCCTTGCAGTCGTTCTCGCCGGCCTTGGCGACGCCGTAGCACTTTTCCTGTTCGACCTTGGCCTTCGCGTGGTCATCGGCCGAGGCCATCGAGACGCCGGCCGAGAGGACCAGGACAGCGGCGAGGGCGGCGGTGGCGGCAGTGCGGTTCATGGGGTTTCTCCTGTTGGGGGCCGGCGGTCATCGCCGCTCGGTCGAGGGGAAGTACGAAGCTGCACGAGGTGAAGTTACATCGATCGGCGAACAAATTTTTTGGCCCCTGTTCCTGGCTCCCTGTTTCCGGCCTCTCGTGTGTGGATGTTTCAATTTTCCGGCCTTCGCGCGGCGCATGTTTCCAACGTGGCGCGACCCGGTGTAACCATCCGGCCCTCGCGCGCGGATATGAGGTAGGCGTGACGGACACCGAAACCCGTTTGAAGGCGCTGATGCTGCGCGGGATGGATGGCGACAACGCCGCCTATCGCGAGTGTCTGGCCGTCCTTGGTGTCCGGCTTCGCGCCTATTTCGCGCGTCGGATGTCCGGCGCGCCCGGTGATGTGGAGGATCTGGTGCAGGAGACGCTGCTGGCTGTGCATCTGAAGCGGTCGACCTGGGACAGGTCCCAGTCGTTCACCGCCTGGGCGCACGCGGTGGCGCGCTACAAGCTGATCGACCACTGGCGCCGGCGGAAGGTGCGCCAGACCCTGCCGATCGAGGACCATATGGAGTTCCTGGCCGCCGAAGCGCCCGAGCCCGGCGTCGGGCTGGAGCTGGACCGCGCTCTGTCGACGCTGAGCGAGCGTCAGCGGACCCTGGTGTCCGACGTCAAGCTGACGGGCCTGTCCCTGGCCGAAGCGGGCGCCAAGGCCGGCATTTCCGAGGGCGCGGCCAAGGTCGCCCTGCACCGGGCGCTGAAGGCCCTGGCCGAAAGGATGCGTCTTGCGGACGGATGACCTGATCGACGCCCTGGCCGCCGAGGCGGGCCAAGGGGCCGACCGGGCCCCGCCACGCCGCCTGGCCATGGTCGCCGGCATCGGCGGGTTTGCGGCCCTGTGCCTGGTGCTGGTCTGGCTAGGTCCGCGTCACGACCTGATGCCGGCCATGCGCGGCCCCATGTTCTGGATAAAGGCGGTCTATACCGGCGTGCTAGCCTTGGCCGGCTATCTGGCGCTGGAGCGGTTGGCGCGGCCCACGGGCGGCGGCCGGCGCGGCTGGATCGTGGGCGGCGTCGCCTTGACCGTGCTGTCGATGGCCGGCGCGGTCCAGGCGATGATGAGCCCCGACATCCAGATGGCCCTGCACATGCTGCGCGGCCATTCCTGGCACGTCTGCAGCGTCTACATCTTCGCGCTGGGCCTGCCGATGCTGGGCCTGGGTCTGTGGTCCGTGCGCGGCATGGCCACGACCCGGCCGATGCAGGCGGGCTTCGCCCTCGGCCTGTTCTCGGGCGGGGTGGCCGCGACGGTGTATGGCCTGCACTGCGGCGAGCACACCTTCACCTTCGTGGCGCTGTGGTACAGCCTGGGCGTCCTGGCCCTGGCGGCCCTGGGCGCGCTGATCGGGCGCTGGGCGCTGCGCTGGTAGGCAGGGGTCCTGTCCCTAGAATGAGTGACGATCAAGTTTCGTGTCGTCGCCTTCCGGTCGATTGACAAACCATCGTTCCGCCACTGAAGTGCCGCCGCCTTTCGCGAATGAGACGCGGTAGGCGCTGGTGCAACCGCCATACGGCTCTGTGGGGAGAGGCGCGTGACGATCGACGAAACCGTCGCTCCGCTAGAGGGAGCGGGGGCCGGTGCGCCCATCTGGGCGGCCGAGACCCTGCCGTGGAGGCTGGTCGAGGTGGCCGGCGCCGGCGCCCTGACGGGCGTGCTGATGATCCTGGCCTGGCTGGACCTGCGTCCGGACTTGGAAGTCGCCGTCTTTCAACCGTTCTTCTGGATCAAGGCCGCCTATCCCGCCGCCGTCGCGGTCCTGGCCCTGGTCACCGCGACCTGGATCGCGCGCTGCCGGACCAGCGGGCTGGTGGCGCTGGCCGGCGCGGCCGCCCTGGCCAGCGCCATGCTGATCGCCGGCGGGATCCAGGCCTTCGGCATGCCGACGGAGGTCCTGACGGCTCTCTACTGGCCGGATGCGGCCATCTGCCTGGGCAATATCCTGGTCATCGCCGCCCCGATGTTGGTCCTGATCGCGGCCGGCCTGCGCGACGTGGATCTGGAGCAGCCCGCGCTCACCGGTTTCGCCTGTGGCCTTTTCTGTGGGGGCGTCGCGGCGACGGTCGACGGCTTGCACTGCTGGCAGGAGACCTACGCGTTCGTGGGGCCCTGGTTCACCCTGGCCATGCTGCTCAGCGGCGCGGTCGGGGCTGGCGCGGTCAAGCTGCTCGCCCGTCGCCGCCGCTTTCTGGCGGCCGCTGAATAGCAAAGGGCCTCCCGGATCGCTCCGGGAGGCCCTTCGTCTTCAATCGCTTGAAGCCTACTCGGCGGCGGCCTTGGCCGCGCCGGCGCCGAACTTGGCGTTCAGCTCGCCGGCCGTGTAGCGCTTGGCCATGGTCGCGGTCGACAGCGCCTTGATCTTGTCGGCGTGGCCGGCCGAGCCGAACTCGACGAAGCGGGCCTGGCAGACCTTGCGCATGGCTTCCTTGGCGGGCTTGAGATAGGCGCGCGGGTCGAACTCGTGCGGCTTCTCGGTCAGCAGCTTGCGGATCGCGCCGGTGATGGCCATCCGGTTGTCGGTGTCGACATTGATCTTGCGCACGCCGTGCTTGATGCCGCGCTGGATCTCTTCGACCGGCACGCCCCAGGTCTGGGGCATCTCGCCGCCGTACTGGTTGATGATGTCCTGCAGGTCCTGCGGGACGCTGGACGAGCCGTGCATCACCAGGTGGGTGTTGGGCAGGCGGCGGTGGATTTCCTCGATCACGTTCATGGCCAGGACGTCGCCGTCCGGCTTGCGCGTGAACTTGTAGGCCCCGTGGCTGGTGCCCATGGCGATGGCCAAGGCGTCGACGCCGGTGGACTGCACGAAGTCGACCGCCTGGTCCGGATCGGTCAGCAGCTCGTCATGCGACAGCTTGCCTTCGAAGCCGTGGCCATCTTCGGCCTCGCCCATGCCGGTCTCCAGCGAGCCCAGCACGCCCAGCTCGCCCTCGACCGACACGCCGCAGCTGTGGGCCATCTGGACCACCTTGCGGGTGACGTCGACATTGTACTCGTAGGTCGCCGGGGTCTTGGCGTCTTCCATCAGCGAGCCGTCCATCATCACCGAGGTGAAGCCGTACTGGATCGCCGTGGCGCAGGTCGCCGGGCCGTTGCCGTGGTCCTGGTGCATGCAGACCGGGATGTGCGGATAGATGTCGACCAGCGCGTCGATCATCTTGGCCAGCATGATGTCGTTGGCGTAGTTCCGCGCGCCGCGCGAGGCCTGGATGATGACCGGCGAGTTGACGGCGTCGGCCGCCTCCATGATCGCCAGGCCCTGTTCCATGTTGTTGATATTGAAGGCGGGCAAGCCGTACTCATGCTCTGCGGCATGGTCCAACAGCTGGCGCAGCGTGATGCGAGCCACGTATTTCTCTCCTGCAAGCGTGAAGTGGTTGGGTCGTTTCTTGTTTTTGGGGCCCGGCGCTGAAGCGCTCTTTGCCCGGGGTCGTTACTCAGTCTGACACAGGCTGAACGCGGATCTGCACGATCCGCGCCAGCACAGTTTCTCTTTTTAGGCCTCGAGCGCGGCGACGCCCGGGAGCGTCTTGCCTTCCATCCACTCGAGGAACGCGCCGCCGGCGGTCGAGACGAAAGTAAAATCGGCCGACACGCCCGCGTGATTCAGTGCAGCGACAGTATCACCGCCGCCCGCCACGGCCACAAGCTTACCCGACTTCGCCAGCGAAGCGGCGTGTTTTGCCGCCGAAACGGTCGCTTCATCGAACGGGGGCACCTCGAAGACACCCAGCGGACCATTCCAGATCAAGGTGACACTTGCATCCATGGCGGCCAGCAGGCGCTTGGCGCTTTCCGGGCCGGCGTCCAGGATCAGGTCGTCGGCCTGCACTTCGTTCAGCGCACGGACGGCGGTCTCGACGCCCGGCGCGACCTTCTTGGCCACGACGACGTCGACCGGCAGCAGCAGTTCGCAGCCGGCCGCGGCGGCCTTGGCGATGATCTCGCGGGCGGTGTCGGCCAGGTCCTTTTCGCAGAGCGAGCCGCCGACATCGTGGCCTTGCGCGAACAGGAAGGTGTTGGCCATGCCGCCGCCGATCGCCAGGCGATCCAGCTTGGCGACCAGGTTGTTCAGCAGGTCCAGCTTGGTCGAGACCTTGGAGCCGCCGACGATGCCGATCACCGGCTTCTTCGGATTGCCCAGCGCGGCGTCCAGGGCTTCCAGCTCGCGCTGCATCGACAGGCCCGGATAGGCCGGCAGCAGCTTGGCCAGGCCTTCAGTCGAGGCGTGGGCGCGGTGGGCGGCGCTGAAGGCGTCGTTGACATAGACGTCGCCGTTGGCGGCCAGGGCCTTGGCGAACTCGGCGTCGTTGGTCTCTTCGCCGGCGTGGAAGCGGACGTTCTCCAGCAGGGCCACGCCGCCGTTTTCCAGGCCGTCGACGACCTTGGCGGCTTCAGCGCCGATGGCGTCAGAGGCGAAGGCGACCGGCTGCTCCAGCAGCTTGGACAGCGGCTCGGCCACGAAGGCGAGGCTCATCTCCGGCACGACCTTGCCCTTGGGGCGGTCGAAGTGGGCCAGCAGGACGACCTTGGCGCCTTGCTTGGAGAGATAGTGGATGGTCGGCAGCGCCGCGCGCAGGCGGGTGTCGTCGGTGATCTTGCCGCCGTCGACGGGGACGTTGAAGTCCACCCGGACCAGGGCGCGCTTGCCGGCGAGGTCGGCGGTGTCGAGGGTGCGGAAGGTCATCGGTCGTCCTGAACTATCGGGCCGGAGCAAGGAAAACCCCGCTCCTTTCGGGAGCGGGGCTGGGTAGGCGTTCCTTAGAGGAACTTCGCCATCTCAAGAGCGGTGTCGCTCATGCGGGTCGCGAAGCCCCACTCGTTGTCGTACCAGCTGAGCACGCGGACCAGCTTGCCCTCGATGACTTGCGTCTGGGGCAGGGCGGCCGTCGAGCTGGCGGCGATGTGGTTCAGGTCCGACGAGACCAGCGGGTCGGTCGTGGTGAACAGCACGCCCTTCATCGGACCGTCGGCGGCGGCCTGCAGGGCGGCGTTGACTTCGGCGACCGTGGTGTCGCGCGACGGCACGACCTTCAGGTCGATGACCGAGACGTTCGGGGTCGGGACGCGGATCGACGAGCCGTCCAGCTTGCCCTTCAGTTCCGGCAGGACCAGGCCCAGGGCCTTGGCGGCGCCGGTCGAGGTCGGGATCATGCTCAGGGCCGCGGCGCGGGCGCGGTAGAGGTCCTTGTGCATGGTGTCCAGCGTCGGCTGGTCGCCGGTGTAGCTGTGGATCGTGGTCATGTAGCCGCGCTCGATGCCGACCAGGTCCTGCAGGACCTTGGCGACCGGAGCCAGGGCGTTGGTGGTGCACGAGCCGTTCGAGACGACGATGTCTTCGGCGGTCAGGGTCTCGTGGTTGACCTTGTAGACGATGGTCTTGTCGGCGCCGTCGGCCGGGGCCGAGACCAGCACGCGCTTGGCGCCGGCTTCCAGGTGCAGGGCGGCCTTGTCGCGGGCGGTGAAGATGCCCGTGCACTCGAACGCGATGTCGACGTTCAGTTCCTTGTGCGGCAGGTCCTTGGGATCACGGATGGCCGTGACCTTGATCTTGCCCATGCCCACGTCGATCCAGTCCTCGCCCGAGGTGACCGTGCCGGGGAAGCGGCCGTGGACGCTGTCGTAGCGCAGCAGGTGGGCGTTGGTTTCGACCGGACCCAGATCGTTGATGGAGACGACCTCGATGTCGCGGCGGCCATGCTCGGCGATGGAGCGCAGGACCAGACGTCCGATGCGGCCGAAGCCGTTGATGGCGACGCGAATAGCCATGGGTCTTTCTCCTGTTATGACCGCGCGATCGGATGCGATCGGCGTTCCCTATTTGGGTGCGCGTTTTGCGGGGGAAAGACGCGAAGTCAAGGCCTCAGAAACTGAGACCGGCTAGATGAATGCTGCTAAGGGCTCCGCGCCGCCCAAATCTCGCCCTGACGACTGGCATAGACGGGCTCCATCTATATGTTGCGTCGCATGATTGGAAATCGCCGATGATCCCGGCCGACGGTACGGCCCTCGACCTCGCCGTGCGCCGTCTGGAGCGCGCGGTGGCTCAGCTTGAGCAGCGCCAGGCGGCCAAGGCCGCCGAGGCCGCGCGCGCGCCTGTGGCAGCCGTGTCCTCGGCTGAGCCGGGCCTGTTCCCCGAGGTTTTCGCCGACGAAGAACGCCTGCGCCTGGTCGCCGATCTGGAAGCCGCCCGCGAGCGCGAGAAGGCGCTGGAGGAAGCCGGCGAGCAGGCCTCGGCCGCCCTGGGCCGCGCGATCGCCGAGATCCGTTCGGCCCTTGGCGACGAGTCCGTGGCCAATGACGACCACGCGCACCACGACGGGCACGCGGTCTCGCCCGAGCAAGACCAGGACCTGTTCGACGATCCCGTGCGCGATGATCGAGGGGAGGCCTGACGCATGGCCCAGGTGACCATCCACGTGAACGGCCGCCCCTACATGGTCGGCTGCGAGGACGGCCAGGAGCCGCACCTGACCGAGCTGGCTCGTCTGTTCGACCGCCAGGTGCGCCAGGTCAGCCAGGACGTCGGCCAGCTGGGCGAGACCCGGCTTTTCCTGATGGGCGCCCTGCTGATGGCTGACGAGCTGTCCGACATGAAACTCCGCCTGGCCCATGCCAACGCCGAGATCGCTCGCCTGAACCAGGAAGGCACCAAGGCCGAGATCGCGGCGATCCGCGCGCTGGATGCGGCGTCCGAGAAGCTGGAAAAGCTGGCGGCGGAGTAGAGCGGGCTCAGCACTGGCCCCCACCTGACCGCCGAATGGCGGTGGAGGGGACAGCGGCGCCCATAACGACTCCCGCGTCACCGCGCCGCTAGCAATCCGCCCTCCGAAGCCCTATCTTGTCAGGCGGCGGGTCATGCTGTGGCTCTCGTCGAAGATTTCTATTCCCAGGGACCTTAATCTCTCTATCGGGACCTGTTCCCTCCCGTGGCCGTGGCTGCGGGAACACGGGGCCCACCTGTAACTAACAGGTTCGAGTGGATTGAAACGTCTTCACGGTTCTTCGCGGCGCCGCCACCTTTTCCCTAAACACGCTATAGACAGGCGATGACCATCGCCGACCCCCTCGCAGCCAAGATCGCGCTGCGCGTCTTCCTGCGGAACCAGCGCAAGCAACTGGCCCTCGAGCATCCTGAAGCGGATTGGATGATCGCCGACGTGGCCCGCGAGCCGCTGGCCAGGCTGTTCCCCAATCCAATAGGCAAGATCGCCGCGCTCTATCACGGCCTCGGCTCGGAGGTGTCGCCGCGCATCCTGGCCGACCAGATGCGCGAGGCGGGTTGGGACCTGGCGCTGCCGGCGGTCCTGGACAAGGACGAGGGCGAGATGGTGTTCCGGCGCTGGGATGGCGCGACGCCGCTGGTCCACGACGCCATCGGCCTGCGCAGTCCCCCCGCGGGAACGCCAGTGGTCCAACCCGATCTGGTGGTCACCCCGCTGTTGGCCTTCCAGGCCGACGGCCTGAGGCTGGGGCAGGGCGGTGGCTACTACGACCGGGCCTTGGAGGCCTTGAGGGCCCGCAAGCGCGTTCTCGTCGTGGGCCTGGCCTATAGTGGCCAAAAGGTCGAGAATTTGCCGTACGAGCCGCACGACCAAAGGCTGGACGCCATTCTCACCGAAAAAGAGTATATGGCCGTCAATGACATGGGCCGATCAGGGCCCGCTTAAGGACTTCTGATGCGTTTCGCCTTCTTCGGCGATGTCGTCGGCAAGTCGGGCCGCGACGGCCTGGCCGACCATCTGCCCGATCTTCGCCGCCGTCTCGGGCTCGAGTTCGTGATCATCAACGCCGAGAACGCCGCGGCCGGCTTCGGAATCACCGAGAACACCGCCCGCGAGCTGTTCGAGGCCGGCGCCGACTGCCTGACCTTGGGCAATCACAGCTGGGACCAGCGCGAGGCCCTGACCTATATCGTCCGCGAGCCGCGCCTGATCCGCCCGGCCAACTACCCGATCCTGTCCGACGCCCCGGGGCGCGGCAGCCATCTGTTCCAGACCGACAGTGGCAAGACGGTGTTCGTCGTCAACCTGCTGGGCCGGGTGCACATGGACGCCATGGACGACCCGTTCGCCGCCGCCGATCGCGAGCTGGACAAGGCCCCGCTGGGCCAGGTGGCCGATGCGGTGATCGTCGACATGCACTGCGAGGCGACGTCCGAGAAGATGGCCATGGGCCACTATTGCGACGGCCGGGCCTCGCTGGTGGTCGGCACCCACACCCACGTCCCGACCGCCGACTGCCAGGTCCTGCCGGGTGGCACGGCCTACCAGACCGACGCCGGCGCCTGCGCCGACTATGACAGCGTGATCGGCAACCAGAAGGACGAGCCGCTGCGCCGGTTCACCACCAAGATCAGCGGCGGGCGCTACACGCCGGCCTCTGGTCCGGCGACGGTGTGCGGCGTGTTCGTGGAAACCGACGACCGCACGGGTCTGGCGGTCCGCGTCGAGCCGATCCGCGTGGGCGGGCGTCTGAAGCAGTCGATCCCCGAGGTCTGATCCTCTTTGGGGCGATCGTACAAGATCATGCGACTTGCGGCTGTCACACGGTGGGTCTCAGATACGATCTGAACCCAACGGAGCTGCTCCATGACCGACGCTATCTACACCGCCCACGCCCACGCCGTCGGCGGCCGCCAAGGCACGGCGAAATCCGACGACGGCCATCTGGACGTCAAGCTGGCCTATCCGAAGTCGATGGGCGGCGACGGCAATGGGACCAATCCCGAGCAGCTGTTCGCGGCCGGCTATTCGGCCTGCTTCCTGGGCGCGCTGGGCCTCGTCGCCCGCAGCCAGGGCGTCAAGCTGGGCGAGCACAGCCTGGACGCCGAGGTCGACCTGATCAAGGACGACACCAGCTTCCACGTCGGCGTGCGCCTGAAGCTGACCGCCCCGGACCTGGACCGCGAGACCGCCGAGAAGCTTCTGCACGCCGCCCACGCGGTGTGTCCGTATTCGAAGGCTACGCGCGGTAACGTGGATGTGGCGCTGGAAGTGGCCTAGTTCACCCAAGCTCCGATCTCCCCGGCGAAAGCCGGGGCCCAGATCTCAAAGCGCTGGGGATGATTGGAAGGGCTCAGAGCTCTTAGCGCCCGCTCCAGTGCTCTTCCATCTGGGTCCCGGCTTTCGCCGGGAAGACGGGTTTTGGGGTTTATGCGGTCGGGAAGTACTTGAAGAACGGTTCGGCCTCGGTCAGCACGCGCTGGACCGAGGGCCGGCTCTTCAGGCGTTCCAGATAGGCCAGGCACGAGGGCCAGCGGCCCTCCAGCGCCTGGACCTTGTCGGCGTAGAACAGGGCCGGCAAGGCCGCGCAGTCGGCCAGGCCGAAGTCGCCGCACATCCAGCTACGGCCGTCGGCCAACGCCTTCTCCAGGTGATCGCAGGCCGTGGCGATCTGGGTCAGGGCTTCCCGCACCCCGTACGGGTCCTTGGCGTCGGCCGGCCGGATGCGGTCGGCGACGACCCGCTGCATCGGATGATGGATGTAGTGGTCGAAGAACCGGTCCCAGAACCGCATCCGCCAGGCGAAGTCCGGGTTCTGCGGCACGAACCGCACGCGGTCGGGATAGTGGGCGTCCAGATAGTCGAGGATGACGCTGGTCTCGTTGACCGTCTCGTCGCGGCCGTCATCGCGGAGGGAGGGCATCTTGCCCATCGGCGACAGCTTCAGGAACGCCTCGCGTTCGGCCGGGTCGCCCAGGTTCACCATGGCGTTGGTGAAGGCGATGTCGTTCTCGTAGAGGCCGATCAGCACCTTCCAGCAGAACGAGGACAGCGGGTGGGCGTGCAGTGTCAGGCTCATGGCGTCGGCTCCCTGATACTTAAGTTATCGCCTAACTATCATCGACGAGCGCTCCGACGCAAGCCTCCCTGGGGGTGACAAAACCCGCCCCCGGGGGCTAGAAGCGCCCACACTCCATTTTTCAGATCAGAGACAGAGCCTCCGAATGGCCGGCCACTCGAAATTCAAGAACATCATGCACCGCAAGGGCCGCGCCGACGCCGCGCGCTCCAAGCTGTTCTCCAAGCTGTCGCGGGAAATCACCGTCGCGGCCAAGACCGGTCTGCCCGATCCGGCCATGAACCCGCGCCTGCGCCTGGCCGTGAACAACGCCAAGGCCGAAAGCCTGCCCAAGGACGTCATCGACCGCGCGATCAAGAAGTCGCAGATGGGCGACGCGGCCGACTACTCGGAAATCCGCTACGAAGGCGTCGCCGCCGGCGGTGTCGGCATCATCGTCGAGGTGCTGACCGACAACAAGAACCGCGCCGCCGCCAACGTCCGGTCCTACTTCACCAAGATCGGCGGCAATATGGGCGCCACCGGCTCGGTGACCTTCAACTTCGATCACGTCGGCCAGATCACCTACCCGGCCAAGGCCGCGTCGGAAGACGACATGATGGAAGCCGCCATCGAAGCCGGCGCCGACGACGTCACCTCGGACATGGACGAGGAAGGCGAAGGCCACACCATCTACACCGCCTTCGAGAGCCTGAACGAAGTGGCCGCCGCCCTGGAAGCCAAGTTCGGCGCGGCGTCGAACACCAAGATCGCCTGGCGTCCGAAGATGCAGGTGCCGGTCACCGGCGACTCGGTGGCCACCCTGATGAAGCTGCTGGACCTGCTGGACGACGACGACGACGTCCAGAACGTCTACTCGAACGAAGACATCAGCGACGAAGACCTGGCCAAGCTGGGTTGATGACCATGTCCCGCACCCCCAATGCCCTGGAAGTCATCGATCTTCCGGGCCTGCCCAACCACTATCGCGGCAAGGTGCGGGACAATTACGACCTGCCGGACGGCCGCCGGGTGATCGTCGCCTCGGACCGCCTCAGCGCCTTCGACCGCATCCTGTGCGCGGTGCCGTACAAGGGCCAGGTGCTGACGCAGACGGCGCGCTACTGGTTCGACGCCACGGCCGACATCTGCCCCAACCACGTCCTGGCCTATCCGGACCCGAACGTGCTGATCGGCCAGCGGCTGGAGATGCTGCCGGTCGAGCTGGTGGTGCGCGGCTATCTGGCCGGGACGACCTCGACCTCGATCCTGACGCTCTACAACAAGGGCGAGCGCCAGATGTACGGCGTGACCCTGCCCGACGGCCTGCGCGCCAACCAGCGCTTGCCGCAACCGATCCTGACCCCCACCAGCAAGGCCGCCGACGGCGACCACGACGCGCCGCTGTCGCCCGCCCAGATCCTGGAGCAGGGCCTGCTGACGGCCGATCAGTGGGAGCAACTCAGCGCCTACGCCCTGGCCCTGTTCGCGCGTGGCCAGGACCTGGCGGCTCAGCGCGGCCTGATCCTGGCCGACACCAAGTACGAGTTCGGCCTGGACGCCGACGGCCGCATCGTCCTGGCCGACGAGATCCACACCCCCGACAGCAGCCGCTTCTGGAAGGCGGCGACCTACGACGCCAGGTTCGAAGCCGGCGAGCGTCCCGACAGCTTCGACAAGGACTTCGTCCGCGCCTGGGTGGCTGAGCGGTGCGATCCCTACAAGGACGACGTCCCGGAGATTCCGGCGGAGCTGATCGAGCAGACCTCCGAGGTCTATATCGAGGCGTTCGAGACGATCACCGGGCAGACATTTGACCGCTCGGCCTCGGATGAGCCGGTGATGGCGCGCGTGAAGCGCAACCTGGACGCCTTCCTGGCCGGCTAGGCGCTCGCACGCTCCACCTTCTCGCCGTCACACCGTCCGGCTAGACTGCGCCGCATGGTCCTGCGGGTTCACATCGACACCGATTGCGGCGTGGACGACGCCTTGGCGCTGGCGCTGCTGGCCCGCGCGCGACAGGCCGTGGAGGTCGTGTCGGTCTCGGCCGTGTTCGGCAACACCTACGTGGATCAGGCGGCGGCAAACGCCCGGGGCGTCCTGCGCCTGGCCGGCTGTGGGGCCGAGGTCTATATCGGCGCCGGTTCGGGCCTGGCCAAGCGCCGGGTCGAGCGCATGCGGCCGGCCCACGGGGTCGACGGCCTGAACGGCGCGGGCTTCTCGCAGCGCTGGAAACTGCCCGAGCTGGAGCGCGGCCACTCCGCCAACTTCCTGGCCTTCGCCGCCCGCCGCAAGGTCGGCGGCCTGTTCCTGGGACCCCTGACCAACCTGGCCAAGGGCCTGCTGGAAGACCCTGCCGCCTTCCGCGACTGGCGCCCGACGATCATGGCCGGGGCCTTCGAGGTGGCCGGCAAGGCCGCCGGCGGCGCCGACTTCAACACCTGGAGCGATCCCGAAGCCCTGCAGCGCACGCTGGAGCGCGGGGTCATGCCGCGCCTGATGCCGATGGACGTCACCCATCAGGTCTCGATCACGGCTGAAGACCTCTCCAAGGGCGCGGTCTGCTGCGGCTCGCCCCTGTCCCAGCGCCTGACCAAGGCCGCCGGCCCCTATATCGCCTTCCACCAGCAGGTCTGGGGCGGCGAGGGCTGCCGGCCGCACGACGCGGTGGCCGCCGCCAGCCTGGTCGCGCCCGAGCTCTTCACCTTCCTGCCCGCCCGCCTGCGGGTGATCGTCGACGGCGAACGGCTGGGGCGCGTCGAACGCACCGACGGCGCGCCCAACGCCGAGATCTGCACCGGCCTGGACGTCGCCGCCGTCAAGCGCCTGATCCTGGGCGGCCTGTTCGGCTGGAGCGCCGTGGAAGCGGCCTGAGGAGGAGATGCGATGCCCGTAGTCGCCCTGTCCCTGATCCTGCTGGCCGCGCCGGCCCATCCGGATTTCGCGCGGGGGTCGGCGCCCGCCTGGATCACCGAGTATCCAGCCTCCGACCATTTGGGCGTCAACGCCAACGAGCTGCGCCTGAAGCTGTTTGGCGGCTATCGCGGCGAACGGCTAACCGCGATCGGGCTGAAGCCCTATCAGCGCCTGGGGCCGACCACGGTCTATGCCGACCGCCACGGTCACCTCTACGCGGATCGCGACGGCGACGGGGTGATCGACGCCGGCGTGCTCTTCAATCCCGAGACGGGCATGATCTCGGCCGACTGGGACTGCAACCAGACCGGCGACCAGGTGCTGGCCGACATCAAGGCCTAGTCTGGGAAGCGCTCGACGTGGGTCTCGGCCGTGCGGCCGGAATAGACCGCGCGACGGCCGGGGAACGAGACGACATAGCCCGTGCAGCCGGCGGCGGTGACCTTGGCGCAGAAGCCGCGATAGGTGTAGCCGGGGACCAGCGCTTGCGCTTCGCGGATCGCCGCCTGGACGGTCGCCGCGTCGAACGCTTCGGCCACCGGCCCGTGCTCGACCGTGGTCTTCAGTTCAACGCTGTCGCCGTCGGCGCGGTAGTAGATCGCCGCCCTGCGTCGGAAGTCGACGGTGTAGCTTTCGAAGCCTTCGCCCATCAGCGTCCCGATGATCTGCGGGAAGGTCAGGGTGTTGTCCTCGGCGCTGCGCAGGCATGCGGTCGCGATCTCGACGAGTCGAGTGTCCATGGGATGGTCCTTAGGGGTTAGGGTCAGTCGATGGGGGAGGCGGTCAGGCCCAGGCGGGCCGTCAGGTCCTTGAGGATCCGACCCAGCGCCGCGTGGTCCTCGGGCGGCAGGCCCTCGAAGCACTCGGCCTCGTTCTGGTCGGCCATGGCGGCCAGCTGCGGGGTGAAGGCGGCGCCCTTGGTCGTCAGGGTCAGGGTCTGGGCGCGGCCGTCTTCGGGATTGGCCGTCCGCGCCGCCAGACCCTTGTCGATCAACCGGTCGGCCAGCTTGGTCACCGCCCCGCGCGTCAGGCCCATCTTCTCGGCCAATTGGCTGGGCGGCGTCGGGTCCGCGCCGAACAGGGCCCGCATCATCACCCATTCGGCCACGGTCACGTCCTTGGCGGCCAGCTTGCGGGCGAAGGCGTGCGAGACGTGGTTCGACACCTGGCGCAGCCAGTAGCCCAAATGGTCGGTCAGGTCGGCGGGCGTTTCGGACATGGTGCGGCTCGTTTGTTGACTAGAAAACTAAATCGAGAATGTTTCCTAGTCAACTATATGATCGGCCAGGTCGTGCTGTTTCCCCCTGAGGGCGGGCGCCACCGGTGTCGTCGTTCGTACGCGGCGTGGCCATAAGCGGATGGTCGTTCAAGGACTGGGGCGACATCGATGTCTAACGCGTACCTGTCGGACGCCTGGCGCTCGCCCCTGTGGCTGGACGCCAAGGCGCCGCGCGCCGAGCGGTTCTGGCTGGGGTCGCTGCTGATTCTCGTCAGCGTGGCGGCGCCGATCCTGGCGGGCTGGGCCGCGGGGCGGTTCGCGCATAGCCCGGTCGCCGCCCTGCTGTTCGCGCCGCCGATCTTCCTGATCGCGCTCTGGGGCGGGCTGGCGCCGGCGGCCCTGACCATCCTGGTCGCCGTGGCGGCCTTCGACTACTGGGTCCTGCCGCCCTATCACTCGCTGTTCCTGGCCCAGGCGTCCGATCTGTGGATGGCGGCGGGCCTGGCGCCCTGCGCGATGATCGCCAGCTTCCTGGGCGTGCGTCTTCGCCGGCAGCTGCGGACGATCCGTCGGCACGAGACGCGCAGCGAGGCCCTGCGCCTGCTGTCCCACGCGGTGGTCGCGCAGGGATCGCCCGAGTCCATCTATTTCGCGGCCGCCAATGCGCTGGCGCGGGTCTATGAGGCGCCGGCCGTGGTGTTGGTCGCCTTCGAAGGCCAGCTGCAGCCGGTCGCCCGCAGCCGGGGCGCCGACGTGGGGGAGGGGGAACTGGCGGCGGCGGCCTGGGCTCTGGCCAACAACTCGCCAGCCGGCCTGGCTTGCGAGGCCGGTGCGGGCAGCGGCTACGACTTCTGGCCGCTGAACACCCCGACCCTGTCGGTGGTGCTCGGGGTCGGGCGCAAGGGCAACAGCTCGGGAGAGGGCCTGCGCGACGGCGTGGTCGAGCTGGTCGCCGGCTATCTGCTGGCCAACGCCCCGCCCCGGCGGCTCTACGTCGTGCGCTGACGCCCCCAGAAGGTCCTCTCGCAACCTCCGCGCGTCCAGTGTGTTCAAGCTTCGGCTCCCAAGCGGCTGCCGAGGTCGAGAGATTGCGTATGCTCAACCCAATGACGCCGCGTGCGGGCCCGTGGCTGCCGGCCCTGGCCCTGCTCGTCCTGGCCGCCTGCTCGCCAAATCCTGAAAAGGAGGCCCAGCGCCAGATCGCCGACGGTCGCGCGCTAACGGCGCTACAGAAGCAGTTCGAGACGCGCCGGCAGTGCGCGCCCGTCCTGAGCGCCACGCTGCCGATCGAAGTCTCGGCCGACGACCTCGACCGCCCCAGCGTCGGGGCGCTGCTCGACAACGGCCTGCTGGCCCGGACGGCGCTGGACGACGGCAAGATCCGCCTGACGCCGACCCCACAGGCGGCGCGATGGTTCCAGGAACGCAGATCCGCGTCCGGCCAGCCCGTGGCGTTGGAGCTGTGCTACGCCCGCCGCCAGGTCACCCGTGTGTGGCCGACAGTCGACGGGGCGGGCCAGCCGGTCGCCCGGCTGCACTACGCCTTCCGCCTGGCCGACGCCCCGGCCTGGGCCCGCGATCCCCGGATGAGCGCCGCCTTCCCGTTCCTGCCGCGCGCCTTGGCCGAGGAGATCACCGCCGACGAGACGATCCCCTACCGCGACGGCCAGTGGGACCTGACCCTGTGGGAGCCGACGATCCGGCTCAAGGGCGATGTCATCGACGGCTTCTTCCCATGATGCCGGCGATCTATTTGACCGAGGCGGGCGCGGACGACCTGCGCGCACCGGCCGGGCGGACGCGGATCGGCGGCGGTCCCGACCTGCCCCAGGGCGTCGAATGGCCACGCGACGCCAGCGGCCTGCACCTGAACCTGCTGGCCCAGATCGACCTGGCCGACCTGCCGTCGCATGAAGCCCCGTTGCCGGAGCGCGGCCTGCTGTCGTTCTTCATCGGGACGGAGTTCGCCGACGGCCGGGTGCTGTACAGCCCGGCGGACGTCGCCCTGACCCGCCACGCGCTGCCGGACGATGCGGCGGAAGTCTCACGCGCCGTCGCCGCCATGCTGGGCTGGGACGCCACTCTGGGCCGCATGGTCGTGGAGCGGCCCGGAGCGGATGGCCTGACCGCCGAGCCAGACCCCGACGGACGGCTACGGTTCTTCCGCGACGGCGCGCCGGTGATCGCCCTGGCTTCGGAGTACGAGATCGCCGCCAAGCCGCAGCGCCTGCGGGCGCTGGCGACCGGGGATGGCCCTCAGCACCAGATGTTCGGCCAGGCAGGGACCGAGGCGGACGGCCCACGCTCACCGGTGGGGCGCGCGGCCAAGCACGCTATCGCTCAGGGTTGGACGGACCTGGTCGATCCCGCCGACTGGTTCGTATTGCTGGCCCTGCGCTCGGGCGGAGAGGCCGGCTTCGAGTTCAACGACCACGACACGGTGATCTATCTGGCCAATGCCCGCGACACCGCCAAGGGCGACTTCACGCGGGCCTTCGCCTACATCGACCAGGGCTAGTGCGGCTGGCCCCACTGGGCGGCGCGTTCGCGAACAAGGTCGCGCATGAACTGGTCCAGCTCGGCCAGGCGGCGGTCCATCTCGGCGACCGACACGCCGTTCCAGACCCCATGATCATAGACCGAACGCGCCTCGCGCAGGCTGTCGCCGGCCTGGTAGCGCTCGGTGATGTAGAGGGTCTCGAGGAGCTTGGTGGGGCGGTCGAGCTTCTCGTGCTTCATCGACCAGTAGCTGACCATGTACTCGGCCAGAATTCCCTCATCCGACGAACTGACCATCGGCGTCTCCCTAATCACTGGACGGGAGATAGGGAGGCATCGGGCGACGTCCAGAGGCGTCAGTCGGGATCGCGCTCGAAAGTTTCGACGCCGTCCGGCAGCCGCACCCAGTCGTGGCGGCGGCAGTCGTAGACGGAGACGGTGGGCGGCGGGAAGTCGGGGTCGCCGAAGCCTCCGACCGCCACCGAGACCCGGCCCTCGACGCCTTCTTCGGTGTGGAACAGGTTGGCGCCGCACACCGGGCAGAAGCGGAACCGCGCGCCCTGGTCGCCCTCGCGCACATACTCCGTCGCTTGGCCGGTGACCTCATAGGGACCCCGGAAGCCGGCCAGCGTCGCGAAGACGCCGCCGGTCCGGCGTTGGCAGGCCAGGCAGTGGCAGACGCCCACCCCGCGCGGTTCACCCTCGAGCCGGATGCTCAGCTGGCCGCAGGAACAGTGGGCGGTCCGGCTCATTTGCCGCCCGCATAGTCCTTGATCAGGGCGTAGAGGAAGTCGCGGCCGTCATAGAGCGACTTGACCCGGATGCGCTCGTTCAGGCCGTGGATGCCGTCGCCGTCCGAGCTGCCGAACAGGCCCGAGACGCCGTAGGTCGGGATGCCGGCCGCGTTCGTATGGACGCCGTCGGTGGCGCCGGTCAGCAGGATCGGCACGACCGGCACGCCGGGCCACAGCTTGGCCGCTTCCTTCTCGATCGGGCCCATGATCGCCGGCGTCAGCGGCGGGGGCGGCGAGACGCTGTTGGGCTCGTGGGCCAGGGTCACGGTGGTCGGCGCGCCGGCCAGTTCAGCCAGCTTGGCGCGGACCTCCTCGGTCGGCGTGCCGGGCAGGATGCGGCAGTTGACGTTGGCCGTGGCGCGCTGGGGCAGGGCGTTGGGCGCGTGGCCGGCATTGACCATGGTGGCCACGCAGGTGGTGCGCAGCATCGAGTTCCACATCGGATCGGCAGTGACCGTCTTCAGCGCCGCCTCGTCATTGATGTTGGCGACCAGGGCCTTCATCGCGGCGGCCTGCTCGGCCGGCACCCGGGCCTGCATCTTGGTGAAGTAGCCGCGCGTGGCGTCGTTGAAGCGCGGCGGGAAGCCGTAGGCCCCGATCCGATCCAGGCCCGCCGACAGCTGGTAAATGGCGTTGGCCGGCACCGGCCGGCTGGAGTGGCCGCCGGGATTGGTCACAGTCAGGGTGAAGTCCTGATAGACCTTCTCACCGCCCTGGACCTCCAGCACGACCGGCTTGTCATGCTCGTCCAGCAGGCCGTCGGCGCCTTCGTTCAGGGCGAATTCGGCGTCGACGAGGGGGCGGTGGTTCTTCACCAGGTCCTCGATGCCGTTATAGGCCTCGCTCTCCTCGCCGCAGGTCAGGGCCATCTTGATGTCGCGCTTGGGCTTGAAGCCGGCCTGCTTGAGGCGGACCAGGCTGTCGACCCAGATCGCCGCCTGGGCCTTGTCGTCCGACGTGCCGCGCCCGAAGAAGTAGCCGTTCTCCTCGACCAGCTTGAACGGGTCGCGGGTCCAGTCGGCGCGGTTGGCCTCGACCACGTCGATGTGAGCCAGGAGGAGCATGGGCTTGGACTTGGCGCCATTCTTCTCTTCAGGGGTCCCCTTGAGGACGGCGACCAGGCTGCCCTCCTTGGGATGGCCGTCGGCGACCACGACCTTGATGTCCTCGGCCGGATAGCCTGCCGCCTTCAGCCGCGCGCCCATGGCCTCCGCGGCGGCGGTGCACGAGCCGACCGACAGGGTGGTGTTGATCTCGACCAGCTCCTTGTAGAGGTCGCGGAAGGCCAACTGGTCGGGGCGGACGGTCTTGGGCGGTTCGGCGGTCTGTGCGCTCGCGGTCGTCGCCAGCGCCATTAGTGCGCCAGCCGTCATCATCACCCGTTTCATCCGTACTCTCCCCAATGAAGCTTGGGTGTGAACAGAGCCCGCCAATACGCGCGGCGCAAGGGCCGCCGTTTACCGCTCGTTAGCAATACAGGGGCTTTTCCTGAGGCGCGGATCAGACGATGTTGCGAGAACACATGATGAACGCCATTCGCATCCTCGGACTCGATCCTGGCCTCCGCCGCACCGGCTGGGGCGTCGTCAGCGTGCTCGGCTCGCGGGTGACGCATATCGCCCACGGCGTTATCGCGCCCGATGAGAAGGCGGCCTTTTCCGATCGTCTGCTGCACCTGTTCGAAGGCATCTGCGCGGTGATCGAGCAGCACAGGCCTGACGAGGCGGCGGTCGAGGAGACCTTCGTCAACACCAACGCCCAATCGACCCTGAAGCTGGGCCATGCTCGCGCCGCCGCCATGATCGCGCCGGCCCGCGCCGGGCTGCTGGTGGCGGAATATTCCAACGCCATGGTCAAAAAGGCCGTGGTCGGCACGGGCGGGGCCGACAAGAACCAGGTCGCCTTCATGATCGCCCGCCTGCTGCCCACCGCCGGCTCGCCGACGGCCGACGCGGCGGATGCGCTCGCCGTGGCGATCGCCCACGCCCACGCCCGCACCGCCCGGAGAGTCGCATGATCGGACGTCTGCGCGGCGCCGTCGCCGAGGTCGGCGAGGAAGAGGCCCTGATCGACGTCATGGGCGTCGGCTATGTCGTCCGCTGCGGCCACCGCACGCTCCAGCGCCTGCCGGCCTTGGGCGAGGAAACCCTGCTGCACATCGAGAGCCAGTGGAGCGAAAGCGCCGGCCTGCGCCTCTATGGCTTTGCGACCCGCGAGGACCGCAAGGCCTTCGTGCTGCTCCAGGCGATCCAAGGCGTCGGGCCCAAGGCCGCCATGGCGGTGCTGGACGTGCTGTCGCCGGCCGAGCTGGCTTCGGCGGTGGCGCGTGAGGACAAGGCCGCCGTCGGCCGCGCTAGTGGCGTGGGGCCGAAGCTCGCTTTGCGCATCGTCACCGAGCTGAAGGACAAGCCGATCACCGACGGGCCGGTGTTGATGACCGCCCCGACTTCGTCTTCGAGCGCCGCGCCCGCCAAGCCCGCCCCGACCGGTGACGCCGTCGCCGCCCTGATGGGCCTGGGCGTCGCCGAGGTGAACGCCCGCCGCGTCGTCGAGGCCGCCGCCGCCAAGCTCGGCGACGAAGCCACCGTGCAGTCCCTGATCAAGGCCGGTCTGCAAGAGCTCGGCCGATGACCCGCGTCATCTCCGGCGAGCCGCAGCACGGCGACCAGGTCCCCGCCACCGACCGCGCCCTGCGGCCCCAGACCCTGGCCGAGTTCGTCGGCCAGGAGCAGGCCAAGGGCAACCTCCGCATCTTCATCGAAGCCGCCAAGGGCCGGGCTGAGTCCCTCGACCACGTGCTGCTGTTCGGCCCGCCGGGCCTGGGCAAGACCACCCTGGCCCAGATCATCGCCCGCGAGCTGGGCGTCAACTTCCGCGCCACCTCGGGCCCGGTGCTGAACAAGCCCGGCGATCTGGCCGCGATCCTGACCAATCTCGAGCCGAACGACGTCCTGTTCATCGACGAGATCCACCGCCTGTCCTCGAACGTCGAGGAGATCCTCTATCCGGCCATGGAGGACCACGTGCTGGACCTCGTGATCGGCGAGGGGCCCTCGGCGCGCTCGATCCGCATCGATCTCGCGCCCTTCACCCTGGTGGCCGCGACCACGCGGGCGGGGATGCTGGCGACGCCGCTGCGCGACCGCTTCGGTATCCCGATCCGGCTGGAGTTCTACACCCCCGCCGAACTGCGCCACGTGCTGCTGGGCGCGGCCAGGAAGATGGGCGCGCCGCTGTCCGAGGAAGGGGCCGACGAGATCGCCAAGCGCGCCCGGGGCACGCCGCGCGTCGCCGGCCGCCTGCTGCGCCGGGTCCGCGACTTTGCCACCGCCGACGGCGCGGCCGTTATCGACCGCAAGGCTGCCGGCCTGGCCCTGGCCCGTCTCGAAGTGGACGAGGTCGGCCTCGACAGTCTCGACCGCCGCTATCTGCGCGCCCTGATCGAGCACTATGGCGGCGGGCCGGCGGGCGTGGAGACCATCGCCTACGCCATCGCCGAGGCCCGCGACGCCGTCGAGGACGTCATCGAGCCCTATCTGATGCAGCAGGGCTTCATCCAGCGCACCCCGCGCGGCCGCGTCGCCTGCGGCAAGGCCTATCTGCACCTGGGCCTGAAAGCGCCGCCGACGCCCACGGGGCAGGGCGGGCTGTTCGGGGACGAGTAGCCACCATGCGCACCGCCGCCGTCGCGCTTCAGGTCTTGGCCACCCTGGCCATCTCGATCCTGGCCATCCGCGCGGCCGGCGGTTCGTCCTCGGCGATGATCCTGCAAGGCGCGGCCGGCGCGCTCGGCGTGCTGGTGGCGGTGGTCGTCGCCTGGCTGATCAGGCCGCCGGGCCGCATCGTCGCCGCCGTCCTGCTGGTGCTGATCCTGATTGCCGAGATGTACATCCTCGTAGCTGGCGTCTCGATGGAGGGCGTCCGTCGCTGGGTCGCTCTGGGGCCGATCCAGCTGCACGCGGCCTCGCTGCTGGTCCCGCTGGCCGCGTGGCTCGCCGCGCAACGGCTGGAGACGGCGACCGCCATCCCGTTGGCTGCGACCCTGCTCGTCCTGGCCGCCCAGCCCGATGCGGCGGCTGTCCTGGCCCTGACCCTGGCGCTCGGCGCCGTGGCCCTGGTCGACAAATCCAAGCGCCGGATCGCGGGCGTCCTAGTCGCGGTCGGCGCGGCCGGCCTCGCCTGGGCCCTGAGCCGTCCCGATCCCCTCCCGGCCGTCGACCACGTAGAACTCGTCGTCCGCCGCGCCTTCGAAGCCTCCCCGACCCTCGGCCCGCTGGCCGCCGTCGCCCTGATCACCGTGCCGCTCGCCATGCTCTGGCAGCGCCGCAGCCCCGCTGCGCTGGCCCTCGCCGCCGCCTGGGCCGGCTTCGTCCTCGCCAACCTGCTCGCCAACTACCCCGCGCCGGTCATCGGAGCGGGGGCGGCGCCGGTGCTGGGGTGGTTGCTGTCGATCGGCTTGGCGTCGGCGGAGCGAAGACGTGGGACGAGTCAGGTTTCCGCCGACGCATCCTAACTCTCACCGTCATTCCCGCCCTTGTGGCGGGAACCCCTGGTTCAGCTGACACGTGAGACGCAAGCGGACTGCTCAGCAGTCCGCCCCTCGTGCACCTGCGGCGGACAGAGGGGTTCCCGCCACAAGGGCGGGAATGACGGAGCTATAAGAGAGGGTTTCTTAGTCCGAAGGTCTGTCCCGCCAAATCTGGGCGCGCCGTCACCTCTGGATGACCCGCCGTGCTAATCGCCGACTTCGGGCGGCGGCTGCGGCTTGCCTTCGGCCAACGAGGTCAGCCAACGGCTCATAGCTTCGTGGCTGATCACTCGACCTGCGGCCACATCAGCTTCGGCACGTGCGTCGGCGGCTGCTTCAGCAGCCTCGTAGACCTCGTCGAAGATGGAGAGCTCGATCTTCATAGCTGTAGGTTAGCACAAAAGGAGAATGTTTCGAGCGCTGTGCGTACAGGTTGAACCTTCTTCCGGCTGACGACATGCGATCTGAAGCGCTACCATGACGTATCTCTGGAGTGGCGTGGAGCATCGAAGGTGTCGCGGGAATGGCTGATGCGCACCAAGCTCTCGCCGGAGGCTTGCGCTGAGCGGCTGGCGAGCGGGATCGATTCCGATCGCTCGTGGTTGGCGTCGTGGTTCGGGACGAGACCGGTGCAGGGCCACGTGCGGTGCGGCTGGGCGTCGTTGCATAAGCGGCCCGCTCTCCGGAACGAGTTTCAGCCAGTCTTGGCGGTGAGCCTGACAGCTGCCGGCGAGGGCGCTCGGCTGTTCTGCCGGGTGAGTCGCTTCTGGACCTTCTGGGTGATGGCCGTCTCGTGGGGTCTGCTTTTGGCGTTCTTCGGCGTCGGGGTCGTTTTCGCGGATACGGTGTCCAACGCCGGCGTGTTGATCGTCCTGATTATCTTCGGCCTAGCCTCCGCCGCCTTCGGCCGCTGGCTGGCCCGCAACGATGTCGCGTCCCTGTTGGCCTTCGTCCAGGAGACGCTGGAGGCTGACCTCGTCGACGAAGCGAGCTAAGCAGTCCCCATGACGACCCCGCCCGAACCCACTGCCGGCGTGTTCTCCGGCCGCGAGCATCAGCTGCCCGTGCGCATCTATTACGAGGACACCGACTTCTCGGGGATCGTCTATCACGCCAACTACCTGCGCTATCTGGAGCGGGGTCGGAGCGATTTCTTCCGGATGGTCGGGATCTCGCACACGGCGCTGGCCAAGGCCGACACGGCGTTCGCGATCATTCACATGACCTTGGACTTCAAGCGTTCGGCGCGGATCGACGACGCGCTGGTGGTGCGCACCACCTATGACCGGGTGAAGGGGGCGCGGCTCTATGTGACCCAGCGGGTCACGCGCGGCGACGAGGTGCTGATCGAGGCCAAGGGCGAGGCGGTCTGCATCACCCTGGACGGGCGGCCACGTCGTCCGACGGCGGAGATGCTGGCGCAGCTGGCGCCGTGGCTGGCGACCGACAGCGAATAGAGAAACATCGTTTTTCGGGATCGCTCGACGATTGTCATAGTTTCACCCAAGCGTCGCTTCATGCCATACGGCGCGTAGTAAGATCTTTCAGACGCCCCAACGGAGCCAAACCCGCATGGACGCCTCGGCAGCCGCCCCGAATTTCTCGTTCTTCGCCCTGTTCATGCAGGCTGACTGGGTCGTGAAGGCCGTCATGATCGGTCTGATCCTGGCGTCCTTGGGCTCGTGGGCCGTGATTCTGGACAAGCTGTTCCGCTTCGCGAACCTGAACCGCGCCGCCGACCGCTTCGAGGAGCAGGTCTCGGGCGGTCGTTCGCTGGAGGACGTCGCGGGCGAGGCCGGGGCCAATCCGCGCCACGCCCTGCCGCGCATGCTGCAGGCGGCGCTGAAGGAATGGCGCGACGCCAAGGCCAAGGGCGCGATGAGCGAGAACCAGGCCGGTTTCCTGATCGCCCGCATCGACCGCATCCTGGACGCCCAGATCGCCCGCGAGAGCACCAAGGTCGAGGAGGGCCTGGGCAGCCTGGCCATCGTCGCCACCGCCAGCCCGTTCATCGGCCTGTTCGGCACGGTCTGGGGCATCATGCACGCCTTCCAGAACATCGCGATCTCGAAGAACACCTCGCTGGCCGTCGTGGCCCCGTCGATCGCCGAGGCGCTGTTCGCCACGGCCGTGGGCCTGATCGCCGCCATCCCGGCCTATATCGCCTACAACAAGTTCTCGACCGACGCGGGCAAGTACGCCGGCCGCCTGGAAGGCTTCGCCGACGACCTGTCGACCGCGATCCAGCGTCGCCTGTCGGACCGGGTCTGATCCCATGGCGATGTCCTCCAACGACGCCTTCGCCACGGGCGGCGGCCGAGGTCGCCGCCGTCGCGGTCGCCGCGGCAAGGGCGCCCTGTCCGAGATCAACGTCACCCCGCTGGTCGACGTGATGCTGGTGCTGCTGATCATCTTCATGATCAGCGCCCCGCTGCTGACCGCCGGCGTGCCGCTGGAGCTGCCCAAGACCGAGGCCGCCGCCCTGCAGAACCAGGACGAGCCGATCACCGTGTCGATCAACCGCGAAGGCAAGATCTTCGTGGGCGAGAAGGAGATCCCGTTCGAGAACCTGGCGCCGGGCGTCACCGCCATCGCCGGCAGCGGCTATAGCAAGCCGATCTTCGTCCGCGCCGACGGCGGGGCGACCTATGCGGTCGTCGCCCAGGTGATGGCGGGCCTGTCGAACGCGGGCTTCAACAAGATCAACCTGATCACCGAGACGGGCGGTCCCTCCACGGGCGCGGCGCCGCGCGACGCCCAGCCGGAGGGCTCGGGCGACCTGCGGCCGGCTCAGTAGGCGCTGCATGAGCGTTCGCCGCGAACCCCAGATCTCTCCGGGCCTGCTGGCCTCGATCGCGCTGCACGCCGCCGTGGCGGCGCTGATTGCGTTCGGCCTGCCGTGGAAGTCGCAGAAGCCGATCACCATCGGCGAGTCGGTGCCGGTGACCATCGTCACCAACGGCCCGACCAATGTGCGTCCCGCCGAGGAAGCGCCCGAGGAGCAGACGGCCCAGACGCCGGACCCGGTGCCTGAGGCCACGCCGCAGCCGCCGGCCCCGACGCCTGCGCCCACGCCGACGCCTGCTCCGGCGCCGCCGCCCAAGCCGACGCCGGTCCCCAAGCCGGCCGTGACGCCGACGCCGGCCAAGCCGACCCCGACGCAGAAGAAGCCGGACACGGATTTCTTCGCCTCGCTGGAGGCCTCGATCGCCAAGTCCAAGAAGGCGACCGGCAAGCCGACCGCCAACGCCCCCAAGGGCCCGGCTCGCGCGGAGACCTCGGTCTCGGCCCGTCCGGCCATGGGCGCGGCCACGGGCCTGTCCGCCGCCGCGCTGGGCCGCCTGCAAGGCGAGGTCCAGGACCGCTGGAACCCCAATTGCGAGGTCGAGGGCGGCGCCAATGTCACCGTGCGGGTGGTGTTCGTGATCGGCCCGGGCGGCCGCGTCGTCGGCCAGCCGGAATCGCCGGGCACGTCCTCGTCCGACCCCGTCGTCAAGGCGGCCTCGGACCGCGCGGTGCGCGCGCTGTTCGCCGCTTCGCCGTTCGCCTATCTGCCGTCCGACCTGTACGGTCAGAAAATCGCCCTCAACTTCAACGCAAAACAGGCCTGTTCGCGTTGATGCTGGGAAGAAAACAGAAGGAAGCCCCGATGCGCTTGCGTGCCTTGATGCTGATGGTCGTCGCTCTGATGAGCGGCGTGGCTTTCGCTGCTCCGGCCGCCGCGCAGATCGAGGTCGACATCAATTCGGGCGCGGTCAAGCCGCTGCCGATCGCCGTGCCGGCCTTCTCGGGCACGACGCGCGGGGCCGAGATCGCCCAGGTCATCACCGGCAATCTCGAGCGCTCGGGCCTGTTCCAGCCGCTGAACGTCTCGGGCGTCGCGGACAAGCTGCAGGACGTCAACGTCCAGCCGCGCTTCCCCGACTGGCAGGCGACCGGGGCCCAGGCCCTGATCAACGGCCAGGTCACGGTCGGTCCCGACGGCGGCCTGCGCGTCGACTTCCGCCTGTGGGACGTGTTCAGCCAGCAGCAGCTGCTGGGTCTGCAGTTCTCCTCGACGCCGGACAACTGGCGCCGGGTGGCCCACAAGATCAGCGACGCCGTCTACGAGCGCCTGACCGGTGAAAAGGGCTATTTCGACACCCGCGTGGCCTTCGTCGCCGAGAGCGGTCCCAAGCTGTCGCGCGTCAAGCGCCTGGCGATCATGGACCAGGACGGCGCCAACCCGCAGTACCTGACCGACGGCTCGTACATCGTGATGACGCCGCGCTTCTCCTCGACCAGCCAGGAACTGACCTACATGGCCCTGCGGCCGACGGGGTCGTCGATCTACCTGCTGAACCTGGAGACCAGCCGCCAGGAAACGGTCGGCAAGTTCCCGGGCATGGTGTTCGCCCCGCGCTTCTCGCCGGACGGCAGCAAGGTGGCGTTCTCGGTCGAGAAGAACGGCAACAGCGACATCTATCTGATGGACCTGCGCAGCCGCGCCTCGACCCGCATCACCACCGACCCGGCCATCGACACCTCGCCGTCGTTCTCGCCGGACGGCACCAAGATCGCGTTCAACTCCGACCGCGGCGGCCAGGCCCAGCTCTATGTGATGAACACCGACGGTTCGGGCGTGCGCCGCATCTCGTATGGCGGCGGCCGCTACACGACCCCGGTCTGGAGCCCGCGCGGCGACTTCATCGCCTTCACCAAGCAGACGGGCGGCGAGTTCCACATCGGCGTCATGCGTCCCGATGGCGGCGACGAGCGCCTGCTGACCACCAGCTATCTGGACGAGGGCCCGACCTGGGCGCCCAACGGCCGGGTGCTGATGTTCTTCCGCGAGAGCTCGGCCGGCAATCCCAAGCTCTGGACGGTGGACATCACCGGCCGGATCCTGCGGCCGGCGGCGTATGGCGGTTCGGGTTCCGACCCGGCCTGGTCGCCCCTGCTGGACTGATTGACACGAAGTTCGAGCAACTTGAGCGGCGCATAAGCGTTCAAGGCACAGGTTCCGGCGTGTGATCTATTCGCGCTGGAAGTGAATCCGCACCTGATGACGAGCTTCTGACATCATTGTGAGGCTTCGTGAGACGTTTCATGGGTCCATTCCAAGCTGAGCTTAGGTATGGGTCAGGTCCAGAGTTCGTAGACTGAGGAGAAACTGGATGAGCTTCGACACCCAGCGCGCCATTAGACTGGCGCTTGTCGGCGTGGCCGCCGCTTCGCTCGCCGCCTGCGCTTCGCGTCCGAAGCCCCAGCCCGTGGCCCCGGCTCCGGAGCCGACGCCGGCTGCGCCGAGCAACCCCTACACCCCGCCGCCGCAGCCGCCGGTCGCCAGCGGCGTGCTGCCGGGCTCGGTCCAGGACTTCGTCGTCAATGTCGGCGACCGGGTCTATTTCGACACCGACGAATATTCGGTCCGCGCCGACGCCCAGCCGGTCCTGGCCGGTCAGGCCCAGTGGCTGAACCGCTACCAGCAGGTCCGCATCCGCATCGAAGGCAATGCCGACGAACGCGGCACCCGCGAGTACAACCTGGCTCTGGGCGCTCGCCGCGCCAACGCCGTGCGTGACTTCCTGATCGGCCAAGGCGTCGCCGCGGCCCGCATCGAGACCATCTCGTTCGGCAAGGAACGCCCGATCGACGGCGGTTCGAGCGAAGAATCGTGGGCCAAGAACCGTAACGGCCACACGGCCATCACGGACGGCGCTCGCTAATATCGAATAGGCTGGGGCGGCGCTCTTCGGAGTTGCCGCCCTAGTTTTGTCCAGTCCCTACCGGTAGATCACGGTCATGAAGCTGAAATCCGCTCTGCTCGCCGTCCTGTTCGCCTCGACCGCCGCCGTGGCCGTGGCCCAGACCCCGCTGCCGCCGGCCGATCCGCTGGATGACCGTTCGGCCAAGCGCGTCGAGCGCATGGAGAAGGTGGTCCGCGAGCTGCGCGCGATCGTCTTCCAGGGCCGTGACACCGGCAAGCCCGTCGTCGTGCAGCCGGCCGAGACCGACGCCCAGATCGCCGCGCTGAACGAGCGGGTCGGCGACCTGGAACAGACCCTGACCCGTCTGAACGGCCAGAACGAGGCCGCCAATTTCGAGCTGACCAAGGCCAATCGCGCCGCCGCCGACCAGAAGGCGCGCGCCGACCAGCTGGAACAGCGTCTGGCCGGGCTGGAAAAGGCGATCGCCGACATGCAGGCCGCCGCCGCGGCGCAAGTGGCCGCGCCGCCGCTGGCGGGCGGGACCCCGCCGCCGCCCGCGCGGCCGGCCGACCCGGCCGTGGCCTTCAAGCAGGCCAAGGACCTGCTGCTGGCCGGCGACTACGCCAATGCCGAGCAGGCCTTCGCCGCCTACGTCAACAACTATCCGGACAGCGCCAAGACGCCGGAAGCCCGCTACTGGCAGGGCGAGACCCTGTTCGTGCGCGAGGCCTATACCGACGCGGCCGGCGCCTATATCGGCGCGATCCGCGGCTGGCCGCAGACCAGCTGGGCGCCCGACGCCACGCTGAAGCTGGCCCGCTCGATGGTGGCCCTTAAGAAGACGTCGGACGCCTGCCGCACGCTGGACGAGCTGGCCAAGCGCTATCCGAAGGCCCCGGCCCAGGTCACCTCGCGCGCGGCCTCGACCCGCGTCGCGGCCAAGTGCGCCTAGAGACGGTCCGAGCCGCCCTAGACCGGCGGCTCGATCGCACCTCTGCCACGCCGCTGGCCGTCGGGTTCTCCGGCGGCGGCGATTCTCTTTTCCTGCTGAAGGCGGTCCTGGAGTTGGGGCGGCCCGTGCTGGCCTTGGTCGTCGATCACGGCTTGCAGGCCGACAGCGCGCGCTGGACAGCCGATGCGGTCGCCAAGGCACGAGCCTTGGGCGCGGAGGCGAGGGCGCTGGCCTGGACCGGCGATAAGCCTTCGACCGGATTGCCCGCCGCAGCCCGTCGCGCCCGCCACGCTCTGCTGGCGACCGCCGCCCGAGAGGCCGGAGCCCGCGTCCTGCTACTCGGCCACACCGCCAGCGATCTCGCCGAGGGCGCGGTCATGCGGGCCGAGGGCTCGACGGTTTCCGATCCGCGCGGGTGGGCGCCGTCGCCGGTCTGGCCGGAGGGGCGGGGCGTGTTCCTGCTGCGGCCGCTGCTGGCCCTGAGCCGCGATGAGATCCGTCAGGCCTTGGCGTCCGAGGGCGAGACCTGGCTGGATGATCCCGCGAACGAAGACCTCCGCTACGCCCGGGCGCGCGCCAGAGCCTCCGGCGCGGACGAGGTCGCGCCCATCGAGACCGCACAACACTCGCCACCAGCCTTCGAGGTCGACCGCGCCGGGACGATCCGCCTGCCGCGCGACGTCGCCGCCGCCCACCTCGCCGCCGCTCTGCTCTGCGCCGCCGGGACCGAGCGCCCGCCACGCGGCGAACGCCTGGCGCGTCTCTTCGAGCGCCTGCGCTCGGGCGAGGCTTTCGCCGCCACGCTCTCCGGTGCGCGGATCGAAGCGGCCGAGGACGTCCTGATCTGCCGCGACGCCGGCGAGACCGCGCGCGGCGGCTTGGCGCCCCTGGACCTCACGCCCGGCGAGACCGGCGTCTGGGACGGCCGCTGGGAAGTCACGGCCGGCGCCACACCCCTGACCGTAGAACCCTTGAAGGGCAAGGCCGCGAGTCTCTCGCTCGACCTCTCCGCCATCCCCGCAGCCGCCCGCCCAAGCCTGCCGGTGATCCGCGGCGACGGCGCCGTCCCGTATTCGCCCGCGCTTGACGGCCCGGAGCTTGCAGTTGAAGGAAACGGGCATGCGCGTCCGCTCGTTCTGGATCGGTTCAAGGCCGCGATCGGCCTGATCGACCAAGAATCCGTGACCTGATGTCACGCACGTGGCGCAACTGCTCGGGACCTCCTATCTTGGGAGGTCAAGAACCCTACTCGCTAGGAAGACAAGGCGTATGAATTTCCGGAACCTGGCCATCTGGCTGGTGATCGTCGCGGTGCTGGCGGGCGTGTTCGTCGTCAGTCAGAACGCGCGCACGAAGAATGGCGGCGAGATCAGCTACTCGCAGCTCCTCAAGGACGTCGACGCGGGCAAGATCAAGTCGGCCGAGATCTCGGGCCAGACGGTCATGGCCAAGTCGGCCGACGGCAAGGTCCAGACGGTCAACGCGCCGCTGAACTCCGACGAGCTGGTCAACCGCATGGTGGCCAAGAACGCCGACGTGAAGTTCAAGAGCGGCTCGATCAGCTTCCTGGCCATCGTGGTCCAGCTGCTGCCGATCCTGCTGGTCGTGGGCGTGTGGCTGTTCTTCATGCGCCAGATGCAGGGCGGGGCCAAAGGCGCCATGGGCTTCGGCAAGTCCAAGGCCCGGCTGCTGACCGAGAACAAGAACCGCATCACCTTCGAGGACGTCGCGGGCGTCGACGAGGCCAAGGAAGAACTGCAGGAGGTCGTCGACTTCCTGAAGGACCCGGCCAAGTTCCAGCGCCTGGGCGGCAAGATTCCCAAGGGCGCGCTGCTGGTCGGCCCTCCCGGTACGGGTAAGACCCTGATCGCCCGCGCCGTCGCGGGTGAGGCGGGCGTGCCGTTCTTCACGATCTCGGGTTCGGACTTCGTCGAGATGTTCGTCGGCGTCGGCGCCAGCCGCGTGCGCGACATGTTCGAGCAGGCCAAGAAGAACGCCCCCTGCATCATCTTCATCGACGAAATCGACGCCGTCGGTCGCCATCGCGGCGCCGGCCTGGGCGGCGGCAACGACGAGCGCGAGCAGACCCTCAACCAGCTGCTGGTCGAGATGGACGGCTTCGAGGCCAATGAAGGCATCATCCTGATCGCCGCCACCAACCGTCCCGACGTGCTGGACCCCGCGCTGCTGCGTCCGGGCCGCTTCGACCGTCAGGTCGTGGTGCCGAACCCGGACGTCGCCGGCCGCGAGAAGATCATCCGCGTCCACATGAAGAACGTGCCGCTGGCCGCCGACGTCGACGTCAAGACGCTGGCGCGCGGCACTCCGGGCTTCTCGGGCGCCGACCTGGCCAACCTGGTCAACGAAGGCGCCCTGCTGGCCGCCCGCAAGAACCGCCGCATGGTCACCATGCACGACTTCGAAGCGGCCAAGGACAAGGTCATGATGGGCGCCGAGCGCCGCTCGATGGCCATGAGCGACGCCGAGAAGAAGCTGACCGCCTATCACGAGGGCGGCCACGCCCTGGTGGCCCTGCGCGTTCCCGTCGCCGATCCGGTCCACAAGGCCACGATCGTGCCGCGCGGCCGCGCCCTGGGCATGGTCATGCAGCTGCCCGAGGGCGACCGCTACTCGATGAGCTACGACATGATGACCTCGCGCCTGGCCATCATGATGGCCGGCCGGGTCGCCGAGGAGCTGATCTTCGGCAAGGAGAAGATCACCTCGGGCGCGTCCAGCGACATCAGCGCCGCCACCAGCCTGGCCCGCAACATGGTCACCCGCTGGGGCTTCTCGGACGAGCTGGGCACCGTGGCCTATGGCGACAACCAGGACGAGGTGTTCCTGGGCCACTCGGTCGCCCGCACCCAGAACGTCTCGCCCGAGACGATGATCAAGATCGACAAGGAAGTCCGTCGCCTGGTCAAGAGCGGCGAGGACGACGCCCGCAAGATCCTGACCGACGAGCTGGACAACCTGCACGTGGTCGCCAAGGCCCTGCTGGAGTTCGAGACCCTGAGCGGCGACGAGATCATCGGCGTCATGAAGGGCGAGGCTCCCAAGCGCGACGAGGACGAGAGCAACAAGGAAACGGTCGCCGCGCCGTCCCTGGTGCCGCTGTCCCCGGGCGCGGGCGCCAGCGTCACCGCCTAAGGCGGGTCAGACCGAAGACGATCAAAGCCGGCCCCGAAACGGGCCGGCTTTTTTCTTGAGCTCGGCAACCCGACGCTGTCTTGATCGTTGGAAGCTGGCCACGCATGCGTGGCGCGGGGCAATCTGCTATCGGACCATCATGAGCGCGACCGACGAGCCGCAAGGCTCGCCCTCCCATCTATCCGCGATCCCCGCCTTCCTGACCGGAGGCGGCGAGATGGCCGTGGCGGTGGCGGAACGCGATTGGTCGGCGACCGCCTTCGGTCCGCTGGACGCCTGGCCGCCCGGCCTGCGCATGGCCGCCTCGCTGATGCTGAACACGCCGATCCCGTCGGTGCTGGTCTGGGGCGAGCAGGAGACCATCCTCTACAACGCCGCGGGCGGCGCCTTCCTGGGCGCGGCCGGGCCGGCCGCCCTGGGCCGCCGGTTCGCCGACGTGTTCCCGGTCGCGCAGGGCGTGGCCATGCTGGCCAAGGCCCGCCAAGGTCAGAGCGAGGTGCGCGAGCACGTCGCCTTCATCCGCCCGAACGGCGAGCCCGCCTGGTGCAACCTGATGATCTCGCCCGTGCGCGGCGAGAGCGGCGCGGTCGAGGGCGCGCTGTGCGTCTGCAACGACATCACCGCCCGCGTCCGCCGTGAGCAGGCGCACGACGCCGACCAGCAGCGCTATCGCCTGCTGTTCGAGAGCATGGACGAGGGCTTCTGCGTCATCGAGTTCTTCGACGGCCCCGAAGGGCCGCTCAGCGACTACGTCCACGTCATGGCCAACTCGGCCTATGAGCGGCACGCGGGCATCCCCAACGTGGTCGGCCAGAAGCTGCGCGAGATGGTCGGCGACGAGGCCGACGCCTGGGTCGAGCGTTACGGCGCGGTGCTGCGCACCGGCGTGCCGATCCGCTTCGAGCAGGAGCTGGTCGCTACCGGCCGCCACCTGTCGCTGTCGTCGTTCCGCATCGAGCCGCCCGAACTGAAGCAGGTGGCCGTGCTGTTCCAGGACGTCACCGAGCGCAAGCGGGCCGAGGCCGAGCTGCGCCATCTGAACGAGACGCTGGAGGCCCGCGTCGCCCAAGCCCTGGCCGAACGCCGGCAGCTGGCCGAGGTGGTCGAGGGCGCCAGCGTCTTCGTCCAGGTCTCTGACATGGACTTCAACTGGCTGGCCATCAACGCCGCCTCGGCCGACGAGTTCGAGCGCATCTTCGGCGTGCGGCCCAAGGTCGGCGACAACATGCTGGACCTGCTGGCCGACAATCCGGAGGGCCGGGAGTCGGTCCACGCCATCTGGCATCGGGCCCTGACTGGCGACAGCTTCATCGAGGTCGGCGAGTTCGGCGACGAGGGCCGCGAGCGTCGCCATTACGAGATGCGCTTCCATCCGCTGCTGGACAGCGACGGGGTGCGGATCGGGGCCTATCAGTTCGTCTATGACGTCACCCAGCGCATGGCCGAGCAGGAGCGCCTGCGCAACACCGAGGAAGCCCTGCGCCAGGCCCAGAAGATGGAGGCGGTCGGCCAGCTGACCGGCGGCCTGGCCCACGACTTCAACAACCTGCTGGCCGGTATTTCCGGCTCGTTCGAGATGATCGGCGCGCGGCTGGCCCAGGGGCGGACGTCGGACGTCGAGCGCTATCTGGCCGCCGGCCAGGGCGCGGCGCGTCGAGCCGCGGCCCTGACCCATCGCCTGCTGGCCTTCTCGCGCCGCCAGACCCTGGCGCCCAAGCCGGTGGTGATGAACCGGCTGCTGGCCGACTTCGTCGAGCTGGTCCGCCGCACGGTCGGGCCGGGCGTCGAGGTCGAGATGATCGCCGCCTCGGGCCTGTGGTCCAGCCTGGTCGACGCCAACCAGCTGGAAAACGCCCTGCTGAACCTGTGCATCAACGCCCGCGACGCCATGCCGGAGGGCGGCAAGATCACGCTGGAGACCGGCAACCGCTGGCTCGACACCCGCACCGCCCGCGAGCACGGACTGGAGCCGGGCCAGTACGTCTCGGTCTGCGTCAGCGACACCGGCACGGGCATCGACAAGGCGACCTTGGAGCGGGTGTTCGACCCGTTCTTCACCACCAAGCCGATCGGCCAGGGCACGGGCCTGGGCCTCTCCATGGTCTACGGCTTCGCCCGCCAGTCGGACGGCCATGTGCGGATTTATTCCGAGGTCGGGCAGGGCACGATGGTCTGCCTCTACCTGCCGCGCCACCTGGGCGCGGAGGAGGGCGAGGCCGCCCCCGAGCCGGTGGTGGGCGCGCCGGCGGCGCCGGCCGGCCAGACCGTGCTGGTGGTCGACGACGAGCCGACCGTGCGGATGCTCGTCGTCGATGCGCTGGCCGAGCTGGGCTATGCCTGCCTGGAGGCTGGGGACGGCGCGACGGGCCTGCGCATCCTGCAGACCAACGCCAAGATCGATCTGCTGATCACCGATGTCGGTCTGCCGGGCGGGCTGAACGGCCGCCAGGTCGCCGACGGCGCCCGCGCCCTGCGGCCCGACCTGAAGGTGCTCTTCATCACCGGCTATGCCGAGAACGCGGTGCTGAACCACGGCCATATCGAGCACGGCATGGAGGTGCTGACCAAGCCCTTCGCCGTCAGCGACCTGGCCGGCCGGGTCGACCGGATGCTGCGCGAGGCGTAGAACCTCGCGATGGCTTCTCTCCAGCGTCCCCGCATCATGGGGATCGTCAATGTCACGCCCGACAGCTTCTCCGACGGCGGCAAGTATCTCGGCTCCGCTGCCGGTATCGAGCACGCGCGGCGGCTGATCGCCCAGGGCGCCGACATCCTCGACATCGGCGGCGAGAGCACCCGGCCGGGTGCGGCCCCGGTCTCGGAGTTCGACGAGATCCTGCGCGTGGTCCCGGTCATCGAGGCGATCCGTGCGGCCAGCGACATCCCGATCTCGATCGACACCATGAAGCCCGGCGTCGCCCGCGCGGCGGTCAAGGCGGGGGCGACGATCTGGAACGACGTGGCCGCCCTGCGGCTCTCGCACGATGGTCCGGAAGTCGCCGCCGAGCTGGGTTGCGAGGTGGTGCTGATGCACATGCTGGGTCAGCCGGGGACCATGCAGGACGACCCGCGCTATGGCGATGTGGTCGCCGAGGTCGAGGCCTTCCTGCTGGCGCGGGCCTTCACCGCCATGGCCGCCGGGGTGGCCAAGGAGAAGATCTGGCTGGATCCGGGCATCGGTTTCGGCAAGACGGTCGAGCACAACCTGGCCCTGCTGAAGGCCCTGCCGCGCTTCGTAGCCCTGGGCTATCCGGTCCTGCTGGGAGCCAGCCGCAAGCGCTTCATCGCTGGCATCGACCCGTCGGCCGGCGAGGCGATCGACCGCCTGGGCGGCTCGCTGGCGGCGCATCTCCACGGCGCGGCGGCGGGCGTGGCGGCGGTGCGGGTCCACGACGTGCGCGAGACCGTGCAAGCCCTTGATGTGCAGGCGGCGATCAAAGCTATTTGAAGTCCCGACCAGGGAACCCCTTGTCGCACAAGCCTTAGGGACGTCGGGGCGCGAGTCTGGGTTGATTGCGACGCCTGGTCTCGCTTGCGGGTTGGGGAATCACCGCGCTTAAATATCTGGGGACGGCCTATCGAAAGCACCCGCAAGATGCGCCCGCGACATGCCCTGATTATCGAAGACGAGATCCTGATCGCGCTGGAAATCGAGGAACTGCTCAAGGAGCAGGGCTTCACCAGCATCGCCATCGCCGACAGTCCTTTGGAGGCTCTGGACAGCGCCCTGAGGCGCAAGCCCGATCTGATTACCGCCGATTACCGGATCGTCGACGGCACCGGCGTCGAGGCCGTGAAGATGATCATGGCCCACCTGGGGCCCATCCCGGTGGTCTATGTCACCGGCCACGCCAAGGCCCTGGACGACCAGACGGACGGCGTCGTGGTGCAGAAGCCGATCCGCCCGAACATCCTGGCAGGGGCGTGGCAGCACGCGCTAGAGGCGGCGTAGCGGACCTTCCGAATCCCGCCTAAACAGCGGGGATGTCAGACGCTCATCCCAACGCTTTCAGGGGCCGCGTCCTCGTCATCGCCGGGTCGGATTCCGGCGGCGGCGCGGGGATCCAGGCCGACATCAAGACCATCACCGCCCTGGGCGGCTACGCGGCCACCGCCATCACGGCCGTGACGGTGCAGAACACCCTGGGTGTCACCGGCGTCCATCCGATCCCGCTGGACGTAATCGCGGCCCAGGCCAGGGCTGTGCTGGACGACATCGGCGCCGACGCGATCAAGACCGGGATGCTGGGCGATGCGGGCGTCGTCGAAACCGTGGCCGCCGCCATCGATCACGAGGGCAAGGTCCCGGTGGTCGTTGACCCGGTGATGATCGCCAAGGGCGGCGCGCCGCTGCTGGCCGAGGCGGCCATCGGTGCGGTGAAGGCCCTGATGATCCCCCGCGCGGCCCTGCTGACGCCCAACGCCCCCGAGGCTGCTGCCCTGACCGGCTTGACGGTCGAGACCACCGACGATCTGCGGAAAGCCGGCGAGGCGCTGCTGGCCATGGGCGCCAAGGCGGTGCTGATGAAGGGCGGCCATGTCGCTGGCGAGCGCGTCGTCGACGTGCTGATGACCGTCGACGGCGAGACCACCTTCGAGGGCGAGCGGATCGACACCCGCCACACCCACGGCACCGGCTGCACGCTGGCTTCGGCCTGCGCCACGGGCCTCGCCCAGGGCCTGTCGCTGAACGAGGCCGTCGCCCGGGCCTGGAACTATGTCCACGAGGCCATGCTGCGCGCGCCCGGTTTCGGCGCAGGCCACGGCCCGCTGGACCACGGCTGGACGCTGCGCAAATGACCGAGATCCTGGAAGACCGCCTGCGCGAGATCGTCCGCGCCACGCCCACGACTTGGGAGGTGCTGCGCACCGTCCGCGAGCTGGACTTGCCCGACTGGATGATCTTCTCCGGCGCGGTCTATCAGCCAGTGTGGAACGCCCTGACCGGCCGCGACCTGAGCTATGGCATCAAGGACTACGACGTCGCCTATCACGACGACAGCGACACCTCGTACGAAGCCGAGGACGTGGTCATCAAGCAGGTGGCCGCCGCGTTCGAGCCGCCGCTGCGGGACCTCGTCGAGGTCCGCAACCAGGCCCGCGTGCACCTGTGGTTCGAGCAGAAGTTCGGCGCCGACGAGCCCTATCCGCCGCTGGAAGACAGCGCCGCGGCCCTGAAGCGCTTCGTGGCCACCGCCTTCTGCGTCGGGGTGCGGCTGGAGGCTGACGACAGCTTGAGCGTCTGGGCGCCGTTCGGCCTGGAGGACCTGTTCGCCATGCGCCTGCGGCCCAACCCGCTGCGGGTCAAGGGCGCGGGCGGCTGGGCGCGGACCACGGGTTCCGCCAAGACGCGGTGGCCGGAGATCAGCATCGAAGGCTGATTGTCACGAGGACAATAAAGCCTTTGCCGGCGGCTTCCGCCGCGCATAACAGCGATGTCCAGCTTGGGAGATCGCTATGCGCCAGTGGACCATCGACGCCTTCGCCAGCGGCCCGTTCAAGGGCAATCCGGCCTGCGTGGTCGAGCCCTTTGACGCCTGGCCGTCGGCCGACTGGATGCAGGCCCTAGCGGCCGAGAACAACCAGGCTGAAACGGCCTATCTGCTGAAGACCGCCGATCCGGCCCGTTACGGCCTGCGCTGGTTCACGCCGGCGCTTGAGGCTCCGCTGTGCGGTCACGCCACCCTGGCGGCAGCGCACACCCTGTTTACGGAACTGGGCGTCGACGTCCCGCTGCTGACCTTCGACACCCTGTCGGGCCCGCTGACGGTGAAGCGCACCGGCGACGGCCTGGAGATGGACTTCCCCGCCGATCCGCCGCGCCGGACGCAGGTCCCCGAAGGCCTGGCCGAAGCCCTGGGCGCGGCGCCCGTCGAGGTCTGGGCCGGGGCCTACCTCATCGCGGTGATGGACAGCGAGGCGACGGTGCGGGGCCTGAAGCCCGACCTGACCGCCATCAGGAAGATCGAAGGCGAGGCCACCGGCGGACCCGGCCAGACGGTGGTCGTCGCCACTGCCGATCCTGGCCAGCCCTACGCCGTGGTCAGCCGCTTCTTCGCGCCGGGCTTCGGTATCCCCGAGGACCCGACGACCGGCTCGGCCCACTGCATTCTGACGCCGCTCTATGAGGAAAAGCTGGGCGCCAGCCCGCTGAAGTTCCACCAGGCCTATCCCGGCCGGGGCGGGGACCTGGAATGCGAAAGCCGCGGCGCGCGCGTTCTGTTGCGCGGCCGCGGCTTCACGGTGGTGGAGAGCCGGCTCCGGGTGGAGCCGGCTTAAGTCAGGTCTTAGCGACGCGGGCCGTGGCCATAGCCGTAACCGTAGTCACGGTCGTGGCGCTCGTAGCGGATCTGGGCGCTGATGCGGTCGAAGCGACGATCCAGGTCGGCGCGTTCCCAGCCGCTCAGGCCGCCGCGACGATACTGGTTCTCCAGACGGGCGGTCTGGCGCAGCTCGCCGCGCAGGCGGCTGGCTTCGGCGCGGGTCAGCGAGCCGTTGCGCACGCCCATGTCGATACGACGGTCGAGCATGGCTTGGCGGTCGTTGATCGACTGGGCCGAGGCGATGGCGGGAACGGCGGCGGCCGACAGGGCCGAGACCGCGGCGATCGAGATCAGGATCTTTTTCATTGGTTCGGTTCCTCTCTGAAACTTGTCCCGCCGCTCCCCGTGGGGGGAAGTGGGAAGCGACGTTGAGCTAAGAGAAACACGCGGAGCCTGAAGCGGTTCTGAGCCGCTCGTTATGTTCTGTTCATCTCCCGACATTCTGGACCGCGGTTGCTTATCGAGAGACCCGCAATGCGCGGTTGACATTGAATTACGCATGTAATCCATATTGCGTATCGTCGGCGAGCCCAAGGGTCGAAATGAGTATCCGAAACGGCCTCGTGGCTCTGGCCGCCCTTGCGCTCGCCTTCCCGGCCTTCGCAGCATCACCCGCTCTCAGGGTTGTTTCCGAAGGTCCCGCGCCGCAGAGGCGCGCGGTGCAGTTGATTGTGCATTCCGAGCGGGCGGGCCGCGATTTCCAGGTCCAGATTACCGCGCCCGGCACGCCGCCTGTCCTGCCGGGCCAGACCGCTCCGGCGATATATGTGCTGGACGGCGGATACGACATCGCCGGGCCTACGGGCTGGCTGTTGGGCGGCGCCGGCACGATGGCGCCGGCCTATGTGATCACGATCGGCTATCCGCCCGGCAGTCCGTCCACCCGTGAGCGTGACCTGCTGTTCGCGCCCGGAACCCGCCCCGACGGCACGGTCGCCAAGGGCGGCGGTGGGGCGGGGTTTCGGGCCTTCCTTCTGGAAGAACTCAAACCTTTCATGGAGGCCCGCTATCCGCTCGATCCCAAATCCGCGGTGCTATTTGGCCATTCGCTGTCAGGAATCTTCACGGCGAACATGCTGGCCGATAAGCCCGAAGCCTTTTCCGGCTATCTGATCGCCAGCCCCTCCCTTTGGGCGGACCCGAGCGTGATCGATCGCCTGAAGACCGTCGCCGCCCGAGCGCCCGGCCGGAAGGTGTTCGTCGCGTGGGGCGCCCAGGAAGAGCCCTACATGGTCGACGGCGGGGAGAAGATCTCGGCCGCCCTATCGAGCGCGCCCGAGCGCCTGATCCTGAAGACCAAGGCCTTCGAAGGCGAGACCCATATCTCGTACTATCCGCTCGTGATGCCGGCGGCCCTTCCGTTCCTACTTCCGCGCGCACAGCCCATCAGACATCCTTCGCCGATCAACCTGACGCGCGAGCAAACCCAACGCTACTTCGGGATCTATGTCCTATCGGATGGCCGCAAGGTCACCATCGGCGAAGACGAGGACGGCATGCTGCTGGAGGTCGATGGCGCTCCGCCCGCCAACATCCACGCCGAGGCCGTGGACCGCTTCTACATCCATGGCGTCGATGCGCGGATCACCTTCGACGCAGGGCCAGGACCAGCCAGGGCGATGATCTTCTATGTCAACGGAAGCGAGGCGCGCGCGGTGCGGAAGTAAGCGCCCTTCAGGTCGTCAGGCCGCCTGCGCCAGGCGCGCGGCGTTCATCGCCGCTTCGATCGCCGCGTAGAGCTTGGTGACCTCGATCGGCTTGGCCACGTGGCCGTCCATGCCGGCGGCCAGGTAGTCCTCGACCTGGTGGGCCAGGGCGTTGGCGGTGACGGCGATGATCGGGGTGCGGACGCGGCCTTGGTCGGCTTCCAGGGCGCGGATGGCCCGAGAGGCCTCGACGCCGTCCATCACCGGCATGTGGATGTCCATCAGCACGATGTCGAAGGTCCCGGCCTGCCAGGCCTCGACGCAGGCGGCGCCGTCGGCGACCAGGGTGACCTCGGCGTTCAGCGGGGCCAGGACGGCGGCGACGACCTTCTGGTTGGTCGGGTTGTCGTCGGCGGCCAGCACGCGCAGGCGGGCGGTCTCGACCGGCGCGGCCTCGGCCGAGGTCTCGGCCTCCGGCGCGGGGGCGTGGTCGTCGTCGATATAGTGGACGTCGGTGATCGCCTCCTCGCGGGGCAGGGCGACCAGGACGGTGAAGGTCGAGCCACGGCCTTCGCGGCTCTGCACCTTGATCGAGCCGTCCATCAGCACGGCCAGCTCGCGGCAGATGGCCAGGCCCAGGCCCGAACCGCCGAAGCGGCGGGTGGTCGAGCTGTCGGCCTGGACGAACTTGTCGAACAGGCGCGGCAGGATCTCGGGCGAGATGCCGATGCCGGTGTCGGCCACGTCGATGCGCAGGCCCGAGCCATCCTCGGCCGAGGCGAAGCGCACGGCGACGGCGCCTTCCAGGGTGAACTTCAGGGCGTTGGCGATCAGGTTGCCCAGGATCTGGCGCAGGCGGTCGGCGTCGCCGCGCCACAGGCCTTGCGCTTCCGGCGCGACGGCGACCTCGAAGGCCAGGCCCTTCTCGCGGGCCTGCTGGGCGTAGGTCTCGCGGATCGACTGGGCCAGCTGGGCGATGTCGAACGGACGGTCGGTGATCTCCAGGCGGCCGGCCTCGATCTTGGAGAGGTCCAGCACGTCGTTGAGCACGCTGAGCAGCACCGCGCCCGACTCGCGGATCACCTTCAGCCGCTCGTGCTGGGTGGGGCTCAGCTTGTCCATGGCCATGACTTCGGCCATGGCCAGCACGCCGTTCAGGGGGGTGCGGATCTCGTGGCTCATATTGGCCAGGAAGTGCGACTTCAGGACGTTGGCGGCGTTGGCGTCGTCGCGCGCCTTGACCAGCTCCGCCATGGCGCCGCGCAGGTCGTGGTCATTGGCCTCCAGGCGGCAGACCAGGTGGTTGAAGCTGTCGGTCAGGCTCTGGAAGACGTCGTCGTCGGAGGTCTGCTCCACGGCCTTGAAGCGGCCGCCGACGGCGGTCTCGTGCATGGCTTCGGACAGGCGCTCCATCGGCCGGGCCAGGCGTCGCGCCAGGCTGTTGGCCAGCAGGATGGCGAGGCCCGCCGCGCCGAAGAACAGGGCCCCGGTCAGGGCCAGGTCGCGGGCCAGGGTCTGGCCCAGGCCCGGATGCTCGGCCAGCAGCACCAGGGCGCCGATGTTCTGCGAGCCGAGGCGAATCGGATGGGTCAGGGTGTCGGCGTCAGCCGGGTTGGACGCGCCCAGCTGGGCGACGACGCGGCCCTTGGTGTCGACGATGCGCACGCCCGCGACGCTGGGGGCCTTGGCGACGGCTTCCAGGGCGCGATAGACGCCGACCATGTTGTGATCGGCGAGGGGCGCGGCGGCGCCGGCGGCGGCCATCTGGGCCAGGATCTCGTGATTGGCGCGGGCTTCCTGTCGCGCCACGCTCCACTGCTGCAGCATGAAGCACAGGCATGCCGCGACGAGCGCCAGCACAGTCGTGGCGAGAGCCACGCCGGCGATGCGCGCCTGCAGCGGTGCGTGTGTTGACCCGCTATGGTTGCGGTCGTCGCTCATCCCACGTCCAGGTATTCATTCAGCTTGCGACAGTGTGCCGCAAGGTTCCTAACGGTTCGCTTCCAAGGCGAATGAAGGCGAGGGGGAGTAGCGCGACAAAACAACGCTAAGGCGCATTTCCTGATTGCTTTTGCTTTAACAATCTATTTACCATTCTTCTTAGTGTTTCGTTAAGGAGGCGGGCGTGGAAAAGGTTTTCGTAGCTCAACGAGTTGCCAACAAGCTGTATGCGACCGAAGCGGCGGTGGACGCCGCGATGGTGGAAGTCGCTGAAATGATGAGCGAGCTGGTTCAGGCTCGTAAGGATCTGGGTCTGTCGGCCACGGTCGGGAACGGCGTCACCGCCAAGTTCGCCGAAGCCGTCCAGGCCCTGGCCGCGGCGCGCACGGCGGTCGTCGATGCTCACGCCGAGCTGGACGAGACCCGCCTGCGGATCGGTATCCGCACGCGGATGATCGGCGACATGAAGCCGCCGCCGGCTGAGGGGCGTGCTTCGGGCCTGCGCGAAGCCGTCTGAGGTTTCGGCAAAAATACATTGCAATAGTTTAATACCTTTGGGCCTCTAATCTGGGTTAGAGGCCCAAACCATGTTTGCGTATCAGCAACTGTTATTCTGGCTCAATTGGCTGCTGCTTGCGGCAGTCTGCCTTGGCGCGTGGCGCTGGGGCGGGCGGGCGGAGCGCAGTTGCGCGATGCTGGTGCTGGCGGCCTTCACCGTCGTCGTCCTGGTGAACCTCGTCCATGGCGGCAAGTTCGTCCAAGGCCTCTATCTGGCGCTGGACGGCCTGCTGGCGCTGGGCTTGCTGCTGCTGGCGCTGCGTCACGCCACGCGCTGGCTGGGCGTGGCGGTGCTGCTGCAGGGCGTGCAGTTCAGCCTTCACGCCTACTATATCGTGGTGGGCAGGCGGTATGACGGCCTCTACGTCCTGGTGAACAATCTGGTGAGCCTGGGCGTGCTGATCTGCGTGCTGACCGGCGTGGGCATGGCCTGGCGCAAGCGCGCCCGCGCCGCAAAATAATTGCCGCGACCGGACGATCCGTCCCGGTCCCCGCAAAAATCTCCCTTGCAATCCGATGCGAAACGCGGTTCTTCGCCGGCGGGCCACACCCCCCCAACGGGGTGCAGTCCATCTGTAAGGATGGGAGACATCGATATGACGACCCTCGCCAAGCCGGCAATCCGTCCGGCTCGCCCCGAGTTCTCTTCCGGCCCCTGCGCCAAGCGCCCCGGCTGGACCCCCGAAAATCTCAGAAATGCCGTGCTCGGCCGTTCGCACCGCTCGAAGCTGGGCAAGGCGCGCCTGAAGGCCGCCATCGACCAGACGCGCGAAGTGCTGGAAGTGCCCGCCGACTTCCTGATCGGCATCGTCGCCGGTTCGGACACCGGCGCCGTCGAGATGGCCCTGTGGTCGATGCTGGGCGCCCGCCCGGTGCAGCTGATGGCCTTCGAGTCCTTCGGCAAGGACTGGGTCACGGACGTCACCAAGCAACTCAAGCTGCCCGACGTGGAAGTGCTCAGCGCTCCGTACGGCGAGCTGCCCGACACCACCAAGGTCGATCCGGCCAAGGACCTGGTCTTCACCTGGAACGGCACGACCTCGGGCGTTCGCGTTCCGAACGCCGACTTCATCTCGGCCGACCGTGAAGGCATCACCATCTGCGACGCCACCAGCGCCGCCTTCGCCCAGGACCTGGACTGGACGAAACTGGATGTCGTGACCTTCTCCTGGCAGAAGGCTCTCGGCGGCGAGGGCGCGCACGGGATCCTGATCCTGTCGCCGCGGGCCGTGGCCCGCCTGGAAAGCTACACGCCGGCCTGGCCGATGCCGAAGCTGTTCCGCATGACCAAGGGCGGCAAGGTCAGCCTCGACATCTTCGAGGGCGCGACCATCAACACCCCGTCGATGCTGTGCGTGGAAGACGCCCTGGACGCCCTCAAGTGGGGCGCCTCGATCGGCGGCCTGCACGGCATGCAGGCTCGCGCCGACCAGAACCTGGCCGTGCTGGCCGACTGGGTCGCCAAGACCGACTGGGTCGACTTCCTGGCCGCCTCGCCGGAAATCCGCTCCAACACCTCGGTGTGCCTGAAGGTGGTCGATCCGCAGATCGCCGCCCTGCCGGAAGACGCCCAAGCCGACTTCGCCAAGAAGCTGGCCAGCCTGCTCGAGAAGGAGGGCGCGGCCCTCGACATCGGCGGCTATCGCGACGCTCCGGCCGGCTTGCGCATCTGGTGCGGCGCCACCGTCGAGGCTTCCGACCTGGAAGCTCTGACGCCGTGGCTCGACTGGGCGTTCTCGGAAACCAAGGCCGCGGTGCTGCAAGCGGCCTGACGCCGGTGTTCGCCGACCCCATGACGCAGCGCCTGGTCGACTTCGTCGTCGGCCTCGGTATCGATGTGCGCAAGGGCGAGCTTCCCGACGACACCTTCCTGCCCGGACTGGACGTCCAGTTCGGCGTGATCGTGATCGACGAAGCCAAGCTCGCCCATCCCGGCGACATCCTGCACGAGGCCGGCCACATCGCCGTCGCCGAGCCCCAGGCCCGCAAGGCCGAACGGCTCGAACCGACCGATGGCGACGAGATGGCGACCTTGGCCTGGTCATGGGCCGCCCTGACCCACCTGGGTCTGGACCCGGCCGTGGTCTTCCACGCCGAGGGCTACAAGGGCGGTTCGGAGAGCCTGATCCAGGCTTTCCGGAACGGCGCCAACCTCGGCACGCCGCTGCTGCAGTACTACGGCCTGACCCTCGAACCGCGTCTCGCCGCCGAGCGCGGGTTCGCCACCTTTCCCCACATGCTGCGATGGCTTCGCTGAGCCTCGCGGATTTCTCGACAGACATCGCGGCCTGACCGCCGCCCCGATCCAAGGAACACTTCCATGACCGCTCCTCGCGTCCTCATCGCCGACAAGCTCAGCCCCGCCGCCGTCGACATCTTCAAGAACCGCGGCGTCGACTTCGACATCAAGGTCGGCCTGTCCAAGGACGAGCTGATCGCCGTGATCGGCGACTATGACGGCGTCGCCATCCGTTCGGGCGCCAAGCTGGACAAGGACGTCATCGCCGCCGCCCACCGCCTGCGCGTCATCGCCCGCGCCGGCATCGGCGTCGACAATGTCGACATCCCGGCCGCCACGGCCAAGGGCATCGTCGTGATGAACACGCCCTTCGGCAACTCGATCACCACGGCCGAGCACGCTATCGCCATGATGTTCGCCCTGGCTCGCCAGAT